>WBZL01001132.1_pt1 | contig 28639 bp, 20 predicted proteins | sample 5204291 | NCBI WGS metagenome assembly WBZL01 (sample SAMN12344345, study PRJNA552823) | activated sludge metagenome | biome: Activated sludge suspended growth; feature: Nitrification reactor; material: Wastewater; isolation source: activated sludge from nitrification reactor of wastewater...
CCGCCACTGGATGATGACGATGACGCCCAGCAGCAAAAAGGTGAAGTTGATAAACAGTTCGAGCAGTTTATCGAGGGTGACGGCAGCAACGGCCGTTTCTCGCCCAACCCCTTCCCCCTTCTCCACAAAATACACCTGCAGCGGTTCGCCGCCAAAATGGGGGCCGGGGGTTACATAACTGAGGCCAAATGCCGCCAGCCGATAGCCCAGCAGCCGCCAGAACGGAAGCTTGTGTCCTTGACCATAGAGGGTGAGCCACCAACGGCCGTTTAGCGTCAGCAGCACCACCCCATTCGCCACCGCCAGCCACAGCAGCTCTCCAAACGCCAACTGCTGCAACACCCGCCACACCGCCGCCAGTTCCACCGACCGCAGCACCCACCACAGCAGCCCCACCGCCAGCAGCCAAGGGAGAAACCGGTAGAGGAAAGTTTTCATGCCTCATGCGTAATCAGTAATCGGTAATCGGTAATCAGTCTGGTCACTGCTTACCGATTACCGATTACCGATTACCACCCCCTCCCAAACGCCGCAGCACAAACTGCTCCTCCACCGGCCACGCTGCCCAGCGGCCGGGGCCAAGCAGCATCAGCCAGATGCCCATCGTCACGGCAATGCCGCTGGGCCATGTCAGGCCGTTGGTAACAACTTCGCAGGTTAGGGGAAGCATGAGCAAGATGGTGGAGAGGCGGGTCAGGATGCCGAGCACGGCGGTGAGCGTGAGCAGGCCGCCCATGACCACCATTACCCCGGCCAGGGCGGCCGGCCAGGGGAGGTGCCAGGCGCGGAACAAGTTAATCCACAAGGGTGGGGGTGTGGTGGAAAAACGGCCGTAAATCACCCCCATGCTCACCAGCAGCACCCCACGCCACAGCGGCGGCAGCCATTGCGCCCAGGCGCGGTACAGCGGCTGCTGAACACGCCGATACGCCGCACTAGTGGGGTCAAGCTTGCCAATTGCCACCAGCCAGTCGCGCCCAAAGCCGAGCGCCAGCGGCAGCGCATACATCACCCCCGCCAGCCACGCCCCGTCACGCGGGATGATCGGCCACAGGACAACGGTCATAAACCCCATTTGGAACCCGGCAAAAACGCGGCGATGGGCGCTGTGGTGAATATCGTACACGGGCAAGCCACGCTTTTGCCGCAGCCAAAGGCCAAAGATGAAAAAATACCGCGCCAGCCCCAGCAGCAAATACCACCAGGGAAGCTGCCCAAAGGAGGTGGCAAGCAGAATGACAACCAGCATTCCAATGCTGTCAAACTCCATGTCCAGCACCGCCCCCAGCCCGGTGGCATGATTGTTGACACGCGCCAAATAGCCGTCGAGGTAGTCGGCAACGGCGGCAGCGGTGTAGAGCAGGACGATAAACCAGCCCAGGCCGCGCATGGGCCAGGGGGCAAAGAGGAAGCCCGCCAGCAGCCCCAGCAGCAGCCCGCGCAGCAGGGTGGTTTGGTTGCCAATGCCCAGGGTGTCGAGCAGCTCTGTTTCCCCGGCACGGTGGTTTTGCGGCAAACCGCGCCACAGCACCCACAGCCCATACCCCAGCATGAGGCCGGAAAGGAGAAGCCATTGGTTGGCGTGGGGCAAAATGGGGCGGATTTGCCAGTAGATGAGGAGCCAAACGGCCGTCCAACTGGCGGCAACAGTTGCCCAGCGCCAGCGCAGGCGGGTTAATGTTTGCTGGTTTGGACGTGTGAGGCTGTACATTGACAAGTCCGTCGTGCCTAGCTCCTTTTTAAAAGAGCCGGCCGCTATCAAATGGGTTGGGCTGGGGAGTGGGCAAGTTGTTGTTGACGGTATTATATCTGTTTATTGGGGGGATGTTAGAGGTTGTTGCTTTGCTTGGGGAAAACGGCCGTTTTTCCCAAGCACTTCGCCTGCTTGAGAGGCTTTTTTTCACAAAACGGCCGTTTTCTCCCCCAACCATTGTCTTAATCGAGCGAGATAGGCAGGCGAATCGCTACCCTTGCAGGGCAGCAACAGGCTCCAGGTTGTTTGCCAACGGCTGGGTAGACTCCCCCACCCAGGTTAGCCATCTTGTTCTATGCAGGGCTGCTTTCTTGCCAAACAGTATTCACAATTTCAATAAATCGTTGCTCAACCGGGGTGGGCGTGTAGCCGGGACGGGTTGCTAGAATGGCATTCCAATCAAAGCTGAAATCGGGAACGTTGAGTTCGAGGAGACCGGAAACGGCCGCTAATCGCCGGGGTAAAAAGGTGACGGTGTGAGGCTGACGAGCCATTGGCAGCGCAGCGGCCAGCGGCACGCGCACCACCGCGCCCTGTGCCTCATCTGCTTCGCGCAGGCTTTCAATGTAGCCATCAAAGGCACTGCCCCAATGGATGATGAGAACCTGATATTGCCACAGTTGGGAGATGGAAACGGCCGTTTCTGCCAATAAATCATGGTGTTCATTCACCGCCACCACCATCTTGTCGTGCAACTCCAGCACCGCTTGCGTTTTGCTGGCAAAGCGGGGAAACGCCGCCGCAAAAGCCAGATTTGCCAGCCCGTCGCTCAACTGGCTAATACAAAAATCTGAATGCCCTGTTTCTAGCGACAACTCTGCCTGGGGATACATTTGCCCAAACCGGTTGACAACCTCCGGCAGCAGTGAATTTGCCAGCGAAAACGGGGAGCAGACATTGACCCGGCCAACCATCCCTATTTGGGTCGCCCGCACGGCTTCACGGCCGGCTTCCAAAATACCGATAGCTCGTTCGGCATAGTTAAAAAAGACGTTGCCTAAATCAGTTAGCTGTACCGGCCTTTTATCGCGCTGAAACAGTTCACCGCCCAGGCTTTGTTCTAATTGATGAATCCGTGTGCTTAATGATGGTTGCGTTAAGTTTAATTGTGCTGCTGCGCGTGTGAAACTCCCTTCACTGACAACAGCCAGAAACGCTTCAATTTGCCCAAATTCCATATGATCTCCTCAATGCCACATTCCCCCAGCCAGATTTGATTGTATCCTAATTTGGCTGAGTTGACACTCAGAGACAATCATAAGCAATTGCTGTGGATTAGGCAACGTGTGGCCTACGATATACCGTTGAGTAGCTGTCGGGTACAACGGCCGTTTCCCATTCTGCTGTATACTGTCCTCAACTTACCTGATGTGCATGTATAAGGAGTTTTTACTGGTATGAAACGTTTTTATTTTTTGACTTTAACGACTGTTTTACTGTTGCTCACCACGGGATGCGGGCTGCTGGATCGGGCAGAACAGGCAGCGGTGGCGGCGGAAACGGCCGTTAATCAAGCTGCCGAAGCCGCCCAGGCCGTCCCCCAAATTATCGAATCGGGCAGTGCCGCCGTAGAAGCCATTCAAAACGGCGAAGTACAGCTTCCTGCCGTAGACGTATCGGAGATTCAGGCACAGTTGCAAAATGTGCAGCCAGATGCCAACGGGGTGGTGACGATCACGCTGACTGATGCCCAGCTCAATGACGCAATTGCCAATGGACAAACGGCCGTTGGTAGCGGCGACACCGCCATTGTCCTCAGCGGAGCCAACATCACCTTCACCAACAGCAGTGCCGTCCTGCGCGGCCAGCTCACCCAGCCCATTAGTGGGCAACTCACCATCACCCTCGTCCCCTACCTCGTCAACAACAGCGTGATGTTTGATGTGGTCAGCGCCGACTTTGGCGGCCTGCCCATCCCCGCCCCCGCTCTCAACGCCGCCGAAGCGATGCTCAACGACGCCCTCGGCCAAGCACTCGCTACCATCCCTAACGACGTGACCCTCCACACCCTTACTATCAACGAAGGCAGCATTACCCTCAGCGGCAGCCGCACAGGTTAAAACAAGCTCAATATGGAGATTAGAGATTGCAAACGGTCAATCTCTAATCTCCAATCTCCCAGTTTTTCGCTACAATTCCTACATGAACGAAGCAACTTTAGCCCATTGGGAAACCCAATTCCGCCATTTTTTAGCCAACCAAAACGAACCAACTGATGCCGCCCACGATGCTGCCCACATTCAGCGGGTGGTTGCCAATGCCAAACGGCTGGCAGTCAGCGAACAGGCCGATTTGGCCGTTGTTCTGCCGGCCGCCTGGCTGCATGATTGTGTCCACGTAGCGAAAAACTCGCCGCAGCGGTCACAGGCGTCGCAACTGGCGGCGGTACAGGCAACTGCATATCTAACCGAGGCTGGCTACCCAGAAAACCATATTCCTGCCATTGCCCATGCCATCGAAGCCCACAGCTTTTCCGCCGGAATCGCCCCGCGCACGCTGGAAGCGCAGGTGGTGCAGGATGCCGACCGGCTGGATGCGCTGGGTGCCATTGGCATGGCGCGTTGTTTTGCCCTGGGCGGGTCGTTTGGCGGCAGCATTTATCATCCTGAGGAGCCTTTTGGGGGAGAACGGCCGTTAAACGACACTCTCTACAGCATTGACCATTTCTACCTCAAGCTGTTTAAACTGGTGGATTTGATGAACACGACGGCCGGCCGACAGGAAGCCCAACGCCGCACCCAATTCATGCACGCTTTCTTACAACAATTACGGCAAGAGATTACCCGTTAATCTCGGGCGGAAACGCAAAATCTTGCGTTTCCGCGTCTCTACCTACCATCAATCATGCTGGTGCTGCCACCCCCAGCCGCTCAAACAATTGCTCCGCCTGCTGCAAATGGGCGGCACGTTCCCCTGTTTCAGATGGCAGATAGTGGCCGATCACCCAATGGGCGCGTGCCGTGTCATAGGCCATGCCCAGCTTTTGTGCGGCGGTGAGGCTTTGCTGCCAAAGTTGGTGTGCCTGGGGAAAACGGCCGTTTTCCCACGCCCAACGCCCCGCCGTCAACCACGCCCCCGGCTGCCCCACTGGGTAAACCCGCGCAAACGCCTGCTGCCGCTGCAAAGCCTGCTGCACCATCTGCCCCCGCTGCGGCTGATAGGGAGTAGTGGCCGTTAGTGCCAAAAATATCTCCGCCGGAGCCGTGTAGCCATCCATCGAGTAAAAATACATAAACGTGCTTTGCGCCATAGCCGCCAGCGTCTCATGCGCCCACGCTTCCGCTTCAACCAAATTACCCAGCCGCAGTTGTACCCGCCCCAGCAAGCCATAGAGCCATACCTTGTCTTCGGCCGTTAATGGCAAATTGGGCATCGCTTGCGCCTGCTCCAACAGCCCCGCCACATCAGGCAAATAGCTGTCGCCCAGCCGCAGCAAACCTGCCGCCTGTCCCGTTAAGCCCACAAAACGAAAAAACAGATCGCCGCGTTCACTGGCGACCACTCCGGCCTCGGCATATTGCCGCGCCCCTTGGTCAAAACGACCCCGCAGCATGTGCAAAAAGCCCAGCAGCGTCCAGCACTCAGCCCAACTGCGCCCCATTTCCAGCCGGGTAAACAGGCTGGCGGCTTCGGTGAGCGTTTGTTTTGCCAGCGACCATTGCCCCACGCTCATACCGTCATACCCTACAAGCTGTAAAACGGCCGCTTTTTCCGCTGATGTTGCCATGTCGGGCAGCAATTGCTCTGCCAAAGCCCGGTACCTGTCAGCCAGCTTATGCTGCGCCAGATTGCGGAAAAGTACCGTCATGCCACCATACCCCATACCTGTTTCCGCCGGCAGCCCCAATTGTTCGGCTAAATTAAGCCCGTACAGATTAAGCACCGCTCCCCGCTCGCGCTGTTTGGTAAAATAGGCAAGCTGCGCCAGCAGCCGCAATGCGTGCAAGGTTTCGTGGCGCAGATCCAGCTCTGTGGGCATGGTTGCAGTGGGCCGGGGCGGGCGCAGGCGGTGGCGAAGCTGGGTAGCCATCTGGCTTGCAGCCAACCCCAGCCAGCCGGATTTTCCCTGGGGCAACGGCCGTTTAAGCAACAGCAACCCCTGCTCCACCTGCTGCCCGCTTTCGCGCAAATCACCCAACTGGTAAAATGCTTCCCCCAGCCAGCGCCGCCACTGTGCCTGCTGCAACGGCGGCCAGTCTGGCAGTTGGCACGCCTGGCCGAGAATCCCCACCGCTTCCTGATACCAACCCTTGCGCCGATAATAGGCCCACAGAGCGGCCAGAAAGGGCGGCAACCACGGCCGTTTTTCCGCTCCTACAAGCCATTGCCACGCCGCCTTCAGGTTCTCCACCTCGGCATCCAGTTCGGCTACGGCCAGCTTGTCGGCCAAACGCGGCTGCCGCTCCTGCAAGAAATGGGTGTAATAATTGGCATAACGCTGTTGCACCGCCGCTACCTCACCTGGATCCTGGTGCAACTGCTCCAAACCATATTGCCGCACCAGTTCGTGCAGGCGATAACGGCCGTTTTTCGCCACCTCCAGCAGCGATTTATCCATCAGCCGCGCCAGCAGCGGCAGCCCCACCCCCGCCACTTCCTGCGCCCCCGCCAGCGACCAGCCATCGTGGAAGACCGCTAAACGGCGCATGGCCTGCTGTTCGGTGCTGTCCAGCAAGGCCCACGAAGCGGCCAACACCGCCGCCATGCTTTGCTGCCGGGGAGGGTGATCGCTGGTGCGGCTTTGCAGCAAATCCAGATCCTGTTCCAGTTGGGCGGCTATGTCGCCACAGCTTAACAGGCGCACCCAGTTGGCGGCCAGCTCTAGTGCCAGAGGGGAGCCGTGAACGAGTTGGCAGATGCGATTAACGGCCGTTTCCTCCACCCCCAAATCAAAATCTGGCCGCACCTGCTGCGCCCGCTCTGCAAAAAACAGTGGGGCAGGGTAAGCCATTGGCTCGGCAGCTTTGGCCGTTGCAAAAGGCAGCCCGGCTACGTCAAACACCCATGCCGCCACCACATTAAGCCGCTCCCGCGATGTCACCAGCAGCTTGAGGTTGGGGGAAGCTTGCAGCATCTCCAATAGCAGAGGAGCTGCCGGCAGCAGGGGTTCAAAGTTGTCAAGCAGCAGCAGCAGCTTTTTGTCGCGCAAATAATCGAGCAGGGATTCACGCAGGGGACGCTGTGCCGAAAAGGTGTGGTTAAGGGCATTGGCGATGGCGGTAGCAACTGTGTTAATGGCGTCGGGGGCAGAAACGGCCGTTGTGCCAACCAGCGACACAAACACCACCCCATCCTGAAACGCCCCCACCTGCGTCTCTGCCGCCGCCAGTGCCAGGCGCGTCTTGCCATTTCCACCCATCCCCACCAACGTTAGCAGCCGACACGTTGGCTGCGCCAGCATTTGCTGCAACTGCCCCAGCTCCACCTCTCGCCCCACCAGCCGCGCCCCCGCACGCGGCAACCGCACCATCGGCTCACTTAACCCCACTGCGCTCCCCGACTCCTCCGCTCCCCCGCTCCCCTGCTCCCCACTCCGAATGGCTGCCGCCAGTGCCACCGTCTCCGCTTCCGGCTCCACCCCCAATTCCTCAGCCAGCAAATCGGCGCAAACGCGAAACTGCGCCAGTGCCGCGCTGCGCTGCCCATTGGCCGCCAGCAGCCGCATCAACTGCCGGTGCGCCGCCTCGTCCCACGGCTCCAATGCCAACAGCAGCCGCGCCCAGCCAATGCCGTCAACCCATTGCCCCGCTGTATGCGCCGCATCTACCAAACGGGACAACATCTGCTGGAATTGCTGCCGCGCCTGTTCACGCACGGCCAATACCCATGCTTCAAAATCGGGTGCATCGGCTACCAGCAAATCATCCAAAAATTCTCCCCGGTAGAGGGTGATGGTTTGGGGCAATTGGTCGGCAGGCAGGGAAGCCGCTTCTGTAAAAAGGGCATAATCAAGCCAATGGGGTTGGACAAAATCAAAGGCAACGGTGCTGCGGGTGGCAATAATGGCCTCTCCCACCACTTTTCGCAGGCGGCTGAGGGTTAGCCGCAGGTTAGCTCGCGCCACCTCCTCCGGCATTTCGCCCCACAGCAGCCCGGCCAGTGCCGACCGGGTAACGTGTTGCCGGGTGACAACAAGATATGCCAGCAGTGCTTGTCCTTTTTGGGGCAAAACGGCCGTTATTTCCTCTCCCTCCCAGCGAATTTGCAGCTTGCCCAATACCGCAATTTCAATCATCGCTTTTCGCCCCACCCGTTTTTTCCATATTCAACCACAGCAACCCTGTAAGCTGCTCCACACCAGTTCGCAAATGACGACGATAGGTACTAAAGGGAAGATCAAGCAGCTCCGCCGCCTTTTCCTGCGTTGGCGCCGGTTGGATATAGGTATGGTACAGCGCCCGATACCCCTTGGCCTGGCGCGGATCTTGCAGCAGGGCTTGCGCCGTTTCAATGACCCATTGCCGCAACGCCGCCACCTGCCCGGCTCCGCTGCTGCCTGCCATCAACGGCAGCAGCGGGTTATTTTGCAGCGCGGGACTGTCGTTCAAATCGCGCAGCAGGTCACGCACGGCGGCGGCAAATTCATCTTCATTGAGGGACGGAGAAACGGCCGTTTCTTCCCCCTTCCCGTCCCCATGTCCCCCCACCCGCGCCAGCCACACCATCCCCGGCACCGCCCGCCAGTTGTGACCATACACCCCATACGGCCGCCCACCCACCACAAAATCCACCTCCGGCAGCCGCTGCAAGTCAGCATAGGCAAACACATTGGCCCAAAAAGCCGGGTTCGCACAGGGTAAAAAGGTATAGACCAGCCCCGGCGTGGTTAAATAATGCTGCACCATGCTAAGAAAAATGCGGCTTTGCGCCGGGGAAACCGATTGATAGCTTTCAGCCGCCAACCAAAAGCGGAAAATGGTCGCCCGTTCACTCGGCTTCAAGGGCGCATGGCGGTGTAAAAAGGCGCAGGCAGCGTCCACCGCCGGGTCGTGCTGGCGGTCGTCGTCGGTCGCCTTTTCCAGGGCCACCATCAGCAAAAAACCGGCTATTTCCCCCGTTGCCTGGCGAATCACCGTCACCCCCTGCGGCTGCCGCACCAGCCAGTGGGCAACCAGTTCAGCCGCATGATCGCCTTCGTAACGCTGCACCATGTTGACAACGGCCGTTTCCTCCCCCGCCCGCAGCCCATCCACAAACACCGAGCCGCTAAACTGCCATTCAAAATACGGCTGCACCACCGGGTTATCCCGATGCAAATAGATAAAATCAATCAGCATCCGCCGCTGCTCCCGCAAATCCGCCTGCTGCACCCGCCCCATATAATAATTCTGCGCCCGATCTTGCAGCAGCTTAAACCGTTCCGGGTTGCGCCAGCGCAGGTCAGCCACCAACGCCTCCCGCGCCAAATCGTGGGGATACAGCCCGCGCCGCTCGGCATTAATAAACGAAAGCTGCCGCAGCCAGTCAAACAACGGCTGCCCATTCTCAACTTGCAGCACATGGGCCAGCACCGGCTCACTGGTCAGCCGCACCAAGGCACACGCCTCCAGCGCGGCGCGGTGGGTGGGCGTTGGTACCTCCTGCAAAAATTGATCCAGCACCGTTTTAATCACATCGGGCGCGTTTTCCGGCTGAAACTGGATCTGGGGCGACTGATCAAACATATCGGCCACCAGCGACAACGCCAGCGGATGACCGTGGGTGAAGTTGAGGACAGCAGCGTGCTGGTTGGCCCGCACCTGCCGCCGCACCAAATAGGCCATACCTTCTTCCGGGCGCAAATTTCGCAGGGGGATGACGCGCATCAGGGTTTGCCAACCGGGGTCGCTGCGCCAGCGCGGGGACGGCGGGTTGCGCCCGGCCATGACAACGAACATATTTGCGGGTAACTGGGGCAAAAAGGTTTCCTGCAGCCAGCCATCCAGCGGGTGCAGCAATTCTACGGTGTCTATGAGCAAAACAAAACGGCCGTTTTCCGCCGCCAAAGCTGAAAAAACCGCCTCCGCCGGCACATTTAGCCCATAACGCAGTGCCGTGAGAAACCCATCGGGCGTGGCATCAATGGTGCGCCCGTCTAACTGCACCACACGCACCCCATGCTGGCTGGCAATGTGGGCAAACTCGCGCAGCAGGCTGCTTTTGCCCACGCCGCCGGAGCCAAAAAGGTAGAAGAGAAAAAACGGCCGTTCTGCCGCCAGCAACGCCTCCCGAAACAGGTCGCGTTCACTCTGCCGCCCCACAAACCGCTGCCGCCTGGCCGCTGCCAGCTTTTCCATCAGGGTAGAACTCATGTTGCTTTCCCTCAAAAGGACGAAGGACGGAAGACGAAGGACGGATAAATGATTAGGCTTGCTCAAAAGCAAGGGATTTGAGATTGGAAGAGCCTAATCCCTAATCTCCAATCTCTATTCACTCAGGCTCTTCGTCCGTCGTCCGTCGTCCGTCGTCCTCTTACATTCCCACCATTTCCTGCGCCGTCGCCGCTGAAAGCTGACGACCGCCTTCCCAGGCAGCGCCAAAGACAGCGGGTGACAACTGCTGCCGGGCGGCGGTAAGGGAAGCCTCAAACATCTGCTGCTCGTGGTGTTCCCAACGGCCGTTTATTCGCCGCAAATGGGCTTCGGCCGCCGCCAACAGGGAAACGGCCGTTTCCACCCGCCCCTGCGCCACCCACACCGCCCCCACCCCAGCCAAGGCAAACACCACCCCCAGCTGGTCGCCCACCTCGGCGGCAAGCTGCAAACTTTCACGGTAGCGGAAAACGGCCGTTTCCCATTTCCCCTGCTGCCACAACAATCGCCCCAAATTCCCCAATGAAATAGCCAATCCTGGCTTGTCTGCCAGCCGTCGCCGTAGCGTAATCGCTTCATCCAGCAGCCCTGCTGCCCGTTCCACATCCTCTTGCCCCACGGCCACCAGTGCCAAATTATCCAGCCCCCCCGCCAACGTCCAATCATCCCCCAAGGCGCGGCGCATTACCACCGCTTCCGCCCAATACGTCTCCGCCGTGGCATAATCCTGCTGCTCATAGGGAATCAACCCCAAATTGTTAAGCGATGCTGCAATCCCCCAGCGGTCGCCCACAGCGCGGCGCAACACCAAACTTTGGGCAAAATGTTCCTGCGCCACCCCGGCTTCCCCGCGCCGGAACGCCACCAGCCCCAAATTGTTGTGGGAATCGGCCAACTCTACTTTGTTGCCCAGCGTTTGGCGAATGGCAAGCGCGGCAGCAAAGTGGTCTTGCGCCACCGCATAATGGGTTTGGGAATAGGCCACGCTGCCCAAATTATGGCGCACCAATGCCAGACTGCGTGGATCATCCACCTGCTGCGCTGCCACCAATGTCTGCTCCAGTTGTGCCTGCGCCGCCGCATATTGCCCCTGCTGGTAATAGACATTGCTGGTTTCCACCAGCGTGGCGCACACTCCCACTCTGTCGGCTTGCTGCTCATAATGGTGCTGTGCCTGCCCCAGCCAGCGTAACGCCTCGGCATAATGGCTGCGGCTGCGCTCCAGATTGCCGAGGGTGTGGCATAGTTGGGCTTGCAGAGAAACGGCCGTTTCCCCAAGCTCAACATCCGTTATTTCCACCATCCCCTGCTCCAGCCAACCCGCCGCCGCTTCCCACGCCCCCGTCAGCTTGCACAAGCGACCCAGCGGCAGCAGCACCTCTGCCCGTTCAAGCGGCTCATCAAGCAGGGGCAGAAGCTGCTGGTAGTTCGCCAAGGCTGCCTCATTGGCATAGGCGGCCTCGGCCTGCTGCGCTGCCAGCCGCAAATAGCGAATTTGCGCTGCCCGCTGCCCCGCTTGCCCAAAATGGTGCGCCAGGGCGGTGTAATGGGGAGCCAGTTCGGCGGCATAACATTGCTCAAGCCCGGCAGCGATGGCGAGATGGGTTTGCTGCCGCACCGTTGGGTCAAGCTGCAGCAACACCCCTTCGCGCAGCTTGTCGTGGCTAAACTGCCAGAGCAGGCCACCGTCTGGTCGTTCCAGCACGGCGGCATTGGCGCAATGGGTTAGCCAATCATCAAGGTTGGTTTGGGGAAAGAGGAAGGCCAGCAGATGAGGGTCAATTTGCCGCCCGGCAATGGCGGCTGTTTGCAGCACGGGTTGATAAACGGCCGTTATCCGCTGCAAACGCCGCTGCACCATCTGCTGCATGCCCCCGGCAAAAACGGCCGTTGGCAATACCGCCGCCCCAATTTGATCCAGCCGCCCCGCCTCCTCAGCCAACGTTCGCATCACTTCCACAATGAAAAAGGTGTTGCCTTCGCTTTCGCGCTGCACCAGTTCAACCAGATGGGGCAAACGGCCGTTTTCCCCCAGCATTGCCTGGCACAGATCGGCAACGTGGGGGGCGGCCAGCCGGGAAAGGGGCATTGGGGTAAGCGTGGGAAGCTGGGCGGGAAGCTGGGGTCGTTCGCCAGCGCGATAGCTGCCAATGAGAAAGGCGGAAACGGCCGTTAGGCTTTGCGCCACCGCCCGCAGCAAATCGAGGCTGGCCTCATCGGCCCAGTGCAAATCCTCCAGCAGAATCAGCAGCGGCTGCTGCTGGCTGGTGCGGCGCAGCAAATCGGTGAGGGTGAGGTGGAGGCGGGTGCGGGCGGCTTTGGCTTCCAACTGCGGTGCAGGGGTGACAGGGCGGCCAAGAAGGGTGGCGATGTCGGGAACGAGGGGGTGCAAAACGGCCGTTTCCAAATCGGTGGGTTGCGCCAACAGCAAAAAGGGGCGCAGCCATTCGCGCCACAGGTGGTACGGCCCACCGTCGGCGTGTGCCTGGCCGCGCAAGACGGCCACCCCCTGCACCAACGCCTGGGTTCGCAGCTCTTGCAGCAGGCGGCTTTTGCCAATACCGCTTTCGCCGCGCAGCAGCCAGCCACTGCCCCGTCCAGCCTGGGCCTCCGCCAGGGCCGTTTGCAGTTGGTCTAGTTCGGCGGCGCGGCCAATAAAGGGGGCGGCCTGCAAAAAGCTGTCGCGGGTGGCTTCGGTTTCGGCGGGCAGGGGGCGACCAACGGCGTGGCAAAGGGCGGCAGTAGTGGCAGCGGCATCGGCGTAGCGGTGGGCTGGCTCTTTGGCAAGGAGGGTTTGCAGAACGGCCGTTAATTCGGGAGAGAGAGCAAGGTAGGTAAAATCGGCCGTTTCGTGCAGCACAGCTTCGATCATGTTTGTGGCGTGGGCAAAGGGATGCCACCCCGCCAGCAGTTCATACGCCAAAACCCCCACCGCATAGAGGTCGGCAGCCGGGGCGGCTGGCTGCCCGCGCAGCAGTTCGGGAGCCATGTAGGCCAGCGTGCCAGATGGGGGCGTTCCTTGCCCTGCCACGGTTGCCAGCCCAAAATCAACCAACTTCACGGTTTGTCCGTGCAGCAGCACGTTCCCCGGCTTCAAATCACGGTGGATGATGCCCCGGCGGTGAATATAAACAAGCGCCTGGAGCAGCTGGAGGAGGAGATCTATTTTGCCCGTTTCGCCCCAAAAGCTGGCGGCTTCGGTGAGGGGGCGGGCGGCGGAGAGCAGCTCCATGATGAAGTAGGGTTGCTGCCGGGCATCAAAGCCATAATCTTGCACGGCGATGATGTGGGGGTGACGCAGGGAGACCAGAGCCTGAAATTCGCGGGTTAGGGCCAGCCGCAGTTCATGATCGGCCATGAGTAGGGGGGTGCGGAGAACTCGTTTGAGGGCAACCGTGTGGCCGGTAAGCTGATCATGGGCGCGATACACAGTACCCATACCGCCGCTGCCCAATGGGTCACGAAGCTGGTACCGGTTGCCCAGCCGCTCAACGGCTCTCTGCGCTGGACTGGCAGCGACTAAGGTGGTCATGGTCTATCCTTTTGCCAAACAAATCGGGTATCGGGTGGATTCATTGTTTCCTAGAACGCGGGGGTTGGGGTTTTGTTGCCCTTGCTGCTCCACAATTTACCCACCGGGGCTGATTATACAAAAAGCGGCTTGATTGCCTAATTTTCTAGGGAACCGAACAAAAAATGAGCAGGTTTTGGGCTGTTGGGTGACTAACGGCCGTTTGTATACTGACTTGGGAACGCAGATTAAATAGGTTACGGAAGCAGTAGAACTTCTCAGAAGAAGTTGAACTGCTCAGAAGAAGTTCTCAGAAGAAGTTGAACTTCTAAATGGCTTCTAAATGGTCAAGCTATTTAATTCTTATTCCTAAAAAATGAGACACTGATTTTCTAAAGGAGAAAGTGGCAATGAATGAAGAAACTGGTGTGCAGGTGGTGCAGGATTTGTATATGGCGTTTGGGCGGGGCGACCTGCCAGCGATTTTGGCGGTGCTGGATGAGGAAGTGGACTGGTTTTTTAACGGCCGTTCCACCGACATCCCCTATGCTGGTCACTACTACGGGCATGAACAAATGATGGGGTTCTTCGCCACCGTTGCCACAACCTGCAACGTTCTGGCGTTTGGCCCCCATGAAATATTGGCCTGTGGCGAACATGTCGTCTCGATGGGCAGCGAACGGGTGCAGGTGAAAGCCACGGGCTGTGTGTTTGAAACGGAGTGGCTTCATTTGTTCACCATTCGCGGCGGCAAAATTGTGCGGCTGCGTGAATATTACGACACGGCCGCGATGGCAAAAGCGTTTAGGCAGTTCCAACAGATGCCGCATGAGTAGTTGTCGTCGTGACTTGACAAGCACCCCCTTTCCCCACAATAATCAGCGGTATCGAAAACAACAATGGAGCCTGCACCGCAATGTTGAAATTATTCATGACAGCAGCGGCTGTCATTCTAGTCATAATGGCTTGTCATTCACGAAGTCCACTAAAGGCCGACAGTTTGGCTACACCAGTTGTTATTAGCCAGACCGAGGACGGGAAGGGGATGGGGTATCCCGACGCTCGTAAACTTGCCCGCGATTCACACGGCAATTTGTATGCTGCCTTTCGCAAAAAATTTCGCGCTGGCAGCAGCCTGCTTTACCACATTTTCGTTGCCAAATCGGACGATGGGGGTGCCAGTTGGCGCATCTTGAACAACGGTGCGCCTATCGAAACAACGGGTGATTACACCCAGCGCGTTCCGGCCATTGCCATAGACTCCCAGGATGTCATTCACCTTGTTTGGTATGGGTTGGATGAAGCGCAGGTGGGTGGGAATGAGCGCGAGATCAAGTACAGCCGCTCCAGTGACGGCGGCACAAGCTGGACAGCGTGGCGTAATATTGCCGACGTGGATGGCTATAGCAGTGAAACGCTGTGGCAAGAGCATCCGCTGCTGCATGTGGGGTCAGACAACACGCTTTATGTGGTGTGGCAGGGGCGGGATGCGGCTCATTTGAAGTCACAAACCCGGTTTAGCCGTTCCGACGATGGTGGCAACAGTTGGCGCGACTGGGTAGACATTCAGCCATCGGATACGCAAAACTTTTCCCGCCCAACCTTGGTGGCGGCGGACGACGGCACGCTGACGCTGCTGGCATACACGGGCGCAGGCACAGATCAGCGGGTGGTGTGGGTGCAGTCGCTGGACGGGGGGGAGACGTGGGGAAGTTGGCAGTCAGTGGTTTCAAGCGGAACGGCCGATCAGCGTCACGTCTCGATTGTGATAGATGAGCAGGATCGGGTTCATGCGGTGTGGCGACAGCCGGCCGAAGGCAGCAGCGCCCCCACCCAAATCCATTATGCGGTGCTGGAAAATGGCAAATGGAGCGTTCCCGTCATTGTTAGCCCCAGCACAGCGTATCAATTTTTTCCCAGCCTGGGGCTGGCGGCCAACGGGCAGCTTTGGCTGACGTGGCTGGAAACGGCCAGCGAGTCGGGGTATGTAACCAATGTCCATCAGGAAGACCCGGTGGGGGATGTGATGGTGGCTTTGCTGGCGGAAAACGGCCGTTTTCATCCTCCCCAACCCATCACCACCAGCGGCACCGCCCAGTTTCCCAGCGTCGGTTGGGGGCAGCATCATCAGGACAACAGCTTTGGGCTGGTGTGGAGCCAGGCCAACAGCAGCAGCTTTGACGTGATGTATTATCGGCTGCCGTGCGATGCGCCGCAGGCTCCCACGCTGTCGCTGGCGCGGCTGCTTGATGGCCTGCGTTTTTTTTGGTCGGGTGGCGGCACGCAAAGCTATGCTCTTTGGCAATCTTCGACGTTGGAGTTTGCCAACGTGCTGCTGGCGGGGCAAACACGGGCGTCGGTGTTGGAAACGGCCGTTCCTGCCAGCACCACCTTTTACCGCCTGCAAGCCGTTGGCCCGTGTGGAGAAACGGCCGTTTCCGCCAACCTCGTCGGCAAATTTGATTTTCCGCTGTTTCATTCGTAAATGAGTTCACCACGCATCATTCTAAACGCCGAGCCGGATCGTTATAGCCCGGCTGCCCGCGATATTTTGCAAGGATTGGGGGAGGTGTGGGATAAACGGCCGTTGACCCGCCCCCAACTCCTCGCCCATCTCCCCCGCGCCCACATTCTCATCGTTCGCCTCGCCCACCACATTGATGCCGAAATCATCCGGGCTGGGCAGCAGCTTCAAGCCATTGTCACCGCCACCACCAGCCTTGACCACATTGACCTGGCTGCTGCGGCCGCGCAGGGCGTGACGGTTCTCTCTTTGCGCGGCGAAGAAACCTTTCTCCGCACCGTTCCCGCCACCGCTGAACATACCTGGGGCTTACTGCTGGCACTGGTGCGCCACATCCCCGCCGCCACCGCCGCCGTCCAGCGCGGCCAATGGAACCGCGACCAATTTCGCGGGCGCGACCTTTTTGGCAAACGGCTGGGCATTATTGGTCTGGGGCGCATCGGCCAGATCGTTGCCCGCTATGCCCACGCCTTTGGCCTGCGCGTCCACGCCTATGATCCCTACCTGCCCCACTGGCCGGACGACATCGAACGTCACCTCCAGCTAGACAGTCTGCTGGCAACTTCCGACATCATCACCCTTCACGTTCCCCTCAACGATGCCACTACCCACCTCATCGGCAGCCATGAACTGGCATTGCTCCCCCCCGGTGCCTGGCTCGTCAACACCTCACGCGGAGCCATTGTAGACGAAGCGGCACTGCTGGCTTCGCTCCAGGTCAACCATCTTGGCGGCGCGGCACTCGATGTGCTGGCGGCTGAAGTGGCTGGCGTAGTGACCCGCCACCATCCCCTCATCCAATACGCCCAAACCCATTCCAATCTCCTCATTACCCCCCACATTGGCGGTGCTACCGCTGATTCAATGGCAATGACGGAGATTTTTATGGCGCAAAAATTGCGGTCGTTTCTGGAGATTAACCAGTCTCCTTAATTTCTAATCCCCGTTTTTTACCTTACGACATAGCTTACAATATCTGCCCCACCACGCATTTTTAACGGCTTCTTGCTGTTGAATCGCGGCGGTGTTGTTTATCCTGTCAGGCAAACTTAGCGGTAGTATCGGCACATCAAGGGTATTGGTAATGAAAAAAAGCTACTTTGTACTAACTGGATTTTTTATTTTGCTGCTATGGGCAGCCATTAAGCTGGGTGAAGGGGTGCAGACATCTTATGCACAAACGGCCGTTCTTGCCGCCCCTGCCGCCCAAGGAGAGCCAGAAGACGGTGCCAACATTGGCGACCTGCTCGACACCCTCAAACCCGACGTTTTAGACTTTTCCCACTTCCTCGAACTACTTTTCCCCGACAACATTAGCCGTGCCAGCAACGACATTGACCTGGATGTCAAAATCCCCGACTTTGGCTTTAGCATGGCCTTTGCTGGCAGCGCAAACAGTTCCGACCCGGCCGAAGACCCCACCATCGCCCTCAAAGGACAGGTGGCCTTCACCGCTGGCGAGCAAATCATCTTCACCATGCAGGTTGGCGAACCCATTCCGCTGCCGTTGACGCTTGTATTCAAGCATCGCCTTGACGAAGGGTTGCTGAAACTGGAGCTGATCAGCGGCAAATTTGGCCCCTTCAGCTTGCCCGAAAGCCTCCTCAGCAAAACCGAATCCTTTGTTGACGACCTTTGCGCCGGGCTGATCAACGGGTTGGCATCCAACATGACCGTTGAAGATGTCCACTTTGAAGATGGGGCCATTACCCTGGTAATGCAGCGACACTAATCAATTATGAATTATGGATTATGAATTATGAATTCCGCTTCATAATTCATAATTCACAATTCCTAATTCCCCATTCCCCATGTTTTCCTGGCAGACTGGTTGGCAGCAAAGTTTGCTTTGGCGGCGCGTGGCGCGTGGCGCGGGCTGGCTGTTGGGCGGTAATGCGTTGGCAACGGGATTAACGGCCGTTCGCGCCCTCATCCTCGCCAAACTGCTCGGCGCAACCCAATACGGCACCCTCGGCCTCATCATCGCCGCCGGTGCTATCTTCACCCGTCTCGTCGAATTTCGCTCCGGCGAGGCCGTCATCAAATACGTCAACCACTTTTTGACACAGGGGCAGCCAGCGCGGGCAACGGCCGTTACCCAAACCACCTTTTTTGTTGATCTGGTTGGCAGCCTTGGCTCTTGTTTGCTCATGATCAGCACTGCCCCACTTGCCGCCACCTGGCTCACCCATGACGCCGCCAACGTCCCGCTCATCCGGCTCTACGCCCTGACGCTGCTGCTGGCTGCGCCCAGCGGAACGGCCGTTTCCCTCCTCCGCCTCAGCAACCAGTACGGCCGGCTGGCAACACAAGATGCTGGACTCGCCCTGCTCCAGCTAGTGGGCAGCGTAGCGATTCTTTGGACAGGTGGTGGCTTGTATCATCTCATCTTCTTTCTGGTAGCCACCGCCACCATACAAGCCGGGTTGCACCTTTGGCTGTGGCGGCAAGCAGCCCACGCCTTGCACCTGCCCCCCTGGCAAACCGCTCCGCTGCAACTGTTGCGCGAACAGCGACGCGAAATTGGCCGTTTTTTGCTGGCAACCAACCTCACCAGCACGCTCAAGGGAGTGCAAAGCAATCTCGACACGCTGCTCATTGGCTTTTGGCTTGGCCCCGCCGTCACGGGCTACTACCGCCTGGCTCGCAACGCCGCCCAGCTTTTCGCCTTCCCAGTCAACCCGCTGTATCAGGTGGCGTACCCAGAATTTGCCCGATTGTGGCAGCAGCCGCAGCAGCTACGCCGCTTCTTCTGGCAAATGGTGCTGCTGTCGGCCGGGTTTGGCGTGGTGGCAGGAACGGCCGTTTACCTCACCGCCCCCTGGCTAATCCGCACCTTCCTCGACCCCGACTATCTGGCTGCCCTGCCCGTTTTCAACCTTCTGCTCATCGGCATCATCATCATTCTCGCCAGCCAATACTTGCACGCCCTGCTGCTGGCCGGTGGTCGCGCCGCCCCCACCGCCTGGGGCTACGCCATTGGCGTGGCTGCCCAGGTCGCTGTGCTGGCTGCCACCCTGCCCACCATCGGCCTGATTGGTGCCGGGTATGCCTTTATCATTTTCGCTGCCACCCGCGCCCTTTGGTTGGCGTGGGTCGGTAGGGACGTAACACGTTACGCTACTGCCGCCACAATCCTGAATCCCTAGACGCAATATTTTGCGTCTCTATTGAGGCTAAAAAATCTTATGCCAACGATTTTACTTGCCATTCCTTTCGGCCAAACCGTGCGCGATGTTCTATACTCTGACACTTGGCGCACGCTGCGGCGCACCCCCGATCTCCAGCTTGTCATCGCTACGCAAGCTGCTGATGATGCCCGCTTTGTCCAGGCCTTTGCGGCTCCCAACGTCCACATCGAGCCGCTCCACCCCTACATACCCAACCGGTTTGAGCGCACCTTACGCAGTTTTCATCTGGCAACCCTGCGCCAAAAATCCAGCACCATTGCCATGTACAGCCAGGATCCCAACTACGACGGTGGTCTGCGCCGTTTATCGCCTCTGGCCGATGCGGCTCAATCGCTGCTGGGCGACACGAAATTGAACCAATGGCTTGGCTGGGCTTCGCTTAACCTGGCTCCTACCTGCCAGTATGCTGACCTGTTTGACAAATATCAGCCCGATCTCGTGGTTGTTACTCGTGTGCTGGGTTCTTCACCCGATTTTCCTGTTTTGAAGCAGGCGGCACAGCGGCAAATCCCCGTGCTGGCCTTGGTCAGCAGTTGGGACAACTTTACCAGCAAGGGTTTTTTCCCCTTTGGGGTTAACTGGCTGGTGGTGTGGAACGAACTCATGCGCGATGAGGCGGTAGAGATGTTTGACTTCCCCGCCGACCGCATTTTCCTCAGCGGCATCCCCCGCTTCGATGCTTATTTCCGTGGGCGTGGGTTTCGCAGCCGTGAAACCTTTTTTGCCGAACTGGGGTTAGACCCAAACAAACCACTGATTACCTTTGCCACCGCCACCCGCCACCTGCTCGTCTCGCCACATGATGCCACCTCGCCGGAGCCGGAAATTGTGGCGTATCTGGCCGAGGCGATTGCCGCCAACGCCTTTGGGCGCGAGGCACAACTGCTGGTGCGGCTACACCCGCTGGCCGATCTGGCAGCCTATGCACCGCTGGCCGCGCACCCATGTGTAACGCTGCAAGTGCCGGGGCAGCAGCAAGGGGCGTTTGCCGACCGCACATTCTCGCGGGCGGATGACCGAGAACTGGCGGAAACGATGTGCTACAGCGATGTGGTGGTCAACATTGCTTCCACAACCACAATTGATGCGGCGGTTTTTGACACGCCGGTGGTGGGGATTGGGTTTGATATGCGCGGCGAACGGCCGTTTCTCTACTCTCCTCGCCGCTTCTATGCCTATGAACATTACCGCAAGCTGGGCGAGACGGGCGGTTTCCGCGTGGCCTGGGCCAGGGAAGACCTCATCAACCATATTCGCGCCTACCTTGACCAACCTTCCCTGGACAGAAACGGCCGTTTACGCATCGTGCGCCAGCAGTGCCACAACACCGACGGCCGCGCCGGTGAGCGCGTCGGTCAGCACATCCTCAACATTTTGCAGCAAGTTTGCACCGAAAAATGGGATTGGCGCGAACCCGAGACCCCCAATCTCCAATCTCCAATCCCCAATCTTCAACAACCATGAGTAAAACCATCTTGATCACTGGCGGAGCCGGCTTCATCGGCTCCCACACCGCCGATGCCCTGCTGGCACGCGGCTACCGCGTCCGCGTCCTCGATGCCCTCATCAGCCAGGTGCATCCCCAACGTTGCCGCCCCGACTATCTGGCAAACGATGTCGAACTGCTGGTGGGCGATATTTGCGACCCGGAAGCGATGGCGGCGGCTCTCGACGGCGTGGATTATGTTTACCACATGGCGGCAGAAACGGGGGTGGGGCAGTCGTTGGTGGAGGTGGAGCGGTATGTGCAGACGAATGTCACGGGAACGGCCGTTCTCTGGCAAACCATCCAGCGCACCCAAGCCCCCATCAAACGCCTCATTCTGGCTTCCTCCCGCGCCGTTTATGGCGAAGGCGAATATGGCTGCCCCACCTGCGGCGTGGTTTACCCCGGCCAGCGAGAGGCTGCCCAGCTTCACGACGAGCAATGGCATCCTACTTGTCCCCATTGTCAGCGACTGCTTTGCCTGCGCCCTGTCAGCGAAACCACGCCATCGCGCCCTGTTTCCGTCTACGGGTTGACCAAGCACAACCAGGAAGAGCTGTGCCAGCTTATGGGCAAAATGCTCAACATCCCGGTGACGATTTTGCGCTACTTCAATGTCTATGGGCCGCGTCAGGCACACGCTAACCCCTATACCGGGGTGGTCATCCACTTTTTTCGCCAGGCAATGGCGCGGCAGCCAGTGCCGCTCTACGAGCGCGGCTTGCCTATTCGGGATTTTGTTCACGTGCTGGATGTGGTGCAGGCCAATTTGTTGGCACTCCACGCCCTGCCAACCGTGGGGCCGGCCGTCTACAACGTGGGCAGCGGGCAGGCGATCAGCATTCGGGAATTGGCCGAGATGGTTTTTACGGCCGTTAATCTCCCCCCACGCATCCAATCCACCTCCCGCTTCCGCCTCGGCGATATCTTTGGCTGCTACGCTGACCTCAGCCGCATCCAGCGGCTGGGCTACACCCCCGAAGTGGCTTTTGCCGACGGGCTGGCAACGCTGCTGGGCGGGTGGCAGTATGAAGAAACGGCCGTTGCCGACATTGACAGCGAAATGCGCCGCTGGGGGGTGCTGCAAGGCTAATGCGAATTCTCTTTGTTGCCATTGGCGAAAGCCACCGCGCCAGCTCTCGCTTCCGTGCCTACTGGTGGGCCGAGCAGCTTGCCCGGCACGGCCATGAATGCCGCGTGCTGCCCTATTACCGCAACCTGCCCCCTGGTCTCTCGTTGCGCCCGCCGCTGGACAGTCTTTACCGTCGCCAGATCATCTGGCGCACCGTTTACCGGGAAATTTTGGCCGGGGCGGCGTGGGCCGATGCGGTGGTGTTGCAAGAGGTGCTGCTGCCAAAATGGGTATTAACGGCCGTTCGCCGCCGCTGCGCCCACCTCATTTTTGACTTTTCCGACCCCGTTCACCTGCTCGATGATGTCATCGCTTCACCCGCGCTGCGGCTGCTGCACCGCCACCACACCAAACCCCGCTTTGCCGCCACCCTCGCCGCCGCCGATGCCGCCATCGTCGAAAACGATGCCCTGCTGCCCCTGACCGCCAAGTACGGTTGCCGCGCCGTGGTCATGCGTGGCCCTATCAACACCATCCATTTCCAGCCCCGCCCCGTCGCCCCCCGTGACACCATCAACCTTGGCTGGACGGGTGGGGTGCGGACGTTTGCCCATTTGCAGCCGCTGTTGCCGCTGCTGGATGAGATTGGGCAGGCTTGCCCCCAGGTGGAGCTGACGCTGGTGGGCGCACCGGCCAATACCGGGCTGCGCTACATTCGCCACCGGGTGGTGCCGTGGCAGCTAGAAACCGAACCAGCCCAGGTGGCCGATTTTGACATTGGGTTGTTTTACCTGGCCGATGGAGCCTGGGAACGGGCGCGGGGGGGCGGCAAGCTGTTGGTTTATCTGGCGGCGGGGGTGCCAATTGTGGCTTCGTCGGTGGGCATTGGCGGGCAGTTGGTGGAAAACGGCCGTTTTGGTCTCATCGCCGACACCCCCGACCAATGGCGCGATGCCCTTTGCCGTCTCATCAACGACCATGCCCTGCGCCACCGTTTCGCCACCGCCGCCCGGCAGCAGGCCATTGACCATTATTCGCATGAAGCATACACGCCGTTGATGCTTTCGCTCTTGCAAAACAGTAAACGGTAATCGGTAATCGGTAATCGGTAATCAGTCAGGAGCCGCTGATTACCGATTACTGATTACCGATTACTGATCACCGAGAAGTATGATGTTGAACGATTTAGCCGCAAGCCGGCAGTACAAGGTAATCGGATTTGTTATTACAGCCATTGTTAGTTGTGTGGGGCTGGGACTGCTGTTTGGGGGAAACGCGGCGGTGACAACGGCCGTTTATACCAACCCCACCCCCATCCTCATTCTCGCCATCGGCACCTTGCTTGTAGGTCTTTTTTACCTGCTGTACAAAGATTGGCTCATTCCGCCGCTCCCCTTTCTTGCCATTTGGACCATTTCCCTCTTTTTGGTCAGCATTGATGTTGAGTATGTTGGCTTTTACCGCTTTTTCAACCAGCCCCTCAGCCCCAAAACCTGGCTAGTCGTCCTGGGTGCCATCTTTGGCTTTGTCATTGGCAGCCTTTATGTGCTGACACTGCCAGAAAAAGGGTCGTCGCTTTTTCTCAGCGATAAGGTTGTTCGCGCCTGGGACGATGCGCGGGTGCAGCGGGCGATTTGGTTTAGCTTTATAGGCGGAACGGCCGTTTTTGCCTATTCCGTTTTCCGTTCCGGCGTCATCCCCCTCTTTGCCGACCAGGTACACCTCGCCCGCGTGGATTTCCGCCCCCCGTTTTGGAACAACTTTTTCGCCCTGTTTATGATCGTCATCGTTCTTACCGCCATTCGCCTGGCAACCGTGGGCTGGCGCAAAAGCCTTGACACGATTTTGTTGACACTCCTTTCCTTTATCATTTACCTGCTCTCCACACAGCGCAACGACGCCTGGCAATCATTTCTCATTGCTGGCGTGGTGTTTGTGGCGTTGCACCAGTGGCACAACCGCGCCAACCCTGGTCAAGCCACCGCCTTTCCCTTCAAAAAGCTCGTCTGGCCGGCCGTCATCCTCCTCATGCTCATCATTGCCTTTGTGCAAGTGGGCAAAGCGCGGCAGTTGCAAACCACCCAAATCGTCAACATTCCCAACAGCAGCCTGGCACAGCTTTACCTCTACACCGGTGCCCCAGCCATCAAAAATTTGCAGCGTGTGCTGCACGGCGATGTGCCGGTGCAAGAAAAAGGGGGGCTGCTGCTGCTGCGCCCCGTGCTGTGGTATTTGCGCTTTCGGGAACCTGTCACCGTCTACAACGTCTTCTCCGGCCCCAACGTTGCCACCTTTCTTTACTTTTACTACCTCGACTTTGGCGTGATGGGTACCTTGCTCATTCCATTGGGGCTGGGCGTGCTGTGTACCCTCATTTACCGCCGCGCCCGGCGGCTGACCTCGCCGCTGTGGGCGGTCTGGTATGGGCTGCTGATGAGCTGCCTGATTTGGACGCAAACCAGCGAACGTTTTTTTGAGCCTTCCACCCTGTGGTATGCGCTGCTGTTTGCTCTGGTGCATCTGTATTGTCAGCAGCGGGCGGGAGAAACGGCCGTTTCATGAACCTCTACGTCGCCACCGAGCAGCGTTTCTTCTGCCACCAAGGCAGCTTCTATGCCGAAGCCGTAGGCGGCTACGACTTTTGGCGGCGCTATCTGGCCTCGTTTGCCCAGGTCAACATCGTGGCGCGGGTACAGCCGGTGGAAACCTTGCCACCAGCCGCCATTCCGGCCACCGGCTCTGGCGTTGCCATTATCCCGTTGCCCAACTTTCGCGGCCCAGCCGGGGTTTTGCAGCTTCCGGCACTGCAACGGCGGCTTGTCGCCATTGCCAGCCAACCCAATGCCGCCTACATTTTGCGTGTGCCAGGGACGATTGGCACGCTGCTGGGCGGGGCATTGCGCTGGCACAAACGGCCGTTTGCCCTTGAACTCGTGGGCGACCCCTACGACAGCCTTTCGCCCACTGCCCTGCAAACCCGCTGGGCGCGCCCCGTCCGCACCTTTTTTGTCCGCGCCTTGCAGCAGCAGTGCCGCCAGGCCGTCGGCGTGGCCTATGTTACCCGCCACACCTTGCAGCAGCGTTACCCGGCCGGTGGCTTCACCGCCACCTACTCCTCCATTGAACTACCCGATGCCCATTTTCAACTGGCGGCACAACTGCGCCAACCGTTTGGCAGCGCCAGCGAGCCGCTGCGGCTCATTTTTGTGGGCAGCCTGGCGCAGCGGTATAAGGGGCTGCATGTGTTGCTGGAAGCATTGCGCCTGTGCCGCGAACAGGGAGTTAGCTTTCCGCTGGCGGTGCTGGGGGATGGGGAGCAGCGGGCCGGGTATGAGGAAACGGCCGTTAAGCTAAACCTAACCGACCAGGTAACGTTTCATGGCTTTGTACCGCAAGGAACGGCCGTTTTGCACCACCTCTGCCGCGCCGACCTCTTTGTCATGCCCTCGCTGATGGAGGGGCTGCCCCGCGCCCTCATCGAAGCGATGGCCTGTGGTTTGCCCGCTGTTGGCTCGGCCATTGGCGGCATTCCCGAATTGCTGCCGCCGGAGGCACTCGTGCCGCCCAATGACGCCCCAGCTCTGGCGCAAAAGCTGCTGGCATTGCACCGCAACCGGGCGCAGTTGGTGGCTATGGGAGCCGTCAACCAGGCCGTGGCTCAGGAATACCGCGTCGAACGGCTGCAGCAGCGGCGGCAGCAGTTCTATGACCAATTTTTACGCAAGATTCACCCGAATCTACACCCTTCTTAACACACAGTGGTCAACAATATGATTATAGTGTGGCGGTACCAACGTAGATGCCAACCGGGGAAACCCGCTCGCTGTTTGCAGCAGTTGCGCTTGGGGCGGCCAAAAAAACAAATAAATCAAGGTCATAAAGTGGCAAGTAGCAGGTGGCTGTTGGCCGAAGTGACTTGTTACTTGTAACCTGTTACTTGTTCCGAAACAGAATGCTGCTGCTTCTGAGCCGCACACTATTTGCTGAAAACCACCAAAGAAAGGACACGATCACGCATCTGAGGCTGCCTCATCTGGACGCACCCACGCGATCAAGACGACATTGTGAAAATCGCCCACATCACAACCATTGATATGAGTCTCCATTACTTGCTGCTGGGGCAACTACAGGCTTTGCAGGCGGCCGGGCATGAGGTTGTTGGCATTTCGGCGGCTGGGCCGCACGTGCCGACGCTGACGGCGGCTGGCATTCGCCATCTGGCTGTGCCTATGACCCGCACCATTACCCCGCTGGCGGATGTACGGGCGTTGTGGCAGCTTGTGCGGCTTTTGCGGGAGGAACGGCCGTTTATCGTCCACACCCACACCCCCAAGGCCAACCTGCTGGGGCAAATTGCAGCCTGGCTGGCAAACATCCCGGTGCGGGTTTGCACCGCCCACGGCTTTTATTTCACGCCGCGCACGCCACTGCTCAAACGGCTTTTCTACCAACTGCTGGAATGGGTACCGGCGACGCTGGCACAGCGGCTTTTTCTCATCAACCAGGAAGATATGGCGACCTGCCGGGCATTGAAGTTGTGCGACACGCAGAAGACGCGGCTGCTGGCGGGCGGCACCGGGGTAGATTTGCACCAATTTTCGCCAGCACCATCCCAACTAACGCGGCAGGCAGTCGGTTTGCCGCCCACTGGCCCGATTGTGGGGTTTGTGGGGCGGCTGGTGGCGGAAAAGGGAGTGCCGGAACTGCTGGCCGCCGCCCGGCTGGTGCGGCAGCGGGTGCCAGACGTGACGTTTTTGCTGGTGGGGCCAGTGGATCAGGAAAAACCGGATGCGTTAACGCCGGAAACGGCCGTTTCCTATGGCGTAGCCGACTGCACCGTGTTTACGGGCAGCCGCTCTGATTTGCCGGATTTGTACGGGCTTATGGATTTATTTGTGCTGCCCTCGCACCGGGAAGGGCTGTCGCGGACGCTGATGGAGGCGGCGGCGATGGGGCTGCCGGCCGTGACGACCGATGTGCGTGGCTGCCGGGATGTGGTGGTAAACGGCCGTTCGGGTCTTGTTGTCCCCCTCGGCAGCGTTGAAGACTTGGCCGATGCCATCAGCGACCTGCTGCTGAACCCCGGCCAACGGCAGCAAATGGGGCAGGCGGCGCGGCAGCTTGCCGTGGCTCAATTTGATGAGCAGGTTGTTTTTGCCCAAATCGAAGCTGAATATCAACAACTGCTGTATGAGCAGGGCTTGACGCAGCCAGACGGGCGGGGGCATTACGCCCCCGCTGGAGACATTCCCAATGTACCAACCCTTTGGAAAACGCCTCTTTGATCTAGTCATTTGTTTAAGTGCCAGTGTGTTGCTGCTGCCGCTGATGGGGTTGGTGGCACTGCTGGTGCTGGTTTTTCTGGACGGCCCTGTTTTGTTCCGGCAGCAGCGACCGGGATTAAACGGCCGTTTATTTACCATCTACAAATTTCGTACCATGACGGATGAGCGGGACGCAAACGGCCGTTTGCTCCCCGACGAACAGCGGCTCACTCCCTTTGGCCGCTTCCTCCGCGCCACCAGCCTTGACGAATTGCCGGAACTGCTCAATGTGCTGCGGGGTGATATGAGCCTGGTGGGGCCGCGCCCGCTGCTGCCCGGCTATCTTGACCTGTATACGCCGGAACAGATGCGCCGCCACGCCGTTAAGCCGGGCATTACGGGATGGGCGCAGATAAACGGCCGTAATGCCACCAGTTGGGAAGCTCGCTTTGACCATGACCTTTGGTATGTGGATCATTGCTCGTGGGCGTTGGATTGTCTCATTTTGTGGCAAACCATGCGGCAGGTGGCGCAGCAGGAGGGCATTAGCCAGCCCGGACATGCCACCATGCAGCCATTTACGGGGTCACAGATTTAGCTTATGCGCGTTTTGATTATTGGTGCCGGTGGGCACGGACAAGTTGTGGCAGATATTTTGCTGGCGATGCACCGGGCAGGGAGTTTGCTCTACCCGATTGGGTATGTGGATGATGACCCGACAATGCGGGGAAAACGGCCGTTAAACCTCCCCATCTATGGCAGCAGTGCCGATGTTGCCCGCGTTCCCCACGATGCCGTGGTGATTGGCATTGGCAACAACCGCCACCGCCAGGCTCTATTTGAACGATTGATGCAGCAGGGGGAACAATTTGTCAATGCGTGCCACCCAACGGCCGTTATTTCCCCCCACGCCACGCTGGGCATTGGCTGCGTGGTGCAGGCCAGAGCCGTGGTCAACGTGGGCAGCAGCGTGGGCGATAATGTCATCCTAAACACCGGCTGCTCGGTTGACCACCACAACCAGATTGGCAGCCACGTCCACATTGCCCCCGGCGCTCACACTGGCGGCGATGTGGTGGTGGGGGATGGGGTGCTGGTGGGCATTGGTGCTACGGTGATGTCTGGTATCACGGTGGGCATTGGCGGCACGGTTGGTGCCGGAGCCGTTGTGATCCGCCACGTTGCCCCGCATACCACCGTTGTGGGCATCCCCGCCCAGGTTGTCTTCCCCACCCCCATGGATGCGCTGCTGTACAGCCCCTATATCCCGAACAATGCTTCGTTTGGTGAGTGAGAAAACGGCCGTTTTATTTATTCATCGTAACTGTTACTATTCATCCGCCACTAACTGGGCAAAACGGCTGGTGAAGGCGACCAGAGTAGGGGCAGTAGCCGCTTCACGAAGTAGTTGCCGCAGGGTTGAAAGGTGAGAAACGGCCGTTATCTTGCGAATAAGTTGGCGATCTACCTGCCCTAACCGAACCTCAATTAAATCCAAAATATTGTCCTGCAAATTTTCGATACGCCCTCGCTCGATACCTTGCTCA
>WBZL01001133.1_pt1 | contig 28635 bp, 32 predicted proteins | sample 5204291 | NCBI WGS metagenome assembly WBZL01 (sample SAMN12344345, study PRJNA552823) | activated sludge metagenome | biome: Activated sludge suspended growth; feature: Nitrification reactor; material: Wastewater; isolation source: activated sludge from nitrification reactor of wastewater...
AATATCGCGGCCTCTCAATTCCCCGATAGCTCAGTTGGTAGAGCAACGGACTGTTAATCCGTGTGTCCCTGGTTCGAGTCCAGGTCGGGGAGCCAGATAAATCAAATGGTTAGCCAGGTCATTGAACCTGGCTTTCTGTTTTCTGGGGTTCGTGTAGGCAGCATGTAGGCTTTTCCGGTCAATCCACGCTTCCAGAAACAACAAACCCCACACAAGGCGGGGCGTCCTCACCGGGCAGAATTTGCCTAGGCCTGACTAGGGTATGCCTCTGACAACAGGCGCCCTTTACCCTGCTGCATAGCTCAGTACACCGCCTTAGCATACTGACGGCGCTCCTCCTTACGCTGCTCATGTGCCCAAGCCTTGGCGTGCCACGCATAACCCGTGGCAACCATCCCTAGACCAACGTCCTCACCGTTAAGTAAAACCCTACAGACGGGGCGCTTGTACTTGTCCAACTTGTAGCTCCGGGGGGTCCCTCCTATGGATTTCTGCTAGGTTGGCAGGCTCGAAACGCCCCTATAATCAAGCCAATAAAAAGATGGGAGGTACCTGCATGGGTTCGCTGATTTTCTCGATCGTGGCCATATTGTTGATCGTCTTAGCCTTCGCCCTGCTGAAGAAGAAGGGTGCAGGGGAAGATGGTGAATGGCCCTTCTACCCTCGCAAGCTGCTCTCGCCACCGGAGCAGGTTCTCTACTTCCGACTTGCCAAGGCACTTCCCGATCACATCATCCTGGCCCAAGTACAGCTTTCACGACTGCTTGGCGTCAAGAAGGGCAACAACTATCAGGCGTGGTCGAATCGGATCAACCGCATGAGTGCTGACTTCGTGGTGTGCAACAAGGACTCAAGCATCCTGGCGGTGATCGAGCTCGATGACTCATCCCATGCTGCGGAGAAGCGTCAGGTTGCTGACGCCAAGAAGGACAAGGCCCTGAGTTCTGCGGGTATCAAGATACATCGCTGGAATGTGAAGATGATCCCCGATGAAGCGGGCATCCGGTCTGCTCTGTTGCTGCAGGCTGCAATAGCCTCTTTGTAACGATGTATCCGTAGCCCCCCGTGTTACTTGAACGGGGGGTGTTTCAACTAAATGAGAAACAAACACCTGTCAACAGAATAACTTGGAGATAAATAAATGAAGGTTTTTATTAGTTGGTCTGGGGACCTAAGCAAACGTCTCGGTGAAGCGATTAGGGACTGGATTCCAGGCGTATTGCAGACGGTAACACCATATTTTACGCCATCCGATATTGAAAAAGGTGCTCGGTGGTCAATGGACATTGCGAAAGAACTGGAAGAGTCTCAAATTGGAATTCTCTGTGTCACTCAAGACAATTTGCATAGTGACTGGATTCTATTTGAGGCAGGAGCACTATCAAAACGCATGCAAAAATCTCACGTTTGTCCAATACTGTTCGGCATAACAAACACTGACCTTGCTGGTCCCTTGAAACAATTTCAAACAACTGATTTTGAAAAGGGTGAATTCCATAAGTTGTTGGGCGTCATGAATGCACAATTGGGCGAATATAAGCTTCCACCAAAAACGCTTGAATTGGTTTTTGATAAGTGGTGGCCAGACTTAGAAGCAAAAATCAACGAGATTTTGTCAGATGTCGAACAATCTGATGTCCCAATTCGTTCAGATAGGGATCTTCTTGAGGAGATACTGCAGTTGAATCGCGCTGCTATACGCAGGTCTGGACGCCCTCCCATTTCTGTTAGAGCAATTACCGATCTGCTAGAAAAATTTATCGCTTTACATGATGAGCAGATGAATCAAATTGGTGATTATCAATCCGCCTTGGATTCGCTAAAGAATTTGAGCAAATCGGTCGGCTACATTGCCTCTAGGTATACCGAACAAAATGAAGAATTAAGGGAGTTATTCGCTGCTTTTAACGGCCTATCATTCCAGGTTAACGGTAGCGAGCACGCCGATGACTCAGATAATGAAGATGTCCCCTTCTAAAACAGTGCAACAACCGCCTAAAGCAGCATCACTAGCAACAACAGCTTGACATACTATGTTGAGGATTATTCAACTGATAGCGCAACCGCCCAGTTCCCAGATTCGTGCGTATTGGTGAGCCCCGTGAGCCAGAAACTAATACTTGTTGATTTCGAGAACATCCAAAAAATCGATTTATCTCTTCTTGACGACTCTTATCGCGCAATCATCTTTGTGGGTGCGAAACAGAACCCCCCTAGAGCAGCAAAGAAAAAAGCTACTGCACACCGCTTCTCCAGGGTCGATTTTCTGAAAATTGAAGGCTCAGGCAAGAACGCCTTGGATTTCCACATCGCGTTTCACCTAGGGAGGACGATTGAGCAAGCACCACATACAGAGTGTTTCGTCCTTTCAAAGGATAAGGGGTTTGATCCACTGTTACTACACATAAATAAGAACGGACTGCAATGCAGGCGAATCGATAGCCTTGAGGAATTGGCTCTTCAATATTCAACTCATACAGCTAACACTACCGAAATCGTTTGTCCTAACTGTGGAAAGGCCAGCACGATAGAGCACCACGGTGGTCGTTGGTGTTCGAACTGCGGTTGCTTTGCTGCAACACCAGACCCGAAGAGACTTCCATCAAACCAAGTTGGCTATCAGGAACCAAAGAGATCGATTGATCACGACCGCATTACTCTTACCGAATGCGGATGGTGCCACCAGAAGAAGGACATGACAGGCGGCATTTATGATGATGGGGAATGGATGTGCGGAGAATGTATTACAAGTCTTGTGAGGTAGGCTCTGAATAGTATTTTGATGCTGAGGGTTGGCTCAAGCAGATCGACCAGACTATCCAGTCATCTGTACATGTCAGTCATCTGTACATGTATGACCTCGTACCAGTTCTCAGATTTATCCATTCTGGTGAGCCAGATGCAGCAAGGCCCGCAGCGATGCGGGCCTTTTTCATTTCTGGTATCCGGGTCACGCTGGGGTCACATACCTAGAAGCCTGTCGGACTTAGAGGGAATCGGCTGCGAAAATGGCGGAACGGTCCATTTTTTGCCGAGGAGCGGCTCGATAAGGGGCGCCGGGGCTTGGAACTCAGCCTTGCGCAAAAGGATTGACCACCGTCAACCGCCCCTCGAACACCTGCCCATCCTGCATGTCCTCGGAATAGAGGGTGTCGCAGCCGGCCAGGAGGGCGGCGGCAATGATCAGGCAGTCCCAGTAGTTCAAGCCGCACTGCGCCTCGATGGCGATGGCTTTCACAACCACGGCTGGGTTCACGGCAACCACGTCGCAGCCTGCCATCATTTCCTGGGCCAGCAGGTGACGGGTGCCCACATCGATCTTCAGCTTGACGCGGCAGACGTTCAGAAACTCGTTGACAACCTGGGTGCTGATGCTCGGGTGGTCATGCCAATAGCGCCCTGGCCCTGGCCTTCTTTGCGGCGTCCTCGCCGAAGGCGTAGGTGGCGATATTGGTGTCAACGAAGACAGGCACGGTCGTACAGTTTTTCGCGGTTGAATTTGCCGTCGTAGGTAGCCTTCACCTGGTCGAAGATGCTGAAATCGATGTCGCGGCTGGCGCGGGTAACCAGGGTGCCGCGTTCCTTCACGTATTCGGCGAAGTCGAGCACCTCAGCGGCCTTCTCGGCGGGCATGGCCCGGACCAGTTCATATAAACGTTCTGCAAGCCCCATGATGGACTCCTTAATGACTATGCGGTTTTTTTGAGTTTAACCACTTCCTCCGGTTTCTTCAGCCCAGCCGCCCTGAGCATGGCCGAGGTGGCGGTATTCACCGACTGCCGGACCGGGTCGAGGCTCAGCCGGGCATGGATAGCCGTGGTCTGGGTGCTCTTGTGCTTCAGGCTCTTGCCGATGATGCCCAGACTTGCCGAAGCTGGGGAAGACGTAAACCGCGCCGGCCTTGGCGACCACCTTGCGTTCACAATGGGGCTGGGCGATCTTCATGCTGATCTGGGGCTCGGCCGTGTCGGTCTCCGACAATCTGGTGCGGCCATTGCTGATTTCCAGCCAGGCGCCAGTGTCGATCCCCGCCGTATTCGTCGGCATCATCGGCGGCATTTCGGCCTTTGGCCTCATCGGCGTGATCATCGGGCCGGTACTGCAGACCGCCATCGCCGCGCTGCCGCGCTTCCTGGACGAGACCCTTTCGGTCCGGCCCTGAGCCGATCAATACCACCCAAAATGTGCGGCAGCGAACGGAGTGCTATGAAGAAGGAGAGGATATTTGTTCAACGACGTCTGGCAGTTGTGGGGGTGTTGCCGAAACCGGCTGAATCCACGATGCCAGGGGTTCGAAGATCAGGTGGCCGTGCGGTTTTATATAAGCACGGGGATCCACATGAACCCGACGGAGCACACAACGGAGAACGCCATGAAAGAATTTTCCAATGAAGTCACCAGCGAACAATTGATCACCGATTTCAAGGTCGTGGTCGCGGACGCGGAAGCCCTGCTGAAAGCCACCGCCGGGCAAGGCGGCGAGAAGCTGGCGGAGGTGCGCGCCAAGGCGGAAGAATCCTTGCGGGTCATGAAGGCCAGGCTGGCCGACGCCCAGGAGGCGCTCATCGCCAGGACCAAGGAGGCCGCCAAGGCCACCGACGAGTATGTTCACGAGAACCCCTGGAAAGCCATCGGTGTCGCCGCGAGCCTCGGCCTGCTGATCGGCTGGTTCATGGGTCGCCGCTAGCCGCTTCGTCATGCCCGATACCCCACCCGGCGAAAGCAGGGGGCTGATCGAGTCGCTGAAGGCGCTGGCGGCAACCCTGGTCGCCATCGCCCATACGCGTCTCGATTTGTTGGCCTCGGACCTGGAGGAGGAGCGGGCGCATTTGCTCTCGCTTCTGGTGCTGGCGCTGGTCGGCCTGTTCTTCCTCGGGGTTGGCGTGGTGCTGGCGGCCATGCTGCTGGTGGCCGCGTTCTGGGACACGCACCGCCTCCTGGTGCTGGGCCTGCTGGCCAGTGCCTTCCTGACGGCGGGCATCGCCGCCTGGGCCATGGCCGTAAGCAAGACGCGATCCAAGCCGAAACTCTTCGCCGCGAGCCTGTCGGAATTGCGCAAGGACCGGCAACAGCTCACCCGACCATGAACAAGATCCGTCTCGCCGAGAGGCGTGAACGCCTGATCGCCCAGGCCGCCGCGCAGCGAACGACGCTGGCCCAATGCTTCGAGCCGTGGCGCGTTCCCCTGGCGCGCGTCGACCAGGGGCTGAACCTGCTCCGCGCCGTCAAGCGCCATCCCGCCTGGATCGTCGGTGGCGTCGCCTTGTTCGCGCTGCTGCGGCCTGCCCGAGTCGGCAAATGGCTGCGGCGCGGCTGGGTGGCGTGGAGAGCCATTCACAAGTTGCGCGGCGGATAGCGGGCAAGCCCGCTCGATCACTCTATCGAAAGCCAGAATCAACCCGGATTGTCCATTAGGCGGCCCCGCGGGCCAGCCAATGCCTCACCTCCTTCGCCACCCAGTCGCCATCATCCAGCGGCAGGTCGTGCCCGGCGGCCGGATGCAGGGCGAAGTCGGCGTTCCAGGCGCGCGCCAGCCTGCGCGAGCAGCCGGGCCACACCATGCGGTCACGGGCGCCGGCCAGGATGAGAAGGGGAACCTCGGGTTTTTCCGGGGCGGAGAAGCGCGCGGCGGCCAATAGCTGGCGCAGGGCGTTGCCGCGCGATACCGGGCATTCACGCGCCCAGTCGCTCCAGGCTGACAGAACATGGCGCAGTTCCGCCGCGCGGGCACTGGTGAGTTCCAGGATGGCACGCTCCCGCTCCACGCCGCCGGTCGCCGACATGCGCAACAGGGCGGTCATGGCGCCTGGGCGCAGGCGCTGGTGGAAGCGGCCGTGGGGGCGCAGGCTGGTATTGATCAGGACCGCCCCAAGGCATTCCTCGGGATGCCGCCTGGCCCAGGCCACCGCCACCATGCCGCCCATTGACAGGCCCAGCAGGTAATAAGGCGGAACCTTGCCCTGTTCGCGCAGCCGATGGCGGCAGGCTTCCACCATGTCCTCTACCCGGGTCGGGCTGGTTTCGGCCCACAGGCGCCCGTTTCCGGGCAGATCGGGGACCAGAATGTCGTCCCCGCAAGTCGCGCGGAATCGGGCGGGGAAATCACCCCAGTGCCGCGCCTCGCGCGCCAGGCCGCGCAGGAAGACCCAGGTGGTCATGGATGCCGGTGCCAGCCGTACCACTCGGACATGGCCATCTTCTTGTGCCGCATGCGCTCGTCGCCCCGGGGCAGCCAGTGTTCCCAGCCGCAGGCGGCGCGCGCCAGGAAATCCAGCCAGATCAGATGTCGCCGCAGGATGCGATGCAGGCGGTGCCCGGGGCGGGGGTTGAACAGGCCCTGCAGGGAGAACAGTTGACGCGGGTTCTTCTTCACCCACAGCCAGGAGCCCATTTCCAGGGTAAGCGGCAGGAATACCCGTTCGGCCCCGCCCGCCTCCGCCCGCGCCTCCAGATAGAAATGGTCCCATAGGTCGCCATGGGCCAGGTATTGCCGGCTCTGGGGCTCCACCACGTAGTTGTGGGTGGGATAGGTCTGCTCGAACAGGTCCTTCAGCGCGTGCACTTCCGGCAGGTGGGGAAAAGTCTTGGCGGTATGGGCGTAGGGAAACCAGATGCGGTCGCGCAGGCCGAAGCCGGAATGGCAATCCAGCGCCAGGCTGAAGCGGCGCGGCGCCAGTTCCTCCGCCACCACCTTCGCCAGGGCCTGGCTTTCCGCTTGCATGGGCATGCCGGCCAAGCCGCGATACCAGGGCAGGCGGGCGCTGAAACGCTGGCCGCCGAGCAGGAAGGGCACGCGTTCCAGCGCGTCCAGCGGCGCGTTGCGCATGAGATCGACACCATTCGGATTGCAGCGCCGGTTGAGCCACATGCCGCCCGGGTTGACCAGGGGCACGAAGACCATGCGCAGGCTTTCCAGTTGCCGGTGCAACAGGGGATCCCACTTCAGGCGATTCAGCAGGCCGCGCAGGAACACCAGCAATACCCGGGTGCCGATCCGCTCCAGGCCGTGCACGCCCGCGAAATAGCCGATCGCCGGCAGAGCGGGATCGGGGTTGCCCAGGGTCAGGACATGGATCGGCAGGCTGGCGCCGCCCACCTCGACGGAGTGCGCCACGCGCACCGAGATCGCGTCCGTCGCCTCGTCCAGCAGGCGGTTCAGTTCGATGAGTTCGGGGAGGTGTTGTGCCGGCATGTTCACTGCAAGGCGTGTCGCGATCACTCGCACACCACGCGATTATGCGGCGCCTGGCCAGGAGGCGCACCGCCGGCGGCGCGCCGGCCGGCCGTCATCCGGATTGGTGATGACGGTGCCCGGCCTCGCCGGCGTGGCGGCGCGGACCGCCGACACGGGCGTGACGATCGAACCGGGACACCATCAGATCGTCTCCGGAGCCTTTCCGAGCAGGGCCCGCTTCAGGCTTTCCTGGGTGGGCCGCTCTCCAAGCCAGATCTTGAGCACGGCGCGATTGAAATCCGCGCCCGGCACCGTGCCCATGTGGCGCTGGTTCAACCAGACGCGGGTGCCGCCCCGGGGCAGGTAATCCAGCTGGACGACGCTACCCTTGGCCAGGGTGCCCGCGGCGCGGATCAGGCCCACGAATTGCTCGATCCGCTCCCGCATCGGCGCGAGTTCCTCCGGCGTGTTGTTCTCCCGCAGGCTGTCCAGCAAGTACTCCACGTCGCGCTCCGTGGACACCTCGCGCAGGAAGGTGATCGACACTCGGCGCGGAAGGTCGTGCCGGAGCACGTCGTCCGCGTCGGTCTGCCGCCTGGGCAGATACAGCGCCACGGCATAGACGTCGAGGAACAGGAAGTTGCGCAGGCCGGCGCCGTTGAGCACCAGTTCAGTCCCGTCCAGGCGCGCGCGGGTTTCCAGGTTCGCCACGGCGCCGGTTGCCGCCATCACCCAGCCCGGCGACAGCGTCACGGCCAGGCACAGGAGCGCGCGCCAGAAAAAGGAGCGGGATACGATTACGACGGATTTCACGGACCCCCGGTCGGTCGCCGATCGGCCGCCGGATCCGAATGGGCCTGATCCCGGCGTTCGCTTTTCCACGTCGAGTGGCATCGGGGGCTCCATGGATTCGATATCGATCCATGATCACCGACCTCCGTGAATTTCAGATGACACCCGGATTGCGCCGAGGTGAAGCGGGCGCGTGACGAAACGCGGGACAGCCGGCTTACGGCAACACTTCCGTCACGCGCGTGTAATCGTCCCGCAATCGCGATCTCACAAAATCGTCATCCATGGATACCGACCACCTCACCCTCCCGGGCATGGCATGTACGGCAGCAAGGACCGCCTGATCATCATCGATGCCGATGGCACCGTGATCGATGCCTTCTCCGCCATCGACATCGCCTTCGCCCGCCATGGCATGGATATCGGCGATCTGGACCGCTTCCAAAAGCGGCGCAATCTGTTCAAGTACCTGGGCGGACTCAAGGAGTTTCCGCGCAACCTGGCCAAGCACTTCGGCAAGCAGGGGCGCAAGGGCCTGCTCGCCACCCTCACCGAGATCTACCGGGAAGAAGCGCGGCTCTATCCCGGCATGGCCGAACTGATCCGCGACCTGCTCGCGTCCCCCGGCATTCGCGTCGGCATGGTCACCCGCAATGTCACCCACGAGCCGGAGATCACCCTGGCGCGGCTGTTCGCCAGGCACGACCTGGAGATCGGCGGACTGGACTTCCTCGACTACGTCCCCTTGCGACAGGACAAGACGCCCTACTTCAGGGCCGCGCGCGCCCGCTTCGACATCAACCCGGCGCGCGCCCATGCCTGCGGCGACGAGCACAAGGACTTCGCCGCGGCCATGGCCTCCGGCTTTCACCCCTTCATCGTCTCCTATGGCTTCGAGAACCACGCGCGCCTGACGCGCAAGTTCGCCATTCCCGAGGAAGTCATCTCGCCAACCCCCCGGGACTTCAGCGCCCGGGTCAGGCACGCCCTCGACCTGTGACGCGGCACGAGGCCGACAGACTCCTAGCCCTTGATGCAGATCAGGTGCTCCAGCCTGGCCACCTTCTTCGCCAGGCCGGCGCTCTCCGCGGCAGACCGCGAGTGCCGGGAGTGCGTTTCTCATCCGCCCAGGGCGATGACGGCGGCCACGAGCAGCACGCCAAGCCCAGCCATCAGAACGCCTGTCTTCCAGCTGCCGTAGCCGGCATAGCGGCCGAGGGCAAGCCCGCCCAGGAAAAGCATCATGATGGCGATGATGCGCGAGACGAGCAGCGCGGCACCCGCATCCTCGAAAATGACGAAGGGCAAGGCAACAGGAAAGGTCGAGGCCACCACGATCAGGAACACACCGAGCGCGGCGAGCAGGTCATTCGACCGCACTCTTGGCCGCTCTGGCAACGAAGGCAGGGCAACCAGGCGAGCGCGCATGGCCTCGACCTCTGTCGTCGACACCAGTCTGGCCACGGCTGTCGACAGGGAGCCCTCGATAAGCTTGCGGCCGGCCTCCGCATCCTGGGCAGTCCGCACGGAGCGCGCAAGGGTAAGCAAGCGGCCACGCTCGGTAATGGTACGCACCAGGTACATGACCGCATCGACCAGGCCCCAGGCCAGGTTGCAGCCCAGGGCCGCGGCCAGCATGGCGCGAATTTCGCCGCTGTCGGCCGTGGCCATGGAAACGACGCCGACGAAGGTGAGCGCCATGAACAGGCCGAATATCATTTCCGACACCCGGTCCACGGGATTGAGCAGCGGCTCCCGGTCCTCGACGGCCATGCGTGTCACCTCATTCATGTCGGTGTTGCCAACCCCGAGAGCATTCTGGCGACCAGAATGCCCTTCAGGGTGTGCCGGGCACCATCACGTCACGGCAGGCGACCAGGGCCCAGCGTGGCTCCATGATGCGCACGATTCAGCGTCTGCGCCCCCCCCCACCGCCTCTCATCGCCGGTCGCGGCGCGGATGCGGGGATGGCGTGGGACGGCAACTGGACCGGCCGCTGGGCCGGAGGCAACGCGATCGGATGCGCCGGCCTCACCGGACGCATGCTGTCTCCGCCACCACTTCCGCTGCCACCGCCTTGCTGATGATCGTCGTCATCGTAGACGACCCAGCCGCCATAGCCCCAATACGGGTCGCCATAGTAGACGCCACCTGACGTGTAGCCACCGCTTCCCCCACCGCCGTTGCTAGCGCAACCCTGGAGCAGGAGGGCCGCCAGAAAGAGCAGCCATTTCGCTTTCGACGCATTGAGCATGATGTTCATGGACGCCCCTCCCGCGGCTCGGACCACTCGGCGACACCCACAGGCGCGCCCACCGGGTCGATGAAGATCGCGACGCGGCCGCCACGGATTTTCGGATCCGGCGGCAGCGCCACGCGCCCGCCCGCCTGAACGACGCGCTCGAGCGTCCGCGCCAGGTTACCCACCCGGAGGTAGGGCAACCAGACCGCCGGAATGCTCTCGCGCGGCGAGCGGATGATGCCCGCCCGAGGGTATCCCTCCGCCATCAGGAAGTACTCGGTCGGTTCCTCGGCGCGGCTTTCGATCCGGGGCGTGAACACGCCCAAACCCTGGTAGAACCCGGCCATCGCGGCGGGGTCTTGGGCCCACAACTCACCCCACAGCCAGGTGTTGTCGTCCCCCAACTCATCCACTGGATCCCCGTACAGGCTGCGAATCAACCCGAAGGGTGCGCCTTCCGGGTCTCTGACCAGGGACGCCTTGCCGCGGCCAGGCAGGTCCCTGGGCTCGAGCAGAACCTTGCCGCCCGCCTTGGCCACATAGGAGGCCGCCGCATCCACGTCCGGAACCGACACCATGCCGATCCAGCGCCCCGCCCTGTTCGCGGCCTTGGCCTGTGCCACGTAGGCCACGCCGCCCACCCGCTGGCCGCCGGCCCTCGCCAGCGCATAGACCTGCTTGCCCTCGCCATGGCGCTCGAAGGTCCAGCCGAACACCTCGGCATAGAAGCGCTCGGCGACGGCGACCTCGTCGGTAAGGAGATCGATGCTGGCCGACCGCCCCAGGACATGGATATGGGTGGGCACATCGGTAACCGGTGGCCACTGCCCACCCGCGCCGGCATGGCCGGGAACGGTAAATCCCAGGGCGGCTACGCAGCAGAGAAAGATTGTCCATCCACGCGGTCGATTCATGGCACCCCCATGCAAGTAAGGTTGATGCGGCTGCCTCAAGGGCATTGGCAGGATCCGCCCGCCGCCGGGAGGCCACCTCGGGCTCCCGGCGCCGGGAAAAAAGCATCGCGGACAGCGGCGATTTACTTCACTCGCCGCAGGATGACATCCGGACCCTCCCCTGGCAAACAGGGTGATAGCGTGATCCTTAGTTTCCCTGGCGGGTTGGGCTACCGAAGAGCCTGGCTGAAAAAGCCCCACAAGCCCCGCGCGCGAGAAGCGTTTCCCACAGGCATGGCAAGCGTCCAACTCGGACGGAAAGGCGATGCCTCTCCGCCTTGAGGCGAGGCGATCAGTACTTGATTCACGTATCTGCTGCGTTCAACCCGTCAATTCTTCGGCAGGGACTCCAGGGTGATGTCGATGTCCTTGACCACGTCGGCGATGCCGTCCACGGCGCTCTCGGCATTCCTGCCCATGCGCCAGACCGTGTTGGAAAGCGAATTGACGGAATCGGCGGTGAGATCCACCTTCACAAAAGTGGAGACATCCTTGAGGTCGGCGAGGAAGGGCTGCAGTTTCTTGCGGGCCTCGTCCGCGGTTCCGATCGCTCGGCCATAGCGCGATTTGGCCGTATTCAGCCGGTCTGTCGCGGTCTCCTTGATGTCCTTGTTCTGGATGCTGGAGATCGAGTTCTGCCAATTCTGGAAATAAGCGTCGATATTGGCTTTGGCATCCGCTGCCTGGGTTTTCAGGGCATTGACCTGGGCCTCCAGGGCCTGGGATTGGGACATGAAATCCGCGGATGGGCCTTCCAGTCCACCCTTGTCCTTGGCTGCCTTCTTCAGAGCATTCAGAGCTGCCATGGTCGAGGTAACGTTGGACTGCACGGCGCCGAGCGTGGCTTTTATATTCCTGAGATTCTCGGTGGCGGAAGGCGATGTCGAGGCAGTGACAACCGCCGCCGGCGCGGGAGCCTTCATGATCACCTGAACGGGAGCGGTCTGCGTCGTAACCTGAGACAGGGCGGGATATGCCAAGGTAATGCCTGCCATCAGGGCGGAAACGACGGGTACGAGTCGATTTTTCATGTCCGAATCCTTTCTTTACTGTTGATGATCTTGTGGGGTTTTCTTGTCCGTGCATTTGGGACCCCGAGGTCATCTTATCACCATGGACACCCCCCCACGCCCGGTAGACGCCGCCGCGCGAGGTTCGCAAACAGGAACGCCCGGGGCTTGAAGTGGCCTAAATTTGAAGTGAGGAAAGGAGGCCGATCATGTTCAAGAAAATCCTGGTACCCATCGATGGCGGCGAACCCTCCAACGCGGCGATCAGGGCCGCCTGCGCATTCGCCAGGGAAACCGGCGCCCGCCTGATCTTCTATTACGCCAAGCCCGGCTACTGTCCCGCCTATGTTTCCGGCGAGATGGTCATGGGCGATTTCGGCATCGACCAAGCCTTCACGTCCGCCATGGACAAGCAGGCCAAAGCCCTCCTGGCCAAGGCGGCGGAAACCGCGAGCGAAGCGGGCGTGGCGTGCGAAACCCTGAGCACGGAATGCGATGCGCCCTATGAAGGGATCATCGCGGCGGCCGAGGACCAGGCCTGCGATCTGATCTTCATGGCTTCCCACGGCCGGCGCGGCGTGAGCGCGCTGCTACTCGGCTCGGAAACCCAGCGGGTGCTGACCCACGGCAAGATCCCGGTCCTGATCTATCGCTAGCGGACGCTGCGGGGTTCGTCACCCGGCGCTTACCACAGGGTTTGTGGTTCCCGGCGCATCGCGTGTCAGAGTTGCCCGATCTTATTCAGCGCGTCAGCCAGCCGTTCCGCCCCGTCGATGGGGTTATTCTCGAACACCATCATGTAGCGGAAATTGTGGCCGGGGAGGCGCCCAGCCTTGGCTTCCCACAGTTTGCCCAGCTTCAACTTCAGTTCCGAGTCGGTGTTGTCCCGGTCGTCGCCCTTGGTTTCCAGGGCGATGATCCGGCCGGCCTTGGTCTTGACGATGAAGTCCGGGTAGTGGTTCAGGAAGCCGTTGATCCTGAAACCCTTGCCTCTCGACAGGTTGCGATGCCACCACCGCACGCTGTCCAGGTTGGCCACGTCGTTGATGACTCGTGCCTCGAAATAACCCATCGCCGATTCCTGCACATACAGGCTCTTCGGCACGGCTGATGCATTGGCGCTGGGCGTGATCGATTCCCGCAGCGCGAAACTGGGCTGGATCGTGATCCGGTCCACATCCAGCATGTCACTGAAAGTCTTCAGCGCGTGGGCGTTGGCCAGCGTGGTGATCTTCTGCTTGATCTTGCGGACGTAGGCGACATCGCGCTCGACACAGTCGCGCAACTGCTCGGCGGACATGCCGGTCACCACCCGGCGGATGTATGACTTCACCTCCGGATCGGTGATGGGGTAAATGTTGCCGATCAGTTCGGCCAGGCGCGACACAAGATTCATCTCCTGACTGTCGCGCGACAGGCTGAGCAGGTAATTCGTGAACTGTGCGCGTTCGCGCGCCGCCAACTTGAAAGCGCGTGGAGCGTAGTTCTCGTCCCCCAACCGCTCCAGATCGACGCGATAAACCTCGGTTTCGACATCCTCGAACGAGATCGTGGCGTCGCCCTGGGACAGCCGGAATTCCTTCAGCAGCTCCTCGCGCTCGAACAACTGGAATGGCTGCTCGGACTCGAAGAATCCGCCGTTCGGCACCTGGATGAAGAACTGGGGCAGGCGCGTGGCCAAGGCTTCTTCGCGGAAGATTTCCTTGATCTTGTGGCGGTTCATCTTGTCTTCCAACTCCGGGGAAACATCGTCGTCGCTGGCCAGCGCCTTCGACTCGAAGGCCTGGTTTTCCGCCAGGGCGCGGGCCTTGATGTCGGCGACAAAGGCCGCGCCCGAAAACTCATTGTCAGACGTGGCAACCGGCTCGCCGCCGTCCCCGCCCGCATTCGCCGCCGTGGCGGTGGCGGCGACTTCCCAGTCGGGTGAAACAGTGCTCACGTCCAGGTCATCCCCCGCCTCGGCCTCCGTTTCCGTAAACAGCCCACCCAAGGGAAGCTGCTCGGAGCTGATCGCCCCCTGCCGCGACCCCGTGCCCGTTGCCTGGGCGTCGATGGCGCGATAATCCTTATCCGAGAAGCCGGCGCGGTTCAGTCCTTTCACCACGCTTTGCAACGTGTCCATGAAACGGTTGCTGGCCGTGAACACGTAGGACAGGTTCAACAAGTCGTTGCCGTGCTGCTGTACGTGGGGCATGCGCAGCACGCGTCCAAGAATCTGCTCCACGTCCACGGCCGAGGACTTGTCGGCCAGCGACGCCAGGATGTACGCGAACGGGCAGTCCCAACCTTCCTTGAGCGCGTTCACCGTGATGATGAAGCGCACCGGGCAATCCCGGTGCATCAGATCCACGCCTTTCAGCTCGTTGATCTCGGCGGTCTTGATCCTGATCTGCTCGGCTGGAATCTTCAGCTCGACCAGCTTGTCGCGAATCTTCTCGAAGGTGGTGTTGTCATCGTCGGTGCGCGGCTGCGCCTGGAACAGGACGATGGGGCGGATGTACTTGCCGCCCGCCGCCTCTTCCTGCCTGGCCAGGTCTTCGAGCTGCCGGCGCAGGATCAGCGCCGACTCGATCACCTCGCCCTTGCTGCTGCGGTTGGCCACGATCACCGGCAACTTCACCATGTGCTGCTTCTTCAAGGCCAGCGCGTCCACGAAGCTGATGATGTTGCTGTTGTTTCGCGGCGTGGCGGTCAGGTCGAGGATGAAGTCCGGGTTCAGGTTCTTCATCATCTCCACGGACAGATCGCTCTCGGCGTTGTGGCTCTCGTCCACCACCACCACGGGTCGCAGTCGCCGGATCACGTTGATCAGGGCCGAAGCGTCGTGCTCGGGCAGCAGCCAGTCGCCGGGGGCGCCTTGGTCGGGCTGGAGAAACGAGGCCAGGTTGCCGTTCTCCTGGTAAATCTTGCGGTCTTCCTTGTTCCTGGCGCGCAGCGAATCGAAGCTCATCACCACGATGGACAGTTGCTCCCGCGCCGTGTCGTGGGAGAAGCCGGCGCCCATCAGCAGGTCGCGTTTCTCGTACACCGCTACCCGGTGCCGGAACAACTGATCCAGCCGCTTGCGGTAGGGGTGTTCCGGGCTGTTCAGCGCCTTCACCGTCTGCTCCAGGATGGTCAGCGAGGGCACCAGCCACACCACCAGCTTCGGCCGCCCGGGCGCGCGTTTGGCCAGCGCGCTGAAAACGGTGTCGAGGGCGTTCACGGCAATGTAGGTCTTGCCGCCCGCCGTCGGCACCTTGGCGCAGATGTGCGGCACGCCGGGCACGGTGTTCTTGTAGGGCTCCATGCCGCCCGGTTGCCCATTGGAGCCACCGTCGCCGCCCACCCGCGCGCCCTTGTTGGACCAGTAGTCCCTGAAGGCCCACGCGAGGTCGGGCGTGCCGTCCAGCACCTCCAGGTAGCCGGCCAGATCGGCCAGCACGCGGGCCTGATAGTCCTTCAGTTCCATCAGGCGGCGGCGTCCACCACGGCCCGCAACTCGGCGGCGATCGTATCCGGCCCGATGTCCTGCCCGTTCGGCCAGCCAATGCCATCGAAGAACAGACCGACTTGTCGGAAATAGGCCTCGTCTTCCAGCTCACTGAAGAAGGCGGAGCCCATGTAGGGCCGCATATCGAACACCCCGCTCTTGCCATCCGCCATGCGCACCATCAGATGAAACTCGTTCAGGGCTTGCACACTCGTGACTCGATTCATGGTTCACCTCACTCCAGGGGTTTGATGCGTTGGGCGGGCAGGCCTTGAACCGCAAGCGCCCAATCCGCCATCAGGTCTTCTCGATGGATTTCCACCCACGCCTGTACCAGTTTCATCTTCGCGCGCGGCAGCTCGCCCTCCAGCAACTCGCCGTCGTCGATGGCGATGGCCGCCGTGAACTCGGCGTAGCGCGCATGGAAATGCGGGCGCTTGTGCTGGCGGTTGTCGTAGGCATACATGTAAATCACGATACCGTAGAACATGGACAGGATGGGCATGGGGGCTCCCTCAAAAGCGCGTGATGTCGCGCGGTATTTTCTTGAAAACGATGCCATGCCGGCGCATGAACTCCGCCGACAGCAGGCAACGGTCGGCGTAGATGATGAAGGTGCCCGGCCGGGCGGCGCCGGAGTCGCCGCCAAACCTCAGCGTGGACAGAAAATCCAGGTCCAGGCTGGTGGAGCGGTCCGGCTCGTAGTGGAAGAGCCAGGCGGTTTCCCGGTTCAGGCCCAGCAGGTAAGGGCTGTGCGGATTCTCGGGCGTGGCGCGGTCAGTGGCAGGGATGCCTTCGCTGTAGGCCACGTAGCCACGTATGGCTTCCGTGCCGACGGCTTCGTTGAGGTTGTCGTCGGGCAGGAAGATGGGTTCGCCGACGGTGTAGTAGTCGAAGCCACCGCCGAGGCCTTGGGTTGTCTTCGACCCTACGCCGAAACCGGCCATCGCTCGCCGAACTCGCTCAGCCGTGAGCGTATCCGCGTAGTCTTCAGTTTCTACAAGGATGAATCGCCGATTGCCAGAGTCCTGACTATTCGCCTTGAGTACTGCATGTGCTGTCGTGCCCGAACCGGCGAATGAGTCCAAGACGAGTGCGTTCTCATCCGTGGCCAACTGCAAAATTTGCTCAATGAGGCGTACAGGTTTTGGAGTTTCGAAGGGCTTTCGGCCATCGAAGATCGCCTTCAACTCAGCACTCGCATTACGTGTGCTTCCCGCGAATGAGTACGGCCACCAAGTCTGATTGACCACCCCAACTTTTACTTCCGAGAGAAATTTCTTCTCTTTTGGAAAAGCGGCGTTTCCGTCCTTGCCCCACCAAATTCGGTCCTCATCCGCCAGCCTTTTCATCGCGGCCGGTGGTCGCCGCCAACTACTACCAGGCGGGGGCAAGACGTCTACGCCAGCGGGGTTGCGGATAGCGTAGTAGTCACGGTCACGATGCTCCGCGCGGGTCAGTGTCGAACCGAGCCACGGTCCACGAGGATCGTCATCTTGGTTGGTATAGGTGTCGATCTGGGCTTGATTTCTATCCTGAAGATTCGGACTGAACGCCGAACTCTTCCGGTAGGCAACAACATGGTTGTGTGTTTCTGCCACACCGACCGCGTTATTGCCCGGCGTGTCTTTGGACTGCCAGACGAAGTTGGCCAGTAAATTCTGCGCACCGAAAATTTCTTCGCAAATTAACCGTAGGTTTGCGTGTTCGATGTCGTCGATTGAGATGAACATCGCGCCATCCGTCGCCAGCAACCGATGCAGCAGCTTCAACCTCGGATACATCATGCACAGCCACTTGTCGTGCCGCGACAGGTCCTCGCCCTCCTTGCCCACCACCTGGCCCAGCCAGCGCTTCATCTTCGGGTCGTTGACGGCGTCGTTGTAGACCCAGCCCTCGTTGCCGGTGTTGTAGGGCGGGTCGATGTAGATGCATTTCACCCGGCCCTCGAACTCGGGTAGCAGGCTTTTCAGGGCCTCCAGGTTGTCACCGTGGATGATGCGGTTATCGGTGCTGTTGGCCGGCGCGCCTGCCGGCGCGCGGAAGCTGGATACCTTGTTGAGCACGCGGAATGGCACCTCGTGGTGGTGGTTGACCACCTTGTCTTTTCCGACCCAATGCAGTGTTGGCATGTTCTGGTTTCTGCCTGTCAGGCGCCCGGCCAGAGGTGGCCGAAGTCGAAGGAAAGCTGGCGGTGGTGCCGGATGGAGAGCAGGTACACGGTTGCGTCGGCGTCCATGGCCACGTACAGCATCAGGTAGTCGCCATGCAGGTACTCCCGTAGCGCGTGGGCGGCACCGGCCGGTAGCGCGGCGAGCTGGGCCAGCGCCTCGGCGGAGTGTGGCAAGAGCGGCGGGGGAGTATCCAGGTAGAGCCGGCCGATGCGCGGAAACCGGCGCAGGTTGGGGATCACCGTGGCACGTAGCTCGGCCAGCAGATCGTCGAAAGCAAAACCAGCGCCAGCTTCCAGCAGGAAGGCCTCGATGGCGTCGAGGCGCTCCAGGAAGCTCGCGGTCAGTTCGACCCGGTACGGCTTGTCAGCCACGCTTCCTGGCGGCGGGGTTGCCGGCGGGGTGGCCAGCGGGATTGCCAACTCTCGCCGGGCTGGAAGCCTTGGCGGAGGTCGCGCGGCGCTGCTGAACCCTACTGATGGCGGCATCGGCCTCGAAGGTGCGTCCGGCCGCAATGTCGGCCAGGCCGCGCTTGGCGTCGGCTATCAGCAGCAAATGGATGCGCTCCCGCTCCAGGCGGTGGTAGTAATCCAGTCGCTCGGCGTCGATCAGGGCGACATAACTCTCGCCATTCTTGGTGATGATCTTTTCGGCGCCGGCCTTGGCCTGGTCGGCCAATTCGGAAAGGTTGGCGCGTGCCTGGGTGAACGGCACCACGTCACCGGTAGAAAAGCCCATAGCCGACTCCTTGATGATGGGTAACAGAATTCTGCGCAGCTTACTGCACGCCCTGGACCATCGTCCATCCCGCGTGCGCGAGCGTCGGCACATACCAGGCCGGACAGGCCAACCCGGGAACGCTCATCCGGCCGCATCTCGCCCTTGCGCACCCAGATGCCGCGTTCCTCGTCTTGTAACGCCAGGCTTGTTAAGCCTCACATAAGGAATCCCTAAGCAAGCATTAAGTTTCGGTCTTCAAGCTAGGGCCCATCTTCAACCAGCCCAAAGGATAGCGGTCATGAAAATCGCCCTCGCCACCCTGGCTTTCCTGTGCATCCCCGCGGCACAGGCGGCCACCCCCGCCGAACTGCTCGCCGGTTACCGCGCCGAAGCCGTCAAGCAATCCCCTGGCTACAAGCCCTCCGCCGATGCGGGAGCGCATCTTTACAGCCAGCGTTTCACCGCTTCGGGAAAGATGCCGTCCTGCGCGAGCTGCCACACGAACGAACCGACCAGGCCCGGTCGCCATGCCGTCACCGACAAGGCGATCAAACCCTTGTCGCCCGCCGCCAATGCCGAGCGTTTCACCGATCCGGCCAAGGTGGAAAAGTGGTTTCGCCGCAATTGCACGGAAGTCGTCGGTCGCGAATGCAACGCCGCCGAGAAGGCCGACTTCATCGCCTTTCTGACGGAGGGTCGTTGACATGAAAACCGCCCTGTTTCTCGCCGCCCTGTTGCCCCTGTCCTTCGTCGCGCATGCCGACAACCTGCGCCTGCCCGCCAATACGCCCGCCGCTTTCCAGGCCGAATGCGGGAGCTGTCATCTCGCCTTTCCACCACAACTCATGGTGGCGGACGATTGGCGGCGGGTGATGTCCACCCTCGACAGGCATTACGGCGACAACGCCAGCCTGGACCAGGAAACGCTGCGCACCATCGAAGACTTTCTCGTGCGCAATGCCGGACGCGGCAAGAAGGTCCTCCCCGTCGGCGCCGCGACCCCGAACGGCGAGCCGCCCAGGCTGACGTCCAGCGCCTGGTTCAAGCGCAAGCACCACGAAGTGAAACACGCCGACTGGGCCCACGCCAAGGTCAAGACCCCTTCCAATTGCGCGGCCTGCCACACCAAGGCGGCGGAGGGCAGCTACCGCGAACGTGAAATCGTCATGCCCAACGGGCGTCGCTGGGAGGATTGAGCATGGGCAAGATTCTTGTGTGGGACTGGCCGGTGCGCATCGGCCACTGGCTGCTGGCCGGCGCTTTCGCGCTGGCGTGGCTGACGGGGGACAGCGAGGAATGGCGGCTGGTGCATGCCTACGCGGGCGGCACGGTGGTCGGCGTGATCCTGTTCCGGCTGATCTGGGGCCTGGTGGGCACGTACCACGCGCGCTTCACCAGCTTCGTGCGCGGACCGGGCGGCGTGCTCGGTTACCTCAGGGGACTGCTGGCCGGCAGGCCGGCGCACACGGCCGGCCACAACCCCGCCGGTGGCTGGGCCATCGTCGGGCTGCTGACGCTGGGCTTGCTGGCCGGTGGGAGCGGCTGGCTGGTCTATCAGGACATGGGCGGCAAGTGGCTGGAGGAACTACACGAAGGCCTGGCCAAGGCCATGCTGGCCCTGGTGGGCGTCCATGTCGCCGGCGTGATCGTCAGCAATTTCATCCACGGCGAGAACCTGGTGCGGGCCATGCTCACCGGTTACAAGCGCGGCGGGCTGGGTGAAGCCATCGCCACGACCCGGCCCCTGGCCGCCGTGATGCTGATCGGCTGGGCCGCCTTCTGCGCCTGGTGGCTTGCCCGTTAGAATCGGCCGACCATGCGCCTGCTCATCGCCGAAGACGATCCGCAACTGGGCGACGGCCTCACCGTGGGCCTGCGTCAGGATGGCTACGCCGTGGACTGGGTGAAGGACGGCGTGGCCGCCGACCTGGCCCTGAAGTCCGAGAGCTATGATCTGCTGGTGCTCGATCTCGGCCTGCCGCGCCTCGCGGGCATGGAGGTGCTGACACGTCTGCGCGAACGCGGCCAGGCCCTGCCGGTCCTGATCCTCACCGCCCATGACGCCACCGGCGACAAGATCGCGGGGCTCGACGGCGGCGCCGACGATTACCTGGTGAAGCCCATCGGCCTCGCGGAACTCGCGGCGCGGGTGCGGGCGCTGGCCCGCCGCGCGGCGGGGCGCGCCGCGCCCCTGCTGCGCCACGGGGAGTTGGTGCTCGATCCCGCGGCGCGCCAGGTCACGCTGGCAGGCATGCCGGTCGAACTCTCCGCCCGGGAACTGTCCTTGTTGCAGCTTCTGCTCGAGAACGCCGGCCGCGTCATGACCCGCGCCCAACTCGAAGCCTCGGTCTACGGCTGGCGCGACGAGCCCGACAGCAACGCCCTGGAGGTGCATATCCATCACCTGCGCAGGAAGCTGGGGGCCGACCTGATCAAGACCCTGCGCGGCATCGGCTATACGGTGCCGAAGGCATGAGCGCTCCGCCTATTACGCCACCCACCACGCCACCCACCACGCCACCCACCACGCCCCCCACCACGCGCTGGTATTCCCTGCGGCGGCGGCTGCTGGGTCTGTTGCTGGGTGGCGTCACTGTGGGCTGGCTGGCCGCGCTGGTGTTCACCTATCTCGATGCCCACGACGAAATCGACGAGCTGTTCGATGCCCAGATGGTGCAGGTGGCGCAAACCCTGCTCGCCCTGGCGAGCGAATACGACGACGACGATGACATCGCCCGTCTGGACTCGGACGGGCACAAATACCAGAAGAAATTCGCCTTCCAGCTTTGGGATGCCGACGGCCATCTGCTGTTGCGCTCGCCCGGGGCGCCGACCATTCCCCTGGCCGCGAAGGACGGCTTTTCCGGGTCGGACGGGCGCGGCGAGAAACGCTGGCGCTACTACAGCCAATGGGACGAGGGAGGCCAGTTGCGCGTCCAGGTCGCCGAAAACCACCACGTGCGCGAAGAACTGGCGCAACAGATCGCCGGCCGATTGCTCATGCCCGCCCTGTTCGGCCTGCCGCTGCTCGGCCTGTGGATCTGGTTCGCCACGCGGCGCGGCCTGGCGCCCATCGGCGCGATCGCCGGGCAGGTGGCCGAACGCGCCCCCGATCATCTCGCGCCGGTCATTCCCGCCGAGGCGCCGGGGGAAATCCGGCCCCTGCTGGACGCGATGAACGCCTTGTTTGCCCGCGTCGCCACGGTGCTGGACAACGAGCGGCGCTTCACCGCCGACGCCGCCCACGAACTGCGCACGCCCCTGGCGGCCATCGTCGCGCAATCGGACGTGGCGCGCCGCGCCCGCGACACGACGGAACGCGATCACGCCCTGGAGCAACTGGCCGTCGGCGCCCGGCGCGCCAGCCATCTGCTTGAGCAGTTGCTGACGCTGGCCCGGCTCGACCCAGCCGGCGGCCTCCGGCTTGGTCCGGTCCGGATCGATACCCTGGCCGCCGAGGTATGCGCCGACCATGGCCCCGCGGCGCTGGAAAAACATATCGCGCTGGAGCTCGATGCATCGACCCCGGCGACCGTCGGCGCCAACGACGCCATGCTGCGCGTCCTGCTGCGCAACCTGCTCGACAACGCCCTGCGCTACACGCCGGCAGGCGGGCAGGTCGGCGTCGCCGTCATGCCGGGAGAGCGCGGAGTCACTCTGCTGGTCAGTGATAGCGGACCGGGCATTCCGGCGGTGGAAAGGGAGAACGCGCTGCGCCGCTTCCACCGCCTCGCCGGCCAGGAAACGGAAGGCAGCGGGCTTGGCCTGTCCATCGTCGCGCGCATCGCGGAACTGCATGGCGCGCGGCTCGAACTTGCGGATGGCCCGGGCGCGCCGGGTCTCACCGTGCGACTGTTCTTCCCGAAACCGGCGTCATAGGGCCTTGCCGCCTTGCGGCTGTATGAGGGTCTTGCCGCCTTGCGGCTCTACGGGCGTCGGCTTGAACCTATCCCCCGTCCCGAGCGGGAGCACAGCCGCGACATGGCGCCCGGGACAAGGACCCGAATGGCGTGGTCACCCCCGGTGGCCCGGATTCAGGTCGCCTGGCGCGCCATGGCGGCCTTCCTGCCACGCCGCGCATCGATGCCGGCGAGCAACATCAAGCCCACGACGAAATACAGCCCGGTAATCAGGATCGCCAGGCGATGATCGCCGCCCGACAGCCAGGTCACGCCGCCATAGGTGAGGGGACCGAGCATGGAAGCGAGCTTCACCGCCAGTCCCCACAGGCCGAAGAACTCGCCGCGCCGGGCGGGTGGACTGAAGTAGCCCACCAGGGCCCGGCCGGCCGCCTGGGCCGATCCCATGCAGATGCCCGCCAGGGTGGCGGCGATCCAGAATCGATCCGGCTCCGAGGCGCTCCAGGCCAGCAGGATGACGGCGATCCAGCCCAGCAGGGTCAGCGCGATGGTCCGCACGTGTCCCAGCCGATCCTGGACATAGCCGAAGGCGAAGGCCCCGATGGCGGCGGCCAGGTTGACCACGAGGACCATGACCAGGGTGTCCCGGGTCGAGAAGGACAACGCCTGCTGGGCATAGATGGCGGCGAGGGCGATGACCGTCTGGATGCCCGCCTGGTAGAACACGACACAGACCAGGAAGCGCTCCATGTCCCGGTAGTGCCGGACATGGCGCAAGGTGGCGCCCAGCCGCTGGAAGGCGGTGGCGGCGATGCCGCCCGCCTCCGCCCGCGGAACCGCCCGCTCCCGCAGGATGAGGAAGGTGGGCAGCGCCGTCAGGGCGAAAATCCCGGCGGTGATCCAGAGGGAGACCGGCACGAACTCTTCCGCGCCGTGCCCCCTGGCCTGGGCCCAGGTGATGTAGGCCAGGCAGGCGCCCAGTGTGACGATGCCGCCCAGATAGCCCAGGCCCCAGCCCCAGCCGGAAACCCGGCCCAATCTCCTGCCCCGGGCAAGTTCCGGCAGGAAGGCCGCGATCAGGTTCTCGCCGCTGCCGAAGCAGAAATTGGCCAGGATCAGGACCAGCACCGTCCAGGCCAGATCGCCCGGGCCGGCCAGGGCCAGGCCCCCGGTCCCCGCCACGCAGCCCAGGGTGGTGATCGCCAGGAGTCTTTTCTTGGCGGCCCGGGCATCGGCGTAGGCCCCCAGCAACGGCGCCGTAACGATGATGAGGCCATAGGAAACCGCCAGCGCGGCGCTCCAGGCGAAGGTGGCCCAGACCGCGTTGCCCGCCACCACGGCGACGAAATAGGCGTTGAAAACGGCGGTGATGACCACCGTGGTGAAGCCGGAGTTGGCGAAGTCGTACATCGCCCAGGCCCAGACCTCGCGCGGCCGGACATCCGGGGGAAAGGATCGGCGCGCGGCGGCGCCCGGTTGAAACAGCATTGGAAGGTGGTCCGGTCCCTGCCGGTCTCCTATTCTTGAAGCGTGCGATGGGCTTGATGTTGCCGATGCGCGTGATTGTCTGTCGTCTCGATGCCGATTGGGAGTGTGTCCATGAAATCCCCGCCGCGATTGTCGTTCATTCGTTTCGTCCTTCCCTTCCTCCTGCTGCTCGCCCTGCCAGGCGCCACCGCCCTGGCCGACGAGGACGAGGATTTCTGGGCGCCCACGCCCCCCCGCCTGAGTCACATCGAGGGTCAGGTTTCCTACCTGCGGCGGGGAGCCGACGACTGGGTGCGCGCGCGTCCCAACCTTGCCCTGGCGGAGGGTGACGCCCTCTATACCGGCCAGAAATCCAACCTCGAGGCGCAGTTCGACGACCGCGGCTTTGTCCGTGCGGATGAAAACACCCAGGTGAGCCTGGAGAACCAGGAAGCGGGCTATGTCCAGTTCAGCGTCACCAGCGGCCGGGTGTCCTTCGATATCCGCGACATGAAGCTGGGCGATGTGGTGGAAGTGAGCACGCCCCAGGCCGTTTTCATCATCGAGCGTGCCGGCTATTACCGGGTGGAGGTGAACACGGAAGTGAACACGAATACCCATTTCATCACCCGCCGCGGCGGCACCGCCACGGTGACCACGGCCGACGGACGCAGCATGAGCATCTACCCCTCCGAGGATATCGTGATCGCCGCCGGCGATCCGGCGCGGGTGGCCACCTACGCCGCCCCCGCGCCCGACCGGTGGGATCGCTGGAACGATGCGCGCAGCGATCGCATCGGCGATTCGGTCAGCGCCCGATATCTGCCTCCCGGCGTCTATGGCGCGGAGGAACTGGATCACCACGGTTACTGGCGCGTCGTGCCGGAATACGGCCCGCTATGGATCCCCCGCGGCGTGAACCGGGAGTGGGTTCCCTACAGCACCGGCAGCTGGGTCTGGGATCCCGGCTACGAGTGGACCTGGATCGACGACGCCCCCTGGGGCTGGGCGCCATTCCACTATGGCCGCTGGGTGAACATCGACGGCTTCTGGGCCTGGGCGCCCGGGCCGGCGGTCCGGCGCCCGGTCTACTCCCCTGCCCTGGTGGCCTTCATGATCCGCGACCACGACGTTTCCCTGCGGCTAAGCGTCGGCCTGCCGGGACTGTGGTGGGTCGCCCTGAGCTGGGGCGAGCCGGTATATCCCTGGTGGGGCCGTCACGAACACCGGGGCCATCCCCGCTGGGCCGGATGGGGCGGCCCGCGCATCGTGATCGACAGCGGACCCGCGCGATACCGTAACGCGGCGCTGCCGCGCGCGCTACTCACGGTGGCGCCGGACAAGTTTGGCCGCGAGCCCTTCCGCGCCACCTTCGAGACGCGCTTCAACCACACGCATTTCACGACGGTGCGGGGCGATCTGCCCATCAAGCCCTCCCGCCACAACCTGATCGGCGGCGCCCCCAAGGGGGTTCAACCGCCACGAAATATCTTCACCCGCCCGCTGGTTTCCACCCGCATGCCGCGCGAGAAACGCCTGCCCTGGCAGGAATTGGCACCCCAGGCACCCCACGCCCGCGGCCCGGCCATGCCCGATCCTCGCCTGGTAAAACCGCCCCCGAGGCGCGACAAGGATGCCCATGCACCACCCCGTCCGCCGTTCGGCCCGCTATCGGGTCCCCAGGCCGGCCCGGAGCGCGCGCCGTTGCCGTTGCCGCCTCGCCTGGGTGATGTCAGGACGCCGGCGCCAGTACCCGCCGGCAAGACACGGGAGCCGAGTCCCGCGCAAAAACAGGCGGAAAGCCGTGGCCTCCCCGCCCAGCGCCCGGGCACCGAACCCGTGAAGCCAGACGCGAGGGCTCAACCCGGGCGCCCGCAACCCGGTGCCGGCGAAAACCTTCGCGACGGCGGGAAAGACTTGCCCGGCCAGCCAGCCAACAAGATGTACAAGTGGCGTGATCAGGACCAGGGCCAGTGGGAGGATCGGGGTCGCCGTTAGTCTTCATGGTCCTCGCGATGGTGCCGCGGCATGGGTATCTCGCCATGCCGCGGCCGGTGGCAAAATCGGGTTGCCCTCGAACCGGATCCTCCCGAATGGACCGCCCCATCCTCGCGCCGCCTGCTGCCGGCCTGCCCCTCGCCGGGCTGGTTCGCCTGATCGTGGAAAGCCATCTGCGCCTGACCGGGCGCCCCCTGCTGCAAGCCGAAGCCGCGAACGACGACGACCTGGCGGAAGCGCTATGGACGGCACCCCGGGCGGTGGTCGCCCACGGCACCCAGGCGGATCCCATCTTCTGCTATGGCAACCGCATGGCGCTGGAATTGTTCGAGATGGATTTCGCCGCCTTCACCGCCCTGCCCTCGCGCTTTTCGGCGGAACCGATGGCGCGGGAGGAGCGGGCGTCCCTGCTGGACCGGGTGAGCCGCTTCGGCTTCATCGACGATTACGCCGGCATCCGCATTTCCCGCACGGGGAAACGCTTCCGCATCGGCAAAGCGACGGTGTGGAACCTGAACGACGCCGACGGGGTGTATCGGGGCCAGGCGGCGACGTTCAGCGAGTGGGCGCCGGCATAGCCCGCCGTGTTCCGGTACACGTGCGGCAAACCGGCGCACAAGCTCCGCCACCAGTTCCCCCTTTTGCAAAGGGGGAAGCCGCCCACTTCAAACCTTGGCGAGAGGTTTCAGCCCCCGCGCCTCACTCCCCGCCGTTGCCCTCGCCGCCCAGCCGCACCAGGGCATATTCCATGCTGTCCGCCAGGGCGCGCCAACTCGCCTCGATGATGTTGGTGCTGGCGCCCACCGTGGTCCAGGATTCGCCGCCGCTCTGGAAGTCGATGAGCACCCGCGTCGAGGCGGCGGTGCCGGTGGCGCTGTTGAGGATGCGCACCTTGTAGTCGGACAGGCGCACCGTGCGCAGCACCGGATAGGCCCCCACCAGGGCTTCCTGGAGGGCGGTGGCCAGGGCGTTGACCGGGCCGTTGCCCTCGGCGGCGGTGAACTTCACCTCGCCGCCCACCTTCACCTTCACCGTGGCCTCCGACAGCAGGCCCCGGCCGTGGCGGCGCTCGGTGATGACGAAGTAGTCCACCAGTTCGAAGGGCCGTTGGTAGCCCGTCTGCAGGCGCTTGAACAGCAGTTCCACGCTGGCCTCGGCGGCCTCGAAGGTGAAGCCCTCGTGTTCCATGTGCTTGATCTGGCCCAGCACCTTCTGGGCGTCTTCCCGGTCCACGTCGATGCCCAGGCTCTGGGCCATGAACAGGATGTTGCCACGCCCGGACAGCTCGGAAATGACGGAGCGCCGTTCGTTGCCCACCCATTCCGGTTCGATGTGCTGGTAGGTGTCGCTGGCCTTGAGGATGGCGGCGACGTGGATGCCGCCCTTGTGGGCGAAGGCGGAATGGCCGGTGTAGGGATGGTGGTCGTCGTGCTTGAGGTTGGCCACCTCGGCCACGAAGCGGGACAGGCCGGTGAGTTCCCGCAACCGCTCGGCCCCCACGGCCTCGTAGCCCATCTTGAGTTGCAGGTTGGGGATGATGCTCACCAGGTCCGCATTGCCGACCCGCTCGCCGTAGCCGTTGATGGTGCCCTGGACCAGGGAACAGCCGCCGCGTACGGCGGAAATGGAATTGGCCACGCCGCAACCGGTGTCGTTGTGGCAGTGCACGCCCAGCCGCGTCGAAAAGCGGGAGGCCACGTCCCGGGTGATTTCCTCCACCTGCCAGGGCAGCTTGCCGCCGTTGGTCTCGCACAGCACCAGCCAGTCGGCTCCGGCCTCGGCGGCGGCTCGCAGGGTGGCCAGGGCGAATTCCGGATTGGCCAGGAAGCCGTCGTAGAAATGCTCGGCGTCGAAAAACACCTCCCGGCCCTGGGCCTTCATCCAGGCCACGCTGTCCCGGATCATGGCCAGGTTTTCCTCGGGCGTGGTGTCAAGCACGTGGCTGACGTGGTAGTCCCAGCTCTTGCCTACCAGGGTCACCGCCGGCGTGTTCGCTTCCAGCAGGGCGCGCAGGTTGGCGTCTTCCTCGCACAGGGTGTGCTTGTGGCGGGTGCTGCCGAAGGCCGCCAGCTTCGTGGCGCCCAGGTTCATGCGCCCGGCCCGGGCGAAGAACTCGGCGTCCTTGGGGTTGGAACCCGGCCAGCCGCCTTCGATGTAATGGATGCCGAATTCGGACAGCCGCTTGGCGATGGTCAGCTTGTCGTCGACGGAGAGGGAGATGTCCTCCCGCTGGGTGCCGTCGCGCAGGGTGGTGTCGTAGAGGAAGACCTGGGTCATGGCTGGAATGTGCGGTTGCAGCATGAAGCCGGCATTATCACCCGATCTACAGTCGAATGGCCTGTGGATTGCCTGTGGATTCATTACGGCGATGGCACCCGGCGCCTCTGGCTCCCTCCCCGCTTGCGGGGAGGGCTGGGGTGGGGAGCTTGCCACCCTGTGTTGCCTACCTTCGCGAAAGGAAGGCCACCGCACTCCCCCTCCTGACCGTCCACGGCCAGCTATGCACAGCCGGCCGGCTACGTCGGCGGCGAGACATGCTCGCCGAATTCCTGCCTGCGCCCCCCGCAAGCGGGGAAGGAATTGCGCCCGCTCGCGAGGGCGGGAGAACGGCTAACCCGCTTCCGCCATCTCCCCGCCCAGCGCTTCCGCCATCTCCCCGCCCAGCGCTTCCACCAGCGCCGCCAGCAGCTTGGCCAGTTCTCCGCTCATGAGGGCGAAATCGATGTCGAAACGCTCTTCATCCGTCTCGGCCTGGCCCTCGGCTTCTTCCTTGAGG
>WBZL01001134.1_pt1 | contig 28630 bp, 31 predicted proteins | sample 5204291 | NCBI WGS metagenome assembly WBZL01 (sample SAMN12344345, study PRJNA552823) | activated sludge metagenome | biome: Activated sludge suspended growth; feature: Nitrification reactor; material: Wastewater; isolation source: activated sludge from nitrification reactor of wastewater...
TGGATGAAGATGTGATTGAGTTTTCAATTTTAGAGATTTAACGTAATCACTCTTTTCTGGGAGACACTCAACCCTGAGAAGTTACAATTGGAGGTTCCCATGGACATCGGTATGTTATGGTTCGATGACGACAAAGAACGCGATTTAAACACCAAAGTGATCCGCGCCGCAGATTATTACCGCAAAAAATACGGGAATGTCCCCAACCTGTGTTACGTTCACCCCAATATGTTACCCATCAAAAAAGACATCGAAAACAAAAAAGTGATGGCGGGCAACGTCGAAATTCGCCCTGCACCGACGGTGTTACCCAATCATTTCTGGATTGGGGTGAATGGCATTCACTAACGATAGCTGTTTCTGAAAAAAAGATGGCTCGGGCACTGTACTGTGCCCGAGCCATCTTTTTTTTTTCGGGAACTTTCCTCGCTAAGCCTGAGCAGTTACTTCCAGGTATAATACTCTCGATATGGATGAAGATAAATTGATTCCTCTCTACACCACCTCTGGCGACCTGGCCGCGTTTATGCAATATTCCTATCTATTCAACCTCCAGGGCGAATGGATTGGCTTTATTACCTCCAACAAAGAAGTGTTTTCCGTCATCGGGCACTACGTCGGTTACCTCGCCGATGGCCCTCGCATTTTACGGAAACGCTCCTACAGCTTTGATCGCACCCCCATCAAACCCCCGGAACCCCCGCCTTTCATCGTCCAAGTACGCCCTAGCGCGCCCCTGCCCCCGATGATGTCCGAGATCACGTTCAGTGAGATGGATATTTTAGAAGAAGACCCCGACCGGCTCCTCCCCCGTCACGCCGCCGAAAACCTACGAGATTTGGATTAGCCCATGTCCACCATCCTCCCCGGAAAAACCGTTTCCGCCTCCCGCACCTCCATCGTCCAGTTGATGAACCCGGAACATGCTAACAATCACGGGAACGTCCACGGGGGGTGGATCATGAAACTCATTGACGAAGCGGGCGGCCTCGCGTGTATGCGCCACGCCCAACGCCGCGTCGTCACGGTCGCAGTGGACACATTGACATTTCGCAAACCCATTTTGCTCGGCAACCTTGTCACCGTTACAGCCGAACTCAGCTACATTGGCCGCACTTCAATGGAAGTTGAAGTTCAGGTCGTCGCCGAAAATGTCATTCATGGCACCAAAGTCCATACCAACACCGCCTATCTCGTGTACGTCTCGTTGGACGACAACGGTCGTACGGTACCGGTGCCTCCGCTTCTTCCCGAAACGGACGCCGAACGCCAGCGCCTGGACGCCGGACGTAAACGCCAGGAAGATCGGTTGAAACAGGCCTCCGCCTCCGTCGTGACGAGTTAAGCCATCTCCCCATCCAACATGTCTGACGAAACCCCAACCCCTCCCACCAGCCCCTCCGACGAAAGCCCTTCAGCGTTTCGCCCGCGATCCTTGCGCGAGTTGGTCGATTACGTCTCCGGGCGCCACTTGCAGGGGACGTACCAGGATGGCGAACTGGGCATCGCGGACCAACCGCCGTTCCCCTTCCTGGCGATGGTGGGACAACGGGAGATGAAACTCGCTCTGCTGTTGTCGTTGATCAACCCCGCGTTGGGGGGGGTGCTTCTCGTCGGCCCGCGCGGGACGGGAAAAACGACCGCGGTACGCAGTTTGTCAGATTTACTGCCGGAGGTGCCGCGTAGTCTTTGCGATTACGGATGTTTGCCCGAAGACATTGAAACGGGGGGAATCGATGCCGTGTGCGCCGAATGTGCCAAAAAATACGGGATGGGCGACCCGATTGCGGTCATGGACAAAGTCCGGTTGATCGAACTCCCCGTCAACTCGCGGCTCGATGATGTCGTCGGTTCGCTTGACGAACGGGCGGCAGGTAGCGGGTTGTTCCACATCCGCCGCGGCATTCTTTCCCAGGCAGACCGAAACCTGCTGTATATTGACGAAACCAATTTACTCCCGGACGAGATTGTAGATGCTATTTTGGACGCCTCCGCTCAGGGACACTACACCGTGCGGCGCGGCCCCATCATGTCGACCTACAACTCCCGCTTTGTCCTGATCGGGTCGATGAATCCCGAAGAAGGCAACCTGCGTTCGCAAATTATGGACCGGTTCGGGTTGCGGTTGATCGTCCAGGGTTTGACCCATTTGGACGAACGCCTGGAAGCCTATCGCCGGGTTCACGCCTACAAATACAATCCCCGCCAAATGGCAACCGCCTACGAGCCCGTGACGGAAATCGCGCGGGATGAGATTCAAACCGCGCGCACCCTCCTCCCCGAAGTTCAACTCCCCGACTCGGTCGCGCAAATGGGGTTAGAATTAGTCCGCCAGATGAAGATCGACTCCCTGCGTGCCGAGATCACGATGTTTGAAGCCGCCCGAGGCTACGCCGCCGCGGACAATCGCCTGGAAGTTAATCCCGATGACCTGCGCCAGGTCGCCCCGATGGCTTTGCGTTTGCGCCGGTCTGCATTTATGAACCAATATTTCGAGAACCAATTGCACGAGGAAACCCAGCTTCAAACCCTCCTTGCGCAAGTCATCCCATGATCAAAGGTAATTACTCAGCCTAGATGAAAAAGCGCCGAAACTCCTGCCTGAGGCGTTACCATCCAAGTTTCTCATTCATTTTTCTTCCCCGGAGGCCCTCCTATGAACTTCTTTCGCAAAAAAGCCCCAGTCACTGTTGCCGTTTATAAAGCTGATCCGACAGCCACGAACCCGCAAAACGCGGCGGATCACATCAAACGCGGGTATGCATACCACGCCCGCGCCGAATATCAAAAAGCCGATGAAGATTTCCGCAAAGCCATCTCGATGGATTCCAGTTCTTCTGACGCATATTTTGCCCTCGGCCTTAATCTCAAAGCCCTGGGACGCCCCGCTGATGCCCTGAAAGCTTTCCAACAAGCGCTGGATTATATGAACAAGCTGGAAGAACAGGATACCGTCCGCGCCCACATGCTCAGCCGCCTCACCAAAGGGCACATCAACCAACTGACGAAAGGGAACTGGGATTTGCGCTCCGAATTTTGGGGCAAAGACCAATAAACATGGCAAAAGCCCGCATCTCCCACCGTACCCGCATTGAGACCACCCTCTCAGGCGCGGAACCCGACCGCGTCCCGGTTTCGCTTTGGCGTCATTTCCCGGTCGATGATCAGACCCCCGCGGGGTTGGCGGAAGCGGTGATCGCCTGGCAACAGGTCTACGACTTCGATTTCGTTAAAGTCACCCCCGAGTCCACTTACTCGGTCAAAGATTATGGGCTAAAGGATGAATGGCAGGGGAGCACCGAAGGGACCCGCGCCTACACGTACCGCCCCGTCCACGCCCCCGACGACTGGCTGAAACTGACCCCGCTCGACCCCCGCGCGGGCCGCATCGGAGATCAACTCACCGCCCTGCGGATGATCGTCAGCGCGCTTGGCCCGAACGTGCCCGTGCTCGAAACGATTTTTAGCCCGCTCGCGATGGCCCGCAAACTGGTCGGGGAAACGGAATTTCTCGTCCACATGCGTCGTTACCCGGACGCCCTGCACGCCGGACTAAAAACCCTCACCGAAACCACCGTTCGTTTCATCGAAGCCATTCAGGATACCGGCATCTCCGGCATTTTCTACGCCCTGCAATACGCCCAATACGCCCTCCTGTCCCCCGCCGAATTCCAGACCTTTGCCCGCCCCTATCATCTGCAAGTGCTGAATGCGGTCCACGCGCTGGCCCCCAAATACTGGTTCAACGTCCTGCACCTGCACGGGAGCGAGGTGATGTTCGATCAGGTGGCGGAGTTTCCGATCCAGGTCATCAACTGGCACGATCAGGAAACCTACCCCTCGCTGGCGCAGGGTCAAACGTTATTTAACGGGATCGTGTGCGGGGGGCTAAAACAATGGCAAACGATGGTGTTAGGGACCCCCGATCAGGTACGGGCAGAAGCGCAAACGGCTATCGACGCGACCGGCGGCAAACGGTTCATTCTCGGGACTGGGTGCGTTACCCCCATCACCGCCCCTCATGGCAATCTGATGGCGGCGCGCAAAAGCGTTACCGCAAATTAATATTGTAGTAACGACTTCAGTCGTTCTAAGCGATTGAAATCGCCACTACAAACGGGTCTCACCACTATGAGCGGTATTCGGGTCATTGCAGGATCAGCCAAAGGACGAACCCTCCAACAGGTTCCGGGGGATACCACTCGCCCAATCACGGATCGGGTGAAAGAATCGTTGTTTAACATCCTCGGTACGGATTTGCGCGGGGCGGCGATGGTCGATCTGTTTGCGGGGACGGGCAGTGTGGGCATCGAAGCGCTCAGTCAGGGGGCGGCGTTTGCCCGGTTTCTCGATCTGGAACCCCGCGCCATTCAGACCATTCAGGCCAATCTAAAAATCACCCGCCTGGAACCCAAAGCAGACGTGATTCGGGTGGATGCGTTCAAATGGTTGGAGCGCACCCCCGACCGGGTATTTGATTATGTTTTTATCGCCCCGCCGCAGTACAAAGAGTTATGGGTGCGTGCCCTGGAGGGGGTAGACGCGCACCCCGCGTGGCTGGCGGAGGATGCCTGGGTGATTGTCCAGATCGATCCGCGCGAATATGCGCCCAAAGCATTACAGAACCTGATCGAATTTGATCAACGTCGTTACGGAAACACTTTACTGGTTTTTTACGAAGTAAAATAGCATACATTCAGGGATCAACGTTGAGTACATCCTGACAGGAGTTTTCGTATGCGCCATCCTCTCTTGCGGAAAAGTATTTTTAATGCCTTTCCAGATATTTCGGACGCTGAGGCGAACGAACTGATTTCGATTGGCGAGGTGCGTGCATATCCCCCGGATACAGTCCTCTGCCGGGAAGGGGGGATGGAAGACACGTTTTACATTCTGCTGGAAGGCGAAGTGCTGGTCAGCAAAATCATCAACCAAATCCGCGAACATCCGGTCAAACCACTTCATCCTGGCGATTTTTTTGGGGAATACGCCCTCATTCACGATGCGCCTCGGACGGCCACCGTGATTACCTCTCAACCCACCACCGTTTTAGAAATTCGCCGCGCCGATTTCAATCAGGTGCTCAAACAAAGTACGAGCATGTCCATTGCGATGGTGAGGCATGTCAGTCGCCGCTTGCAGGAAAATGACCAAATGGCGATTGAAGACCTACGGATGAAAGCGGGGGAACTGGCGGTCGCTTACCAACGCCTCGCAGAGATGGAATACGCCCGGCGCGAATTTCTGACCTCCGTCGCCCATGAACTCCGTACTCCCCTCACCTCCGCCAGTGGATTTCTGCAACTCATTCAACTCGGCATCCTGCAAGGGGACGAGCTAGACTCCGGGCTAATCACCATCGAAGAAAATCTCCAGCGGATCGTCGTTTTGGTGAACGATATTTTGTTCATGCAAGAAATGGATTTGATTTTGCAAGCGTCCAAACGCATAGATATTTGTGCGATGGTAACGGAAAGTGTGGAAAATCTACGCACGACGGCCCAAAAACAAAACGTGCGTCTTTTTCTCAATATAGACCCCCACATTCCCCTGCTCATGGGCGACCGGGACAGCCTGCAACGCGGGTTGAAAGCGATTCTCGAAAATGCGATCAAGTTCAGCCCGGATGGGGGCGATGTCCAGGTCGTCGTGTGTCAAAATGAAGAAGAAGTGTGGATCAACGTTCAGGATCACGGCGTGGGGATTGCGGAAGAGGTGAAGCCCCACATTTTTAACCGCTTTTTCCACCTGGATCGAATCGGTGAACATGTTTTTGGTGGGTTGGGATTGGGGTTGGCGATTGCCCATCAGGTGGTGCAACAGCACGAGGGGCGGATCACGGTGGAGAGTGAACCCGGCAGGGGGAGCACCTTTACCGTCTGGCTCAAAAAGAGTCCCGAAGAATAAAAAAAAAGTAATTACTCACCAAGAGTAGAAGGTTCCGAAAAAAAAGGATGAAAGGGGGGATGTACATCCCCCCTTTCATCCTTTTTTTTCGAGTTATCCGCTTTCACAGTGAGTAATTACAAAAAAAGCCGCACAAAGTGTGCGGCTTTTTTTATTCGGGAGGTTACTTCTTTTTGCCTTTTGCGGCTGGCGCAGGCGGTTCCACATAGGCCTCGTGCAGTTTAACCGGGTGCTCGGACTTTTTCCGCATCCGCAGGTTGAGCATTTCGACAAAGACGGAGAAGCCCATCGCAAAGTAGATATAGCCTTTGGGGATGTGAACGTGAATGGCCTCAACCACGAGCGAGAACCCGATCAACAGCAAGAAACTGAGGGCCAGGATTTTGAGCGTGGGGTGTTGATTGACAAAGTCACTAATCGGGCCAGAGGCAAAGAGCATGATGCCAACTGCAATGACCACCGCAGTAATCATAATGGCAATCTCATTCGCCATCCCCACGGCAGTAATGACCGAGTCCAGCGAGAAAACAATGTCCAACAGGGCAATCTGGATAATCACGCTGGTAAAAGTGCTGGCCACTTTGGCCGAGCTATGCCCTTCTATCCCTTCCAACTTATCGTGGATTTCATAGGTGGCTTTGCCGAGCAGGAATAACCCGCCTGCGATCAAGATAATGGCCTGGCCCGTTACTGCAAACTCGCCGACATGAAACAGCGGTTCGGTCAGCCCGATGATCCAGGAGAGCGAGAGCAGGAGTAGAATACGCGTGCCCAGCGCCAGGGCCAACCCTGTTTGACGAGCGCGTTTCTGATCGGCGGCGGGCAGTTTTCCAGCCAGGATCGAGATGAAGATGATATTGTCGATGCCCAAAACAATTTCCAGGGCGGTGAGGGTAAGCAGGGCGATCCAGCTTTGGGGGTCGGCGAGCCAGTCCATAAAAATTTTTCTCCTATGAGGGGTAGTATAGGGTCTTGTGCCCGAAGTCCGCAATCACACCCACAAGAGGCGAGACGACGAGATTTGTGGGTGAGTGTATATCGGAATACGAGAAAAGGCAATCTCTGGTTACGGCTGAATCGTTAAAACCCAAATATTCCGATCCGTCGCGGAGATGAACGCCACGTACCGCCCGTCGGGGGATACGGTCCAATCCCCTTCCGCAACCTTGAAAGGGGTGAGCGCGGGGTCGGTCAGGGCACGGGAATCCCCGGTCGTGGCATCCACCTCCCACAGTTGGTGACTGGCGACCGGGCCACTTGCCGCGTGCGGGTCGAGGGGGATGATCAGAAGGTGATCCGCGTCCCGCCAGCGGTATCCGCCGAAGAGATCGAGTTGGACGCGTTCGCCGGTCGCGATGTTCTGAATCCAAAGCCCGTTTTGGGCCGGGTCGGGGGCAAAGGTGACGAGGTAGGCGACCCACGCGCTGCCGGGGGAAATGCTGATCGAGCGGATGCGCCCGCCCCGGACGAGTTCGCGGAGCGAGTTATCTTCGAGCGAAAGCACCCACAACGCGCTTTCCGTCTCATCCAGCGTTTGCCGCCCAGTGACAAGGGCATGCGTCTCCGAAATCCACCCGCTGAATCCCCCGCCGATCAAAGTGACCACTTGCCGGGCATTGCTCCCATCGAACGCGCTGATGCGGATTTCGCGGAGCGCGGTGTCAAACGGCGGCCCGGCGGACCCAGTCGTCCACGCGACCTGCGCGCCGGTGGGAGAAAAGCTGACGCTCCGCCCGCCGTTGGGGATCGTCCAGCGTTGGGCGTCGGCGAGGCGTTCGATGTAGGTTTGGCCGCCTTCGGGGTAGGCGACGAGTTGCTGGTCGGGGGAGTAAATCCCAAGGCGGGTCGTGAAGAGTTCGGGTTCGCCGCCCGTGATTGGGATTTGGTAGAGGCCGGTGGGTGCATCCGGTGCGGGTTTGTCGAGGAAGAGGAGACGGGTGCTGTCGGGGGAGAAGAAGGGTTGGACGCAACAGCCGTTGGTGGTGAGTTGGATGAGTTGGGGCGCGGGGGTGGGGGAGGGGGTGTCAGGTGTCGGGGTTTCAGGTGTCAGGAGGGGAGGCGGGGTGTTTGGGGGAAGAGGGGAAGAGGTGAGGAGGGGGGGAGGGGTTGGGGAATTGTCAATTGGCAATTGAGAATTGTCAATTGTCGGGGAGGGTTGCCCAGTGCAGGCAATTAAGCTCCCCAAAAAAACAATCACGAAACACGCATCACGAATCATGTTTCTCATCGCGTCCACTCCGGGGGCCAGGGGTTGGCGTAGTCGTTGAGCATGGGACCCCAGAATTGTACGTCGGGCTGGTCGGCGAGGAATTGCCATTGGCGGGGGTTGCTGAGGTCGCGGGAGAAGCCGGTGCCGAAGGAGCCGATGAGGGCGAGGCTGTCCCAGTCGGCGTGGATGAGCGGGGCGGGGTTGTAGGCTAGGTTGTAGGCCGCGGCGTTGCGGATTTCGAGATGGAGGTGGGGGCGGGAGGTGCAGGTTTCGTCGGGGTCGCCGGATAGGGCGATGACTTCGCCTTGTTGAACGGCCTGCCCGGCTTGCAGATTGGGCGTTTCGAGCAGGTGGCCGTAGAAGGATGCGTACCCGTTGGGGTGGTCAATCATCAGATTGTGGGGCGCGGAGCCAAAGCCGAGATTGTCCACGTAGGTGACGACGCCATCGCCCACCGCGACGATGGGCGTGCCGCACGGGGCGGAGAAGTCCATGCCGAAGTGGAGGCCCTGCCCGGCCTGGTAGAAGTTGATGCGGTTGACGTATGCGCCGGTGGTGTTGCCGTAGGTCTGCCCAAGGAGCCAGGTGGAGGGGGAGGGTGGGTCAGCGAAGGGGAGGATGAAGGGGGGGGTGTCGCTCTGGGCGGGCGGGGAGGCGTGGGTGGGGAGGGCTAGGAGGAGCAAAAGGGTAAGAAAAGAAAGGAATTTAGCAGACATTTTATGGAATTTCAGCTCAGCCTTCTTAAAACCAAACTTCCGTTCGGTAGCTTTTTCACAAAGTTGGGGGTTGATTCAGGCTTATATTGGTTTATTTTATGTTTCAGTTGAGGCCCCACAATGATATATTCATTTTTGACAGGCCACTTATTTTCAACAAGTAGTTCATAAGAAAAATCGCTTGACCGCGTTTCATCATCTAACCAGCCAAAATGAGGTGTGACCTGATTGCAGACATTCTCAACCATTTTTAAAATTTGGCTCTTATTGTATTGGTGTGTTTCCTCTTGACCATACATAAGCACGTATTCTTCCCAAGTATGGATAGCTATGGTGATATTGTTGCCAGAAATTCGATCTTCCTCAGACCAAAAATTCAGTCTAACTTGTTTTACTATGCGAATTTTTTCTTTACCAAGTCTTATCAGAATTTTGTCGTCAAAGTGAAAGTCAAACTCAAAGAATAGTTTTATCCCAGGATACCGTTGCCTTTCTTTTGCGGTTGTTGTCCATGTTTCTAAATCCTTTATTACATAATTCACCGCCTCATTCAAGTCTAATTTTACGGGTGCGCACATTAAGGCCTGGCGCATCTGTGGCAATTTGTCATTATGGAGAATAGTTATTTCTGCAAGCTGATAAACGCAACCCGATTCCACTAACCCGTCCACGGTCTTTTGAACAATTTCTGCCAGGGTGTTTTCGGTAGGGTTTTTATAGAGGGAAATCCAGTAATATGCGGGCATGGGTATTGCTATAAAGTTTTGGGGCGTATCTGATAGTACAGAAATTGTACGGAAAATTACTTTTTGCGGATTTGGGACGCGGATGAGCGCGGATGGTTTTTAGGGATTTTGGAGACAGAGAGGCGGTTCTAGATGACGCGGTGTCCGTTTTAGCTGACGCGGGAGCCATTCTGGCTGGCGCGATGCTAATTCTAACTGACGCGGGGGCTATTCCGAGTGACGCGATAGGCGTTCTGGCTGGCACAGGAGTCATTCCAGGTGTCACAGTATGTATTCTGGGTGGTGCGATGCTCATTCTGGCTGGCGCGAGAGGTATTCTAGCTGACATAGGGGTCATTCTAACTGCCACGATAGGCGTTCTGGCTGACGCGAGGGTCATTCCAAAAAGAAACAGGGAAGTCCAAGCAGTTTTGTTGGATTTGGGACGCTGATGAGCGCGGATTTTCAGCCCACTGGCTTCAAATCTTTGGGGAATTGGCTGAAAACCGACAATTGATCTTCAGTCATCTCTGCTACTTGATTTCTAGAATGCCAAAAACGATTGAGATGGGCGTAGATGTGTCCAAGATCAATCGCTAAGTCAACCTCATCGCAAGTATCGGCCTCAGATATTTTCCGAATAAGGCCGTCTAAATGATCTCGCGCGTCCGCTAGTTCATGCATCAGGAGTGCCCAAGCAACATAGTCATCGGATTTTTTGATCATGTCTGAATCTCAAATATTTATACACCTATGCATACTCTGATGGATTGATTCTCGGCACAATCGGAGACAAAAAAGGATCATCGAACTCATCTACTTTTCCGTTGAGGACTCTCCAAACGCGAAACACGTTCGAATAATCCACCTCTCCCCGTCCCGCCTTCGGTTTGCCTTTTACATCCTCATCATCATGCACATAAACAATGCCATAGGAACCCGTTCCTTCCTTGGCAATCCATTCCATCAATGCCCAAATGGACGAGGTCCGGTGATTGGTTGAGGTGAAAAACTGAAAAACACCGCTTGCGCCGTTCATTTTTTCAGTGAACTGCCATTTCAAAGAAAGATCAGCCTCCGTCTCGAGCCAAGTGCGTAAGCGTTGCCATAGTAGTTGGTCGGCGAGATCAACTTGATCATCAAGGGCATCAATGCCATCAAGGGATGTAACCTCTTTGTAAATATCGCGGGAAGTTCTAACCACAATCCAACCGTATGCAGAAAGCATTATAAGACTCCGGGATTAATAGATTCCACAACGATTTACGATGGTGAACATTCTACAAGTATTTAAAAACATCCTCGAAAGCGGATATCAGGCGGTTTTTCCGAGTTTCAAGATATGTGGTGAGCAATTCAAACGGATTTTCCGCGGTGCGATCATAGATGTAGAGTTTTTGCGCTTCCTTTTCAATTTGAGCGCTCATTTCGATACTCTGATCACCATGTAACTGTGAAAAGGTTGTGATTTCATAGAGTTGAGAGTTTTCAAAATCTCCCCGCAAGTTCGTGAAAGTCACACCATACTGTTGCATGATCTCGTCAATGGAATGCAATATATCGGCTGTGTAGTGCGCTGAAATTAAATCCAGTGCCTGGATTGTGTCGAGTAGGTAAAAGCCTGTTGGATTTTCCAAGAATCCTAAAATTCCATTGATATGGACTTCGGAGTCAAAATCAAAAAGCAGGATAAGAATTCGTAGTTCTTCTGGCAGAGAACGCAATTTTGGACGGAGGAGTGATAGCGGAGGTTTATACAACTGAAGTCCGATTTTGTTGATAATTTCCGAGATAGTTAGGTTGTGATCCACAGGATTAAAAGCTCCCATAATTTATCCTTTCGTCTTTACGACATACACACTATCCCAATAATCATAAGGCTCCAAATTGCAAACACTGAATTTGCCGCCTAATCATACACTGTGCGGCGATCAAGATACGAAATACGCAATACGCACTAGACCCGCTTATACCGACTGTATCCCCCCAACGACCGCTCGCTGGGCATCAAGACATAGACGGTTTCGGCGGGCACGGTGATATCCATGAAGGCGGCTTCAATCCGACTTACGGCGGGGGAGTCTGTCGGGGCGAGGAGGTTGATCACGGGCGTGTCGTCCATCAGGCTGGCGTTGGCGATCATGATCCGTTCGGACACCGCGGCCCCGGACGGGTTCGCGACGACGATCACCGTTTCCAGCGCCCGGTCGGTGAACCGTTCAAACGCAAACAAACGCTCCGTTTCAATCGTCCGAAAATCCCCGATGCGTAAAGCCCGATGCTGTTTCCGTAGCCCGATCAACTTTTTCATCCACGCGAGTTCCTCGTTTTCGGCGGTCACGAGGTCCCAACGCATGGGGGCGCGGTTTTCCGGGTCGTTGCCCCCGACCATGCCGGTTTCACTGCCGTAATAGACGTTCGGCGAGCCGGGAAGGGTAAATTGCAGGGCTTGAACCAATCGCCGCCGGGGAAGGTGGGGGAGGATCGTCGCCATGCGGGGGATGTCGTGGTTGTCAATCAACGTCCAGGATTTGAGGATGGGTTCGATGCCCGCGTCGGCAATCAGCCGGGCGGCCATACGCCCCGCGGTCAGGGGGGAAATCTGCCCGGAGGCCAGCCCTAGCACGATCAGGCGCATACTGAAGTTCATCACCGCATCAATGGACTTCAGCCACGCGTCGGGATAGTTGACGATCTCGCCCACGATCAGAGAGCCGGGCTTTTCGGCGTGTGCCGCGCGGGTGAGGTCGCGCAGAAAGTCATACCCTAATTCGTAAGCGGTATCCAACCGCCACCCATCCGCGCCATCCCGCAGATAACTCCGCACCACAGAGTCGGCGGCCTCGTACAGATAGGCGCGCACGGCAGGATTTTCGAGATTCAGCTCGGGCAGATTCTGAAACCCCGTCCACGAGCGGGAGCCGCCCGCAAATTGGGGACCGATGGCGAACCAGTCCCGCATGGGGCTGTCCGGGTTTTGGAGGGCGTCTTGAAAGATCGGGGCGTTGCGGCCCATGTGGTTGAAGACGCCGTCCAGCACCACCTTCATGCCGCGGGCGTGGACTTCCGCCATCAGTTGTTTGAATTCTTCCCGGTTGCCAAACTCCGGGGAGATTTGCATAAAATCAGCGCATCGTATTTGTGGTTGGTGTAGGCCAGGTGGATGGGGTTGAGATAGAGGACATCTGCCCCCAGGTCTTTGATGTAGTCCAGCCGGGTCCGCAAACTGGCGAAGTCCCCACCCCAAAAGTCAAGCTCGTGACTGCTCAATCGTTGATCGGGCAGGTAAGGCCCCGGTTTGGGCACTTCGTCCCAATCTCGCAGGCGTTTGGGGGCGGGGTACAGCGCGCGTTTGGCGTCGAGTTGGGCGGAGGGGGCAAATCGGTCTACCAGCACCTGATAGACAATGGCCCCGTTGCGCCAATCCCGCTCGCGTTGGGCAAAGGTTTCGGCGGCGGTATCCTGATAGAGGGCGTTGGTTGTGTTATTCATATTCAATGTTTTCCTTTACATTCCCAAGGGCTGGAGGAGATAAACCTGCCGCTTCCCCAACTTGAATCGCTCCAACTGTTTGTAGCGTGCATGTTTACACTTTTGTTGCTTATCCACGGCAAGCGCGACCACCGTTTGCTCATGCAAAACAGGCCACATCGCCTCCAGCATTTGCCAGAGGGCACTGTCGTGCGCGTCTCCGGTTTCCTGCCAGGTGGAGCGTCTGCCATAAGGGACATCCGAAAAAACAAGGTCAATTTTTTGACCTTTCAACTCACGCACCAGCGTCTCTGACTGGGTCGCGTTGGCCGTGAACAACACCGTCTCCACTTGATGATCCGCACTGTTCCGCGCCAACGTATGGGACAACCGCGTCGCGCTTTCGAGCGCGCTGGCATGGGAAGGTTTTCCATATTGACTCAGCAGGGTCGAAATCTCCAGCCTCCGCTCTTCCAATCCCGAGCTCGTCAACAAGCCCAAATTGCGGGCCGCGACGGCGAGAATGTCCTGATCAATATCCGAGGCAAACATGGTGCTGATGTCTGACCAATGCAAATAAGCCAGCGTGCTTAAGTGGTACGCCCCCCCACAACACGGGTCGAAGAGGGTGACAGGCCCAGTCTGTCCCCTACCCCGAAGAATCTCCAGCCCCCGCTGAAACATCTCCGTCGTGAGCCGGATCGGAAACGCGGGATGACCGGGTAGACCATAAAACACGTGACCACTGGCGTAGTCCTCGTAATTCTGGCTCTCTGTCGCAAATCGGTAAGGCATGGGGAATGCTACAACTTCGGCAGAACAATGGACTGCTGACCCTGATACTTCCCTTTTTTATCCGCGTACGAAGTCTCGCACTCTTCATCGGCCTCGAAGAATAAGACCTGGGCGATGCCTTCGTTGGAGTAGATTTTCGCGGGAAGTGGGGTGGTGTTCGAGATTTCGAGGGTGACAAAGCCTTCCCATTCGGGTTCAAAGGGCGTGGTATTGACGATCAATCCACAACGCGCGTACGTGGATTTTCCCAGACAAACACAAAGCACTTTACGCGGCACGCGGATATATTCTACCGTGCGCCCTAACACAAAGGAATTGGGCGGGATCACACACACATCCCCCTTAAAATCCACCATGGATTTGGTATCAAAGTTTTTGGGGTCTACGACCGCCGCAAAGACGTTGGTGAAAATTTTATACTCATCGGCGATACGGATGTCGTACCCATAGGACGACACCCCATAAGAAATGACGCCTTTGCGTACCTGGGCCGGTTCAAACGGCTCGATCATGCCGTGTTCTTGCGCCATTTTGCGAATCCAGTGATCGGGTTTGATGCTCATATTGATTTGCTCCTCAAAGGTGGGTTTATAAGGGGGTAGTTTACCATTTACAACAAAAACAAAACGAGGCCGATTCATGACAAATCGGCCTCGCTCATGTACCAGCAACCATCACTTCCCCGGATTAAACAACGTCCGCGCGACAATCTGCAACCCCGCCAGCACAGAGGACTGCACCACATCCTCCCCCAGAAACTCCCCCAACAACCCATACTCGCGCCCGGAAAGCACGTAAACTTGAACAATTTTGCTTTTCGGGTCTACGATCCAATATTCGGACACACCAGCTTGTTCATAAGCCGTAAATTTGACGACTTGATCTGTGCGGCGGGTGCTGGGCGATAGGACTTCAACGATTAAATCAGGTGCGCCCTCAAAATAGCTCACTCCTGCTCCAGGCCAATGTTCTGACTTGATAAAAATTACATCGGGAAGAACCGGGCGCGTTCTCGCAGAAAGGTGGATTTCAAACGGAGCCGCAAGAACATAGCCAAGTTTATGTTCATCCGCAAAAGTCTTCATTTGGTGCGATATTTCCATTGAGGAAAACTGGTGGTCAATATTGGGCGCGTTCGTCACGTATAACACTCCTTCGATGATTTCAAAGCGCCGCCCATCGTCGGGCAGTTTTAAATAATCCTCATAAGTCCACTGGCCCTGTGCGGGCCATTTTCTCGTTTTCGGTAAACTAATGATCTCTGGCATCGTCTCAAGCTCCTATTTTTGCGAATTTCAAACTCGCCTTCCATAACCTCAATTATACCCACAACCGCCCCCTCTCCCCATCTCCTTTTCCCTTCTTTCCCTGACACCTGACACCCTCCCACCAGATACCCCTACCACCCACTCCCTCCAAACACCGTCCGCAACAAATCCCACCGCTCCGCCTCCGTCATCGGACGCGCCCGCGCATAATCCTCAAACCGCATCGTCAGCAGTTCCGTTCCGATGTACCTCCCATCGTAAAACACATGATGATCCACAAACCCCTGCTCCGTCCCTGGCGACACGCCATACTGATCAAAAAACAGATTCCCCAGCCCAAAATGGAGAAGCGAGTCCCCCACAAACTCAAACCCATGCGGATGATGCGCCTGACTGCCCGACACGATCACCGCCCCCGCCTGCGCCAACCGCCGGAAATCCGCCTTCGTCACATCGGGGATATCGTAGCTGTAATACTCAAAATGCTGAAAACTGGCGATGACAATGTACCCCTCCGCCGTCAGCCGGGCGATCTCCCCTTCCAGCCACGGAAAATCACAATGCACCGACCCCGGCGAAGTCGCGCTCGCCTGCGAAAAGCTCCCCCCCTTCCCGTTACACCCAATGAACGCGAACTTGTTCCCGTGATCTTCCAACAATGCCGCCTGTTTCCCCTCGTCGAACGTCGCGCCCCCGCCGTACACCGGCCATCCCTCCTGCTTGTACAAATCCAACGTGTACAACATCGCCTCCCCGCCCCAATCGTGGAAGTGATCCCCCGTCAACTCCACCACATCCGTCCCCACATCCTCCAGCAACTGCAAATACCGCGTATCCGAACAAAACACCACCCCCTCCTGCACCGGGTTCGGGTACGGACAATCCTCCGCAAACGGCACTTCGTTCGAGATGTGGGTGATGTCCGCGTCCCGTAACCACGCGCCGATATCCCGCGCGGGGTACAGAATCCCCTGTTGTTCCATCCCGAACGCGGTCGCCCGCACGAGCGCGGTCACGCCCGTCATCGCGACCACGGTCAGCTTGTCCGGGTTGTAATTCGGCGCTGGGGCTTGCACCTGCGCGGTCAACGGATACGCGGCGGGGTCAAAATCGTTGCGGAGCGGGGATTGCCCGTCCACGGCGATCACTTTCCAGCGCGGGGAAATTTCCTGAAAGGGGATAATCGCCCAGGCATCGCGCTGATCCCAGGCAGTATCCAATAACTGATCGGGGGACAACACCTGGACATTGACTGGCGCACCCCACGCGGGGGTGAACGCATCCACGGTCATTTGACTAGCGAACAGCGTGGGGCCGTTCCCCTGCCACGCGGCTTGAATGTCCGCGAGGGGCACGTTATCGGTCAGGGTGGGGAACGCGGCGGCGAGGACGAAGACCCAGGAATTGAACGGCACGTCCGGGGTGGGGGTGGGCGGCGGGGTGAGGGTGGGGGGTTCGGTGGGGGTGAGTGTCGGGGTATCCGTGGGGAACAGGGGTTGGAAGGGGGTCAGGGTGACGGTGTTTGGGCCGGTGAACAGGTTCGCGAACGGGTTATCCTCCCCGGTCGGGCTGGGTGCGGGGCGCGTGCAAGCGGCGAGGAGGGTGATCGAGAGGAGAAAGAGGAGGGTGCGTTTCATTCGTTTCCAACCGTCATGTCAAAATAGGTGATGTCGCCGGAGTGGATTTCGACGAGTTGTTTGTGGACGCCGTAGAGGACGAAGGCAAGTTCATATTGGCCGGGAGGGAGGGCGAGGGCAAAGTTTTCGTTGAAGGGAGGGCGCAGGGCGAGGGCGGGGTCTTCGTAGGTGGTGAGGAAAAGGGCACGGCCTATCGGATCGAGAGGCGTGAGGGTGAGGGCCGTGGGTGGAATGGGGAATCCGCCCGCGTCGAGAATGCGCCCGATGAGGACGCCCCGTCCGGGTTGGTCGAGGAAAAGTTCGGGGTTGTAGGCGTCGGCGTAGGCGAGGGCGTTGAGGCGGACTTCAAAATGCAGATGGGGGCCAAGCGCCGCGCCGGTGAAGCCGATCAGCCCGATTTCGTCGCCCGCGCGGACTGTGTCACCCGTTTCGACGGTGAGTTGGGAGAGGTGGGCGTAGAGGGTGTAAACCCCACCCCCTGCCCTCCCCGCAAACAGGGAGGGATCGTGTTCGAGGATGATGAAGTTGCCGTAGAAGGCGAAGTTTTTGGGCGGGCTGTATGGGCCGCCGTTGTTGTCGTTTCCGGCGAAGAGGACCGTGCCATCGGCGGCGGCGAGAACGGGACTGCCGAAGGGGAAGAGAAATTCGATGCCGTGATGGGGTTCGCGCAGGCCGCCCTGGGTGCTGGCGAAACGATAGGATGGGTCAATGGGAATCGTCGCGGTGATGGGATTCGAGATGGGAAGCGTGAGGGGGAAGAGGGCGAGGGTTGGAGTTGGGGAGGCTGGAGGGGGGGTGGGAGAAGAGGTGAGGAGGGGCAGAGGGGTGGGGGAATGGGAGGGAGAGGCGGTAGGGCTGGCAGACGGTAGCGGTGTGGGAGAAGCCGGGAGGAGGGGAAGAGGGGAAGGGGAGTTGGAGAGGGAAGGCGTCAAAGCCGGTTGAGGGAGGCAAGCGGAGAGAAGGACGAGGAGGAGTAGAGACGCAAAAATGAAGAGGCGCTGTCCGTGAGGGCGGTTTCCGGGCGGCGGGGAGGATGTGGGGCGGGAGTGATGTTTGCGGGCAGAACTCGCGTTCAACCCGGGGAGGCGGGGGGCAATCAAACGGTTTTTCACGTCCGTGATTGTACCGCGCGAACCCTTTCACATTGTCACATCCCTTTTCCCAAAGTAAAATTTAGACTTGTCGGTGTTCAGTTTTCAGTTTTCAGTATTCAGTATTCAGTAGTCGGTTTTCAGTTGTTTAGCTTTCTTAACCTATCCTATGATGAAACCTTGCCCTATTTGCACCCAACCTCTTCAACTCACCTTCCTACAAGATGAACTGCCCGTCCACGCCTGCGCGCAGGGACATGGGCTGTGGCTTACGCCGAATGAGTATCTGCTCTGGCTCAGGACGCAATTGCAGTATCAGCAAATTACGCCCACGTCCCTGGAAATTGAGGCTCCTGCGTCGGTCCCTGTCACCGAGTCTGACAAAGCCAAAATCTGTCCCGATTGCGGGCGACTGCTCCGCCGCTACAAAGTCTGGCCGGATATCCAATTTTTCCTTGACCGGTGCAACACCTGTAACGGCGTCTGGTTTGACCAAAACGAGTGGGACATCCTGAAAGAGCACAAAGTCCACGACGAGATCAACCTGATCTTCACCCAACCCTGGCAGGAAAAAATTCGCGAGCTTGAAAGCCGCCACTTTTTCGAGAAGATGTACCGCGACCGGTTCGGGGATGAGTACGCGGAAATTAAACGCATTCGCACATGGTTGGACGCGCACCCCCTCCGCACCACCGTGCTGGCGTATCTGTTGGACGACGATCCGTACCAGCCCTGATGATTCAGCGATTCAATGATTCAGCGATTCAACGATTTGCTGAATCATTGAATCGCTGAGTTGCTGAATCGCCGAATCGCTGAGTCCGCCCCATGACTCCCGCCCTCCTCGCGGCATACTGCAAAACCCACCTCGACCTATCTGCCCGCTTAGACACCTACGGCTACGCACACCTGCCCTTGTGCGTCATGGATGCCGTCTTCTCGATAGGCGTCCGGTATATGTCCGTGGAAAACACCCTTGCCCGGTTTTGTGACTTTGCGGGCATTCTCCCGACCGGGCACCTTCCCCCTGCCGAACAACTCGCCATCTCCGACTTCATTCTGCTTCACGAATCGAACGGCCTGCACGGCATGACCCGCGAGGTGTACCAAAACCGCCAGCGCACCTCCCCGCGCAACGGCATCCTGAAAGCCGACGCGGTGTACCGCTTTGCCAAAGTCCTCGCCCAGTTTGGGGTGGAAACGTTGCATGATGTCCCCCGCATCAAAGGGTTCCCCGACTTTGAAGCCGAGATCAAAACCATCCCCGGCCAGCGCAGTGGCATCTCCCTCCAATCTTTCTACATGCTCACCGGAGATGAGAATACGATCAAACCCGACCGGATGATCGTCCGCTTTATTGAGCAGGCCACCCAAGAGGGATATAATCTTCAATGGCATCCGCGGTATTCCCCACAAGAGATGACCCACCTCGTCATCGCCGCGTGCCGTCTCCTCCAAACCGAGCAACCCTCCCTCACACCCCGTACGTTGGATCGCCTGATTTGGAACTATATGACACAAAACCAACGAAAAAATTTATGACCAATTATCCCCCCTTCGCTCCCCCTGAACCCGAACCCTTGCTGATCGTCATCTCCGGTCCGTCTGGCGTCGGCAAAGACACCGTGCTATTTGAAATGCAAAATCGTGGTCTGCCGTTTCACTTCGTCGTCACCGCCACCACTCGCCCCAAACGCCCCAACGAAGTCCACGGCGTCGATTATTTCTTCATCAGCCACGCGGAATTTGCCCAAATGATGGAAGAAAACGAACTTCTCGAATACGCCTACGTTTACAACGACTACAAGGGCATCCCCAAAGCGCAAGTGCGGGAAGCTCTCGCCAGTGGCAAAGACGTGATTATGCGCCTGGACGTACAGGGCGCGGCCACCATTCGCCGTCTGTGCCCGGAAGCGATCCTGATCTTCCTCACCACCCGCGACGAAAATGAACTGGTGCGCCGCCTCAAAGCCCGCCAAACCGAAACCGACGAAAACTTCAACCTGCGGATTGCCATGGCCCGCAAAGAACTCCTCCGCCTGAAAGAATTTGATTACGTCGTGGTCAACGCCGAAGACTGCCTGGATGACACCGTCACCACCATCCAAAGCATTGTCACCACCGAACATCACCGCGTCCACCATCGAACAGTGACCCTATGACCGAAAACCACCCCCAAGACTCCCTTCCTCAACCAGACAGGGACACCCGTTACCCCGAACAGCCTCCTATCTCCTTCGCTGGCCCCACCGCGACCGCACACCCCGCCCGCGCCGCCTACACCCCCCCGGCCAAAACCCCCTACGTCACCTACACGATCATGGGGATCACGATCTTCATCTACCTCCTCCAGATGGCAGCGCAAACCTTCCTGGATGTAGACCTGCCCGGGATTTACGGGATGAAGGTCAACGAACTGATCGCCGCGGGAGAAATTTGGCGGTTGTTCACGCCCATGCTTTTGCATGGCAGTATCTTGCATATTTTGTTCAATATGTACGCCCTGCGCGCGCTAGGCCCGAGCCTGGAACAGCATTACGGACACGGACGCTTTTTGATGTTGTACATCCTCGCGGGTTTTGCTGGAAATGTGGCATCCTTCGCCCTCTCGGCCAACCCCTCGCTCGGAGCCTCAACCTCCCTTTTCGGCTTGTTCGGTGCGGAGGGCGTGTTTTTGTACCATAACCGCGACCTATTCGGCGAACGGGCCAAAGCCGGGCTGAACCAGATTCTCCGGTTGGCGGTTCTCAACCTCGTTATCAGCCTTGCTCCGGGGATTGATATGTGGGGGCATATCGGCGGGTTGGCGGGCGGCGTGCTTTTTGCCTGGTTCGCCGGGCCAGTGTTGAAACTTGAAGGCATTTTTCCCGCTTATTCGATCCAGGATCGCCGCGAACCCGCGAGTGTATGGCTGGCCGCGGCAGGGGTAGGGATTTTGTTTGCGGGGATTGCGGTGGGGATCATCTTTTTCCGGGTTGGTTAAGCGATTGTCAGATATTAAATTGGGGACTTGGTCGTGACGACTTGAGTCGTTGAGAAAAAAGAGGCGTTTTATGCTTTCTGTTCAGCGTTTTCTTCAGGATGTGCGTGTTCGCCATTCCCCCCATTCCCACCACGGAGGGCGCGGAGGAAAGCCATTGTCGCGGAAGCGGCGAGCTGGCCTTGCATCATCACCCGGTCGGTGAGGGTGCGGGCGCGGCGCAGGCGGATTTCCGGTTCGTGCGGGTGAAGTTCGTAGAGTTCGACGAGGACGCCGTGGGTGCTTTTGGGGTGGATGAAGGCGATGCGTTTTCCGCCCGTGCCGTGGATGGCGTTTTCGTTGATGAGGGCGACGCCTTTTTCTTTGAGTTGGGCGAGCATGGCGTCAATGTCATCCACTTCCAGACAGATGTGGTGCATCCCCGCGCCGCGTTTTTGCAGGAATTTGGCGACGCCAGAGGTGTCCGTGGTGGGTTTGACGAGTTCGATTTCACTTTCCCCGGTGGGCAGGAAGGCGACGATGGATTCTTGATCGGGGACGTCTTCGACGTGTTGCAGGTTCAGGCCGAGGGCATCCTGCCAAAAGTTGAGGGCGCCAGGGATGTCGTCTACGACAATGGCGATGTGGTCAATGCGTTTGATGGTGGGCATGGGGGTTCCGTAATGAGTAATGAGTATTTGAGGTTATATCCAACTCGAGGCCTGGTACTCGCCCCAAACACCGCGGAGAGTGTGGCAAATTTCGCCGAGGGTGAGGTCGTTTTCGACACATTCGATGAAGAGGGGGAGCAGGTTTTCGTTCGTGCGGGCGGTGGTGTCGAGGTGGGCGCGGAGTTCGGCGATACGGGCGGGGTCGCGGGTGGCGCGGAGGGTGGCGAGTTTGGCGCGTTGGGAGTGTTCAATGGCGGGGTCTACTTTGAGTTTTTCCAGGGTTAGTTCTTCTTCAATTTCGTACGCGTTGACGCCGACGACGATGTCTTCGTTGCTTTCGATGGCCTGGAGGGCGCGGTAGGCGGCATCTTGGATTTCGCCCTGGACGTAGCCGTTTTGGATGGCGGCGAGGGCACCACCCATTTCGTCAATTTTGCGGAGGTATTCCGCCGCGCCGCGTTCGATTTCGTCCGTAAGGTGTTCGATGAGGTACGACCCGGCGAGGGGGTCAATGGTGTCGGCGACGCCCGATTCGTTGGCGATGATCTGCTGGGTGCGAAGGGCGATGCGGACGGCTTTTTCGGAGGGGAGGGCGAGGGCCTCGTCCATGCTGTTGGTGTGGAGCGATTGGGTTCCGCCCATGACAGCGGCGAGGGCTTGCAGGGCGACGCGGACGACGTTGTTTTCGGGTTGTTGCGCGGTCAGGGTACTGCCCCCCGTTTGGGTGTGGAAGCGGAGCATCCACGATTTCGGGTTTTTCGCGCCGAAGTGTTCGCGCATGATCTTCGCCCACAAACGGCGGGCGGCGCGGAATTTGGCCACTTCTTCGAGGAAGTTGTTATGGGCGTTGAAGAAGAAGGAAAGCTGATCGGCGAAGTCATCCACGTCCAGCCCGGCGTCAATGGCAGCTTGCACGTAGGCGATGCCGTCTGCGAGGGTGAAGCCCACTTCCTGCACGGCGGTCGAACCGGCTTCGCGGATATGATAGCCGGAGATGGAGATGGTGTTCCAGTGGGGGACTTCGGCTTTGCAGTAGCGGAAGAGGTCGGTGATCAGCCGCATCGAGGGGGTGGGGGGGAAGATGTACGTGCCGCGGGCGATGTATTCTTTGAGGATGTCGTTTTGCACGGTGCCGCGCAACTTACGGGGTTCGACGCCCTGCCGTTTGCCGACGGCGATGTACATGGCGAGCAGGATGGTGGCCGGGGCGTTGATGGTCATGCTGGTGGACACTTTGTCCAGCGGGATGTCCCGGAAGAGGGTTTCCATGTCGGCGAGGGAGGAGATGGAGACGCCGACTTTGCCGACTTCGCCTTCCGCCATCGGGTCGTCGGCGTCGTAGCCGATCTGGGTGGGGAGGTCGAAGGCGACGGAGAGGCCGCTTTGCCCCTGTTGGAGCAGGTAACGGTAGCGGGCGTTGGAGTCTTCGGCGGTGGCGTAGCCCGCGTATTGGCGCATCGTCCAAAAACGGCCACGGTACATGGTGGGCTGGACACCGCGGGTGAAGGGGTATTCGCCGGGGAAACCTAATTTTTCGGTGTAGTTGTCTTCTTCGGGAGGGGTGAGGAGGCGGGGGACAGAGATGCCGGAGGAGGTTTGGAAGTCCGGTTTGCGTTCGGGGAAGCGGGAGAGGGTGGGGTTGAGGTTTTTTTGTTCCCAGTTGGTTTGGGAGGATTGAAGGGTCATGGGGAGGGCCTGTAATTTGCGAGACAGATTTAATGCGAAGGCGCAAAGGGGGTGCGAAGTTCGCGAAATAAGTGGGGTTAGGAAATTATACCGGATGCGGTACCTTCCTGGATTTATAAGGGGTTTTGGGATATGCGAAGAGGTGTATTCTTCCCCAGTAGAGTGGGACAGGTGTCATGTTCCCTGCAGTTGTCTTCCTGACTCCACTTACGCCGCAAAGAAAAACAGCCTCTCTTCATCCTTTTTTCGGGCAAATTTCTACCCTTGCTGAGGCGTTACTATGGTTTCCTGATGTGAAGCGAGGGGGTTATTCTTCGGGTAGCATTTTGCCCGGGTTCATCAGATTCTCCGGGTCCAGGGCACGTTTGATAGCGCGCATCACAGCCAGGGTTCCCGCGCCATGTTCCGCCGTCATGTACTTCTTTTTCCCGAGGCCCACCCCATGTTCACCGGTCATCGTGCCCTCCATGGTCAGGGCACGCCGCACCAATCGCGCATTGAGGCGTTCGGCTTCGGCATGATCTTCGGGGCTGTTCGGGTCTATCAGCATCAGCATGTGAAAATTTCCATCACCCACATGCCCGACGATGGGGGCGATCAGAAATGAAGCATCCAGATCACGCTTGGTTTCGGCTATGCACTCGGCCAACCGCGAAATGGGGACACACACATCGGTCGTCAGCGCCTTGCACCCCGGACGAAAGGCCAACGAGGCGTAGTAGGCGTTGTGGCGCGCTGTCCACAACGCGGTGCGTTCGCTCTGGTTGGCCGTCCACTTAAAATCACTGCCGCCCAACTCGCGCATGATGTCCCCGACCTGTTCTGCGTGATCTTTGACTGAAGCGTTGGAACCGTGAAATTCGAGGAACAAGGTGGGCTGTTCCACCAGGGTCAGGCCAGCAAACTGGTTGACCGCTTTTACCATCACTTCATCCAGAAATTCGATCCGGGCGACGGGGACGCCGACTTGCCGCACCACCGTCACCGCTTGCACCGCCGCTTCAAACGAACTGAATCCCACCACCGCCGCAGAGACCGCTTCCGGCACGCCCTGTAAACGCAGGGTGATCTCGGTAATGACCCCCAACGTGCCTTCGGAACCGATAAACAGGTGCGTGAGATCATACCCTGCCGCCGATTTGCGGGCGCGGGAGCCGGTGGTGATGATGTCTCCGCCGGACAAAACCACGGTGAGCATCAGAATGTTCTCGCTCATCGTGCCGTAGTGGACGGCGTTGGTGCCGCTCGCGCGGGTGCTCGCCATGCCGCCGAACGTGGCATCCGCCCCCGGATCGACCGGGAAGAACATCCCCAACGGTCGGAGATGTTTATCGAGTTGTTGACGGGTGACGCCTGCCTGCACCGTGCAGTCCAAATCATCCGCACTCACACGCAAAATTTGATCCATGCGAGAAAGGTCGAGCGAAATCCCGCCGTGCGGGGCGAAGACGTGCCCTTCCAGTGAACTACCCGCCCCAAAGGGGATGACAGGCGTCCGGTGCTGGTGACAGAGCCGAAGAATGGCGGCGACTTCTTTGGTGCTGAGGGGAAAGCATACGGCTTCCGGGGGGATGGGGGACAGGGAAGATTCGTCTTTGCCGTGCTGGGTTCTTTCAAAGTCGCTGGTTGTAAAGCGATCACCCAAGAGTTGGGTCAGTTCATGTGTGAGTTGTACGTTCATCCGTTTAGCCTTTCATGTGTCCGGCCTATTTGTTTTCAAATTGAATATTGTTGAAGGCGGAATCTTTGTTTATGAGGTCAATTAGCGTCATGACTGACTCATCATCGCATGGATGAGCGTCGCGAACGCTTCGAGACGGGTGACGGTGCCACGCTGACGGGCGGCTTCCCCTTCCGCGGGAGATAGATGGGGGTGGAAGAGGCCCAGGACGTGTTCGCCCCGCGCGCGGGTTTGCTCATCCACGCCGGGGGAGGCGATGACGAACGCGGCCAGTTCCATCGCGCGGGCAGGGTCGCCCGCTTCCCCCAAGATTTCCGCGAGGCCGCACAGGGTGTCCACTGCGACCGGGGTCAGGCCGATGTCCAACGCGGTTTTGAAGGCCTCGGACAAACAGGCCCGCGCCAGGGGGAGATCATGCTGGCGCAAGGCGAGATTTCCCAAACTATCGAGCGCGTAGACGATGCTTTTCGGGTCGCCCATTTGCCGGGCGCTGGACAGACTTTGTTCGTAGTGCTGGCGCGCGGCGGGGAATTCGCCCATCGCTTTTTCGACATCGCCCAGGTGTTTGAGCGTGCTGGTGATGCCCCATTGAAACCCAATCTCTTTACAAATCGCCAGACATTCCTCGCGGAGGGTGCGCGTTTGGGGGTAATCCTGTTTGAGATAGGCCAAAATGCTGAGGTTGTGCAGGATGCGCGCGGTCCCAGAGCGGTCGCCGATGGCCCGAAAATGCCCCAGGCTTTGGCGGAAATGGGTTTCGGCGGTGGGGTAGTCGCCCTGCGTTCCGGCGAGAATGCCGAGACTGTTGAACGCGCGGGCAAGCCCCCAGGTGTCGTCCAGGTCGGTGTGCAGGGTCCGCATGGTTTCGTAGGCGGCGCGGGCGGCTTCAAAATCGCCCAAAATCCGGTGAATATCGCCAAGGGTGTTGAGGAGGAGGGCACGGAGCGCGGGTTCCGCGGGCGGGGGGAGCAAGGGGATGGCTTCTTCGCTGAGGGTTTTGGCCTGGGCAAAATCGCCCTGCGAAAAAAGCACTTGACTCAGCCCGTACAGGGCGCGGGCGGCTTCGACGGGGGCGGCTTCGGCAGGGGCATTCCGGGGGCGCAAGAGGGGGAGCGCTTCCTCGAACAGGGCGCGGGCTTCGGCGTTTTGTCCCAATTGGATTTCAAACAATCCCTGGTGGGTCAGAAGTTGACCGAGCAGGGCGGGGGGAGCGGAGGGTTTCAGGGCGGTGACGTGCGCGAAGGTGTCCCGCGCCTCGGAAAAGCGGCTGTGCATTTCGTAGAACCGGCTGAGGGCGGGTAGCATTGCTTCGAGCGCAGGCCACTGTGCGTTTTGAATGGCCCACTGCCACGCGGCGCGGAGGTTTTCGAGTTCGAGGGTGATGTGGGTGAGGGGGATTTGGGGAGTGTTGCCGTGCAAGGCGGGGGCGCGCTCCGCGAGGAAGGTGGCAAAGGTTTGGGCGTGTTGGGTGTGCAGGGCGTGGGATTCCGCGGGGGATGCGGCGAGTTTTTCGGCGGCGAATTGTTGCACGAGGTTGTGCAGGGCGTAGCGGTCGGGGGTGAGGTGGTGGAGGAGGGATTTGGCGGTGAGGGAGGCGAGGAGGGATGCGTGAGGGGTGATCCGTGAGGCGTGATCCGTGAAGAGGGCGGTGGCGGTTTGCAGGGTGAAGCCGCCGCGGAACACGGAGAGTGCGCGGAGGACTGTGCGTTCTTCGTCTGTGAGGAGGCGCCAGGAGTGTTCAAAGACCGCGCGGACACTGCGATGGCGGGCGGGGACATCGCGCATGGTGGTGGCGAGAAAATCGAGATCGTGCTGGATTTGACGGGCGATTTCCGGGCAAGGATGGACGCGCACCCACGCGGCGGCGAGTTCGAGGGCGAGGGGTTGGCCTTCGAGCAGTTGGCAGATGCGCGCGGCGTCGGCATATTCGGCGGCGAGGGTGAACCGGGGCTGGACGCGGCGGGCGGTTTGATCGAAAAAGGTGAGCGCGTCGACGTCGGCGTCAGCGTCGGCGGGTGTGAGGGTGGCGGGCGTCGGGAATCCGTCAATTTCCAGAATGGTTTCCGCCCGCAAATGGAGGGGTTGACGGGAGGTGACGAGTAGTTGGAGTTGGGGGGCTTTTTGACATTCGGTGAGCAGGTCTTCGGCCTGCCCGTGATGTTCGGGGGCGAGGAGCGGTTCAAAGTTGTCTAAAATGAGCAGGAGTTGGCGCGCCCGCAAATAGTTGAGGAGTTGTTGGGTGGGTGGCTCTGAACTGAAAAACTTGAACCCGACGGCGTCCGCAATCGCGCTGGGCAGGTACGCGGGTGTGGGTAGGTCCGCGAGGGGGACGAAAAACACGCCATCCCGGTACAGGCCGAGGTGTTCGCGCGCGCTTTCCAACGCGAGGCGGGTTTTGCCGATGCCGCCCGGCCCCAGCAGGGTGAGCAGGCGGGTTTCGGGCGCGGCGAGGGCGTCGGCGAGGTGATCGAGTTCGGCGGCGCGGCCAACGAAGGGGGTGCTGGCCGGGGGGAGATTGTGCGCGGGGGGCGGAACCCGCGCGGGCAGGGGGGTGTTTTGCGCGGCGGCGTGGCGGATGCGCTCGTGCAGGGTCAGCGTTTCGGGGGCGGGTTCCACGCCGATTTCCTCCCGCAGATACCGGCAACAGGTCGTGAACTGGTTTTGGGCGGCAGGCCATTGTCCGTCGTTGGCGTATAGCGTCATCAACCAGCGGTGGGTGGTTTCATCCCACGGGGCGAGGGTGAGCAAACGATGGGCGATTTGCTGGGCCTGCGGGAATTCGCCGCGGCGTTCGTGGTATTCGCCGAGCCGGGACAGGGCGGTGAGGGCGTTTTGCAGGAGGGCTTCGCGTTTGAGAGTGGCCCATTCTTCAAAGAGGGGCGCGCCGCTCAGGTAAAACTCGTTCAGAAAATGGCCCTGGTAGCAGGCGACGGCTTGTTTGAGATGGCGGATGTTGGGGGCCTTTTCGGCGGGATGGGCGAGAGCGGCGGAGAAGTGGGTTTGGAACGTGTGTACGTCCACCTGGGCGTGGGAGGGGTTGAATTGCACGCTGTCCCGTTCGAGGCGCAAAAAATCGGTGTCCCCCAACGCTTTTCGCAGGCTGGAGAGGGCCTGGCGCAAACTGTGTAACGCTTTTTCTTCGGGTTGATCCGACCAAAGCAGACCGGCCAGATGTTCGCGCCGGTGCGGGTGGGCGTCGAGGGCGAGGTAGGCCAGCAGGGCGCGGGCTTTGTCGGTGCTGAAGGGGACAGGTTCGCCGTCCAGCGTTGCGTGAAAGGAGCCGAGGAGGGTGAGGTGAAGGGTTGGCATAGGGTCGCCCCGAGAGGTGGATTGTGAAATATTATACAACAAGGTGTGCTCAAACTTCCGAAGTCTTTGAGAGAACGTGTGCGTGGTCGGGGCGAGACGGGCGGGCGGCTATCGTTTTATGCAAAAGAGGCAACTTTCCCGCCCGTCTCGCCCTTACGATGGCATGCGTGCGCCACACATTCGAAGTCTTTTAGCGGATGTTTGGAGGATGCTGGAGACTTCGGAAGTGTGGGTTTGGTCTATGATGAAACGTGTGCCTGTCGGGGCGAGACGGGCGGGAGGCTGTCGTTATATGCAAAAGAGGCGACATTCCCGCCCGTCTCGCCCTTACGATGGCATGCGTGCGCCACACATTCGAAGTCTTTTAGCGGATGTTTGGAGGAGGTTGGAGACTGCAGAAGTGGGGCTTCTTTGGCAGAACGTGTGAAACGTGCGCCTGTCGGGGCGAGACGGGCGGGAGGCAGTCGTTATATGCAAAAGAGGCGACATTCCCGCCCGTCTCGCC
>WBZL01001135.1_pt1 | contig 28627 bp, 17 predicted proteins | sample 5204291 | NCBI WGS metagenome assembly WBZL01 (sample SAMN12344345, study PRJNA552823) | activated sludge metagenome | biome: Activated sludge suspended growth; feature: Nitrification reactor; material: Wastewater; isolation source: activated sludge from nitrification reactor of wastewater...
GAGGTCGCAAAAACCTGCCATACAAAGCAAAACAGCGCATCACACTGCAAAGTGTAATGCGCTGTTTTTGCTAGGAATTCTTGGTGGACCGAAGGAGGATCGAACTCCCGACCTCTGCATTGCGAACGCAGCGCTCTCCCAGCTGAGCTATCGGCCCTGAAAGAGCGCGCATTATAGTGAGACCCCGCGCGAAAGGGAAGTGCCTTGCGCACATTTGCGCCGTTCGAGGCTACGTGTGCCCTTTGCAGGAGCGACGCGAGTCGCGATCCGGCGGTGGGGCGGTGATGAGGCGTCGGTGAAGGCTCGGAGGCCGTCATCGCGACTTGCGTCGCTCCTACGTGTGCCCTTTGCAGGAGCGACGCGAGTCGCGATCCGGCGGTGGGGCGGTGATGAGGCGTCGGCGAAGGCTCGGAGGCCGTCATCGCGACTTGCGTCGCTCCTGCGGGGCAGGTAGCGCGAGGGCGCGGCAGGGCTAGTCAGTTGCGCCGGAGCCGACGGCGGCGCGGCCGAGGCGGTCGGCGACGGCGCGCCAGCCGGGGCCGCCGGGGAGCGCTTCGATCAGGATGAAGTCGGCGCCGACGCCGTCGAGGGCGCGCAGGCTGGCGTACAGGCCCTGGGCGTAGGCGGCGGGATCGGCCGGCAGGCTGCGCCAGCTCAGGCGGGCGTCACGCGGATCGGAGGTTGAGTGGGCGAGCACTGCGACGCGGCTGCCCTCGCCCGCCAGCGCGGCGGCCTCGTCGGCGAGCAGCGCGGGCTCGACCAGGCGCAGCGGGGTGCGCGGGGCGTAATGGGCGGCGAGTGCGCCGGAGACGCGCGGAGCGGGCTGCGCTGCATCGGCTGCGGCGTTGGGGGCGGCGGCTTCCGCGAGTCCGGACGCGTCGCCGCACTGCCCTGCCCGCGCGGAAGCGGTTTCCGCGACCGACTCGCCCGGCACCCGCGGCCGGCGGCCGATGACGCGCGCGATGTCCTCGGGCGTGATCGCGCCCGGGCGCAGGATCTCCGGCACGTCGCGCGAGAAGTCGAGGATGGTGGATTCGATGCCGACCGCGCAGGCACCGCCGTCGAGGATCATCGCCACGCGCTCGCCGAGTTCTTCGTGCACATGCGCGGCGGTGGTGGGGCTGATACGGCCGAAGCGGTTGGCGCTGGGCGCGGCCAGCCCGCCGTCGAAGGCCCGCAGCAGGGCGAGCGCGACCGGGTGCGCGGGCACGCGCACGCCGACCGTGTCCTGCCCGCCGGTGACTTCGTCGGGTACGTCGGGTGTGCGCTTCAGGATCAGCGTCAGCGGGCCGGGCCAGAAGGCGCGCGCGAGCGCGAGCGCGTCCTTGGGGATGGCGGCGGCCCACTGCGGCAGGTGCTCGACCGAGGGCAGGTGCACGATCAGCGGGTGGTCGGCGGGACGGCCCTTGGCGGCGAAGATTTTCTTCACCGCCTCGGGGTCGAGCGCGTCGGCGGCCAGCCCGTAGACCGTCTCGGTCGGCATGCCGACGAGTTCGCCCGCACGCAGCAGGGCAGCAGCCTCGGCGATCGCGGCGGGCGTGGAGGATTCGATGCGGCCGCGCCGTCCGGCCCCGGGGGTACTCATCGGCCGGCGCTCACTCGTCGCGGATGCCGATCGCGGCACGCGCGGCGAGCGCGCGCTCGAGCACCACGGCGGCATCGTCGCCGATCACCACGAAATGGCCCATCTTGCGCCCCGGGCGGGCGTGGTGCTTGCCGTAGAGATGCAGGCGCAGGCCGGGCACCGCGTGCAGCACCGACCAGTCGGGCTCGCGGTAGGCACCATGGCCCTTGCCATCCTCGTACCACAGCTCGCCAAGCAGATTCACCATCACCGCCGCCGAATGCTGGCGCGGGGTGGCCAGCGGCAGGCCGCACAGCGCCCTCACCTGCTGCTCGTACTGGCTGGCGTCGCAGGCGTCGATGGTGTGGTGGCCGCTGTTGTGCGGGCGCGGGGCCATCTCGTTCACCACCAGCTCGCCGCGGCAGACGAAGAACTCCACCCCCAGCGTGCCGACGTAGCCGAGCTTGCCGGCGATGCGCTCGGCGATCTCCTGCGCGCTCAGTTGCGTACCCTCACTGGGGCAGGCCGACGCGCGCGCCGGCGCGATGGTCACGTCGAGGATGCCGTTGCGGTGGCGGTTCTCGCCGGTCGGGAAGGCGCGCACATTGCCCGCCTCGTCGCGCGCCAGCACCACCGACACCTCGTAGTCCAGCGCCAGCATCTTCTCCAGCACGCAGGGCTCGCCCTTGAAGTGCTGGAAGGCGGCGAGCGCCTCGTCGCGGTCGGCGACGCGGGACTGGCCCTTGCCGTCGTAGCCGAAGCGGGCCACCTTGAGGATGGCGGGGAACAGCCCGGCATTGGCTGCGCGCACGTCGTCCTCGCTGCGGACGACCGCGAAGGGGCCGTGCGGCAGGCCGTTGTCGGCGAGGAAGGTCTTTTCGGCGATGCGGTTCTGGCACACCGCGACCGCGCTCGCCGCCGGGTGTACCGGGATGAACTTGGTCAGGTAGTCGAGCGTGTCGGCGGGGACGTTCTCGAACTCGGTGGTCACCGCAGCGCATTCGTTGCCCAGGCTGTCGAGGGCGACGTAGTCGTCGTAGGCGGCGACCAGGTGGCGGTCGGCGACGAGGCCGGCGGGGCTGTGCGGATCGGGGTCGAGCACCCAGACCTTGTAGCCCATCTCGTGCGCGGCCGAAACGAAAAAGCGGCCGAGCTGGCCGCCGCCGAGCATGCCCAGGGTGGCAGGCGGGAGGATCATGATGCGACGCTCAATCCAGGGTCATGTCGAGCACCGCCTGGGTCTGGCGGGCACGGAAGTCGGCGAGCTTGTGCGCCAGCACGGCATCCTCGACCGCGAGCAGCGCCACCGCGAAGAGGCCCGCGTTGGCCGCGCCCGCCTCGCCGATGGCGAAGGTGGCGACCGGGATGCCCTTGGGCATCTGCACGATGGAGAGCAACGAGTCCTGCCCCGACAGCGCCTTCGACTGCACCGGCACACCGAGCACCGGCAGCGTGGTCTTGGCCGCGACCATGCCCGGCAGGTGGGCCGCACCGCCGGCGCCCGCGATGATCGCCTTGAGCCCGCGGCTGCGCGCGGCCTCGGCGTACTCGAACATCAGGTCGGGGGTGCGGTGGGCGGAGACGACCTTGGCCTCGAAGGGCACGCCGAAGTCTTCCAGCATCTTCGCGGCCGCCTTCATCGTGGGCCAGTCGGAGTTGGAGCCCATGATGATGCCGACGACGGGTTGGGTTTCGTTCATCTCGCAGTCCTCACTTGCCGGCCGCGAGCTTGCGATCGCTCGCGGCGCGTTCGGCGGAAATCACGGTGTTTTCCAGCAGCATGGTGATGGTCATCGGCCCCACGCCGCCCGGCACCGGGGTGATCGCGCCGGCGACTTCCCTGGCCGACTCGAAATCCACGTCGCCACACAGCTTGCCGGCGTCGGGGCCGTCCTGGAGGCGATTGATGCCGACGTCGATCACGGTGGCGCCCGGCTTGATCATGTCGCCGGTGACGAAGCGCGGCTTGCCGATCGCCGCCACCAGGATGTCGGCGCGGCGGGTGTGGAAGGCGAGGTCCTTCGTCCTGGAGTGGCACACGGTGACGGTGGCGCCGGCGTTGGTCAGCAGCGTGGCCATCGGCTTGCCGACGATGTTCGAGCGCCCGATCACCACCGCCTCGGCCCCCTGCACCGGCGTGCCGCTGGACTCGAGCATCTTCATGACACCGTGCGGCGTGCACGGGATGAAGGCCTCGCGGCACTGCGACAGGCGGCCGACGTTCTCGGCGTGGAAGCCGTCGACGTCCTTCTTGAGGTCGATGGCCTCGAGCACCGCGGTCTCGTCGAGATGCTTCGGCAGCGGCAGCTGCACCAGGATGCCATGCACCGCGGGGTCGGCGTTGAGCTCGGCGAGCTTGGCCATGACCTCGGCCTGGGTGGCGGTCTCGGGGTAGTCGAAGCGCAGCGAGCGGATGCCGGCCTTCTCGCAGCCGGCGACCTTGTTGCGCACGTAGACCGCCGAGGCCGGGTCGGCGCCCACCAGCATCACCGCCAGGCAGGGTTGCACGCCACGCGCCGTGAGCGCGGCCGCACGTTCGGCGATTTCGCCGCGCACGCGCGCGGACAGCGCGTTGCCGTCGATGATGCGAGCGGTCATCCTTCAAGCCCCCGAAAAAAACCGCGATTTTACAGCATCGCGGCGGCGGCGGCCCGTACGGCGGATTCGGGTCGGCATCGTGCGGCCAATGCGGCCCGCCTCAACGCCCTCCGCCGAACGGCGGGCACTTGAGGCCGAGGGCGGTGATGCGGCCCTTGTCGCCCATCTCGCGCACCGTGAGCGCGAAGGCACCGATGTCGACGCGGTCGCCGACCACTGGCGGGCGGCCGAGGCGGACGGCGAGCAACTCGCCCATCGCCAGCCCGCGCTCGGCCTCCGCGATGCGCAGGCCGTAGGCGTCGGCGAGGTCGCTCGCACGGCTGTCGGGGTCGACCACGAACTCGCCGAAGAAGCTGGCGTTGGCGGTGAGTTCGCCGCGACTGCCGGCGAAAGTGCGCGCGAGCTGTTCGGAGATTTCGTCGGGCGCGATCATCCACACCGAATCGCCAGGACGCAGGCGGGTGTCGGGGGTCAGGCGGTGCAGGCTGCCCTCGCGCACCAAGGCCACGCAGCGCACGTCGTGGCCGGGATGGTCGGTGCCGAGCTCGTCGGGATGGCGCCCGTCGGCCTTGGCGCCGGCCGCGACGCAGAACTCCAGCATGTCCACCGCCGCCGCCTCGCCCACCCACACCTCGCGCTTGTCACGCGGCTCGTCGCGCGGCGGCACCTCGACACCCAGCCAGCGCGCCGCCAGCGGCACGGTCGCGCCCTGAACCAGCAAGGACAGCAGCACCACCGCGAAGGCGACGTTGAACAGCAGTTGCGAATCGGGCACGCCCATCACCACCGGCACGATCGCGAGCACCACCGGCACCGCGCCGCGCAGGCCCACCCAGCTCACGTAGAGGAGCTCGTTGCGCGGATAGCGGAAGGGCAGCAGCCCGATCGCCACCGCCAGCGGCCGCGCCACCAGCATCAGGAACACCGCCATCGCCAGCGCCTCGGCGGCATGATCGATCATCTTCGACGGTGTCACCAGCAGCCCCAGCACGACGAACATGCCCGCCTGGGCGAGCCAGGCCAGGCCGTCCATCACCCGCAGGACGTGCTCGGTGGCATGGCTGCGGCGGTTGCCGACGACGATGCCTGCCAGGTACACGGCGAGAAAGCCGCTGCCGTTCAGCAGGTTGGTCGCCGCGAAAACCAAGGTGCCGCCGGACAGGATCAGCAACGCATACAGCCCGTCCGGCAGCGCCAGCCGCATCATCAGCCGCGACAGCACCCAGCCCCCGGCAAGGCCGAGGATGGCGCCGAGTCCGAGCTGGCTCGCCAGCATCCAGACGAAACTGCCGAGCGTGGCGGTCTCGGGCTGCAGCAGCGTGCCGACCATGGCGGTAACGAGCAGGATCGCCATCGGATCGTTGGCACCGGACTCGATCTCCAGCGTGGCCTGGACGCGCTCGTTGAGGCGGACGCCGCTGTTGCGCAGGAGCGCGAACACCGCGGCCGCATCGGTCGAGCCGACGATCGCCGCGAGCAGCATGCCCAGCCGCCAGTCGACATCGAGGAGCCAGGTGGCGAACACGCCGAGCAGGGCCGCCGTACCGATCACGCCCCAGCTGGCCAGCACCGCGGCCGGCCTCAGCGCCACCCGGAAGCTGCTCACCCGCGTGCGCAGGCCGCCGTCGAGCAGGATCACCGAGAGCGCCGCCTGCGCGATCAGCGAGGCGATGAAGAAGTCCTCGAAGACGATGCCGCCCGGCCCGTCCTCGCCGGCGAGCATGCCGACGCCGAGAAAGAGCAGCAGCAGCGGCAAGCCGAGCCGGGCGGAGATGGTGCTGGCGAGCACGCTGATGAACAGCAGCAGGCCGGTGAGCAGGAAGAGCGCGTTGATTCCGGTCATGCGGCGGCGGGGTCCAGCCGGTTGGAAGGGGCTTTCGGCAAAACGGGGCGATCGCACACGGCACACCCCCACAGCGGAGCCGCCCGGGTGGAAGAAAGTTCCTGCGCATGCGGGCGCGGAGATCGCCCGTCGGCACGCGCCGGGGTCAGCGCGGAACGGCGCCGGGTTCGAGTACCACCACGTGCTGGACGAGTTCGGCGAGCGAATGCGCGCCCATCTTCTCCATCACGCGCGCGCGATGCACCTCGACGGTCTTGATGCTGATGCCGAGCACGTCGGCGATCTGCTTGTTGAGCTTGCCGACGATGATCAGCTCGAGCACCTCGCGCTCGCGCTGGGTGAGCAGCCCGAGCCGGCGCGCGGTGTCGGCCTCCTGCAGGCGGCGGCCGCGGGTCTCGCGCTCGAGGCGCAGGCACTGCTCGACCACGCGCAGCATCTCGCGCTCGCCGAAGGGTTTCTCGACGAAATCCACCGCGCCCTGCTTGAGCGCGGACACCGCCATCGGCACGTCGCCGTGGCCGGTGATGAACACCACCGGCAGCCCGCAGCGCCGCCGCCCGAGCTCCTCGAACACCTCCAGCCCGCTCATGCCCGGCATGCGCACGTCGAGCAGCACGCAGCCGGTCATCTCCGGCGTGCAGGCGGCGAGGAAGGCCTCGCCCGACTCGTGCACCGCGACCGCGTGGCCGTTGGCCTCCAGCATCCAGGCGAGCGAGTCGCGCAGGGCTTCGTCGTCGTCGACGACATGTACGATCTGGTCAGGCGCTGCGGGCACTGCGCTCAATTGCGGACTCCGTCGGCAGGGTAAACGTGAATATGGTACCGCCTTCGGGGTTGGCGTCGACCAGCAATCTGCCGTTGTGGAACTCGACGATCGAGCGGCAGATGTTGAGCCCCATGCCCATGCCCTCGGCCTTGGTGGTGTAGAAGGGCGTGAACAGCTGCGCCCTGCCCTCCTCGCTGATGCCGTGGCCGCGGTCGATCACCGCGACCTCGACCGCGTCCGCGCCGACGGTGCGCACCCGCACCGTCAGCACGCGCGCCTCGGGCAAGGCGTCGGCCATGGCGTCGAGGCCGTTGCGGATCAGGTTGAGCAGCACCTGCTCGATCATGATGCGGTCGGCGTACACCGGCGGCAACCCGGGCTCGAGCTCCGTGTGGATGCGGATGCGGGTGCGGTGGGCGTCGATGTCGGCGAAGCCGATCGCGTCCTCCAGCACCTCGACGAGGTCGACCGCGCAGCGCTGCGGCTCGCTCTTCTTCACGAACTCGCGCACGCGGCGGATGATCTTGCCGGCGCGCTCGGCCTGGAAGCTCGCCTTCTGCATCGCCGCGAGCACGTCCTCGGTCCTCGCCTTGCCAGACTGCAGCCGCGTCACCGAACCGGCGCAGTAGTTCGCGATCGCCGCCAGCGGCTGGTTGAGCTCGTGCGCCAGCGTCGAGGCCATCTCGCCCATGGTGATCAGGCGCGAAGTGCGCTGCAGGCGCTCCTCCTGCTCGCGCGCCACCGCGGCGGTCTGCTTGCGGTCGGTGATGTCGGTGGCGATCCCCATGCGCACCACGCGCCCGTCCACCCAGCGTGTGGCCTGCTCGCGCACGTGGTACCAGCGCCCCGACTGCGGGTGCAGCAATTCGCCGTCGAAGAGCTCGCGCGGCACGTCGGCGGGCGACAGGTTGCGCGGATCGACGCGGTAGTCGCCGCGCTCGGGCTGCGGCACCGCCACCCCGCGCACGGTGCGCCCGACCGCGTCGAAACCATGGATGCGCTTGAAGGCGAGGTTGGCGAAGAGGATCTCGTCGGTGCGCGCGTCGGCCACGAACACCGCGGCGTCGAGGCCGTCGAGCACCGCCTCGAAGCGCTCGTGCGCCGACTCGAGCGCGGCGCGCACGCGCTTGGGCTCGGTGATGTCGGTGATCGAGGCCATCCAGCCGGTCTGCCGGCCGGTGAGGTCGATCAGCGGGGAAAGGTAGAAGCGCGCATCGAAGCGCTCGCCGTTCTTGCGCAGGATGCGCATCTCGAAGCCGCTGCGCGGCGCGCGCCCCGACAGGGTCATCGACAGGTTGCGCTCGCATTCGGCGAGCTGCTCGGGTGGCCAATAGGGAAAGGGCGGCCCGGCGCCGACGAGCTCGTCCTCGTCGAAGCCGATCATGCGGCAGAAGGCGGTGTTCACATAGATGATGCGTCCCGACAGGTCGATCGCGCGCAGGCCGGTGACGACCGAGTCCTCCATCGCCTTGCGGAAGGCGGACTCGGCGCGCAGCGCGTCCTCGGTGGCCTTGCGTCCGGTGACGTCGTGCGCCACGGCGTAGACCAGGCGCTCCTCGCGTACCGGGTTGATGCTCCACATCAGCCATTTGTAGCTGCCGTCGGCACAGCGGCAGCGCGTCTCGAAGCGCACCGGTTCGCCACCGGCAAGGCGGCGCAACATCGCCAGCGTCTCGGAAACGTCCTCGGGATGCACGAAGTCGATCAGCGAGCACCCGGGCAGGCTCCGGGGGTCGTGCCCGAGCACGCGCTCGAAGGCCGGGTTGCAGCGCCCGAAACGACCATCGAGATCGATGACGCACAAGAGGTCGAGCGAAAGGTCGAAGAGCTGGTCGCGCTCCTTCTCCACCCGCACCCGGCGCTGCACGTGGCGGCGCAGCGTCCACAGGCTCCACAGCACCAGCAGCGACAGCCCCACGATGAGCACCGCCGGCAGGTAGCGCAGCACCGCCCCACCGGGCCGGAAGGCCATCGCCTGCAGCGCGAGGCCGTTGCCCGGCGGATCGAGCGCGAGGGTAAGCGAGAGCGCCTCCTGCGCGGGCGGCAGGGCCGAGCTGAGAGTCAGCACGCCGCCATCGCGGTCGAGCACCGCAAGCCGGTATTTTTCGGCAAAGCGCGCCGGCACCAGCCGGCTCAGCATGCGCTCGATCGAATACACGGCGACGATCGCACCGAGCGAATCGCCGCGCCGCAGCACGGGCGCGTACACCTCGATCACCGCGCTGCCGCGCGCGTCGATGTAGGGCCGGCCGTAGGTCAGGCGGGCGGACAGGGCGCTGTTCTGGAAGGCCTCCACCTGGTCATCCACGAGGATCTCGCCGGCGAGCAGGTCACGGGTGTCGAAGGGCGCCGACCAGGCGATCACGTGCTCGCGGTCCACCCAGGCGAGGTTGGCGAGCGCGGGGTTGATCGCCAGATGCTCGTTGGCGCGCAGCTGGAAGTCGTCGTGGTCGAGCGTGCCCGCCGACAGGTCGCGTGCGAGCTGGACGAGAAACTCCTCGGTGGTGAGCATGGCGCGCCGGATCGACTGCTCGGTCCACTGCAGGTCGCGCGCGAGCGCGTCGCGCTCGACCGCGGTCTCGCGCGCCTGCAGCAGCCAGACGACCGCGAGCATCGACAGCGCGAGCACGGTCACCGCGAGATAGGGCATGGCCCAATACCAGCGCGACAGGGTCGCCCGGGCGGCGGCGGAGGCTTGCATGGAGGATGGCCGGACGAGCGGCGCGGGGAGGCGGATCGGGAGCAGGATTGTTGTCGAGCGCGACCGCCCGCGTCATCCGGTGTAACCCTGATCGGGGGACACATACCCGGTGTGGATGCGGCAGCGCAGCAGACGGCGATGGGGTTTCCGCCAATTTGTGCGCTTGTTCACGCTGCCTACAGTGCAAGGATGAAACCCTTCCTCGCGCTGCTCGGGCGCGCCTTCGTGACGCTTCTGCTCCTGGCGCCGCAGTTGTCGGCACAGGCCGTCCCGGCAGAGGCCGTGGGCGCGGGCGCACGCCCGAGCGGCGGCGAGCGGGCACCGATCCGGGTGGGCGTGTCGGGGCCCTTCTCCGGTCCGTCGGCGCCGATGGGGCTGTCGATGCGCGAGGGCATCCGCATCGCCGCCGAGGAGCTCAACGCCGGCGGCGGCCTGCTCGGTCGGCGCATCGAGCTCGTCGAGCGCGACGACGAGGCGAGCAACGAGCTTGGCGCGCAGATCGTGCGCGACTTCATCCATCGCGAACGTGTCACCGCCGGACTGGGCATCGTCAATACCGGTGTCGCGCTCGCCAGCCAGCGCCATTACCAGATGGCGCGCATCCCGGTGATCACCTCGGTCGCCACCGGCTCGCTGATCACCAAGCAGTTCCAGCCCCCCGATTTCACCGAGAACTACGTGTTCCGCGTCTCCGCCAGCGACACCTTGCAGGCCGCGGTGATCGTCGAGGAGGCCGTCGGCCGGCGCGGTCTGACCCGGCTCGCGATCCTGCACGACGCCACCAACTACGGGGTACTGGGAAGCCAGGATCTCATCGCCGCCCTGGGCACGCGCGGGCGGACCGCGGTGGTGGTCGAGCGCTTCCAGTTGCGCGAGACCGACATGCGACCGCAGCTCGAACGCGCACGCGCCGCCGGTGCGCAAGCCGTGCTCACCTATGGCATCGGCCCCGAGCTCGCCCACATCGCCAACTCGATGGCCCGCCTCGGATGGCAGGTGCCGATCATCGGCAGCTGGACGCTGGCCATGTCGAGCTTCATCGAACTCGCCGGCCGCAACGCCGAGGGCGCACGCATGCCACAGACCTTCATCGCCGAGGCACGCAGCCCGGCGCAGGCGGCCTTCCTCGCGGCGTGGGAGCGCGCCACCGGCAGCGTGCGTATCCCGGTGCCACCGGCGGCCGCACAGGGCTACGACTCGATGCAGCTGCTCGCCGCGGCGATCCGCCAGGCCGGCAGCCTCGACGGTCCGCGCATCCGCGAGGCGCTCGAAAACCTGGATGCGGAGGTCGATGGCGTGATCATGCGCTATCGCCGCCCCTTCTCCCGCGACAACCACGAAACCCTGCGCAGCGCGCGCCAGATCCACCTCGGCGAGATCCGCGACGGCACCGTGGTGTTCGCCCACGAGGCGGCGCCGGACAGGCCGGGACCATGAGCGCGAGCGATCAGGGAGCCGATTTCGTGTTCACCAAGTGAAAACATATTGCACATTGCGAAAAGACGTTTTATATTTTGAAACGCTGACCGTGCGGCAGCCGGCATGGTCGTGCCCGTAACCAACAACCCGCCTGTCCCGCCAGACAGGAATCGCCAACTGAACGTCATGAGGAGACAAACCATGACCGGAATCAGCACCGTTCTCCCGCAAACCGACACGGATGCGCAGGAAACGAAGGAATGGCTGGACGCGCTCGCCGCCGTCGTCGAACACGAAGGCCCCGAGCGCGCCCACTACCTGATCGAGACCCTGATCGCCACGGCGCGCCAGGAGGGGGTGAACATCCCCTACTCGGCCACGACCGAGTACATCAACACGATTCCGGCCGAGCGCCAGCCGCCCTACCCGGGCGATCCGGATCTGGAGATCAAGATCCACTCCTACATCCGCTGGAACGCGATGGCGATGGTGGTGCGGGCGAACAAGGACACCAACGTGGGCGGTCACATCGCCTCCTTCGCCTCGGCGGCGGCGCTCTACGACGTGGGCTTCTCGCACTTCTGGCACGCACCCTCCGAGGCGCACGACGGCGACCTGATCTACTTCCAGGGCCACTCGGTGCCGGGCGTGTATGCGCGCGCGTTCATGCTGGGCCGTCTGACCGAAGAGCAGATGGACAGCTTCCGCCAGGAAGTGGGCGGCAAGGGCATCTCGTCCTACCCGCACCCCTGGCTGATGCCCGACTTCTGGCAGTTCCCCACCGTGTCGATGGGCCTGGGTCCGCTGTGCGCGATCTACTCGGCGCGCTTCATGAAATACCTGGCCAGCCGCGGCCTGATCGATCCGGCACGCGCGCAGCAGCGCAAGGTGTGGGCCTTCCTGGGCGACGGCGAGACCGACGAGGTCGAATCGCTGGGCGCGATCGGCATGGCCGGCCGCGAGGGCCTGGACAACCTCGTCTTCGTGATCAACTGCAACCTGCAGCGCCTCGATGGTCCGGTGCGCGGCAACGGCAAGATCATCCAGGAGCTCGAGTCCGAGTTCCGCGGCGCGGGCTGGAACGTCATCAAGGTGATCTGGGGCACGCACTGGGACGCGCTCTTCGCCCGCGACAAGAAGGGCATCCTCAAGCAGCGCATGATGGAGTTGTGCGACGGCGAGTATCAGACCTTCAAGGCCAAGGACGGCGCCTACGTGCGCGAGCATTTCTTCAACACGCCCGAGCTGCGCGCGCTGGTGGCCGACTGGACCGACGAGCAGGTGTGGAACCTGAACCGCGGCGGCCACGATCTCTTCAAGATCTTCTCCGCCTACAAGGCCGCCAACGAGCACAAGGGGCAGCCCACGCTGATCCTGGCCAAGACCATCAAGGGCTTCGGCATGGGCCAGGCCGGCGAGGCGATGAACATCTCGCACCAGCAGAAAAAGATGGACGTCGAGGCCATCCGCCGCTTCCGCGACCGCTTCGGCCTGCCGGTGCCCGACGACCAGCTCGAGGCACTGCCCTACCTGAAGTTCGCCGAGGACTCGCCCGAGCACAAGTACCTGCTCAAGCACCGCATGGACCTGGGCGGCTTCCTGCCGCAGCGCCGGCGCAAGGCCGCCGCGCTCGAGATCCCGGGCCTGGACACCTTCGCCGCGCTGCTCAAGGCCTCGGGCGAAGGCCGCGAGCTGTCGACCACCATGGCGGTGGTGCGCATCATGAACACGCTGTTGAAGGACAAGCAGATCGGCAAGCATGTCGTGCCGATCGTCCCGGACGAAAGCCGCACCTTCGGCATGGAGGGCATGTTCCGCCAGTACGGCATCTGGAACCAGCAAGGCCAGAACTACGTGCCGGAAGACCATGACCAGCTCATGTTCTACAAGGAGAGCAAGACCGGTCAGGTGCTGCAGGAAGGCATCAACGAGGCCGGCGCGATGGCCGACTGGATCGCCGCGGGCACCGCCTACAGCGTGCACAACGTGCAGATGATCCCGTTCTACATCTTCTATTCCATGTTCGGCCTGCAGCGCACCATGGACCTGTGCTGGGCGGCCGCCGACCAGCGCACCCGCGGCTTCCTGATCGGGGGCACCGCCGGGCGCACGACCCTGAACGGCGAGGGCCTGCAGCACGAGGACGGCCACAGCCTGATCATGGCCAACATGATCCCCAACTGCATCAGCTACGACCCGACCTTCCAGTACGAGGTCGCGGTGATCGTGCAGGACGGCCTGCGCCGCATGTTCGCCGAGCAGGAGGACGTGTATTACTACATCACGGTGATGAACGAGAACTACGAACATCCCGAGATGCCGGTTGGCGCCGAGGCCGACATCCTCAAAGGCCTGTACCTGTTCCGCCAGGGCGGCCAGGCCAAGACCCCGCGCGTGCAGCTGATGGGTTCGGGCACGATCTTCCGCGAGGTGATCGCCGCCGCCGAGCTGCTCAAGGCCGACTGGGGCGTGGAGTCGGACATCTGGGGCGCGCCCAGCTTCAACGAGCTGGCCCGCAACGGCCACGACGTCGAGCGCTGGAACCTGCTGCACCCGATGGAAGAGCCGCGAAAGACCCACGTGCAGCAGAAGCTCGCCGGCTTCGCAGGCCCGGTCGTCGCCGCCACCGACTACATCCGCATGTTCCCCGAGCAGATCCGCTCGCAGCTCGACCGCACTTACGTCACGCTGGGCACCGACGGCTTCGGCCGCTCCGACACCCGCGAGCAGCTGCGCCACTTCTTCGAGGTGGATCGCCACTGGGTGACGCTGGCCGCGCTGAAGGCGCTGGCCGACGAGGGCACGATCGGCCGCGACAAGGTCGCCGCGGCGATGGTCAAGTACCAGCTCGACCCGTCCAAACCGAACCCGATGTCGGTCTGAGCGCGCAAGGAGACTGAGAACATGAGCCAACTCATTGAAGTGAAAGTACCCGACATCGGCGATTTCGACGCGGTGCCGGTGATCGAGCTGTTCGTGAAGGTGGGCGACACCATCAAGGTCGACGACGCGATCGCGACGCTCGAATCCGACAAGGCCACCATGGACGTGCCGTCCTCGGCCGCCGGCGTGGTCAAGGAAGTGCTGGTCGCGATCGGCGACAAGGTGTCCGAGGGCACGGTGCTGATCAAGCTCGAGGCGGCGGGCGCCGCAGCGGCGGCCCCGGCGCCGGCTGCGGCCGCCGCACCCGCGTCCGCTGCAGCCCCCGCTGCCGCACCTGCAGCGGCGCCCGCTCCGGCAGCCCCCGCGGCGGCCGGTGGCGGCGTGGTCGAGGTGGTGGTGCCCGACATCGGCGACTTCGACGCCGTGCCCATCATCGAGCTGTTCGTGAAGGTGGGCGATACCATCAAGGTGGACGACGCGATCGCCACGCTCGAATCGGACAAGGCGACGATGGACGTGCCGTCGTCGGCCGCCGGCGTGGTCAAGGAAGTGCTGGTCGCCCTCGGCGACAAGGTCGGCCAGGGCAAGGTGCTGATCAAGGTCGAGACGGCCGCTGCGGGAGCAGCGGCAGGCGCGAATGCAGCGCCTGCGCCCGCTCCGCTCGCGGCAAGCGCCGCTCCTGCGGGCGCACCCGGCGCCGCCCCGCTCGCCGACGGCGGCCCGAGCGCGAGCGCCCCGACCTCGATGCCGGTCGCCTCGCCCGCCGCCCCGTCTGCGGTCACGCTCGGTGGCAAGGTGCATGCCAGCCCCTCGGTACGCGCGTTTGCGCGCGAGCTCGGCGTCGATCTCGGCCAGGTCAAGGCCACCGGTCCCAAGGGTCGTATCCTCAAGGAAGACGTCGCCGGCTTCATAAAGGCGGCGATGACGAGCGGCGTGGTCCCGGGCAAGACCCCGGCCGCCGCCGCGGCGGGCGCGAGCCTGGGTGGCGGGCTGGATCTGCTGCCGTGGCCCAAGGTCGACTTCGCCAAGTTCGGCGAGATCGAGGTCAAGCCGCTCTCGCGCATCAAGAAGATCTCCGGCCAGAACCTCGCCCGCAACTGGGTGATGATCCCGGCGGTGACCTACCACGAGGACGCCGACATCACCGACCTGGAAGCCTTCCGGGTGCAGATGAACAAGGAGTACGAGAAGTCGGGCAAGAAGCTCACCATGCTCGCCTTCATCATCAAGGCCTCGGTACGCGCGCTGCAGGAGTTCCCCGAGTTCAACACCTCGCTCGATGGCGACAACCTGGTCTACAAGAAGTACTTCAACATCGCCTTCGCGGCCGACACCCCCAACGGCCTGGTCGTGCCGGTGGTGAAGGATGCCGACAAGAAGAGCGTGTTCGACATCGCCGCCGAGACCGGCGCGCTCGCCAAGAAGGCGCGTGACGGCAAGCTCGGCCCGGCCGACATGTCGGGCGCGTGCTTCACGATCAGCTCGCTCGGCGGCATCGGCGGCACCTACTTCGCACCCATCGTCAATGCGCCCGAAGTGGCCATCCTCGGGGTGAACAAGTCGGTGATGAAGCCGGTGTGGGACGGCAAGGCTTTCGTGCCGCGCCTGACGCTGCCGATGTCGCTGACCGCGGACCACCGCGTCATCGACGGTGCGCTGGCCACCCGCTTCAACGTGTACCTCGCGCAACTGCTGGCGGACTTCCGCCGGGTGATGCTCTGACACGGTGAGGAGTGAGGCGTGAGGGGTCGGGGGGCGAAAAGCTCCTCCCCCCGACGCCTTCCTCTTCCGGAAACTCCTCACGAGGTGATGAAGATGAGTCAAATGATTGAAGTGAAGGTGCCCGATATCGGCGATTTCGATGCGGTGCCGGTGATCGAGCTGTTCGTGAAGGTCGGCGACAGCATCGCGGTGGACGATGCGATCTGCACGCTGGAATCCGACAAGGCCACGATGGACGTGCCGTCCTCCGCCGCGGGCGTGGTCAGGGAAGTGCTGGTCAACCTGGGCGACAAGGTCGGCGAGGGCGCGGTGCTGATCCGGCTCGAAGCCGCCAGTGCCGCTGCAGGAGCGGCGCAAGCCGCGAACACGGCGCCTGCCTCCCCGCCGGCCTCCGCACCTGCACCCTCCGCGGCTTCCGCCGCTCCTGCGGCCACGCCGAGCGCCGCCCCGGCGGCGGCGAGCCACGCCGGCGGCGCCGACGCCGAATACGACATGATCGTGCTCGGCGCCGGCCCGGGCGGCTACTCGGCGGCCTTCCGCGCCGCCGACCTCGGCCTCAAGACCGCGATCATCGAGCGCTATTCGACGCTCGGCGGCGTGTGCCTGAACGTGGGCTGCATCCCGTCCAAGGCGCTGCTGCACGTCGCGGCGGTGATCGAGGAGGCCGAGCACGTGCATACCGCCGGCATCCAGTTCGCCAAGCCCTCGGTCGACGTCGACGCGCTGCGCAAGCACAAGGACGGCGTGATCGGCAAGCTCACCGGGGGGCTCGCCGGCATGGCCAAGGCACGCAAGGTCGACATCCTGCGCGGCTACGGCAGCTTCCTCGACCCCAACCACCTCGAGATCGAGGAGACCACCGGCGCGAGCCAGGACAAGACCGGCGCGAAGAAGGTGGTGAAGTTCCGCAACTGCATCATCGCCGCCGGCTCGGCCGCGGTGCACCTGCCCTTCCTGCCGCGCGACCCGCGCATCGTCGATTCCACCGGCGCGCTCGAGCTGCGCCAGGTGCCGGGCAAGATGCTGGTGATCGGCGGCGGCATCATCGGCCTGGAGATGGCCACGGTGTACTCGACCCTGGGCGCGCGCATCGACGTGGTCGAGATGCTCGACCGCCTGATGCAGGGTCCGGACGCCGACGCCGTGAAGGTATGGGAGAAGCAGAACGCCCACCGCTTCGACAACATCATGCTCAAGACGAAGACCGTGGCGGTCGAGGCCAGGGACGACGGCCTGTGGGTGAAGTTCGAGGGCGAGAAAGCCCCCGCCGAGCCGGTGCGCTACGACATGATCCTGCAATCGGCAGGCCGTTCGCCCAATGGCAACAAGATCGGCGCCGAGAAGGCGGGCGTGATCGTCGGCGAGCGCGGCTTCATCCCGGTGGATGCGCAGATGCGCACCAATGTGCCGCACATCTTCGCGATCGGCGACATCGTCGGCCAGCCCATGCTCGCCCACAAGGCAGTGCATGAGGGGCACGTCGCCGCGGAAGTGGCAGCCGGCCATAAGGCGGCCTTCGACGCCACCGTGATCCCGGGCGTGGCCTACACCCATCCGGAAGTGGCCTGGGTCGGCTACACCGAGGCGCAGGCCAAGGCCGAGGGCAAGAAGGTCGATACCGCCAAGTTCCCGTGGGCGGCCAGCGGGCGCGCCATCGCCAACGGCGCCGACTACGGCTTCACCAAGCTGATCTTCGACGCCGAGACTCACCGCGTGATCGGCGGCACCATCGTCGGGCCGTCGGCCGGCGACATGATCGGCGAGGTGTGCCTGGCCATCGAGATGGGGGCCGACGCCACCGACATCGGCAAGACCATCCACCCGCATCCGACCCTGGGTGAGACGGTGGGCATGGCCGCCGAAGTGGCCCACGGCGGCTGCACCGACCTGCCACCGATGCGCAAGAAGTAAGCATTCGCGGGCAGCAGAAAAAACCCCGGTGCCGCTGTTGCGGGACCGGGGTTTTTTATCGTCTGAAGAATGACTCAGAACTTGTAGTTGATGCCCGCGTAGATCGAACGGCCCGCACCCGGGACCGGCGTGCCCCACAGCGGAACTGCGCCGACCGGGTTGCTGGTCATCGTCGTTCCCTGGCCGACATAGGCACCGCCGAGCGGCAGGTAGTAGAACTTGTCGAACACGTTCTCCACGCCGAAGTCGACGCGCACCTGCTTCCAGGAATAGCTCGTCCGCAGGTTCACCAGGTTGTAGCCCGAGGTCTCCTGCTCGTTGCGCACCGCCGAGATGTCATCCTTGGACTGTGCGGCGAACCACTCGAGCGCGTTGTCCCAGCCACCATGCTGGTGCGTCAGCGTGAGCTTCACGTTGAGCGGCATGATGTTGTAGAGGTTGTCGCCGGTCTCGCGGTTCTTGCCGTCGGTGTAGTTGAGCACCCCACGCAGCCCGAATTCGCCATAGGGCGTGCTCGCCAGCGGCATGCGGCCCGAGAGGTCGATGCCGTACAGGCGAGCCGATTGGTTGGCGAGCTGCAGGAAGACGAAGCTGTTGGTCGCGGAGAGATTGGCGGCCGAGCATGACCCGCCGAGACTCGTCGGACAGCGTACTGCATCGATGTAGTCGGTGACCCGCGAGTAGAACGGCGTCGCCTTCAGCTCCCATTTGCGGTCGATCGAGTGCCAGTCGAAGGTCGCCGATACGGTGTGCGCCTTCTCGGGCTCGAGGTTCATGTCGCCGATGTAGCCGTTGCCGTCGCCGAACCAGTTCACCATCAGCATTTCCATGCCGCGGCTGTACCAGCTATAGCGCTCGTAGAGGCTGGGCGAGCGCACCTTGCGCGCGAAACCCACCTCCACGTCGAGCGTGGGATCGACGGTGTATTTGGCCAGCAGCGTCACATCCCAGTTGTTGTCCGTGCGTTCGCGATCAGCGCTGTTGAAAGCGGGCACGAGCATCGTGGCAGGGGCCACAGCGTTGTTATATGCCTGCACGGGACCGGTATCGGTCTTCACGCGCTCGTAGCGCACGCCCGCCAGGGTGGTCCATTGCGCACTCGGCTGCGCCTCCCACTCCGCGAAGACCGCGTTGCGATCGCGCTCGCCGTCGTTGATGTTCCAGAAGGTGTTCGGCCACATCCCGCCGCCCGATGCCGGCCACCAGTCGTCGAGACGGTAACGCTGGATCTCGGCGCCCACGCGCAGAAGGTCGGTCGCCGAAAGATCCACGTCGCCCTTGAGCGCGAAGCCCGTGTTCTTGCTCTCGGTGTTCATCGGCATGCCCGCTGCGCAGGACGGGCTGAGCGGCGAACACGGCGTACCGTTGAGAACTGTCGGGCCTCCGGAGCCGATGATGACGTCGTTCGCTACGCTTCCCCCATACCAGTAGCGTTTGTCCGCACCGAAATCCATGAAGTGCTCGACCTTCTCGTGGTAGGCGCGCGCCTCGAGCTTGCCCCAGTCGTACTTGCCCTGATAGCGCAGGTTCACACGCTTCTGGTCGTTCTCGAGCATGTCCATGCGCTGGTTCGGCCACAGCTCATAGGGGATGTCCTGCAGGCCGACCTTGGCCTCGAACAGGTGGTCGCCGCCCTTGAAGGCGAAGCCGAGTTCGTGGTTGCGGCTCTTGTAGGCGGTGGAGCCCACTTCGTCGAGCGCCAAGGTATGCCCCACCCGACCCGTCGCCGTCCGCGTCTTGAACGCCCGCGCGGCCTCGTAGTTGTCGCTCTCGGCCGTCGAACCCGCATAGCTGACGCTCAGCGAATCACTGGCGAAAGTGGCGCCGAGATTGCCGCCGCGTGCATTGCCGTTGCTGCGGTAAAACGCCCCGACCTCACCCGTCATCAGCGTCTTGCCGTCCTCGGCAAACACCGGCGCCTTGGATTCGGCAAGGATGGTGCCGGCGATGCTGTCGCCGCCGACGCTCACCGGCGAGATGCCCGGATAGACCTCGAGCAGGCCGACATTGGAGGGGTCGAGGTAGGACAGTGCCGGGTTCATGTGGTTGGGACAGGCCGCGATCAGGTCCATGCCGTCGACCTTGATGCGGATGCGATCGTCGGCCAGACCGCGAATCGACGGCAGGCTGGAAACCCCGCCCGAGCCGTAGAGACTCACGCCCGGCACATCGCGAAGAAGCGACGCAGCATCACTGGTGGCGGGCTTCAGAGACTGCAGTGCAGGGGCGTTGACCACGGTTCCACTGTTAGTGGCCGCGGCCTCGGGCGCTGTGACGATGACGCGCCCGAGCGTCGTCTCCTGGGCAAGGGCGAGCGCCGGTAGCGCAAGGGAAATCGCCACGGCGAGTGGCAGACGTCGAAAGTTCTTCTTCATGATGAGTGTTCTCGTTGATCGGGCCTTCCGCCGGACCCACACGGATCGCAGGCATGAGAACGCCCTGCCGATCGCCCGCGGGCGATCGGACATCGATTCGATTGTCGAAAAGCAAACTCGCGGGCCGCGGCGGTCAGGGCGGCCCGCATGCACGTCGGTGGATCGCTGTGATCCCCGCGGCTCAGTGCTTGCCGTGCTGCATCTTCATCGGCGCATTGAGCGGACGTGCCGGCGCGGTGAGCTCGATGGTCTGGCGGCTGCCATCCTTGTTCTCGACGGTCAGCGTCACCGGCACCTGATCACCCTCCTTCACCTGAGCCTTCAGATCCATCAGCATCACGTGGTAACCGCCAGGCTCGAGTTCGACGTCCTTGCCGGCAGGGAGGTCGAGCCCGGGGATGCGGTTCATCTTCATGACGTCCTTGTCCATGAGCATCTCGTGGATCTCGACCACGCCAGCGACCGGCGAGGCGGCGGACACGAGGCGGGCGTCGGTGTCGGACTTCAGGCGCATGAAGGCCCCGGTGGCCTTCTGCGCGGGCACGGTGGCGCGCACCCAAGGCTCGGCGACGGTGACTTCGGCGTGAGCGACGGCGCTGCCGAAAAGGGCGAGGGCGGCCAGCAGCGGTGCGGCCAGGAACGACTTTTGCATCGTGGATCTCCGATCGTTGGAGGATTGCGGTCCGCACGCGACGTGCCGGCGCGCTCCGGCAAAGGCAGCGAAGAACGCGGGTTTGCGTGCGAAGGGCTCGCACGACCGGCAGGCCGGCGGGCGAGGAAGGGACTTCGGGCGGGGGAAAGGACCGCTACGGCGAACACGCGCGGCGTTCGCGCGTGCGCAGGGTCAGGCGCGCGCGGGCGGCGCGCGCGGATGCGCGGACGACCACGCGAAGAGCGGTCGCGGGGCGACGAGGAAAAGCGTGGGAACGGGCGCCCCGCCGGCGACGGCGAAGGAAGGCGAGAGGTCGGCGAAGGGCGAAAGCACGTTGCCGAACTGTGCGGAACAGTAGGGACAATCCTCCAGCGCGAGCGAGGCCCGGTCGGAACCGGAGTCGGTGTTCACCGCCCCGGCATGCCCCTGGGAGGCGGCCTCGTCGACACTCAGCTCCACCCACTCCATTCCGGCGGCCGAGCACAGCTGCACGAGGTAGCGCCCGTCGTCGTCGGGCCCCATCGCGCGGCTCACTGCCGGCACCAACGCACTCAACGCCATCGCGAAGATCGCGATCCAGGCGTGAAAACGGTGGCGAAAGCGCTGCATGGGGGGCTCGGATCCGTGGAAACCACAAAGACAGGCGGGATTCTACCGGATCGGTCCGCGCTTGAATTGATCGTGGTCAGGTTTGCACCGGCTGCCGGCCGATGCATTCGCGAGCGCGCACCCAGGCGACGAAATCCGTCAGCGGCAGGGCCGGGGCATGCAGGAAACCCTGGATGTAGTCGCAGCCCATGCCGGCGAGCAGTTCGGCGGTGTTGCCGTCCTCGACCCCTTCGGCGGTCACCTCGATATCGAGGCGGTGCGAGAGGTCGATGATCGCGGCGGCGATCTCGCGGTCGCGCGCCGAGGCGAGCAGGTCGATGACGAAGCTGCGATCGATCTTGACCTCCTGCACGGCGAGCCGCTTGAGCCGGCTCATGCCCGAGAAGCCGGTGCCGAAGTCGTCGATCGACAGGGCGACACCGAGCTGGCGCAAGCGTTGGAGCACCTCAGAGACGCTGCTGCCCGAGCGCTCGTCCATCATGCTGGTCTCGGTGATCTCCAGACACAGCCGGCCCGCCTCGAGGTTCCAGGTCGACAGGGCCTGGCCGATCAGGTCGGGCACCTCGGCGTCGTAGAGGTCCGTCGCCGAGAGATTGATCGAGATGTCGATCTCCAGGCCTTCCATGCGCAACTCGTGCAGGACCTGTGCCGCCTGCTGGAACAGCCAGCGATTGAAACGGTGACGCAGGCCGAAGCGGTCGATCAGGCCGATCACGACCGGGGGCGGCACGAATTCGCCCGCGCTGTTGCGCCAGCGCAGCAAGGCCTCGGCGCTGCGGCACTCCGTGCTGGCGAGGTGGACCTTGGGCTGCAGCCAGAGCTCGAGCTCCGGCCCCCCGGAAAACGCGGTACGCAGGTCGCGCTCGAGCAGGGCGACGTTGGGCGCGCTGCGCTCCATCGAGGCTTCGAAGAGCAGGCTGCCGCCGTCCGCACGCCCGGCGACCAGACCGGCGATGCGTGCCGACTGCAGCAGGTGGAAGCCGTCCTTGCCGTGGTCGGGCGACATTGCCGCGCCGCACACCACGCGTACCGGCAGGTCGAGGCCGTCGACCACCAGCAGGCCATCGTTGAAGGTCTGCTCGAAGCGCAGCATGCCGAGTGTGAGGACCGCACTGCTGGCCACGCTCGGCAGCACGATCAGCCATTCCTTGCCATCGACCGCGAACAGGCGGTCGCGACTGCGCAGCTGGGCGCGGATCTGACGCTCCATGGCGCGCTCGAAGCGGCGCAGGTGCTCGAGCGGGAGGCGATAGAGCGCCGCATCGGGCTGGGCATAGAGCGAGATGACCCCCACTCCCCGGCCCTCGGTCGCGATCTCGGCCATCCGCGCCGAGACCTCGGTGAGCGCGGAGAGAAAGCCGTTGGGGATCAGCGAATCCATGTTCAGGCGAGGAAGAAGTCGTTGGGATCGATGCCGAAGGCGTTGGGCGGCAGCGCCTGCACGATGCGATAGGGCTCGCCGTCGGCGGTGTCGGGCTGCATCAGCAGGTCGAGGGTGCGCGGGAAGCGCTCCACACTCTTGTCGGGGGCGAGCAGCACGAGCACACGCGGCTGCAATCGGCGCACCTGGTTCTGTTGGATCACCACGCCGACCTCGCCGCTGTTGAGTTCGACCAGGGTGCCGATCGGATAGAGGCCGATGCACTGCAGGAACTGATCGACCAAGGTGTCGCGGAACTGCGTGTTGCGCAGCTGGTTCAGCGTCTCCATGGCGCGCTGGCTGGAGACGGCCTCGCGATAGACGCGGTCGCGGGTCATCGCGCAGTAGGCGTCGGTGATGCCGGCCATCTCCGCCGGCAGCGGGATGCTCATGCCTTCGAGCCCGCGCGGGTAGCCGGTGCCGTCGAAGCGCTCGTGGTGCGCAGCGATGGTCGCCAGCACCTCGGCGTCGAAGTCCCGGTGCGCCTGCAGCAGGCGCACCGTGTGGGTGACATGGGCCTTGACGTGCTCGAACTCACGCTCGTCGAGCGGCCCGGGCTTGCTGAGCAGACCGTAGTCGATCTGCACCTTGCCGATATCCTGCAGCAGGCCGGCGAGGCCGAGCTGATGCACCTGCTTGCCGCTCAGGCCCAAGAAGCGCGCGAACACCATCGCATGCACGGAGACGTTCACCGCGTGGTCGTAGGCGTACTGGTCGGTGCGCTTGAGGCGGGTGAGCCAGAGCAGTGCGTCGGGGTTGCGCTGCACGCCGGCGGCCATCTCGCCGACCAGGCCGCTGATCTGGGGGACGTCGATGGCGACATTGCTGTCGATCGCGAGCTGGGTTTCGCGCAAGGCCCGGAACACGTCATCGACGATCGGTGCCGAGTAGAGCAGCTCGGACTCGAGCCGGCTGCGCCCGTCCTCGATGCGGATGCGCGGGACGTGCGGCTGACGGAGGGTGTGGATCTTGCCTTTGAAGCCGCGCGCGACCTTGATGAAGCGCTGCGCCCCGACACGCGATTCGGTGACGTCGGGGTGCTTGCGCACGAACCCGTCCGCGCCACGCAGGGGCGCGTCCTTGTCGAAGACCTTGGCGCTGTACTGGTCGCCGATCGAGCGTGTGCGATCGATCGTGACCGAACGGCAGTAGTGCTGCAGGGCCCGGAGCTGGTCGACATTCTCCAGCAGGAAGCCCTGCATCATGAATGGTGTCTCGGTCCATGGACGATCGATCGCGACGACGAACATGCCGATCTTCAATTCGCGCGTCGAAATCGTCTGGTTCAATCCTTTCCCTCGCAATGCTGTCCGCCACCGTGACCGGCCGGAACCTCTTAACGGCTGACGCTTCGGCGACTTGAGCGGAAACTCACATCGCGTTACCCGGATCGGGTGGTCCCTGCAATCAGCCAAGCCACAAGCGGGCATTGCGGAACATGCGCAGCCAGGGCGAGGCGTCGGGACTGTCCGTGACCAGCCACTGCGGCGCCCACGACATCTGCAGGGTCCGCGCGGTGCGCTCGGGGTGCGGCATCATGATCGTGAAGCGCCCGTCGGCAGTGGTGAAGCCCGTCACACCCTCCGGCGAGCCGTTGGGGTTGGCCGGATAGGTCTGTGCCGGATTGCCGTGGTTGTCGACGTAGCGTAGCGCCAGGAGGGCGCGCTCGCGGTCGGCCTCGCTGTGGAACACCGCCCTGCCCTCGCCATGGCTGACCACGATCGGCATGCGGCTGCCGGCCATGCCCTGGAGCAGGATGGAGGGGCTGTCTGCGACCTCCACCATCACGAAGCGGGCCTCGAACTGTTCACTGCGGTTGCGGTGGAAGGTGGGCCAGGCTTCGGCGCCGGGGATGATCGGCGCGAGGTGGGCCATCATCTGACAGCCGTTGCACACCCCGAGGGCGAAGGTGTCGCTGCGCCCGAAGAAAGCCGCGAACTCGTCGCGCAGGCGGGGGTTGAACAGGATGGACTTGGCCCAGCCCTGCCCGGCGCCGAGCACGTCGCCATAGGAGAAGCCGCCGCAAGCTGCGAGGCCATGGAAGTCGGCCAGGTCGATGCGACCGGCCTGCAGGTCCGACATATGCACGTCGACCGGGGTGAAGCCGGCACGCTCGAAGGCTGCCGCCATCTCGAACTGGGAGTTGACACCCTGCTCGCGCAGCACGACGACCTTGGGACGCGCAGTGCTGCCGATGAAGGGCGCCGCCACATCCTCCTTGACGTCGAAGGACAGCGCCACCGACAGGCCGGGGTTGCCGGCGTCGGCGAGCGCGTCGAATTCCTGCTGCACCGACTCGGGATCGTCGCGCAGCTTGGCGACGCGATAGCTGGTCTCCGACCACGCCTGCAGCAGCTCGACCCGGCTGGCGGCAAACACGAGTTTGGCGTTTCGGCGGAAGCGGATCTCATCCTTGTCGTTGGGCTCGCCGATGAAGTGGTAGGCGAGCCTGGCCGCGCGCAGCACCTCGGTGATGCGGGAGCGGTCGTCGCGGCGGATCTGGATCACCGCGCCGAGTTCCTCGGCGAAGAGACCGGCGAAGAGGCGGTCGTCGAAACGGCCCTTGAGCGTGTCCGGCTTCTTCTCCAGACCATCGACGTCCATCATGTAGGGGTCGTAGCAGACGGTATCGAGGATCAGCGACAGGCCGCACTTCGCGGCGAAGGCCATCTCGCACACGGTGGCGAAGAGGCCGCCATCGGAGCGGTCGTGATAGGCCAGCAGCAGGCCGTCGCGGCGCAGTCGCTGCACGGTTTCGAAGAACGCTGCGAGCTGGGCGGGATCGACATCCGGCGCATGCTCGCCGACCGACTCGTAGGCCTGGGCGAAGGCCGAGCCGCCGAGGCGGTTCTTGCCGTTGCCGAGGTCGATCAGCAGCAGCTCGGTCTCCACGCCTTCATGCAGCTGCAGTTGCGGCGTGAGCGTGCTGCGGATGTCCTGCACGGGGGCGAAGGCGGTGGCGATCAGCGACAGCGGAGCGACGACCTGCTTGTCCTCTTCGCCATCGCGCCAGGCAGTGCGCATCGACAGCGAGTCCTTGCCGACCGGGATCGACAGGCCGGCGCTGACGCAGAACTCGGACACGGCCTTTACGGTGTCGTAAAGACGCGCGTCCTCGCCGCGGTGACCGGCGGCAGCCATCCAGTTGGCGGAGAGCTTGACGTCGCCGAGCTTCTCGATGTCGGCGGCGGCGATGTTGGTGATTGCCTCACCGATCGCCATGCGGCCCGATGCCGGCGCATCGACGCAGGCCAGCGGCGTGCGCTCGCCCATCGCGAAGGCTTCTCCGCGGTAGCCCTGGAAGCTCATCGCGGTGACCGCGACGTCGGCCACCGGCACCTGCCAAGGCCCGACGAACTGGTCGCGCGCAGTGAGGCCGCCGACCGAGCGATCGCCGATGGTGATCAGGAAGCTCTTGCTGGCCACCGCGGGCACGCGCAGCACGCGCATCCCAGCCTCCTGGAGATCGAAGCCGGTGGTGTCGAAAGGCGGCAGATGCACCGCGCGCCGCGACACGTTGCGCGTCATCTTCGGCGGCTTGCCGAGCAGCACCTTCATGTCCATGTCCACCGGCTTGTTGCCGAAGTGGCGATCGGACACGGTGAGGTGGCCATCGGCGGTGGCGGTGCCAAGCACCGCGAAGGGGCAGCGCTCGCGCTCGCAGAAGGCCTGGAACATCGGCAGGCTCTCGGGCGCGATCGCGAGCACGTAGCGCTCCTGCGATTCGTTCGACCAGATCTCGCGCGGACTCATGCCCGGCTCTTCGATGTGCACCTCGCGCAGCTCGAAGTGGGCGCCGAGGCCGGCGTGATCGGCGAGCTCGGGCATCGCGTTCGACAGGCCGCCGGCACCGACGTCGTGGATGGCGATGATCGGATTGTTCTCGCCCTGCTGCCAGCACGCGTCGATGACCTCCTGGCAGCGCCGCTGGATCTCGGGGTTGCCGCGCTGCACCGAGGCGAAGTCGAGGTCGGCGGTGTTGGTGCCGGTCGCCATCGACGAGGCCGCGCCGCCACCCAGGCCGATGAGCATGCCCGGGCCGCCAAGCTGGATCAGCAGCGTGCCCGGCGGGAAGGTGGGTTTCTCGGCCTGCCGAGCCTGGATGCTACCCAAGCCGCCGGCGATCATGATCGGCTTGTGGTAGCCGCGCACCTCACCCTGCACTGCCTGCTCGAAGGTGCGGAAGTAGCCGGCGAGGTTGGGGCGGCCGAACTCGTTGTTGAAGGCGGCGGCGCCGATCGGGCCCTCGATCATGATGTCGAGCGCGGAGGCAATGCGCTCGGGCTTGCCGTAGGGCTTCTCCCAGGGCTGGCCAAAGTCGGGGATGTTGAGGTTGGAAACCGTGAAGCCGGCCAGGCCGGCCTTGGGACGAGAGCCGCGGCCGGTCGCTCCCTCGTCGCGGATCTCGCCGCCGGCGCCGGTGGCCGCGCCCGGGAAGGGCGAGATCGCGGTCGGGTGGTTGTGGGTCTCGACCTTCGCGAGGATGTGGGTGTCCTCGTCGTGGTAGCGGAAGGCGCCGTCGGCGTCCGGGTACAGGCGGGCGATGCGCGCGCCCTCGATCACCGAGGCGTTGTCCGAGTAGGCCACCACCGTGCCCTCGGGGTGGGCCTTGTGCGTGTCCTTGATCATGCCGAACAGCGACTTCTCCATCGGCCGCGCGTCGATCACCCAGTCGGCGTTGAAGATCTTGTGCCGGCAGTGCTCGGAGTTGGCCTGGGCGAACATCATCAGCTCGACGTCGGTGGGGTTGCGCCCCATGCGGCTGAAGTTCTCCACCAGGTAGTCGATCTCGTCTTCGGACAGCGCGAGGCCGAGCTCGCCGTTGGCACGCTCGAGCGCCGCGCGACCACCGGCGAGGATGTCCACGGTCGTGAGCGGCTGCGGCTGGTAGTGGTGGAAGAGCGCCTCGGCCGCCTGCATGCTGTCGAGCACCGACTCGGTCATGCGGTCGTGCAGCAACGCCGCCAGCGCGGTGTTGCCGTCCACCCCGCGCGCGTCGATCGAATAGGCGATGCCGCGCTCGATGCGCACGATCTTATCGAAACCGCACTGGTGCGCGATGTCGGTGGCCTTGGACGACCACGGCGAGATCGTGCCCAGGCGCGGCACCACCAGGCGCAGCGTGCCGGTGGGGGCTGCCGTGCTTGCCGGCCCGGCGTCGAGCAGATCCACCAGACGCGCACGCTCCGCCTCGTCCAGCGCAGCCGAGACCTCGACGAAGTACCAGTGCTCCGCGGCCAGTCCGGCCAGCTTGGGCAACACCTCACCGACGGCGCGGGAAAGACGTTCCAGACGGGAGGAGGACAGCGCCGGGGCGCCACGCAGCTTGAGGATCGAAGTCATGTTCTCGAGAACCGGGTCGGATACGGGCAGTGCGGAACAGGCGCCAGTACAGGCCACCATGCCCCCCGATGGGGTGTCCGCGGGCAGGCCCGCATTATAACCGAGCCCCTTCGGCCGCCCCGGTCGTTGTAGACTCCGCGGCTCGATGATCAAGAGGCCCGAAATGCCCGAAATCAACTACCTGTGGACGCCCCCGGCGCCCGTGTCCCTGCCCGTCCGTGGTACCGACGCCCGCTTCCCGGTCAATCGCCTGTTCTTCGTCGGCCGCAACTACCAGGCCCACGCGATCGAGATGGGCAGCTCGGTCGACAAGGCCAGCATGCGCCCGGTGTACTTCACCAAGTCCTCCGCCAACCTCGCCCTCTCGGGCGGTACGGCGCCTTACCCACCCGAAACCCGCGACTACCATCACGAGATGGAACTCGTGGTTGCGATCGGCGAGCCCGGTTTCCGCGTCAGCGAATCCTCCGCCCGGCGCATGATCTACGGCTATGCCTGCGGGCTCGACATGACCCGGCGCGACCTGCAGGCCACGGCCAAGGCCAGGGGCAACCCCTGGGATCTCGCCAAGAACGTGGAGAGTGGGGCCGTGTGCGGCGACATCCAGCCCGCCGCCGGCCAGGTCCTGCGCAACGGGGAGATCGTGCTAAGGGTCAATGGTGAAGTCCGCCAGCGTGCCGATCTATCCGACATGATCTGGAGCATCCCGGAGATCATCGCCGATCTGTCGTCCTACTACCACCTGCAGCCTGGCGATCTGATCTACACCGGCACACCGGAAGGCGTCGGCCCCGTCCGACCGGGAGATCGCCTGGAAGGCT
>WBZL01001136.1_pt1 | contig 28590 bp, 18 predicted proteins | sample 5204291 | NCBI WGS metagenome assembly WBZL01 (sample SAMN12344345, study PRJNA552823) | activated sludge metagenome | biome: Activated sludge suspended growth; feature: Nitrification reactor; material: Wastewater; isolation source: activated sludge from nitrification reactor of wastewater...
ACCTTGATTGTTGATAGCCGCACCCACTGACAACTTAGACGCATGATGATGCGTCCCTACTGACCACTGACCAAACTGTCGCCCCCATGACCTCCCTCCCCGCCCTGTTCACGAATTGTGATCTTTTCGTGATTTCCTCGCAATACCCTCCCCCTAATTTTGCCGGCAGAAACCATTTTAAAAAGACCAAAACCAATTACACGATGAAAAAAGGATTAGTGATTACCATGTTCTCGGCATTTGCGCTCTCATTTGCCCTGACCAGCTGCACCGACAATGTCGTCTCCGATTTGTCCGCCAATGAACAACTGACCGCCGAGCGCAGGTTCCCCCAGGCTCCGCCCGCCGGCAATGTATACCTGATCGATAATGACGCTTCCGACAACCATGTCATCGGTTTCGACCGCGGTGCCGACGGCTCGCTGAGCAATATGCGCACGTGGTCGACCGGCGGCGCAGGCACGGGCGGCGGACTGGGTTCGCAAAGCGCCGTGGTTCGCTATCTCGATTACCTGCTGGTGGTCAACGCCGGCAGCAACCAGATCAGCGCATTCCGGGTCAACGGACAAAACCTCACCCTCACCGATGTGGAGGATTCTCACGGGATGATGCCCATCAGCCTCACGGCCGGCCGCAATATGGTCTATGTGCTGAATGCGGGCGGCAACGGCAACATCGCCGGGTTTATGCTGAGCGGACAGGGCGACCTGACCTATATTTCCGGTTCTTCCCAACCCTTGAGCACAAGTTCGGCCGGCGGCGCCCAGATCGCCTTCAACAGCACGAGCCGTTTGCTGGTGGTTTCGGAAAAAGCCACCAACTCGCTTTCCGTCTATTCGGTCGACAACCTCGGCGTCGCTTCCGCACCGACCACCTACCCGTCGGCCGGTGTGACGCCCTTCGGCTTTGATTTCGGCCGTCGCGACATGATCTTCGTGTCTGAGGCCGCCGGCGGCGCAGCGGGCGCTAGCACCGTGAGTTCCTACAAGCTGAACTATACCGGCACGCTGGACCTGATCACCGGCGCTATGCCCACTTACCAGTCGGCAGCTTGCTGGGCGGTAGTCAGCGGAAACGGCCAATACGGCTACCTGACCAATACGGGCAGCGCCAACGTCACCGGGTTCAGCATCAGCCCCTCCGGCGAGGTGTCCCTGCTGAACAGCGGCGGCGCAACCGGCTCGACAGGCGCCGGCCCCATCGACGCGGGCTTCAGCCGCAATTCCGACTTCCTGTACACCCTCAATGCCGGCAGCGATTCCATCACCATGTTCGCCGTAGGCGCCGACGGCAGCCTGTACAACCTGGGCGAACTGACGGGATTGCCCAACGGAGCTGCGGGATTGGCGGCGGAATGATGGAGGGAGGAATCCCTGCCGGCCGGCCGGCGGGGAGGAATTGAGGAACCGAAGAATCGAGGAATCGAAGAACTGAGGATTTGCCGCCTTCGCCGAGGCTCCGGCCGCCGGAGGTTGATCTGTTGATTCGATTCAAATCAACATAGAAAGCATTCGAAAGCTTCGCATACCGCGCGATCCGCGCGGGGCTGGGGTCGTACCGGGACAGATCCGGTTCGACCCCTCTTATTTTATGGCGCTGCCGGATTTGATCCTGCTTGTCCAGGCGTAAATTACATTAACCGAAATAGCCTTCAAAACAATGAGGTAAGCCCATTTTCTAAGCTAATTTCAAGCCCAAAGGGCTTTAATATGCTATCCCACCGACTTTCAAAACGGCTGTGAGGAAGCCTGAAGGGCTTCAATATCATGCGATTGGGAATCAACAACCCTCAAATCCCCGATTCCCCGATTCTTCGATTCCTCGGTTCCTCAGTTCCTCGATTCCTCGATTCCTCGATTCCTCGATTCCTCAATTCTTCGATTCCTCAGTTCCTCAGATTAAACAAAAAAGTCGGCCCCGGCGGCGGCGGTACGAACCTGCGCTCCTCCTCTGTTGGGGCCTGGCGTCGCTTCAGCTCCAGGACCAGACTTTGCAGGCCCTTGCGCATGGCCCAGTGGTGGTTGGCGGAAAAGAGGGGTCGCATGAGGAAGCTCAGGTATTTCAACAGGGGTTTTTCGGCGCTGATCCGCCAGTCGTAGGTCACCTGGCAGCGGCCGGCGCCGGGAAGGACCTGAAAATGCCAGACGCCCGTCCCCTCGAAGTCGCCGGAAGCTTTCAGCTTGAAACCTGTCGGAAAGCTGACTTCCGTAACAACGAATGCCCACCGCAGGGTGTAGGGCAACCAGCCTTTTGTGAACAGCGCCACCCGCTTGCCGACCCCACCGGGTTGACCGGGTTCCAGGATATCCACATCCAGGTATACGCTGGGCCACCAGCGGGGCAGGTCTTCGGGTTTTTCCAGGATTCGGTAAACCTCTTCGGGCGTGCCCTCGACTTCCCAGCGGGTAAAGAATTGATATTGGCTCATGGCGGTCTCGGTATTTTGCGGCAAGATAGGCCGCGAATGTGTTCATTTGCCTGCTCATTTTTTGTTCAATTTATTCCCGCAATTTGCAACCCGGGGAAGAAATCTCCGTACATGATTTTTATATTCAGGACCGCTGAAATAATAACTGTCCACTTTCCTAGGAGGCCTTTTCCTCCTACCCTGCGTTGAGGAACCGCCTCCCTTAGCTACGGCTAAGGTCGGGAACCCTCGCCTTGGTTAGGAACAAAATGCCTGACCTATAAAAAGCGACACTTATTAATTCACCGATCCTCAGCAGTCGTCCCTCCAAGGTCATTTCCCACTTTTGGAACACTTGCCGCGGGCCGCGTTAAGGCGTCCCGAAAGTCAATTTTTTGATCGCTACATTCAATTAATACTGGTTTTGAACACTCGATTATTATTACTGTTCCTGCTCGGGATCTTATTCCGCCCTTTGCACGCTGCGGATTTTGAACAAGACAGCCTGGCAAATTTCTGGTCCGCCGTCCTTCCGGAGGCCACTCCTTACGACCCGCTCCAACTGGAGGAATGTCTGAAAAAAATTGCCGCGCTGCCGGTCCGCGCCGTCGACCTGCAGCCAGCGGCCATCTGCGATCTGGAAGACCACCTGGACGGGGATGTGCTTGCCCGCAAACCATATTGGCTGGAAAAGGTTGCCGAATACCGCCGCAAAGGCTTGAAGGATTGCAGCAACCTGATCCTGAACCGCCTGCTGGCTGCCGCCAAAGGCAACGCCGCCGACGAGTTGGACATCAGCATCGAGCAGATCTCCAACTGCTTGTATTTTTTTGAATACCGGACAGCCGACAGCCTTGCCGCCAGGTTGCAGGAAATGGAAAAAAGGCTCCCGGGGAATCATCCGCGGGCCCGGTACATCGTCGCCTTTACCAGCTACCGCAACCGCCGCCCCGAGCAAGCGCGGGTACAGGTGGGGGAAGCGCTGGCATCAGCCCAGGAAACCGGGGACACCACCCTGCAGATCAACGCCTTGTCGCTGATCGGTTTCATCAACCGGGACGTGTTTTTAGGCCCTTCCCTGAAAGCGGTGCCCTACCACCAGAAGGCGCTGGCATTGGCCCGCATCACCCGGGATACGGCCATCATCATCCGTGAATTGGTATCGATTTCGCTCAACTACATCGATGCCGGTCAAATGGACCTTCATTTCGATTACCTCAACAAGGCGCTGGATTACCTGAAGGATTTTGAGGAAAGCAGCCAATACATCCGGATCAGAACGGTCATCTGCAATTCCCTGATCAAACTCGGTCGCGCGGAAGAAGCTGAAAAAATGATGCTGGAAAGCATCCGGTATGCCGATGCCTGCCGCACAGCCTATACCGGCCAGCTTTACTCCCACCTGGCCTGGCTTTATATCGACACCAAACAATTCGGGAAAGCGCGGGCCCCGATGGAAAAGTCCAGAGCGATCATTATGAAAACCGGCGGGACGGAGCCCGAAATGGTTGCCCTTCACGAAAGCTTCTATGCCCTGGCCAAAGCAAACGGCCAGACAGGCATGGCGCTCAAGGAATTGGAGAAGGCCTATGAAATGACCAGCCTGATGTATACCCAAAAGAATACCGCCTTGCTCAGCCGGCTGGAAACCCAATACCGCACAGGGGAAAAAGAAAAACTGCTGCAGGAGAAAGAAATGCTCCTCCAGGAAAAAGAAAGCCTGCTGGAAACCACCCAAACCCAACGGACCCTGTTGTTTGTGTTCTCCGCCCTGATCACCCTGCTGGGTGTGGCTATCCTCATCGGTTTTCTGAAACAGCGGAAGGCCCGGCATCAACTGGCCCGTCAGAATGAGACCATCCTGCAACAGACGGAAGCGTTGAAGTCGCTGGAACAGCTCAAGTCCAGGTTTTTTGCCAATGTCAGCCATGAACTGCGCACACCGCTGACCCTGATGCTGGGCCCGGTCGGCAGCCTGCTGAAGCGCGGGCATTGGCAGGAAGCTGACCTGAACCTGCTGCAGATCGTCCGCCGCAACGGCGATCACCTGCTCAAACTCGTCAATGAGATCCTGGACCTGTCCAAACTGGAAACCGGCCGGTTGGAAGTCGTGGAAACGCCGGTCAATTTCTACCGGTTCCTGCAGCCTATGGTTGCCCAGTTCAGCTCCTTCAACGACAGCGAACAATTCAAACTCCTGTTCAACTACCAGGCCGATACGGGTCTGCGCCTCCGCCTGGATACCGGCAAATTTGAGAAGATCGCATACAACTTCCTGTCCAACGCCACCAAATTCACGCCGGCGGGCGGGGTCATTGAGCTCCGGGTTGAGGACATGGGCGATCAGCTGTTGATCCGGGTATCCGATACCGGCCCCGGCATCCATCCCGACGATCTGCCCTACATTTTCGACCGTTTTTACCAATCCAGGCAACCGGGCGTGCAAGCGCAGGGCGGTACGGGCATCGGCCTGTCGCTTTGCCGGGAGCTTGCCGGCCTGCTGGAAGGCGAAGTCTGGGCGGAAAGCGTGTACGGCTCAGGCAGTACCTTTTATTTCAGGTTTCCGAAAAGGGAAGCGGCCGGCAATGCCACGCTGCACAATGAGCCGGAGGAAGCCCCGGGCCTCCCGACCGAATCGCCATCCTACCCGAAGGAACCCGAACTTTTACCCGGGCCGAATCGCCAATCCAGGTCTTCAAACGGCAAGGAACCGGCCATCCTGATCGTGGAGGACAACCCCGATCTGCGGAAGTATATGGAATCCGTCCTGGCGCCGATATACCGGGTGCGCACCGCGGACAACGGCAAAGCGGCGCTCCAGTTATTGCTGGAACCCGGCAGCGAACCGGTCGACCTCATCATCTCCGACCTGATGATGCCCGTCATGGACGGATTTCAGCTGCTGGAAACGGTCAAGAGCAAGGACCGGCTTCGGCATATCCCTTTCATCATGCTCACCGCCAGGGCCGATATCCGGGTCAAACTGAGGGCCCTGCGCATCGGGGTCGACGACTACCTCACCAAACCGTTTCAGGAAGAAGAGTTGCTGGCCCGGATCGAAAACCTGCTGCACAATTACCGGGAGCGGCTGGCTTTGTTTTCTGCCGCCGATCAGCTCCAAAAACCGGATATCGCGATCCATAAACCCGTAATCTCCAAAGTCGACGCCGAATGGCTGGAAACCGTTGAGCAACTCTTCCTGACCCAAATGGCGGACGGCAGCCTGAATATGGACTTCACCGCCGGGAAGCTGAACCTGAGCACCCGCCATTTCAGCCGGCGCCTCAAACAACTCACCGGCATGACCCCCAACCATTATCTCCAGGAAATGCGCCTGCAAAAAGCCTGCGAGCTGCTCCAGGCCGGCCGGTACGCTACCGTCAAGGAAGTATGCTACGCGGTCGGCTTCAACGACACCCGCTATTTTTCCGATCTGTTTGAAAAGCGGTTCGGGGCGCGGCCTTCCGGGATTTGAGGCGCTGTTTCCGTCTATCCTGGTCCGTTGGATCCTGGTTGAGTGCCCGTGGCAAAGTCGCAGGGATCGTTCAGCATTTTGTGTCAACCGGATGTTTAGCAAGCTGCACATGCTAAACATCAGAAACAGACTCACAGCCTGGTTTTCAATTCCTCCTCCGAACGCCGTAGCCTTGCGGAGGTGGTAATTCCTCAATTCCTCAGTTCCTCGATTCCTCGATTCCTCAATTCCTCAATTCCTCAATTCCTCCTCCAACCGCCATACCCTTGCGGAGGTGGTAATTCCTCCCCGCATGCCGCGGCTATGGCGCATAGGAGACCGGCAGGCGGCCTTACAGACTTATCCTTAGACTACGCTCAGGAGATCCCCACTTACGACTTACCACTTACGACTTACCACTTACGACTTACGACTTACAACTTACGACTTACAACTTACCACTAAAATGTCCGTTTCCTCCCCCCAAATTGTCCGTTTTACCACGCTTTTGCAAGCTACTTTTGCACCCATCATTGTACCTGACACGTCTGACACAGCCGGTACAAACGGCGTTTTCCGCCGCATTTTCTGTTTGATCCCCTCCGATTTAGATTTCCCGAATGCCGGTTTCCGGCTGTAACCCGTTTACAGCGCCATAGCCCCTTTTGCAGCCGGTGGATGCTGCCGGGCGCGACTATCAGATTTAATTCATTTTTCAACACATAAACCTAATTTGTATCATGACCCAACAATTAACTTTACAAGTTACAGACCTGCTGCGGCGCCGGAAAAACATGCGCCTTAATCGTTTTAAAAAAGGCGGAAACGCACTGATGCACGACCGGTTGGCCGGACTGGCTGTTCTGGTCTGCCTGCTGCTGGGCTCAGCAAATTTATCCGCCCAACTCCAGGTGTATACCAGCCGTGCAACCTGGGAAGCGGAAATGGCGAACATCGTCAATGAAGACCTGGAGTCCGTTAGCGGCCAGATCATTGATTTGAAAACAACCCCCACCACGGTCGGCACCCACCACTTTGCCGGCAGCGGCAGCAACGGCGGCGCGCAGATCTCCTCTTTCCCCGGGGGGCTGATGGAAAACACCACCAGGATCGAAATGGGCGGAACTACCGGCGGTACGCCGAAGACGACCGTTACGATCCCGGTTTCCTTCGGCATTGCCTTCGACTGGAAAACGTCAGCTCCTTCTCCCAACGGAGCGCACAATTCGCTTTACCTGCGCGTGAACGCCGCATCGGGAAACCTCACCAAGCTCCTGAACCAATCTACTACGGAAGGCTTCATCGGGATCATCAGCCCTTGCGGCGGCATTACTGCCTATGAGATCTATACTACCCTGGCAAACTTTCAGAGTTTCAATATGGACAACTTCAGCTACGGCGATTTAGCCGGCGGGCTGCCGGACGCCGATAACGACGGAACCCCGGACTGTACCGACGGTTGCCCCAACGACCCGGACAAAATCAACCCCGGCGCCTGCGGTTGCGGTGTGGCGGACGTAGACAATGACCATGACGGCTACTACGCCTGCGATGACGATTGCGATGACGACAACAGCGCCATCCACCCTGGTGCGGATGAAATCTGCGACGGCATCGACAACGATTGCGACGGCCTGGTGGATACCGATGACCCCGACTATGTGCCGGGCCCGCTGCCCGATATCACCTGCCAGGACATCACGGTCACCTTTGCGGGCGAAGCTGAAATTGAGCTCAATCCGGAAGATGTGGCCTCCTACACCGATAACTGCGACGTGACCGGGGTAAGCATCGACACGGAGTCGATCCCCTGCTCGGCAGCCGGTACGGTCCTGCAGGTAGAAGTAACCCTGCACGGCGCGAACAACACCGCAAAAACCTGCAAATCCGACGTGACGGTTGCAGGCCTGCCCTGCGGCTGGTCGGCCCAACCCGACGGCATCGGCTGCACGGACGGCAACCAGGCGTCTTTCGACCCGAATTCAGGCACCATAACCGTCAATTCCGCCGGCTGCTATTCATCCAGTGCGAGTTCGGATGAAAGCGGATTCGCCGGGTTCCAGCTCTGCGGCGACGGCTCCGTAACGGTCCACATTGCCGGCCTTACCCTGCCGGGTTATGCCGGGGTCACCATGCGGGAAAATGCCCTGCCCGGCGCCAGGAAAGTAGCGCTGGTCTATCAGGGCGCCAACGTGCTGCAGCGCTTTGTCCGCTATGTCGCCAACGGACCTTCCTATCCGTCATTCATCCCGACGGGGGGATCGCGGTGGCTCAGGATCGTCCGGACGGGTAATATCTTCAAAGGATACCATTCCTACAACGGCTCCAACTGGAGCCTGGCCTTTACCGTAACCGTACCGATGAGCAGCTGCATCCAGATAGGTCTGACGTCTTCCGGAACCAGCGGCAATTCCGCCGTCACGGCTACATTCGACAACCTGACCATCGATCCGCCCTTCGGCGGCAATCCGCAACGGCCCGGCGCCGCTGTTCAGGCAATCGAACAGACCGTCATGCCCGAAATGGCACTCTTCCCGAACCCCACCGGCGGCGCTTTCACCCTTCAGCTGAATGAGCAATGGACGGGCCCCGTTTCCATGGACATCCTGGATCAGCTCGGCCGCACGGTAATCAACCGGACAATCGACGCGAATGCGGATCCAACCACCGAACTCGACCTGCACGGCGTGGCGCCCGGAGTCTATACCGTCCGGATCAGCGATGCAACCGGCCGCTCGGCATTCAAAAAACTGATCATCACAAGATAAAATAAAGAGGGACCTGGGTCTCTGACCCAATTCGCGGCAGGAAAAACGGACGCCCGGACAAAGGGTGTCCGTTCCTGCCGAATGCTTACCGATGCAAATCATAACGTCTAAGCGGGATTTATGATCGCCCCGACAGGAAGCGCGGGCCTCCCGGCTGTGCTTATTCAAAGCTGTAGATAACCGTAATTTATTTCACCATTAAAAACCTTTTATGAAACCTTTTACTTTACTGGCAGTGAGCTCATCACTGATGCTTTGGGGTTGCCAATTCCGCACCCTCGACGAAGACCTTTCCGGAACGGCGCTGTCCGAAACGACAACCGAAGATTTCTGTACCGATTACCATTGGGAATACGAAGGCGATCACGCCCCGGACACCTGGTCGATCTGCTACGGCACCTGCGGCGGCGATGCCCAGTCGCCGGTGGATATCTGGAACCCGCTGACCGACAACTCCCTCCAGACCATCCATCCGGATTACGAGGAGGTCCCCACGGACATCATCAACAACGGCCATACCGTGGAATGCGAATACGAACCGGGCAGCATCCTGATGCTCAACGGGTTGCCCTACGAACTGCTCCAGTTCCATTTCCACGCGGGCAGCGAGCACACGGTCCGCGGAAAGCAATATCCGCTCGAAGTGCACCTCGTTCACCGAAATGTCGCAACCGGCAAACTGGCCGTTATCGGGGTATTTTTCCAAAGAGGCCGATCCAACCCCATTTTGCAGACCATCATGGATCATATGCCCCTTCAGGAAGGCGATCACTATGCTTCGGCTGCTCATATCGACGCGGACAACCTCCTGCCGGATAACCGGACCTATTACACCTATTCCGGCTCCCTGACCACACCGCCCTGTTCGGAAATCGTCACCTGGATCGTGATGGATAAGCCCATTTTTGCCTCTCAGGCCCAATTGGACGCCTTTGACAACGTCCTCCACGACAACTTCCGGCCAGTTCAGCCGATCAACGGCCGGACCATCCGCAAGCGGGTCGACTAGGCCCGTTGGACGGATGGAAGGCGCCTCCGAAATGGGTACGCCTTCCATCCGTCCTCAAACATCGGTCTGAAACCGACCCTCCGGCAAAATTCTGCCCCGAAACGGGCATTTTAACATCTCCGGCAGCATCCTCTCCGCTTTTTTCTTCTCTTTAAGGGTAATGCTCTCCGGGCGCAAACGCCCCAAACATTTTCTTCAAAAGGTAAATTGGGCTAAAAAATCACCTTTATCCAATCACAATCAAACCATTGTGAAATGAACAGCCCGATTGTACCACTGACCTTCGTCTTTGCATTGCTCATCATTTTGCCGCTCCGTTCCAACGCAACGGTACTGCCCATCCGGATGGCCGATAAATTCATCCTGATCGAGGGTACGGCCGATGACGTCACCGGATACTTTGTCCTGGATACCGGCGCATCGGGGCTTATCCTGAACGCCCGTTATTTCCGGAGCAAATCCTACAGCGGCCTCACCGCTTTCGGGGTAAACGGCGAACCGGCCAAAGTGGAAACCCTTTACGTGGATTTCGAGCTCCGGGAAGAGAAATGGAAAGGCCAGCAGGCCGCTTTGATCCCACTGGACTATCTGGAGGTTGCCAAAGACGTTGAAATCCTGGGTCTGGTCGGCGGCGACCTTTTCTGGAAATACGAAATGCTCATCGATTTCGAAAAGATGGAAGTGCATTTGCAACGCGCCGGCAAAGGCGGCGAAAGCCTGTTGGAAAGCCCCGACTTTGACGCTGTCCTGCCGATGTCGCTTAAAGCCGGCATGCCGTGCATGGAGGTCTGGATGGGCAACAAAACCTATATCCTGGGGCTGGATACGGCATCCGAAGACAATATGATCAGCCGCAACCGCCGGGATGAGCTGGAGCCCTGGCTTTCAGACCGGGGCACGAAGTTTTTCAGGGGCATTTCCCGTGAAATATCGGAAGTGGAATCCGGCTACCTGAGCAGCGTCCGGATCGGCGATATATTTTGCAGCCCCATGTCCACGCTGTTTACCGACCTGTCCGGGATCAACTGGAATTTCAGCGGGCCGAACATTGACGGCATCCTGGGGTTTGAATTGCTGAGGCAATACCGGGTAGCGATCAATTTCAAAAGCAAGGTCATCGCCCTTTCCCCATACCGCTCGTCGATATTGATGGACCTGGTTTCCAAAGACGCCGGCCGCCGGGATTCGATCATGCATCGTCAATCCGGAGCGCCCGTTCTGTCGCCGGCACAACACGACCGGAACCGTTAATCGCCCTACTGCTTTTGCCTGGTTTCGATCTCAACCCCTTCCGTGGTAAAGGAAAGCCCTTGCTGGGAGGCCGTACCGATCATCACCGCCTGGAATACCGGACGCAGGGCAACCGGGCCGCTGCCCCACTCGATGATGAAATTGGCGCCTGCACCCCCGTGTTTTTCATCGTTCTCCACCACAAATTCCACCGACTGCAGCGGGTTCAGCACGATCGGCTTTTCGAGGTAGCGCCGCTGGAGCGCTCCTTGCGAATCGTAATAGTCCGCCGTCCGGATGTACAACGTATCCTTCAAACTGGTATTCCGGGCGCTGACGGTGGCCGTCAGCAAAAATCGCCTTTCGCCGCTGATATGGTAAATCTCGGAATAGACCGGCACATACACCAGCGATTGCCGGGCCAGCGAGTCAAAGGCGATATCGGTATAATGGTAGTTCTTGCTGGGCAGGAAGGAGCGGTCGGAAGCCGGTTCGGGCTGAGAACAGGATCCGGCAAAAAAGGCAAAGATGAATACGGAAAGGAGGTTTCTGGTCATGCGTGAATTCATTGAATAAAGGAGGTTCCCTTTGGGGTGAAGATACGCATTTGCCCGGATGAAACAATAGACAAAACAATGGAACGAGACCGGAACGATAACTAAAACAATCCCCGCATCATCAAAAACGCAGGGTTCCTACATTGGATTAAATTTGATAGACGAAAATTTAATTACTTCACTATCAAATGGTAATAAAATGAAACGCCCGGTTATCCTTGTATTATCCCTGATCATATTCTGCCTTCCACTGACCAGTTTTTCGCATCAGGTTATTCTGCCCATCCGGCTGGAAGGGAAATTCATCTTAATTGAGGGCCGGGTCGAAGACCGGTCCGGATATTTTGTGTTGGACACCGGCGCCTCCGGCCTTATCCTGAACGCCCGCTATTTTAAAGGCAGGAATGCCGGCATACAGGCTGCATACGGCGCCAACGGCAATCCCGCACAAATCCAATCACTGTACGTCCGTTTCCAGTTGGGAGATGAAGTATGGAAGGATCAGGCCGCTACCCTGATCCCGCTGGACTACCTGGAAAACGCCAAAAAAACCGAGATCCTGGGGCTTGCCGGCGGTGATCTGTTCTGGAAATATGAAATGCTGATCGATTTTTCCAGGATGGAACTTTACCTTCAGCGGGCGGATAAAGGGATGATCAGCCTGATCCATGCCAACGACTTCGAGGTTTTTCTACCCCTGAAATTCAAGGGAGGAATGCCTTGTTTTGAAGGTTTTGCCGGCGACCGAACCTACGTATTCGGCCTGGATACCGCCGCAGAGGACAACCTCATGGACCGGGATAACTGGGAGGAATTGGGCTCCTGGCTCCTGTATAAAAAAATGAGGTCGTTTCGGGGTATTTCCCGAAGCATCACCCAGGTAAAGGCCGCCCATGTGGCAAAGGTGCGGATCGGCGATTACGCCTGCGTGCCCATGTCCACCTTGTTTGCAGACCTGAGCGAGATCAACCGGAATTTCACGGGGCAGAAGATCGACGGCATCCTGGGGTTCGAGTTGCTCCGGCAATACCGGGTAGCCATCAATTTCAGGGAAAAAACCATAGCTATGGCCTCCTACCGCGCCTCCCTGATCTGGGGGATCATCGCTGCAACAGACCAACCCGATTCCATCTTTCAGCGCCAGTCGGTGGAGCCGGTTTTGCTGCCTCCGCACCATGATAGAAAACATTGAAACAATAGCTAAAGCAAGCCTCCTGAAAATCGGATAATTTTGAAAAATGTGCTCTTCTTCTGCGGGTCAGTAAAATTTGAAAGATCCAATTCAATTTTTGTTAGAGGAAAGCCTTCGAGGCGGGGGGCCTGTTTTGAGGGCTTTCTTTTCTGATCAGCGCTTTAAAAACCATTAAAATGAGACCCGGTTTAAAAATTAACCCGACTGTTTTTTTTATTGTGGGAGCACTTTGGATGCTGGTTCAGGGATGCTGCCAAAAAGAAAAGTCCCTTGATCCGGATCTTTACTCCGGGCAAATCTTATTCCTTTGGACCTGGGTACCGGAGATCTTCATATGCGGGGCCGTATTTTACGGGCTGCACCGGTTGACCCTCCGCCGGCAACTGAAGAAGGCTGCCGATAGGTACTCAGCAGCCATGATCCGTCTGAAAGCCCCGGGGAATTCGGATAAAAGCCATCTCGTCCCCGGCCGCCTGAACAGCTCACGGGACGAGATCTTTCTGTCAAAAGCCCGGCAACTGGTGGAAAAGAACCTGAATAATGAGCATTTCGGACTAAAAGAGCTCTATAACGGGCTCGGCATCAGCAGGTCGAACCTGCACCGAAAAATCACCAGCCTGACCGGCGCCTCCACCACGCATTTTATTCGATCAATACGCCTCCAAAAAGCCAGGGACTTATTGCTGGGTTCTGAATTAAACATTTCCGAGATTGCTTACCGGGTCGGCTTCAAAAGCCCGGCGTACTTTTCCCAACTATTTACAGAATCATTCGGGATGTCGCCTTCGGATTTCCGGAAAGCCCCCAGCGAAAGTAACGGCGAGCCGCTTCAGGGCCTGAATACCGGACCGGTCGATCATTCCTCCTGATCAGGAATGGGGCGCCGGTGCAACATGAACTTAAATATTGGAACAATAGCTAAAGCAGGTACTTTGTTCGAAAGCCTATCTTTGGAGGGTTCCCAAAACAGAACTGAAAACCCCGGTTATTGATAGTAGGAATATTTTAATGGCAAAACCCCCGGAGACTGTTTTTTCGGGGGTTTTCTTTATACCGGGAAGCGAAATACATTGAATGATTGCGTATATTTAACTGCAAATTGCTGAACCTTTAAAACCCCGATCATGGTCCGAAACATCTTTGCCCTTGTTTTGGTGGCCGTCCTGGCCGCCGCCTGCCGTCCATCCGGTGAAAAAATCTCCGAGCCGGATTATAATCCGTATTTGTTGAAGCCGGGGAAGTACCTGGAGGTTGAGCCCCGGGTTATTCCGTTGGATAGTTTGCCGGCGCCGGTGCAGATTCCTGCTAGGAGTAAACGCATTCCTTTGGGGAAATCCGAATATAAGCCCGCTTATCGGAATACCATTCCGGCCGGCCAACCTGAGGTTTTTCCAGTAACACTGGAATCTTTCGAAACCGGCCCGATGGAATCTTTCGAATATATTCCTTCCAAAGATAGAAAAGTGAACGCGCCTTGGCCGAAATGGAAACCAGCACAGACCCCTGCTCGAATTGACGGGCCTTATCCATTATTCTATTTAGGAATTGAGCAAGGATTGAATCATTCTACCATCAGAAACCTGATTGAAGACCAATTCGGTCGGATATGGATTGGCAAAGAAAATGGAGGAGTCAGCGTTTGGGACGGCACCGGGTTTATGGAGTTCACAGTCGAAGAAGGTCTTCCAAGTAATATCGTGTTTAGCTTATTGGAGGACTCTAAAGGTCGGATTTGGATAGGAACGGCCAAAGGTATTTGTTTCTGGGATGGTAGCAGAATAACCAGATTTAGTGATGGGGAAGACCTGACCAGAAATCTTGTTAATGATATTATAGAAGATCGAAAGGGTAATATTTGGATATCTGCTGGCAATAAAGTTCTAATATGGATCGGGACCGGTTTTTTTGTCCTTCCTCAGATTCCTGACAGGTATAATAATAGTAGCTATACATGGAGATTTTTAGAGGACATAAACGGAAATATCTGGATCGGAGGGCTTGGTCTGGTGTTTTGGGATGGGTTGAAATTTAATTATTTCCCACAACTGGATTCCTTAAAATTAAATGTCAGAAGCTTTCTTGAAGATCACGGTGGTAATATTTGGGTCGGCACGTATAGAAATGGCCCAATTATATGGACCGGCACCGAATTTGTCCGTTTTTGCCCTGAAAACAAACCAGAGTATTCAAATAATCAAAAGTCCTCTACTTCTGATTTTATTCGATACAATTTGAAAACTGATTTCAGAGATGATACGGTTTGGGATTTAATGGAGGACGATGAGGGTCGGATTTTTATAGGGACTCAAAAAAACGGTTTATATATCTGGGATGGAGTCAATTTTACACAATTTACCAAGCAAGAAAAAATAGGCGATGATTTTATCAGATGCTTGTTACCCAAACAAAAAGGTGGGATATACATAGGTACTAGCTTCCATGGGGTAACTATTTTGGATGACAAAGGCTTAACTCATTTCACCAAAGTAGAAGGACTATCTGATCTATCCATAACCGGCTTGTCAGAAACACCACAAGGGCAAATCTTAGTGAGCACTGAATCGGGTGGCCTAAATATATGGGAGGGAAATGGTTTTAAACATTTAAAAGCAGGAAATGCTTTTCCAATCTCTCGCATTAAGACGTTACTTAATACTTCAAAAGGCCATATTTGGGAAGGAGGCAGAGACCTTAACCTCCTGGATTCAAATGGATATTTCTATAATTATTATGAGCTATTCGATTTAGCAGGGAGAGAGGGAATTTCTCATCTACTTGAGGATCAAATTGGAGAAATATGGATTGGAGCTGATAACGGCCTCTTTAATTTCGCAAATGACAAGTTTAATTTCTTTTCAGCAATTGATACCGCCCCTCCCAATTTCAATGCAATCGGGTATACTGTCAATGGTTTGTTGGAAGATCGAAAGGGCAATATTTGGTTTTCTTCAAGAGGAATTTCAACCAGTTTAATTCGTTGGGACAAAAATAATTTCCTCCATTTTTCATTAGGAGATGGGCCATGGAAACCAGTACCATTTAATTTATTAGAAGACTCAAAAAACAGAATCTGGGCTGGAACAAATGATGGACTCTTTATTTGGGACGGAACGGGATTTACTACCTATACCACTAATGAAGGGTTAAAATTTAATCATCCAACAACCATATTAATTGATCACCAGAATAATGTTTGGGCAGGTACAAATGGAGGTGGAGGCCTCATGCGTTTATACGAAACTTCCGATGGGTTAGCGGTCGAGAGTTACTCTATCCCTGCGGGATTGGAAGGAATTTCATATAAAGATCTGCTTGCTGACCATGAGGACAACCTCTGGATGGCTACAGACAAAGGCCTCCTTCGCATGCCCATTCAGCCGGATACCCTGAAACCTACCTTGATGCTCCGCGAAGTCCAACCTTTTTTTGACCAGGTCGACTGGCGGATGACAAAGGATACCATCAGTAAAGGCGGTCACCCTGATACCGGGAGAGACAGCATCTCCCTCGCCCGCATAACCTTCGATTCGGTGTACCGCTTCACCAACCTGCCCGCAAACGCCGCTTTTCCCCACAACATCAACCAGCTGACCTTCTCCTGGAGCGGCCTCCACACCAGGAATCCCGAAAAACTCCTGTACAGTTATTTCCTGGAAGGCCAGGACCGGTCCTGGTCGCCTCCGATAAAGGAGAACAAGGCTTCCTATATCAACCTGCCGCCCGGCGGATACACGTTCAAGGTCAGAGCGGTCAACGGGATCGGCATCTGGAGCGATACGGCTTCCTACGCTTTTACGGTCCGGGCGCCCTGGTACTGGTCCTGGTGGTCGAAGACCTGGTATGGGTTATTGCTCTTCTCCGGTCTGTTTGCATTTTATCGGTTCCAGCTCAACCGCCGCCTGGCAGCAGCCGAAAATGCTCGCCTCATTGAGCTCGACAAGGTCAAAACCCGCCTATATACCAACATCACCCATGAGTTCCGGACCCCGCTCACCGTCATTGAGGGAATGATCGGGCAGATGGAAGAGAACCCCAAAGATTGGTTCCGGGAAGGCATTGCCATCATCCGGCGCAATTGCGGTTATCTGCTCCACCTCGTCAACCAGTTGCTGGACCTGCGCAAGCTTGAATCCGGGAAGATGAAGGCTGATTACATCCAGGGCGACCTCATTCCCTATTTGCGCTATATCGCCGAATCTTTCGATTCGCTGGCCGGCGTTAAGCAGATCGAAGTTCACTTCATTTCGACGCTGGACCGGCTGATCATGGATTACGACCCCGAGAAACTGCTCCACCTGGTTTCCAACCTGCTTTCCAACGCGGTCAAGTTCACGCCCGACGGCGGCAACATCTACCTTATGGTCGAACGGATCGGCGATGAAATGCGATTGCGCATCCAGGATACCGGCATCGGTATACCCCCCGATAAACTATCCCGTATTTTTGAACGGTTTTACCAGGTAGACGACTCGGCTACCCGAAAGGGCGAAGGTACCGGGGTCGGCCTGGCGCTGGTATGGGAACTGGTCGGGTTATTCTCCAGCCGGATCGAGGTCAACAGTACCCCGGGAAAAGGAACGGAATTCACGGTCTGGCTGCCGATCCGCCAAACGGCCCTGCCTGCAGAAGGTATCCCGATACAGGGTGCAACCCAGCGGCTGGCGGCTTTCCAGGTCGTATCCGACAAGAAAGATGAGCTGCTCCAATCCGGGTACGATTCAGATTTCCCACTGGTATTAATTGTGGAAGATAATATGGACGTCATCCGCTACCTTCGCGCTTGCCTTCAGGATGACTACCGGATTGAGGCGGCCCACAACGGTCGGGAAGGCATTGAAAAGGCCCTTGAGCTCCTTCCGGATATTGTTATCAGCGACGTAATGATGCCCGAAAAAGACGGGTATGAACTCTCCCGAACATTGAAAAAAGACCTGCGCACCAGTCATATCCCTATTGTACTGTTAACTGCAAAGGCAGACCTCCCCTCCAAAATCGAAGGCCTGGAAATGGGCGCTGATGAATACCTGCCAAAACCCTTTCACAAGGACGAACTCGAAGTCAGGATACGCAAACTGATCGAGCTGCGAAAGCAGCTGCAGCACAAATTCGGCGACTGGGATTTCCAGGAAAAGCTTCGCCGTAAATCAGAAAAGCAGCTGTCTCCGGAAGAGCGATTCCTGCAAAAAGCCCTCAAACTGGTAGAAGAAAACCTGAGTGATGAAGATTTCGGGCTCGAACAACTTCGAAAGGAACTCCTCATCAGCCGAACGCAATTGCATAGGAAGATCAAGGCCCTGACCGGTGATTCCACCACTAAATTCATCAGAAACATTCGCCTCCAAAAGGCACGCGAACTGCTGATCACCGAAGACTTGCAAATTTCAGAAATTGCCTACAGGGTGGGATTCAAAAGTCTCGCCCATTTCTCCCAATCCTTCAGCGAGAAATTCGGGGTATCACCCACAGATTTTCGAAAAGGCGGCACATAAGCGTTGCAACCCTTTGGGTCCAAAATAGTCTATTAATGCGTTTAAGATCGTTGAAACCATCCGAACGGATACAAGATATACATCGCAAATCCAATTTTTGTTAACAGGCCGGCCTCTCTAGTCCCACCCGACTTCCGGAGGCCGCCTTTTTTAGTTGGCAGTCGGCAGTCTTCAGTCGGCAGTCCAGGTCCCCAGCATCCAGCATCCAGCAGCATCCACGCCTCAGCGGCAGCATCCCCCGTCCGCCATAGCCCCAAGGCGACGGCGGGCAGTATCCAGTTGGCAGTCGGCAGTCTTCAGTCGGCAGTCCGGGTCCCCAGCATCCAGCATCCAGCATCAAGTATCCAGTATCCAGCATCCAGTATCCAGCATCCAGCATCAACCACGCCTCAGCGGCAGCATCCCCCGTCCGCCATAGCCCCAAGGCGACGGCGGGCAGCATCCAGTTGGCAGTCGGCAGTCTTCAGTCGGCAGTCCGGGTCCCCAGCATCCAGCATCCACGCCTCAGCGGCAGCATCCCCCGTCCGCCATAGCCCCAAGGCGACGGCGGGCAGCATCCAGTTGGCAGTCGGCAGTCTTCAGTCGGCAGTCCGGGTCCCCAGCATCCAGCATCCAGCATCAAGTATCCAGCATCCAGCATCATCCACGCCTCAGCGGCAGCATCCCCCGTCCGCCATAGCCCCAAGGCGGCGGCGGGCAGTATCCAGTTGGCAGTCGGCAGTCTTCAGTCGGCAGTCCGGGTCCCCAGCATCAAGTATCCAGCATCAAGCATCCAGCATCAAGTATCCAGCATCAAGTATCCAGCATCCAACATCCAGCATCCAGCATCAAGCATCAAGCTTCACCTCCCCCCTCTCCGCTTCAACTCCTCCAGCTTCAGCGTGATCAAATGCCCGATCGGCCGGCCGTTCCGGTAACTCTGCACCCGCAGGGTGATGGGGCCTTCCGGCAATTCAACCGGCTGGGTGTATCGGGCCGCATGATCGTCCGGCATGGTATCGTCGAGGGTGTAAAACAGATCCACGCCCCGGGCTTCGGCGTCCATCTCCAGCCAGAGTTGATCCTGCTTCCAGGCAGTCTGGATGATCGGGTCGTATATGGCTTTGGAATAATTCATCCCCATTGCGTCGGCACGTGCAAATTGGGCCTCCACACGGCCGACAAAATCCGGCCAGTCCTTTTTGGCTTTCGGCGACCAGTACACCTCGGCCAATGCCCAGGCGCGCGGAAAGGTCATGTATTCGGCGTAGCGCAAGGTCGGGATCTGTTCGGTCCACAGGTTGCCCTGGCCGCCCAGGATGAATTTGGGGTCCACGCCGTCGGGAACCGGTTCGAAGCTGTACGTTTTTTGCAGGCGCAGGCCGGCATACAGCGGCGGCTCAATGGTCCGTTCGCCCTGGTAATAATCCAGGTAGCAGAAAGTCGTCGGGGTCATGACCACCTCGTGCCCCAGGTGGGCGGCTTCAATACCGCCTTTGACGCCCCGCCAGCTCATCACGGCAGCCGTCGGCGAAATCCCGCCTTCGAGGATCTCATCCCAGCCGATCATTTTCTTCCCCTTCGATTGCAGGATCTTTTCCACCCGGCCCATGAAGTAACCCTGGAGGTCCTCCACGTGGCGAATGCCCAGTTTTTTCATCAGCGCCTGGCAGCCTTCATCCTGTTGCCAATAGCCTTTGTAACACTCATCGCCCCCGACGTGGATATAGGGATTGGGAAACAGCATGGCCACTTCCGTGAAGACCTTGTCGAGGAATTCGTATACTTTTTCGTCGGCGGGATTCAGGGTATTTTCCACCAGCATCTTGAACGTGCCGTTGCCGTACCATTCCGAAAAATGGGTCCCCGGATTCACGCGGGTATTCGGGTCCTTGCGGGTGCTCAGTTCGGGGTAGGCCGCAATAGCCGCCATGCTGTGGCCTGGTACGTCGATCTCCGGCAGAATGGTCACATTCCGGGCGGCGGCGTAGGCGATGATCTCCCGGATGTCTTCCTGGGTGTAGAAACCGCAATCCGTGGCCGCTTCACCGGGTTGGGGGTCGGCCCTTTCGCCGAAATGGCCCATCCTGGGTACGCGGCAGGCGCCGATTTCCGTGAGCCTGGGCAGCGATTTGATCTCGATCCGCCAGCCGTTGTCGTCGGTCAGGTGCCAGTGCAGGGTATTGAATTTCCAGCGCGCCATCAGGTCGATGAAGGTCTTGACCTCTTCTTTGGTAAAGAAATTGCGGCTCACATCGAGCATGAGGCCGCGCCAGCCGAACCGCGGGTAATCCGTGATCTGCACGGCGGGGATCACCCAGGCCGCCTGCGCCGGTTTGGTGCGCTCCACTTCGTTGGGCAACAGCTGCAACAAGGTCTGCATGCCGTAAAACAACCCGGCCGGATGATTGGCCCGTAAGGCGATGCCCTTGGCGTTGACCTCCAGTTTGTAGCCCTCCGATCCGATCTCGGCGTCGGCCGTAGCGTTCAGGGTCAGTTGGATGGCCGCCGATTTGCCTTGTTGGGCTTTAATCGTCAGTCCGGTCGGGGCGCTCAGTTTGGCAGCCAGCATTTCGGCGACTTCTTTGGCCCCGGTCTCGTTGTAGCTGACAGCGGTGGTTTTGGAAAGGGTATAGCTGCCCGTCATCGCGCGCACCTCGACCGGCTGCGGAATCAGGTTGAGATTTTGCGCGGCCGCCATTGCGCAAAGCAGAAAAAGCGGAAGGAAGACAAGGTTTTTCATGGTTGGTTGATTTTCGTTTTGAAAAGCCGCATCGCGGTTAATTACCGGTATTGGTAGGTGATTGTCATGGATTCAAATTCAGGGATGGACGGGTCTGAATCGATCACCGCGGGCAGTCCGCCTGCATTGTATTTGATATTCAGGCCCGTATGCTTTTCCCCGGTCATGCCGTGCGAAGTAACGCTGCCGGGCGATTTCAGGCCGCTGCAATTGTCAATCGAGAACAAATTAGCGGGGATATAACGTTCCGGGGCGTCATAAGCATAAGGAGACCGGCAAATGATCCGGGTAAACGGTATGATCAGGAGATTTCCAAACCGGTCCAGGTAGTTCCTGAAAGGGTTGATTTCCGAATCATAGCCGTAGTATTCGTAATCGTTTTCGATGCCGGCATCTCCGGATTTCCTCCGGATCACACTGGCGCCCGACCTGACCAGGTCATACGACCGGAATTCATTTCCGTCACCAACCGCTATCCGGGTCACAAAGCCGTGCTTCGGCTTTTTAAATAACCGGATATTCTCCTCATTTATGATTTGAGATTCATTGTCTTTTTCGACCTTCTCCGTCCGGATCAGGTCAACCAGGTCCGACTGGTTAATGGAATAATGCCGGGTCTCTATGCGCGCTTGCCGGGTAATCTTTTCGCTCATTTTTTCAATTTTCCCGGAATCTCCGTATTCGAACAGGTACCAGATCCGCTCCTGACCGGCGGGATCATCCGAATAAATCCCGGTCAGCAATCCGTTGTCATAACTGAAGGAAAAATTTTGTCCGGTTTCGGTTTTCTGGACATCTGAAATATAAAATCCGTTCACGCCGAACCCTAGTTCTTCGCAGGCGGTGAGGCATACAAACAAGGAAATGATCAGTATTTGGTTAGGCTGGTTTTTCATGGCGGGCTAATTTAGCGCTTGTTGTTCGTGTAAAAATGCGAGTTTAAACTGTTTTGTGCATACTCTGTCAGCGGATTTCTGCTGGGCCGGGTTCAGTTCAGTTGAATTGAAATTGTCTTATATTTGAAGATTATCCATCAAAATAGTCGCACTGCGATGAAAAGCACCCTTACCCTTTCCCTTCTTTTGTACGCGGGAATACTTTGCGGCCAGTCTTTTGACGCCCTCAGGCAACGGCTGGATTCCATCCTCCAAAAGTACGAAATCCCCGGCGCCCAGGTGGCCGTTGTCGACAAGGATTCCATCCTCTGGATGCACAATTTCGGCTACGCGGATGTGGCCGCCCAAAAGCCGGTTTCCGATCAGACGATGTTCCGCATCGGGTCCATTACCAAGAGCTTTGTAGCGGTTTCGGCTATGATGCTGGTGGAGGAAGGCCGCCTGAGCCTCGACGACAAGCTCAAAGACCTCGCGCCCGAGGTGCCGTATGCCAACCCCTGGGAGGAGACCCACCCCATCCGGCTGGTCAACCTGCTCGAACACACGACCGGGTTCGACGACATGCACATGAAGGAATACGCCACCCAGGGCGAAGGCTGGACCACCCTGCAGGGACTGCAATTCCACCCGGACTCCAAAGTCTCGCGCTGGCAACCGGGCATGCACATGTCCTACTGCAACTCGGGGCCGCCCATCACAGCCTATTGCATTGAGAAAAAGACCGGAAAAACGATCGAGGATTTCATCGCGGAGCGCATTTTCCGCCCGCTCGGCATGCCGCACAGCAGCTTGCTGTACACGGATTATGTGAAGGAACACCTGTCAAAAGAATACATGGGCCGCGAAAATGCCGAGGCGCCCTACTGGCATATCATCAGCCGGGCGGCCGGCGCCATCAATTCCAATGCCGTCGAAATGTCAAACTACCTGCGGTTCTACCTCAACCGCGGTTCGGTCGATTCGCTGGCCCTGCTCAAATCCGCCTCCATCGACCGGATCGAACACCCCGCTTCCACGCTGGCCGCCAAAGCCGGGGTCACGGAAGGGTACGGCCTCCATATCGGCAACGGCAATTATCGCGGCGTGGGCGTTTTTGGTCATTCAGGCGGCATGACCGGATTCCTCGCCATGCTCCGGTATGCGCCGGAAAAGAACCGGGGTTACATCCTGCTGGTCAACAAGGCCAACGGCGGGTTCTCGCCGCTGAACGACGCCCTCACCCAATTCATCACCGATCCGGATAACCAGTGGAAAGCGCCCGAACACGTAAAAGGGACTTTCAACCCGGAAATCCCGGGTTATTACCGCTCGGCAACCAGCCGCAATCAGGTGCTCAGGTTCATGGAATGGCCGTTGGCCGCCGAGCAAATAACCGAGCAGGACGGCCTGCTGTTCCACAAACCGCTTTTTCAGGTACCCGCGCCGGTCAATGTCATCAAGCCGGACCTGTTGCAGCGCTATATGCCGTCGGGCGCGGGCGTCCTGATGGCGCTGGTAAAGGACGATCAGGGCAGAACGCTGATGCAACAGCCGAATATCAGCTACAACGCCGTCAAGACCACGGCTGCGGGGGTCTGGATTCCCATCGTCCTGGCAGGCTTCAGCCAGTTGATGATCCTGCTGACCATTTTCTCGGCTTTGATCTGGATTCCGGTTGCCTTGTTCAGCCGACACCGGATCGGATTCAGGCGAGCCCGGATCTATCCGCTGCTGGCAGCCCTGTCGTGGGTGGGTTTTGTGCTGTTGATCGTATTGGCTCAAACCCAGGGCGATGTCATCAACAATTTGGGCAGACCTACCTTCTGGTCGGTGGGCATGTTCCTGTTTTCCCTGTTCTTTCCGCTGTTTTCCCTGCTGGCGGTGTATTACAATGCGGTTTCATTTACCAAACCGATCAACAAATGGTCGCGCGGATTCTTCACGCTGTCCAGCCTGTCGTGCCTGCTCGTGACCGCCTACCTGTTCTATTGGGGCGCTGTGGGCCTCCGGATATGGGTGTATTGAAGGTTTATAATTTCAAAAATTTAACCACCTCCTGTTCGCTTCCCTGCCGGATCACGAGGTAATAGATCCCCTTTTCGAGGTTCTGAACCGGCATTTCCAGCCGGTCGATCCCGATGGACGAGGTATGGCCGGATACGATCCGCCCGTTCTGGTTGAGGATGGTGAGCTGTACGGACCCATTCTCCACGGCCTGCCAGGTTGCGTTGAGCAGATCGCCTACCGGGTTGGGCGAAACAGCCAGGTTAAAGCCGGTAACGAGCCCGTCGAAACGGACGCTGATCATTTTGTGGTACCTGGCTTTTCCGTCAAAATCCACCTGGCGGAGGCGGTAATAATTCAGTCCCCGGGCGGGGTGTTCGTCGATCAGGTCATAGTCTTTGAGGCTGTAGCCCGTCCCCGAGCCCTGAACCCGGCCGATCTCCGCAAATATTTTCCCATCCAGGCTGCGCTCTACGGCCATGTAATCGTTGTTCTCCTCCTGACGGGTCTGCCAGTTGAGCGCGATGGATCTCTCCTGGGCCTTGCCGGTGAAATAGACCAGATCGATGGGAAATAATCCGGTGATGGTGATCACGCCGGAAGCATAGGAGGCCGTGATCGAAGGCGGCGTGATGGTCAGTGTGGGCGTCCCGGCGTGCGATCCGGTCGGATTGATCACAAAGAAGTTGTCATTTATGGCTGGGGTGAACGTGAAGGTGGGTGCGACCGTCCCGTTCACGTTGGCCATCCCGCCGACGGACACTCTGCCGTAGTCGGAGGGGCTATTGCCGCTGATGTTCATGCGGAGGGTTCCGTCCAGGGTAAAACCTCCGGCCGAACCGAACAAATGGGCATTGCCGATATCCAGCACGGCGCCGGAAATGACGTTAAAGTTGATGTTTTGCGAGAACGTTCCGCCGGAGGTGTACACCTGCGGCGTTCCGGCGCCGTTGAAGGTGATATTGCCCTCGGCTGTACCGGCGCCCACTTCTGTGATGGTACCTCCGGTAAAGGTGAAATTCCCGGCTACGCTCAGGCTCCCTGCGGCATCATCCTGGGCCGACAGGAAATAAATGCCCGCCGAGTGGGTGAAGTTGCCGCCGACCTTTACGTCTGCCGTTGAACCGCCGCTGGTACGTTGGGTAAAGGTACCCCCCGACTTGATGAAGTTGCCGGTCACCGACAGGAGTGCATCGCCGTTATCTTCCTTAAGGGTGAAGGAACCGCCGGTCTGGATGAAGTTGCCGCCGACTTCGAGCGTTCCATTGCCGTTGGCGCTTACAATTGCGATGTTACCGGACGAATGGGTATAATTGCCGCCTACGGAGATCGTCCGGTTGACGCCCGTCCGGACCAGCCGAAGGACATTGCCGGTATTGGCGTTGGCGAAGGTGAGGTTGCCTGCGCAGGTCAAACCGGTACCGGTCATATCGATGTTGCCTGTCGGGTTGCTGGAGAAGGTAAAATTCCCGAATGTCTGTCCCATCCCGCTGGGATATATGCCGGTCATGCCGGTGATGTTGCAGTTGGAGTTGGCATTCCAGGTGGCTGCGGGCACGGTTCCGCCGTTTACAGCATGGACGTAGGTACCGCCCGAAGCGAAGGTCAGGTTGCTTGTGGTGGAATTGATGACTCCGCCGTTCTGGATCAGGGTGCCGGTTACGGTGGTGGCGCTGAAATTGGCGTTGTAGCCGCCGTATTGGCTCATGGCGAGCCGCTCCAGTTTCAGGGTGCCGGCTATATTGGCGACATTGCCGGTAGCGATGAAGGCCAGGGTCAGGGTCCGGATTCCCGTTCCCTCATTATTGCCGGTAACGGTCAGGCTGCTGCCGGCCTGGATGTCCAGGGCTGTGCCCGCATTCACCATTCTCAGGGTTTTCATCCCGGGGCCGGTGGTTTTCAGGGTCAGATCGGTATTCCCGGACACCACCAGCCTGCCGATGGTTTGGGTCGGTACGCTGGTGATGGTTTTGGCCCCGCCGTTATTGATCACCAGGATATCCGTTGCAACGGGTACGTTCCGGTTGGGCGTCCAGTTGGCGGGTGTAGACCAGGCCCCGTCGCCGGCTACGTTCCAGGTGTAAGTGATTTGGGCGTGCAACTGCGTCAGCAGGCCGCAAAAGGCGAGGAGGACAAAGAGGGTGGAGATTCTTTGCCGGAGGTGAGTTTGGGTTGTCATAAAGGTCGGCTTCATAAAGGTTAAGAATTAGGCATTAAGACAGGTACCCCGGAAAGTGATGTTTCCGGGAGATACATACAATGAGTTACACCTAAAGGGGGATGGGCAGGTCGCTACTTCTATCGGTTATTTGCGGAAGGGTGAGACAAATTTCACAAAAAAAACGACACCCGGATAGGCCTTGCAAAAATAGTTTTTAACGTTCGTCGAAAATCCGCAGTTACAGCCCTTTACAGGTTATTTATCCCCCGAAATCTGGCAGGCGGCCTTTTCCAGCCACGCCTCGTTGATCCGCACGCCCCAGCCCGGACCGTCCGGGAACGGGATCTTTCCGTTTTCAATGGTCAGGGCCGGTTCAAAAAGCCCCTTGACCCACTCCACGTGCTCGATGCTGTACTCCAGGTACGGCGCCGGATTGGGAATGGCGGCCATCAGGTGGAGGGCAAACAAGGTGACCATCGAAAGGATCATAGCCTCAATCCCGGCATTAATCGCCGGAATACCGGAGTTTATCTCCACCTTGCCGGCCGGTTAGGTTTAATTCCTTAAATTTGAACCGGTTATTGATCAAATTGATATATGTCGACCATTCTTAGGATGAATTCGGACCGGTTCTACAAACTGGCCTTTCTCGTTGTGTTCTGGGTAACCTGGTATGGTTTGCCGTTTATCAACGGGAGAGGGAATGAGAATATGGAGCGGTTCCTGCTTGCCATGTTGCCGGTTTCGGCCATTTATATTCCCTTGTTTTTCATCAACAGCGAATTGCTCATCAAAAGGGTTTTCCGGCGCAGCGGGCTCGGCGGTTATCTGCTTTCCCTGATCGCGCTGCTGGGCGCTTTTACGCTCATCCACCTGTTTTTGAAACAGTGGTTGCTGCCGGCGGAGTTTCTGCGCCACCATTGGGACGTTTTCTGGTCGTTCGTCCCGGTTTTCTTTGTCACCGCCATCAGTACGGGATACGGCTTCATCACTTACCTGCTGGATCAGGAAAAGGTCCGGAGGGATGAGCAGCGGGAGCGCCTGCAATCCGAGGTTTCCTTCCTTCGCTCCCAGATCAGCCCGCACTTCATTTTCAATATCCTCAACAGCATCGTCTACCTGATCCGTTCGAAATCGGCGCAGGCCGAAGCCGTTACCATCAAGCTGTCCGAGCTGATGCGCTACATGCTGTACCAGTCGCAGGACAAACAGGTCCCCCTTGACAAGGAGCTGGATTATCTGCGCAATTACGTCGAATTGCAGAAAATGCGCTTCGAGGAAGATGTGGATATCCGGCTCAACATTGAGGGAGACGGCACCGCCCAATCCATCGAACCCATGCTGATGATCCCTTTTGTGGAAAATGCGTTCAAACACGGGGTCGGTATGGTAAAGGACCCGATCATCGACATATCGCTTGTCTACAATGCCGATCAACTCGATTTCAACGTAAAAAACAAGATCGCACCCGAAGGCGCCGAAGACAAGGACAGCAGCTCGGGCATCGGACTGAAAAACGTAAAGCGCCGGCTCGAACTGCTCTACCCCAACGAACACCAATTGAACTTTGAGGATGCCGACGGGTGGTTTACGGCAAGGCTCGGGCTGCGGCTAGGGCATGGGGGGAAGAGGTGATCCTGGATGCTGGATACTGGTGGCTGGATGCTGGATGCTTGGCTGGATACTGGTGGCTGGATGCTGGATGCTTGGCTGGATACTGGTGGCTGGATGCTGGATGCTGGATGCTGGATGCTGGATAACAGGGGCTGCCGACTTACGACTTACAACTTACGACTTACCACTTACGACTAATGACTACCATAAAACTAAAATGCATTGCGGTTGACGATGAGAGCATGGCCCGGAAGCTGCTGGAGGAGTACATCCGCCAGTTGCCCTTCCTTGAGCTGGTACGGACCTGCAAGAATGCGTTTGAAGCGATGGAGGCCCTGCAGGAAGAAAAGATCGACCTGATGTTCCTGGACATCCAGATGCCGGGGATGTTGGGCACCAAATTCCTGGCCGGCCTGACGCAGAAACCGCTGGTCATCTTTGTCACTGCCTACTCGGATTACGCGGTGGAAAGCTACGACCTCGACGTAGTGGACTACCTGATGAAGCCGGTGAGCCAGGAGCGCTTTACCAAGGCCGCATACAAGGCGCTGGAGGACTGGAAACAGAAAAACCCCGCGACTGCCCAACCGGCGCCCCCACCCCTGGAATCCAACCCGGAATTCTTTTTTGTCAATGTGGAATACGCCCTGGTCAGGGTCAATATTCGGGAGATCACCCATATCGAGGCTATGAAGGATTACGTCAAGATCTTCCTGAACAGTGCCCCGAAGCCCGTACTGACCAAGTCGTCGCTGAAAGGAATAGAAGAGAAATTGCCGGCAAAAGGGTTCATGCGGGTCCACAAATCCTATATCGTTGCCCTCGACAAGATCGAATCCATCCGGAACAACCAGATCAGCATCGGCCGCCACGAGATCCCGGTGAGCGAATCCAACCGCGACGAACTGCTGCGCTGGCTGAACGAAGGCCGCCCCTAGTAGGGGCACCCCTTGTGGTTGCCCCTACTATCCCTTGTGGTTGCCCCCACCCCTTGTGGTTGCCCCCACCCCTTGTGGTTGCCCCCACCCCTTGTGGTTGCCCCTACCCCTTGTGGTTGCCCCCACCCCTTGTGGTTGCCCCCACCCCTTGTGGTTGCCCCTACCCCTTG
>WBZL01001138.1_pt1 | contig 28565 bp, 24 predicted proteins | sample 5204291 | NCBI WGS metagenome assembly WBZL01 (sample SAMN12344345, study PRJNA552823) | activated sludge metagenome | biome: Activated sludge suspended growth; feature: Nitrification reactor; material: Wastewater; isolation source: activated sludge from nitrification reactor of wastewater...
CTTGCGCAGTGGCTTTCTCGTGCGGGTGTCGCAAGTCGACCCGAAAGCCGGCAACTCGATCGAAGGCATCGTCCTACCCGAGGCCCTGCCGTTCTGGCACCGGCTGTCCTCGGGAACGTGGCGTCATCGCACCGTCTCGGGCCGCGGGTTCATCGAGGTCGACGGCGTGCGCCACGAAGTTCCCGCCGGCAAGGCGCTCACCATCCCGGCCAACGCCCGCTTCACCTACATCAATCCTGGCGTCGAGCCCTGGGTGTTCGCGGCCAACCTGCCGTTCTGGGAGCCGCCGAGCTTCTCCTACGGCTACGGGGACCTCACCTACGCCGGTGACGAGATCTGGTTCGAGATCAAGCGGGCGCCCATGGAGCGCAAGACCCGCCCCGTCTACCGCGTCATCCCGGCAGCCCGACGGATGAACTATGCCGTGATCGCCCTCGGCCCAGGGGAGAGCACGCTCGGCGTCGAGAGTCCCGTCGGCAACATGGTGCTGGCGCCGATCACCGGCAGCGTCGATGTCGCGCTCGCGCGCGGCCAGGACCGCCGGGCTGCGAAGCTCGCTCGTGGTGAAGCTCACACGGCCGCCCCCGGCGAGGTCTTCACGCTGCACAACCCCACCGCCACACCATCACTGGTCGAGATGCGGCCCGACCCGCCGCGCCTTTGGCATCCCGAGACCACTCTCTGGGAGCTGGAGCCGGGAGAACAGTCGACGGGAGATCTGGTGTGGTTCGAGCTCGTCATCCCCATCTAGCCCTTCCCGACCCTGCTGGCTGACCGGCCATCAGACCCTTCCAGGAGGCACTGGCGTGTATCGCGGCATTGAGCACCTAACTCTGACAGCGAAGAACGCGGACAAGATCTCCGCTTGGTACTGCGACGTCCTCGGCTTCAAGGAGGCCTATCGCAGCGGCGGTGCCATCTTCCTCAAGCACGAGGGTACCTGCCTCATCGAAGTGCTGGAGGGCGACGGCGGGCTCAACGTCATGCTGCAGGGCAACCAGGGCGGCGCGATCTTCGCGATCGGCGTCGACGACATCGACGCCGCGGTGGTGGATCTGCGGGCGAAGGGCGTCGAGCTGATCGACAAACCGATGGCCGATCGCTACTGTAAGATCCAGTTCTTCCTCGACGGCGAGGGGAACCTGCTGCACCTGATCCAACGCAAGAAACCCGTCTGAGCCGCCGCGCGCGGCGGCAGACCGCGGTGAGAGGGGAGCCATGGCGATCAGCTTCTTCCACAAGACGTGCACGGCAGAAGGCTGCGGCGACTCAGAGCTCACCGATCGCAAGAACCACCTCTGCATCCTCCACGACGGGCGTCCAGACAAGGACGCCCAGCTGTTCGTCTCCCGGCTACGCCAGCGCCTCGCCAGCGGTGAGACCCGGCTGCTTGGGCTGCGCTTCCCGGCCGAATGCGACCTCGCTGGCCTCGACCTCAGCGGCTGCAACCTCGGCGATTCCGTGGGGGCCGGGGCGCAGTTGCGCAATGCGCACCTCGGCGGTGCGCATTTGCATGGCAGTGACCTCTCCGGTGCTTGCCTCGACGGCGCCGACCTCTGCGGGACGGACCTTATGGAGGTCAAGCTGACGGGCGCCTCGATCCGTGAGGCCCAGGCCTTCGCCGTGTACTTTCATGGCGCCGATCTCGCCGACGCGAGCTTCGTGGGCTCTCTGCTCACCGGGTCGTATATGGACGAGGTGAACCTCGCCGGCGCCTGGCTCGGCGGCTGCCAGATGCGTGGGGTACACCTCGCCAAAGCGAACCTCGACGGCGCTCAGTTCGCACGGGCCGACCTGCGGGGCGCCCATCTCACCGGAGCGTCGCTCGCCGACGTGGTCGCCATCGAGGCCATCCTTGACGGGGCGGACCTCTCGGGTGCCGTGCTCAAGAACGCCTGCCTCGACTGCGCCTCAGCCTGTGGCGCCAACTTCCGGGACGCGAACCTCGAAGCCCTCTGTGCGCGTTGCCTCCACCTCGAAGGGGCCGACCTCTATCGCGCCAACCTCCGCGGCGCGCATCTGGGCGAGAGCCGGCTGGATGGCGCCAACCTCGAAGAAGCCTGCCTGGCCGGGGCCCAGCTCAGCCGCTGCTTCCTGCGCGCCGCCTACCTGATCAACGCCAACCTCGAGGGGGCGTTCCTCGAGGGCGCCAACCTCACCGGCGTGTACCTCACCGGCGCCAATCTTCGCGGTGCCGACCTGCGCGGCGCCGACCTGCGCGGCGCCCGCCTCGAGAACGTGGACCTCACGGGCGCTCGCCTCGCAGGAGCGAACCTCCACGGCACCCGGCTCGAGGGCAGCGACCTCCGCCTCGCCGCCGACCACGACCCCGCACGCTCCGACGCCAGCACCTGAGGCGCCCAGCACCGAAAGCTCCGGGCGCCTGCCAGGGGGTGAGCAGGCGACCTCTCATTCTCAATATTTCGCCTACCCTTGACTGCGGAGTCTTACTGGTTGTAAGTTTCTGACCAAGACATTTGCAAGATTCGCCGCCTCCGCCTCGGAAACCCTTCGACAGGAGGACCACCATGACCGACCCTACCTTGCGAGACAACGTCAACGACCTCGTCGACCGCTTCGAGCGCGGCGAGCTCAGCAGGCGCGACCTCTTCCGGGCCGCCGCCGCGCTCGGTGTGCTGAGCAGCGGTCTCGGCTCTTGGGTCGACGCCGCGGCTCAGCCCGGCCCAGCCAAAGCAGCCCGCGCAGACCTACGCCGCACCGGCTTCCTCGCCCAAGTGCGGAAGGTGGACGCTGCCAGCGGCAACAACATCGCCGGAGTCATCAAGCCAGGAGCTCTGCGCTTCTGGCAGCAGATCGCGGCGGGTGAGTGGCAGCACCGCACCGTCAGCGGCGAGGGCGTCATCGAGATCGACGGCCAGCCCACCAAGGTCCCTGCCGGTCAGAACTTGGTGATCCCGGCAGGCAAGCGCTTCACCTACCTCAACGAGGGCAAGGCCGCCTGGACCTTCGAGGCCTCGCATCCCTTCTGGCAACCCAGCACCTTCACCTATGGTCTCGACAAGGCACAGCTGCATGGCGACGAGGTGTGGTTCGACGTCTGCCGCAGCCCCGAAGCGGTGGGCAGCGGCGGCTTCTACCGCATCGTCACCGCCGAGAAGGCGAAGAACTACGCAGTGATCTCGCTCGATCCCGGTCAGCAGACGGTCGGCATGCGCAGCACCACCGGCGTCAGCCGCCTCACCGCCGTCGCGGGGGACGTCGCGATCGAGAAGCGCGGCGGCACGGCAGCCATGAGCCTCAGCCGGGGCAAGGGCGTCGCGCTCGGACGCGACGAGAGTTTCCGAGCCGCCAACCACGGCAAGGCGCCGGCGATCCTCGAGCTCCGGCCGGACCCGCCGCGCACCTGGACACCCGAGGCGATCCTCTGGGACTTCGGTAATGCCGAGGTCAAGGGCGACGCCATCTGGTTCGAACTGGTGCTGCCGCTCTAGCCCTTGCCTGTCGTGGTCGGTTCTGCCAGCTTGAGGCTGAGGGTGAAGCCGTCGTTGAGCGGCACGACGAAGGAATCGAGGCTCGGGTGGGCCGCGATGAAGGCCACGAAGTCGCGGAGATAGTCCTTCAGCTTGATGGCGTCGTCCCCGATCAACAACCCTCCCGGCCGCAGGGCCGGGAGGAGGGCCTCCGCATACAGGACATAGTCCTTCTTCTCAGCATCCAGGAAGACGATGTCGAACGGGCCGGGAAGCTCCTTGACCAGCTGGCGAGCGTCGCCGAGCCGGAAGTCGACCCAGTGCTCCAAACCGGCCCGCTCGAGATTGGCTCGCGCTTCCTCCAGCCGGCCCGCGTGGTTCTCGAGGCTGATCACTCGACCCCCGACCTCGCGCATGGCGTCCGCGAACCACAAGGTCGAGTAGCCGTTGCTCGTGCCGATCTCGACGATGCTCTGCGCCCGCATCAGCCGCGCCAGCATGTGGAAGAGGCGACCCGCCTCGGGCCCGATGTTGTAGTACTTCCGCGCCGTTGGTTCCAACGACCGCAAGACCTCTTCGACTCTCGCATCCATACCCCGGCACCGTCACTTTCCGCAGGCGCTCGCAGCTCGACCACCGACCGCCACCCCAACGAGCTGTCTCCGCCCTGACTCTTGCAATAGAGTCTAGGCGAGCCCCGGAGCAAAGCCAACTCAAACGACCTCTCTCCTGCCGCCATGGCCAGCCCCAACCCACCTACACTGCCCGCACGGTTGCGCACCGAGATCCGCGCGGCGCTCCGTGCCCGCATCGACGCCAGCTATCGCATCCAAGACGTCGTCGCCACCAAGGGCGAGGTCCTGGGCGTGCGCGTGCCAGCCATCCGTGAGGAGGTCAAGGAGTTTCGAGCCGGCCACCCCGGCCTGAGCGTCGATGACGTCGTGTCCCTCCTCGACCTTGCCTTCCCCGAGCAGGTGCGAGAAGAGGTCCTCTTCGGCACCTTCCTGCTGGCCGCCTACCGCCGCCGTCTCGCCACCACGCTCTGGCCACACATCGACGGCTGGATCGACAGCATCGACAACTGGGAGACCTGCGACCAGCTCGCGATGAACGTCGCCGGAGAGCTGGTGGTCCAAGACCGCTCTCTGGTCGACGACCTGGTCCGCTGGGCGAGATCACCCAACCCCTGGCGCCGCCGCTTCGCCATCGCGGCGACGACCGCGCTCAACCAGAAGGGTCGGGCCTTTCCCCACGATGCGCTCCGCGTCCTCGAGCCGGCTCTCGGCGAGACCGAGCCTGGCGTGCAGAAGGCCCTCGGCTGGGCCCTGCGTGAGGCCTGCAAGCACGACGAAGAGGCGACCTTCCAGCTCCTCCTCGCCCACCGCGGCCGCTGCGCGCGTCGGGTGTTGCGGGAGGGGTCGGAGAAGATGTCGGCGGCGCACCGCGACCGCCTGCTGGCGTGAGCGAGCCGCTGGTTCAGCCCCTCACCGCTGCCGCGGACCGAGCGCTCGCTGGCGGCAAGGCGAGCGCCCTGGGCGCTCTGCTGCGAGCTGGCCTCCCCGTGCCTCCAGCCCTCGTGCTCACCACGCACGCCTACGCTCGGTTCCTCGCTGACAACGCCCTCGCCGACCGCATCGAAGCCGTCGTCCGCGCTCTGGATACGAGTCCCCTCAACCTGCGGCGGGCCGCCGACCAGATCCGCCAGCTCTTCGCTGCGGCCAGCTGGCCGGGCACGCTGGAGGATGCCCTCGCTGGCGGCCTCGGCGACCTCCACCTCGACGCGGCCCACCAGCTCCTCGCCGTTCGCTCGTCGGCTCCCGGTGAGGACCTCGCCAGCCAGAGCTTCGCGGGCCAATTGGAGAGTCGCCTCGGAGTGCGCCCGGGGCCGCTCCTGGCGCCGGCGATCCGCGACTGTTGGGCGAGCCTGTGGTCGGCGCGAGCGCTCGCCTACCGCCAGCAGCTCGGCGGCGACTCCTCGCCGACCATGGCGCTGCTGCTGCAGAGCTTGGTGCCGGCGCGGTGCGCCGGCGTGCTGTTCACCTGTGACCCGCTGCGCGGCGACCGCGGGGTCCTGGTCATCGAGGCCGTCCGCGGTCTGGGCAAAACCCTGGTCGACGGCACCACCACCCCCGACCGCTGGCTCGTCGACAAGCCCAGCGGGGCAGTGCGGTCCTACTCCGCCGGCGACCAGGTCGAGCGTCTGGCGGTGGTCGCCGGCGAGGTCCGCGTCGCCGGCCTTGGCTCCACCGAACCAGCGGGGCCACCCCTGTCGGCAAGCGAGGTCGTCGCTCTCGCCGAGCTGGGCCGTGTCGTCGAGGCGACGTTCGGCCAGCCCCAGGACATCGAATGGGCGGTCCGCGACGACGGCAGCCTCGCCATCCTCCAGGCGCGGCCGCTGACGGCCCTGCCCAGTTGAGCCGCTGCCTGGGGCGCGGCGCGCTCGCCTAGGCTTCGGCCGCCGGCTCCTGCCCGGACCGGCGACGCCAGCGCTGCGCCCAGTCGTCGAAGATGCTGTACATCACCGGCGTGGCGAGAAGGGTGAGCAGCAGCGCGAGGGACTGACCGCCAAGGATCACCGCGCCGATCGCCCGGTTGGTGCCCGCCCCGGTGCCGCTCGACACGACGAGGGGGATCATGCCGGCGACGAACGCCAGAGTGGTCATCAGGATCGGTCGCAGACGGTCGCGGTTGCCGAGCAGGATGGCCTCCTGGCGGGGATGACCTTCCGCCCGCAGGCCGTTCATGTGGTCGATCTGCAGGATGCCGTTCTTCTTCACGATGCCGAAGAGCACGAGGATACCGAGGCTCGAGAAGATGTTCACGCTCTGGTCGAGGACGACGATCGACAGCAGCGCGAACGGCACCGTGAGGGGTAGGGCGAGCAGGATCGTCACCGGGTGGATCCAACTCTCGAACTGCGCCGCCAGCACCAGGTACATGAAGACGATCGAGAGGAGGAAGGCGGTCAAGAAATTGGCCGCCGCCTTGCCCTGCTCGCGCGAGCGCCCGGTGAGGCCGTGGGCATAGGCGGGCGGCAAGTCAAGCTCCTTCACCGCTGCGCTGAGGGCGTCGATGATCGCCTGCGAGGAGTACCCTGGCAGCACGTTGGCGGAGATCAGTACCTGTCGCTGTCGCGAGATGCGGTTCACCAGGGCTGGACCTTCTCCCTCCTCGAGGAGAACGACGTCGCCGATCTTGGCGAAGCCCCGGCGGCTGGCCGGGATGCCGGCCAGCCGGATGGCCTCGGCGTCGCGACGGTCCGCCTCTGCCGCACGCACATGGACCTCGTACTGCTCGCCCCCCTCGTAGTAGTCGGTCGCCTTCTGGCCGCCGACCATCACGTTGAGGGTCGTCGCGATGTCCTGCACCCGCACTCCCAGGTCGGCCGCCTTGGGGCGGTCGATCTTCGCCCGCAGCTCGGGCTTGCCCACCACCAGGTTGGTGTCGGCATCGACGGCGCCCGGCACCGCCCGCAGTTTGGCCAACAGCACCTGCGAGTACTCACCGAGCTTCGCGAGATCAGGGCCACCGATCCAGAACTGGATCTCGGCGTTGTTGCCGCCGCCGATCGCCGACACCTGCGACACCTGGGTGCGCAGGTTGAGCCTGCCGTAGAGCGGCAAGATCTGCTTGCGCACCTGATCCATGATTTGGAACTGCGAGCGGTCGCGCTTCTTGACGTCCACGAGGTCGACGTAGACGGTGCCCAGGTTCTGGGTCCGCTGCTGGTCGTCACCGATCGTGCTCACCGTCGCCTCGACGCCGGGCAGCTGGCGGATCCGCGTGGCGATCGACTCGACGATTCGCTCGGTGGCACTGACGCTCGAGCCTTCAGGGGCACGCACCTGCACCTGGAACTGCGACTCGTCGTCGTTGGGTAGGAAGTTCTTGTTCGCCCGCATGAAGAGCGGGATCGTCGAGAGGAAGACGAGGGCCATCGTCAGCACGATCACCCAGCGATGGGCGAGGGACCATTCCAGCATGGCGAGGTAGCGGCGCTCGATCCAGGCGTAGAAGCCCACCTCGCGCGAGCTCGCCCCCTCGGCGAGGTCCGCCGAGCGCAGCCAACGCGACGACATCATCGGTGTCAGCGTGAAGCTGACCAGCAGGGAGACGGCAATCGCAAAGGCCATGGTGACGCCGAAAGAGTTCATGAAGCGGCCGACGATGCCGCCCATGAACGCGACCGGCAGGAAGACCGCGATCAACGACAGGCTGGTGGCCATCACGGCGAGCGCGATCTCTCGGGTGGCCGCCACCGCCGCCTGCATCGGGGTCTGCTGCTTCTCTTCCATGAAGCGGAAGATGTTCTCGAGCACCACCACCGCGTCGTCGATCACGATGCCCACCGCCAGAGTAAGGGCGAGCAAGGTGATCACGTTGAGGGTGAAGCCCATGTACTGCATGGCGCCGAAGGTGGCGACGAGCGAGCTGGGGATCGCCACCGCGGCGATCAACGTCGGCCGGATGCGGCGCAGGAAGAGCCAAACCACCAGCGAGGCGAAGATAGAGCCCAGGACCAGATGCTCCTGGACGTTGCGCACCGCCGCCAAGATGTAGTCGGACTGATCGCGGGTGGTCTTCATCGTCCAGCCCGCGGGCAGCTGCTTGCGCAGCGTTTCCAGCCGCTCCTTGACCCGGTCCACGACGGCGATGGTGTTGGTGCCGGATTGCTTGCGCACCTGCAGCACCACCGCCGGCTCGCCGTCGACCGTGGCGATCGATTCGACCTCGGACTCGCTGTCCTCGATCCGGGCCACGTCCCCGACCTTGATGGTGTAGGCCCCGCGGTTAGCGATCGCGATGTTCGCCAGCTCGGCCGGCGCTTGGACGCGGCCGTAGGTGCGCAAGGTCAGGTCCCGTACCCCTTGCTCCACCTTGCCGCCGGGGATCTGCACGTTCTGCGTCCGCAGGGCCTGTACGACGTCCGCCGCGGTGAGGAAGAAGCTCGACAGCTTGGCGGTGTCCAGAACGACGTTGATCTGCCGCTCGCGGCCGCCGACGATCAGGATCTGGCCGACCCCGAGGATGGTCTCGAGCTGGCGGCGCACCGTCTTGTCGGCGAACTCGTAGAGGTCGCGGACAGAAGCGTCCCCGGCGAGCGAGATGCTGATCACCGGCGTGGCGTCGGTGTCGATCTTCTCGATGATCGGGGCCTCGGCGTCCTCGGGCAGCTGGCTCAGGATGCGATTGACCTTGTCCCGGATCTCCTGCGCCGCGACATCACCGTCCTTCTCGAGGTCGAAGCGCACGCTGACCACCGAGACGCCCTCGGCCGAGATCGAGAACATCTGATCGATCCCGCTGATGGTGTTGACCGCCGCCTCGATCTTGTCGGTGACCTCGGTCTCTACCTCCTCCGGGGCCGCTCCCACCAGAACCGTGGTGACGTTGACGAACGGGAAGTCGATGTTCGGAAAGCGGTCCACCCCCAGGCGGGTGTAGGCAAAGATGCCGACGACGACCAGCGAGAGGATGAGGACCGAGGCGAAGACCGGCCGGCGAACGCAGATCTCGGCCAGCCTGCTCATCGACCGCCTCCGGCCGCCGGCGAGCCGAGGTAGAGGCGCACGCGGGCGAACAGCCCTGGGCGCAGCCGGCCGTCACCGTTCGCCAGCTCAGCCTCGACGGGAAAGGAACGACTTCCCGAATCCACCATGTTGCCCACTTGCGTCACGTTGCCGCGAAAGACCTCGCCCGGGTAGGCGTCGGACTCGGCTTCGACCTGCTGTCCCGGCCGCACCAGGGCGATGAAGCGCTCCGGGATGAAGAATCGCGCCCGCAGCGGGCTGAGCTGCATGAGGACGAAGGCGACCGTGTTGTCGCCCAGGCGTTCCCCGACGTCCGCTCGCCGCTCGGCGACGAAGCCGTTGATCGGCGAGGTCAGCGCCGCGTCGGACAGCTTCTGGCGGGCGAGGGCGAGCGCCGCTTCAGCCGCCTGCGCCGCGGCCTCGGCCTGTTCGTAGGCGCCCTTCGAGCGGTCGTAGCTCGCCTGCGGGATGGCCGAGCGCGCGAGCAGCTGCTCCTTGCGCTCGAAGTCGCTCTTGGCCTCGGCCTGCGCGGCTCGGGTGCGCTGCACCTCGGCCTCGGCGCGCTCGACCTCGGGTACCAGGTACTGCGTCTCGAGCTCGAGGAGCGTCTGGCCCCGGCGCACCCGATCACCCTCCTCGACGAGGATGCGAGCCACTCGGCCGGGGGTGCGGATCACCAGCTCCGAGCGCACCGGCGAGGTGAACTCGCCCGTGCTCTCGATCACCTCAGGGAACCCGCTCGGCGTCGCCGCCGCACTGGCGGGTACGGTCTCACCGGCCGCCGGCGCGCCCGATGAGGCCTGCGCCTTGGCCAGGTCGCTGGCGACCTCGGCGACATCGGCTGGCAGCTCGGGCGCCGCCGCCGCCGTGGGCGCCGGCGCCTCGCTGGCACCACCGCAGGCCAGGCTCATCCCCAGGCCGGCACCCAAGACGAGGCCAGCCAAGAGACGGTGAAGATCTCTGGTCAGTGGATTCATCGCGAACTCCCCCCCTGCGGCACGAAGGCCGCCCTCAAAGCTCCTGCGAAGTACCAGGCGCGGAGCTCGGACCTCTGAACGTTGATGTCGGCGGTGACGGCGTTGCGGCGGGCGTCGGCGAGCGCGAGCTCGGCCGCCCCGAGGTCGAGCGCCGTCGACTCCTGCGCGCGGTACAGCTCGAAGGCTTGCGTGTGCTCGGCCTCGGCGGTGCGCAGCTCGTCGCGGGCGAGCGCCCGCACCCGTCGCGCGGTGTCGACGTCGAGCAGGGCGGCGTGCAGGTCCTCGCGCAGGCGCCGCCGCGCGTCGTCGAGACGGATCCGCGCCAGCTGCAGCTCCTGCTGCGCCTCGGCCACCTGGGAGCTCACCTCGCCGGCCAGAAAGACCGGCACCTGGACGTTGAGGGAGATGGCGAAGTTGCTCGCGGTGGGGAAGTCGCGCTTCTGCTGCTGCCAGCCACCGTCGGCATAGATCACTGGCAGGGCGCCGCCCTTCTGCTTCTTGACTTCGAGCTCGGCGACCTGCAGGTCGAGCCCGGCCTGGCGCAGCCCCGGGTTGTTATCCGCTGCTTGCGCTTGCAGTGCTGCCTCGTCGGGCATCGGCGGCAGAAAACTCCCCGGCGGCACCACCTCGAGATCGCCATCGAGAAGGAGGCTCAGGCGCAGCCGGCCTTCGGCCTTGCCAAGCTCACCCTCGGCGGCGACCAGCTGGCGCCGCGCCGCCTGGATGGCCGCCTCGGCGCGCAGCACGTCCACCTGGGTGACCTCGCCCACCTCGAAGAACGCCTGGGACTGCTCGCGCCGGCGCTCGCTGAGAGCGACGTTCTGCTGCTCGACCTCCACCAAGGCCTGTGCCTCGACAGCGCTCAGGAAGTCGAGGCCGACCCCCAAGAGCACCTGGTTCGCCACCTCAGCGATGGTGGAATCAGCCTTGTCGACACCCACCTTGGCCTGCGCGTAGGCCCGCCACTCGCGAGCCCCGGCGTAGATCGGCTGGCGGAAGCCGAGGCGCGCGGTCCAGTCCTCCTGGGGCTGGATCACTCGGCGATCCGCTCCGCTGCCGAACGCCGCTTCCTTGCTGTTGTAGGTGTAGGCGCCGCTCAGCGTCAGGCGCGGAAAGACGAACGAGCGGAAGTACCGCACCTGCTCGTCGGCCCGCTCGCGATCGATCTCGGCGCTGGCCACGCTGGCGTTCTCGCTGACCGCGCGGGCGAACGCCTCCTCGATCGTCAGCTGGCGGGTCGCCGGCTCGTCTGCCCCGGCGCCGGCTCCGACGCTGGCGAGGAGTGCGCACACACCCGCCCGACAAAGCCTCCTCATGGTTCCTTCCTCCTCGCAGCGATGCCGTCGAGCAGCAGGCTCGACAGCCAACGGGCGGCGTCCTCGGTGGGCGCTGCTGCCTCACGCAGCCACTGCATCGAGACGGCGTGGATCGACTCCGAGACCAGCCGAGCGATCAGGGCAGGGTCGCCGTCGGCCACCTCTCCACGCTGGCTCGCCGTCGTGATCCACTGGGTCAGCACTTCCAGATAGCGCCGGTAGCGCGGGTGCTGCTCGCGATCGTGGCAGCGGCCAGCCTGCTCATGGACCGCGCGGTAGAGCCGGAAAAAGTCGCGGTTGGTCGCGAAGAAGAGCAACGTCCGCTCGACGAAGGTCGCCAGCTGCCGCCGGAAGTCCACGCCCTGCTCGAAGACGGCGCCGATCTCCTCGAGCAGGCTCGTGAGGGCGAAGTCCGCCGTCTGGTCGAGAAGGTCCTCGCGGTTCTTGAAGTAGAGGTAGATCGTGCCCTTGGCGATCCCGGCTGCCTCGGCGATCGCCTCCATCGTAGCGCCCTCAATGCCCTTCTCGGCCACCACGCGGCCGGCCGCCTCCCGGATCGCCTGGATGCGGAACTCCTGGACTACCTCTTCTTTGGTCTTCACGCCTTCTCCGCTCCTCGCACCGCGGCGAATGGCCCACCGTTCTTTCTGGCGACCGGTCGGTCGCCGCACTGAACGAGCGGTCATTATCGCCATCTTCAAGCAGAAGTCAAACACCAGGGGGCGACGCGCAATGATCGAGGCTCCAGCAAGTCTTACAACGCGCATTGACAGCGAGTTTTTCTCTGTGTAAGACTCATGCCAGTCACTCTCTGAACACCATCAACCAGGGCACCGAGCCCGCAGGACGGAGGCTCCCATGTCGAACCACCTTCACTCTCGACCCGGAAGCAAGACCTCGCCATCCGTGGCCGGCGGCCACCTCGTTGGGGTGCCGCCCCACAACAGCCCCGTTCATGGTCGCGGCACCGCCTCGATCGTCGTCCCGGCCAAGCTCTCGCCAACCGGGGTCCTCTTCCGCATCACGGAGGTCGATCCGAGCGGCAACAACCGTGCGGAAGGCGCGGTACGCCCCGGCGTCGCGCCGCTCTGGCAGACGGTGCACGGCGGCACCTGGAATCAGCTCGTCACCTCCGGCAGCGGCATCGTCGACCTCGACGGCCGACAGCAGCGCGTGCGAGCGGGTGATCGCCTCGCGATCCCCGCCGACACCCCCTTCGCCCTGCTCAACGACTCCACTGCACTGTGGACCTTCCAGCTGCTCAACCCCTCGTGGGGCACCACTCGCTTCAGCTATCGCTTCGGCGACACCGCGCTGGCGGGCGACGAGGTGTGGTTCAAGATGCGAGCCGCCCCGGAAGACCTCAGCGGCGGTGGGCCGACCTTCCGCCTTGCCTCGGCTGGGCCCGGCGAGGCGATCGGCGATTTCGTGGTCGACCCCACCCTCTGCGTCGCTCTGCTCGACGTCGGCGCCCAGACGGCGGGCCAGCTGTCGACCGAGGGCACGGAGCACGTTTCGGTGATCGCCGGCGACATCCAGATCGGCTTCAAGGGCACCGTCGAACAGCCCGCCCTGGTGATGCGCAATGGCGAGACCCTCGAGATCCCGTCGGGGACGCTCTACTACCTAGTCAACCGCGGCTCTTCCCCGGGCCTGTTCATGATCGAGCCGAGCCCGCCCCGGGTGTGGACGCCGGAATCGATCCTTTGGGATCTCGGTGACGGCAACCTGCAGACTGGCGACCGCATCTGGTTCGAGCTGGTGCTGCCCTTCTGAGCACGCGTCCGGCTGGCGTGCCGAGGGACCGCAGCGGTCCCTCGGCCCCTAGTCTTACACTCCCCGTTGACAGCGGGTCATTCTCTGTGTAAGAGTCGCCTCCACGACACCTACCCTGTGAACCCACAGGCCCTCGTCGCTTTGGAGGTCAATGATGTCCAAGCTAGACCGTCAGCCGTCCGCCGGCCCCTCGCCCCTCGGTGGCTCCGCTGGTCCCCTGCCTGCCTACCCTGCAGCGCCGCGCGGGCCGGCCCCGATCGTGATCCCCGAGAAGATGCGCCCCACCGGCATCCTCTTCCGCATCCTGGAAGTGGATGCGACGGGCAACAACCGCGCCGAGGGTGTCGTCAGGCCGGGTGCGATCCCCTTCTGGCAGGTCGTGCACGGTGGGACCTGGAACCAGCTGGTGACCTCGGGCACCGGTGCCATCAACATCAACGGGCAGATTCAGACGGTACGCGCCGGCCAGCGGATCCAGATCCCGGCCGAGACGCCCTTCGCCTTGCTCAACCAGACCCGGCGGCCGTGGCGCTACCAGCTCACCAACCCCTCCTGGGGCACCTCCCGCTTCTCCTACCAGGTCGGCAGCGAGACCCTGGCGGGCGACGAGGTGTGGTTCAAGATGCACACCACTCCCGATGGGCCTGCCGGCGGGCCGACGTTCCGCCTGGCTCCCGCCACCCAGCAGCAGTCTCCGGAGGGCTTCCAGGCCGACGCCACGCTCTGCATCGCTTGCCTGAACGGCGGCGACCAGACGGCAACCCAGCAGGCGACCACCGGCAGCGAGTTCGTGACCGTCGTCTCGGGTGACATCGCCGTCGGCTTCGCGGGGACGCGCTCCAAGCCGCGCCAGATCGCGACCGGCGAGACCATCGAGATCCCCTCGGGCACCGGCTACTACCTGGTCAACCTGGGCGAGCTCGAGGGCTCTTTCATGATCGAGCCCAACCCTCCGCGCGTGTGGCTGACCGACAGCATCCTGTGGGACTTCGGTGACGGCAACCTGCAGACCGGCGACCACATCTGGTTCGAGATCGTTCTGCCCCTCTAGGGCTCGCCCCCGCCTCTCGATTCACGGCCGGACGGTGCGCACCGTCCGGCCGGCCTTTACTCACCCGGCTGCGGCACGTAGGATGCACAGCTCTGGCAGCGGCCGGCGAAGGGTCCGGGTCCTGTGCATCGACCGATTCCGAACCTCGTCAGGCCCGGAAGGGAGCAGCGATAAGGACTCCGCGTCGAGTGCCGCAGAGCCACCGGGGCCCTTCGTCGACCGCTGCCGAGCCCGCTCATGGCCTATCAGGTTCTCGCCCGCAAGTGGCGACCGCAGGATTTCTCGGCACTGGTCGGTCAAGAACCGATCGTGACGGCGCTGCGCAACGCGCTGCGCGAAGGCCGGGTCGCCCAGGCCTACCTCTTCTCGGGCATCCGCGGCGTCGGCAAGACCACCACCGCCCGCCTGCTCGCCAAAGCCCTCAACTGTGAGAAGGGCGCCCTCGGCGACCCCTGCAATGATTGCCCGACCTGCGAGGAGATCACCCGTGGTGCCGACCTCGACGTCATCGAGGTCGACGCAGCCACCTACTCGAAGGTGGAGCAGGTCCGCGAGCTCACCGAGAGCCTGCGCTACGGGCCGGCGCGCGACCGCTACAAGGTGGTGGTCCTCGACGAGATCCACCGCCTGTCGCGCCAGGCCTTCGACGCCTTGCTGAAGATCGTCGAAGAGCCGCCGGCCCACCTCGTCTTCATCTTCGCCACCACCGAGATCGAAGCCGTCCCGGCGACCATCCTCTCGCGCTGCCAGGAGTTCCGCTTCCGCCGCGTGACCTCGGCGGCGCTCGTCGAGCACTTGCGGCAGATCAGCGTGGCCGAGGAGATCCAGGCGAGCGAGACGGCCCTGCGGCTGATCGCCCGCGCCGGCGAGGGCAGCGTGCGAGACGCGGTCGCCTTGCTCGACCAGCTGGCCACCTTCGGCGCCGGCACGATTCGCGACGAGGACGCCGCGCGGCTCGCCGGCAGCCTCGACGCCAGGCTCTACATCAGCCTGCTGCAGGCCATCGTGGCCGGCCGCTCGCGCGAGGTCTCTGCTCTCGCCCGCCAGATCGAGGACGAGGGGTGGGACCCTCGGCACGTCTACAACCAATTCCTCGGCTTCAGCCGTGACGGCCTGCACCTCGCCGCCGGTGGCGATCCGGGCCAGGTCGAGCTGCCGCGCGAAGATGTCGAGTCCCTGGCTCGCCTGGCGCACGACGCCGGGTACGAGAACCTCCTGCGCCTGTTGCAGCTCCTTCTCGCCGGCGAGGAGGCGGTGCGGCGCTCTGATGCCAGCGCGCTGGCCATGGAGATCACCTGGTTGCGGGCGGCGGAGCTGCCGCGACTGGTGGCGATCGAGCAACTGCTGGCGGGGGCTCCGGCCCCTCGCCCGGCCCGCGAAGCCGCGACCGCGGCGCCGACCATCGCCGCGCCCCAGGCGCGCCCGGAACCGGCCTCTCCGGCCCCGGCGGCCCCTCGCCCAGCCGCGCCGCTCGTCGCGGCGGAGGCACCGCCGCCCACGCCGCCGCCGTCTCGTCCCGCCGCCACGACGAGCGGCGGACTGCTCGAGGAGATCAGCCGACGCAGCCAGCCGTTGGCGGCGCATCTGGCTGCGGCCGAGGAGGTCACCCTCACCGATGGGGAGCTGACCATATACTTGCCCGCGGGCGCCGATGGCGAGCATTTGGCCCGGGCCCTCGAGCGGCAGCGGTACCGGGAGATCCTCGACGAAGTCGTGGGCCTCCTCCAGGGCAAGGGCGGCAGCTGGCGCACCGCCGCCAGCCGGCGGTCGGCGGCCAAGCCGGCCGCGACGGCCCCGGCACCGATGCCCGCCGAGGTCACCCAGCACCCGACGGTGCAGGCCGTGCTCGACATCTTCGGCGGCACGGTCGCCACGGTGGCGCCCCACGGCGAGCCGCAGGAGGATTGGGACTAGATGAGCTCGATTCGGCAACTGATGAAGCAAGCCCAGCAAATGCAGGAGAGGCTCCAGCGCGAGCTGGCCGAGCTGGTGGTGGAAGCCCAGGTCGGCGGCGGATTGGTGGCGGTCAAAATGAGCGGTCACCGCCAGCTCGTTGAGGTCAAGATCGATCCCGAGGCGATGGATCCCGCGGACCCCTCGATGCTCGAGGACCTGATCGTCGCTGCCGTCAACGAAGCCGGCCGCAAGATCGAAGAGACCATGCAAGGCCGGGTGGGCGCGATGGCCTCCGGCATCCCGGGCCTGCCTTTCTAGTCGCATGGCCGATCCCCTGGCCCGCCTGATCGGCGAGCTCGGCCGCCTGCCGGGGATCGGCCCGCGGACCGCCGCGCGTCTCGCCCATCACCTCCTCAAGGTCTCCGAAGCCGAGGCGCGGACGCTCGCCGCCGCGATCATCGAGGTCAAGGAGAAGCTCTTCCACTGCTCGCGCTGCAACGCCATCACCGCTGTCGACCCTTGCCGGTACTGCACGGCGACGGACCGCCGCGAGGACCAGCTCTGCATCGTCGAGGAGCCCTTCAACATCCAGCCGATCGAGCGCACGGGCGTCTTCAAGGGCCGCTACCACGTGCTGCTCGGCGCTCTGTCGCCGCAGCGGGGCATCGGCCCGGAGCAGCTGGCGATCGCCGGCCTGCTCGCCCGCTTGGACAGCGTCGAGGAAGTGGTCCTCGCCACCAATCCCAACGTCGAGGGTGAGGCGACGGCCCTCTACCTCGCCCGCTTGCTCAAGGACCGCGGCCTCAAGGTGACGCGCCTCGCCTTCGGCATGCCGGTGGGTGGCGACATCGAATACACCGACGAAGTGACGCTCGCGCGCTCCCTGGCCGGGCGGCGCGAGGTCTGAGCCGGGAGTGGCCAGCCTCCGGAGCGGGGACCTGCGGCCCTATCTGCGCGTCCCACCACCGGGGCCGCGGGCGCGTGCCGCCTGTGCCAGGCTCGCCGCCAGCGAGGCCCCCGGCATCAACACCCTCTACGCCGGAGAGCCCACGATCCTCTGGCAGGAAGCCCGAGGGGCCAATGTCCTCGACGTCGACGGCAATCGCTATGTCGACCTAACGGCCGGCTTCGGGGTCGCCGCTGTCGGTCACCGCCATCCCACCGTGGTCGCGGCCGTGCGCCGCCAGGCTGGGCGGTTGCTGCACGCCCTGGGCGACGTCCATGGCCACCCCGCGCGGCTGGCTCTCGCCGAGGCCCTCGCTCGCCGCGTGCCCGTGCCGGACGCCCGGATCTATTTCGCCACCTCGGGTGCCGAGGCCGTCGAGGTAGCGCTCAAGACGGCGCTCCTCGCCACCGGCAGAGCGAGCGTCCTGGCCTTCGACCCCGCCTACCACGGCCTGACGCTGGGGGCCCTCGCGGCCACCTCACGCCCGGAGTTTCGCGCGCCCTTCTCCGCGCACCTCCACCGCCACCTGCACCGCCTGCCCTATGGTTGCCCGCTGGCCGCGGTGGCCGCGGTCGCCGAGCGCCACCACCCTGCCGCGGTGCTCGTCGAGCCGATGGTCGGGCGGGAAGGGATGCTGGTGCCGCCGGCCGGCTGGCTCGCCGGCCTGGCCGAGCTCTGCCGCCAACACGGGATGTTGCTCATCGCCGACGAGATCTTCACCGGCTTCGGCCGCACAGGCCGCTGGTTCGCCGTAGACCACGACGGCGTGCAGCCCGACCTGCTGTGCTGCGGCAAGGCCCTCGGGGGCGGCCTGCCGATCGCCGCGGTGGCCGGCCGCGCCCGTTGGATGGCGGCGTGGACGAGCCCCGGCGAGGCTCGCCACACCTCGACCTTCCTGGCGCCACCCCTCTCCTGTGTCGCTGCCTTGGCGACCCTCGAGGTGCTGGCCGCGGAAGGGCTCGCCGAGCGCGCGGCCGCGCTCGGGAGCGAGGTCGGCGCCAGGCTCGCGGGCTGGCCCGAGCGCTTGGCCGGCGTGCGCGGCGTGCGCGGGCAGGGCCTGGCCTGGGGGATCGAGCTCGACGTGCGTTCCCGCGCCGCCGCGCTCAGCCAGCAGGCCCTCGCCGGCGGCCTGCTCGTGCTCGCCGGCGGCCCCGCGGGAACGGTGGTGCAGCTCGTCCCACCGCTCACCATTCATCGCCGCCAGCTGTTTGGGGCGCTTGAGACCTTAGAATCGATCCTGCGTACCCTGGCTCCCTGAGCCGCCAAGGATGAAGACCGCCGCCGCCTCGCGCCTCGGCGTGGTGATCGTCCACTTCGGCGATCCCGCCCCGACCCTCAGCTGTCTGCGGGCCCTTGCCGCGCAGCAGGACCTCGCTGCGCCCGTCGTGGTGGTCGACAACTCTGCCACCTTGCCCGCCGAGCTGCCGCTCGCCACGGCGCACCGCCTGGTCTGTCCCGACAACCCTGGCTTCGGCGTCGGTGCCAACCGCGGCGTCGCCCGGCTGGCCGGCGAGGAGCTCGCGGGCTGGGTCGTGCTCAACGGCGACGTCGAGGTCCTGCCCGGCTTCCTCGCTGCCGCCGCGCAGGCCCTCGCCGCGGGTGCCGGCGCCGCCTCGGGCCCCCTCTTCGCGGGTGGCGAGCACGGCCCCCTCTGGTACGCCGGCGGCCGGATCCGCCAGCTCACCGGCACGGTGACCCAGAGCCGGAGCCACCGCGACGCCCGCCGCCGCCGCCGGGTGAACTTCCTTCCCGGGGCAGCCCTGGTGATCTCGGCGGCCGCCTGGCGCGCGACCGGCGGCTTCGATCCCGCCTTCTTCCTCTACCACGAGGACGTCGACCTCAGCCGGCGGTTGACCGCTGCCGGCTTCGAGCTGTGGTTCGAGCCGGCGATGCGCGCCGTGCACCACGTCGGCGGCGCCACCGGTTCGGGGGACCGTTCTCCGCTCTACCTCGAGCACCTCACCCGCACCCGCCTGCTGCCCTACCCGTCACGCCTGCACCGCCTCTGGCTCGCCGTTCTGCACAGCGGCTGGGTGGGGCTGCGAGCCAGCGCCTATCTGCTGCGGGGCAGCGCCGACCATGCCTTCGCTCTCCTGCGCGGGCATCGCGCGGCGCTGGCCGCGGTGTGGCGGGGCAAGGCCGCGAGGGCCAGACGGCGGGCCGTGGCCGAAGGCTAGAATCAGCCGGTGAACCCTCCCGAGCGCCTCAAGATCGCCTTCATCGGTAGCCACGGCGTCGGCAAGACCACGCTCTGCTACGGCCTCGCGGCGCGCCTCAAGTCCCGCGATGTCGCCTGCGAGGTGGTGCACGAGGTGGCCCGGCGCTGCCCGCTGCCGATCAACCGCGAGACCACCCAAAACGCTCAAGGTTGGATCCTCCACACGCAGATCGCCGAGGAGATGGTCGCGATGGCTCGCTACCCGGTGGTGATCTGCGATCGCAGCGCCCTCGACAACTACGTCTACCAGCTGCTGGCGAGCGGACCCGAGCCGTCCTGGGAGGCGATGGTCGAGACCTGGATGTCGACCTACCACCTGCTGGTCACGGTGCCGATCGTCGGTCAGCCCTCGCCCGACGGCATTCGCGCCGCCGACCCCACCTTCCAGCGCGCCGTTGACCAGCGCCTGGCGCGCGAGGTGGAACGGCGAGGCCTGCGCACGCTCAGCCTCGACCCCGGCGATCGCGCCGGCTGGCTGACCGTCGTCGAGCGTGCTTCGCTCGAGCTGCTGCGCCCATCTCAGCTCTCTCTGCTCGACGACGGCGCGGCCGGCGGCTAACCCTCCATCCGGCGGCGACCAGCCCGTCGGTTACAATGTCCTCCTTCGCAGCTGCGAGGACTCACGTCGTGGACACCTACGAGACTCTCCGCGCGCACCCCGCCTTCAGCCACTTCGCGGATCCCGACCTCCACCACTTGGCGTCGGCCGTCCAGCCCACCAAGGTGCAAGCGGGCGCTCAGGTGGTCCACCAGAACGACCGCACCCACGACGCCTACTTCATTCTCGCGGGCCAGGTCCGCATCGAGCGGGAAACCTCGTTCGGCCGCTATCCCCTCGCCACCCTGGGGGAAGGCGAGCTCTTCGGCGAGGCGAGCTTCATCGATCAGCAGGGGCGCTCCGGTGACGCCGTGACCCTCGTCGCGAGCCAGCTCCTGCCCTTGAGTCCCGTTGCCCTGGCCCCCTTGCTCGAGCAGCAGCCGAGCCTCAGTCTGGCCCTGCACTGGCTGTTCTGGAAGAGCCTGTCGCGCAAGCTCCGGCTGGCCAACCAGCATCTGGTTCGCTTCTTCAGCGAGCCGGGCAGCCAGCCGCCACCCAGCCAACCGCGCGAGAGGGCGGCGACCGGGGTCTTTCAGATCGATCTCGCGGCGAAGCGTCAGCTCTTCGAAGAGCAGGTGCTGACGCCGATGGAGATCAACTTCCTCACCTCGCTGTCGAAGGCCAAACGGCTGGAGGCGGGCGAGGTGCTGTTCCGCGAGGGTGAGCCGGGCGACCGCATGTTCATCGTCCTCGAGGGCCGGGTGATGATCTCGAAGCACATCCCCGGAGCGGGCGAAGAGGCCCTCGGCTTCGTCGAGCGGGGGGATTACTTCGGCGAGATGGCTCTGATCGACAACGAGCCGCGCTCTGCCGAGGCCAAGGCCCACGAGGGCGGGGCGGTGGTGCTGGCCATCCCACGCGAGGTCCTCGCCGGCATCCTGGACATCCGCAAGGTCTCCTCGCTGCGCCTGCTGCGGATCCTTTGCTCTCTGGTCGCCAAGCGGCTGCGCGAGATCGACGAGAAGATCATCGGCTGGTTCATGCTGTCCGGCGGTCGTGCCCACGGCTTCGACCCGTCGACGGCCGGCGAGCCATAGCCGCGACCTTCGCGACCTGCGACGACAGCGGCAGCCGTGCGCGCTCGGTGGCTGAGAACCAGCCCGCCGGCCGCCCCTCTGCAACGCCCCCGTGCCCCGCCACCTCGGCGCGAAAGGCGGTGATCGTGAGGTCCCGGAAGGTGATCCCATGGCGCACCGTCCCGAGGGCATCGCCGATCTGCCACCGAGCGCCGAAGCGTTGCGCGAACAGCGCCGCCAGCTCGCCGGCCGCGCTCGGCTCGCGGTGGACCCTCGCCAGGAGATCGGGCGCGGCCTCGATGGCCGGCAGCTCCCAGGTCCCGGCCAGGACGGCACTCTCGGCGGGTCGCTCGAGTAGCAGAACCCTGCCCTCCCTCTCGACCCAGAGGGCGGCCCAGGTCTGGCGCTCGAGGGCCCGCCGGGGTTTCGGCCGCGGGTAGCTCTCCATCTCGCCCCGGCGCCGTGCCGCGCAGCCCTCGGCCAGCGGGCAGAGCAGACAATGGGGACGGCGCGGCAGACAGAGCGTGGCGCCCAACTCCATCAGCGCCTGGTTCGAGTCGCCCGGCCGCGCCGCAACAAGGAGGCCTTCCGCCGCTTGGCGGAGCCGTTCCCTCGTCGCGCGCGCCTTGGGGTCACCGCCGTCGGCGAGGTACCGGCAGAGGACGCGCTCCACATTGCCGTCGAGGACGGCCGCGGGTACCCCGAAAGCCATGCTGGCCACCGCTGCGGCCGTGTACTCGCCGATCCCCGGCAGCGCTCGCAGCCCGTCGACCGTGCGCGGGAAGCCGCCCGTCGCGACCACCTGGCGGGCGGCAGCCAGGAGCTGTCGGCCGCGCCGGTAGTAGCCGAGCCCCGACCACAACGCCAGAACCTCCACCTCGTCGGCGGCGGCGAGGGTCTCGAGGGTCGGGAAGCGGGCGAGGAAGCGCTCGAAGTAGGGGACCACCACCTCGACGCGAGTCTGTTGCAGCATGATCTCCGAGACCCAGATGCGGTAAGGATCCGTATCCCGACGCCAAGGGAGGTCGCGGCGGTGGCGGTCAAACCACGCCAGAAGGGACGCCGCCGTGCTCATGCCAAAACAGTATATGGCCATTCTGGCATGCGGTTCCGGCACGTCTGCCGCATTGCGGCACCCTGGCGACCGGCGCGCCATGCTGGCAGATTCTGTTGTCGGGGAGCCCTAGAAAAGGAAAACCCGGGGTCTCGGCCCCGGGGCCGCCCTGCGGAGCAGGGAAATACGGAGGGAGGTTCCGCGTTGGGTAGGCTGTTCTGAGGATTTACCCCTGTTTGGATGAGGGGAATTTGGCAGGATCTCAGAGGGGGAGGACTGTTAGCCTCCTGTTTGTGGTGAGATGAACAGTGGTGGGTGGAACCTCCCTCGTATCAGTGTTAACCGTTCGTTAACCTTGCTGCATTCCCCAATCTGCAAGCGGGGTGCCAACGCTGAGCGGGATGGCCCAAGACCTCGCTCCCCGTCACCCGCCGGAAAGGGCTGTCATGAAGAAGGTCCTCCTCTCGCTCGTCCTGGTCCTCGCCCTCGCTTCGTTCCTGGGCCTTCTCGGTGCCCTGAGCGCCCTCCTCCACTTTGCCGCGAAGGAAGAGGCCCCCGTCCTTGGCGAGCGCGTGCTGACCTGGCATCTGAGCGGCCCTCTCGAGGAGGAAGCACCCGACACCTCATGGCTGCGGGACGACGAGGACGACCTCACCATGGCCGAGGTCTACACCGCCCTGCGAGCGGCGCCCGATGACGACGACGTGCGCGCCCTCGCCATCTACATCGAAGAGCCGCGCTTCGGCCTCGCCAAGGCACAGGAGGTCCGCCGTCTCGTCGAGCGCTTCGCGGCCACCGGCAAACCCGTCGACTGCTACCTGGAAACGGCCGGTGAGGGTTCCAACGGCACACTGCCGTACTACCTCGCCACCGCCTGCAACCGGATCTCCCTGGCACCGGCCGGTGAGGTCAACCTGCTCGGTCTCTACTTCGACGGCCTCTTCCTCGGCAACGCCCTCGACAAGCTGCGGGTCGATCCCCAGTTCCAGGCCGCCGGTGAGTACAAGAGCGCGATCGAGACGTACACCCGTGCCAACTACTCGGCGCCGGCCAGAGAGGCGCTCGAGGCCCTTCTCGACCATGGCTTCGAGCAGGTGGTCACGGCCATCTCAAGCCGTCGCGGCTTGGAGGTCACCGCGGTCCGGCAGTTGATCGACGAGGCGCCCTTCTCGGCCGAGCAGGCCATCGCCGCGAAGCTCGTCGACGAGCTCGCCTACCCAGACGAGTTCGACGAGCGCGTCGCGCAGGTCGAGGGCCGCGAGCTGTCCCGCCAGAGCCTGCGGCACTACGCCGAGTCTCTGGTCCCGAGCGGTCCGCGCGTGGCTATCGTCTACGCCAACGGCGTCATCGTCCGCGGCGGGGGCGGCGGCAACCCGTTTTCGAGCGAGCACTCCGTGGGTTCGGACGATATGGTGAAGCTGCTGCGCGAACTCGCCGACGACGAGGAGCTCAAAGCGGTCGTGCTGCGGGTCGACAGCCCCGGTGGCTCGGCCCTCGCTTCCGACCTGATCCTTCGTGAGGTAGAACGCCTCAAGGGCAAGAAGCCGGTCGTCGCTTCGCTCTCGGACGTCGCCGCCTCGGGCGGCTACTACATCGTCACCCAGGCCCCCACGATCGTCGCCGAGGCCTCGACGATCACCGGCTCGATCGGCGTCTACACCGGCAAGCTGGCGACGGGCCGGCTGGAGAGCGAGCTGTTGGGGATCACCCACGACGCGCTCAAGCGCGGTGCGAACGCCGACCTCTACGACTCCACCAGCCGTTTCAGCCCCGCCCAGGCGCGCAAGGTCCAGGACCGGGTCGACGACACCTACCGCCTCTTCCGCTCCCAGGTGGAGCGCGGGCGTGGCTTGGCCCCCGAGGCGGTGGAGCGCGTGGCCCGCGGCCGGGTCTGGTCGGGGACGGCTGCCCTCGAGCACCACCTCGTCGACCGGCTCGGCGGCCTCGACCTGGCGATCGACCTCGCTCTCCAGGCAGCTCGGGAGGAGGGCGCTGAGGTGGCCCTCGAGTTCCATCCGCAGCCACGAGGCCTCTTCGACTGGCTCCTCTCCGGTGGACACCAGGGGATGGCCAGCGAGTGGCGTCGCCTCGTCGCCTTGCTGCGGCCGCCGCGCGGCGGCCTGCTCGAGCTGCCAACGCCCTGGCAGCACCTCGAACAACCCTACTAGGGGCCCGCGGGGCAGCCGTAACCTGCTGGCAAGAGAGAGCTTATTGGCTTTCTTGGAAACCTCTCAAAGAAGTCTTGCCCGCTCGCGATGGCTGCTGCTATGATCCCCACCTCTCGCCGGCACGGCAGTCCCAGCCTGGCAATCCAACGTGTTCGCCTTTTCCACAGGCTGTGGAAAAGTTGTGGATTTCTATTGTCATTGAGAGTCCGGGCGCACCTCCGAGTCGAGATCTCAACTGATGACCTCTGTCTGGCCCAAGCTTCAGAAGGCGCTCCGCTCACAGCTCGACGCAGACGAATACGCGACCTGGTTCGGAAGCGTCAAGGCGAGGCTCGATGAGGGAGGACGGTTGATCCTCCTGGCGCCCAACAAGCGCGTCCTGCACACCCTCGAAGAGACGTACCGCCCGGCCGTGGACCGCGCCATCGCCGGCCTCGACGGCAAGCCGCTGGAGGTGCTGTTCGCCCTGGCGAGCGCCGAGCGAGCACCGCAGCAGGTGCGCGGCGCGGCGCAGTTCAACCCCCGCTACTCGTTCTCCAACTTCGTTGTCGGCACCTCGAACCAGTTCGCCCACGCGGCAGCCCGGGCGGTGGCCGAGAAACCGTCGCAGAGCTACAACCCGCTCTTCCTCTACGGCGGCGTGGGCCTCGGCAAGACCCATCTCTTGCACGCCGTTGCCCTCGAGATCCTGCGTCTGCACCCACACCTCGAGGTTCGCTACCTGGCTGCCGAGCAGTTCGTCAACGAGCTCATCAACTCGATCCGCTTCGACCGCATGCCGGTGTTCCGCGAGCGCTACCGCAACATCGACGTGCTGCTGATCGACGACATCCAGTTCCTCGCCAACAAGGAACGGACGCAGGAAGAGTTCTTCCACACTTTCAACACCCTCTACACCAGCCAGAAGCAGATCATCCTGTCGTCGGACTCGTCGCCCCGCGACATCCCGACCCTCGAGGAGCGCCTGCGCAGCCGCTTCGAGTGGGGGTTGATCGCCGACATCCAGGCCCCCGAGCTCGAGACCAAGGTGGCGATCCTGCGCCGCAAGGCCGACTTCGAGGGCATCCAGCTGCCAGACGACGTCGCCCTCTTCGTTGCCCGCCAGGTGCGCTCGAACGTCCGCGAGCTCGAGGGCCTGCTCAACCGCGTGATCGCCTTCGCCTCGTTGACAGGCAAGAAGATCACCCTCGATCTCACCAAAGAGACCTTGAAGGACATCGTCAACCAGGCCGGGCACAAGGTGACCGGGGCCGACATCATCAAGTTCGTCGCCCGCCACTACGGCCTCAAGGTGAGCGAGATCAAGAGCCGCAACAACGCCAAGCCGATCGCCTTCCCCCGTCACGTGGCGATGTACCTCTGCCGGCGGCTCACCGACCTCTCGTTGCCCGAGATCGGCAAGCAGTTCAACAACAAGCACCACTCGACGGTGAAGTACTCGATCGACAAGATCGAGGAGCTGCGCAAGAGCGACGACGATCTCGATCGCGCCTTGCGGCAGATGGCCGATCACTTCTCGCCCTGAGCCGCACCGGCCGTGGCCCGGCGCCGCGATCGTCGGGCGGCTCTAGGAACCCACCCTGGAAAGCTGTGGAAAAGTTGTGGAGGGCCACCAACGGGGTGGCAGAACGGGTTTTTTCCACAGCTCGTCCACAGCTCGTCCACAGCCCTTTGCGGCCTCCTGCGGACAGGATCAAGCAGCTAGAAACAAAGGGTTTACAGCGCTTTTCCGCAGCTTCCGCAGGGCCTGTTATGACGACGTCTATGCTATATTTCAAGCTCTGTTCTAAGGAGGAGGCTTGATGGAAGTCCGAGTGAATCGCGCGGAGTTTCTGGCCGAGTTGGGACCGATGCAGGGCATCGTGGAACGCAAGACGACGATTCCCGCGCTGGCGCACATCCTCCTTTCCGCTGACGACGATCGCCTCACTCTGGCCGCCACCGACCTCGACGTCTCCCTGACCACCTGGTGCCAGGCCGACGTCAGCCGGTCGGGGCGGCTGGCGGTCCAGGCCAAGAAGCTGATCGAGATCATCCGTGCCGTCGACGGTGAGGACGTCCTGCTGGCCGAAGAAGAGCCCCAGACCCTCACCATCAAGGCCCTCTCCTCCCGGTTCAAGATCCGCGGCATGAACCCGGAGGACTTCCCGACGTTACCGAAGGTCGCGGAGGGTGTGACCATCGAGATCGCCTCGCCGGAGTTCCGCCGGATGATCGCCAAGGTGCTCTTCGCCGTCTCGGCGGAAGAGTCGCGCTTTCAGCTCAACGGAGCCCTCCTCAAGGTCAAGAGCGGCTCTCTCGAGATGGTGGCGACCGACGGCCATCGGCTCGCCTTGGTGGAGAGCTCGGCGGTCCAAGGGGGCGAGGCGGGGGCGGCCGAGGACGGCGTCTTGGTGCCGCGCAAGGCGATCCAAGAGCTCCTGCGCTTCGAGGGCGAGGGTTCGCTGCTCTACCGCCGCGGGCCCCATCACCTCTGCTTCGCGGTCGGCAGCCGCGAGCTCGTCTGCCGCATCCTCGAAGGCACCTTCCCGGACTACGAGCGGGTGATCGCCAAGGAGAACCCGCACGACGCGCTCTTCGACCGCCGCCGGTTGATCGACTCGGTGCGCCGCGTGGCCCTCCTGACCGGTGATCGCGCTCGCTCGATCAAGCTCCAGCTCGAGGACGACCAGCTGATCGTCTCGGCGGCGAACCCCGACCTCGGCGAGGCGGTCGAGGAGGTGCCGTGCGAGTTCCAGGGCTCCGATCTGCGGCTGGGGATGAACCCCGACTACCTCGTCGACTTCCTCTCCGCCGTCGAGACCGATCGGGTGCGCCTGGCGCTCAAGGACGAGAACACGCAGGCCGTGTGCTACCCGGTCGACGGTACCGACCAGCGCTACCTCTGCGTGATCATGCCGATGCGGATCTGACCGCGGTCGCGGCCCCTTGCGGCCGGCGATCGCGGCTCCGCTCGGGAGCGAGCTGGACCCACTTGCTCAAGCGCCTCCACGTCAGGAACTTCCGCAACCTCGCCGCCGTCCTCTGGGAGCCCGCGGCTGGCAGCCACCTGCTCCTCGGTGACAACGGGGCGGGCAAGAGCAGCCTGCTCGAAGCGCTCTACGTGGTGGCGACCACGCGCAGCTTCCGCGCCGGCCAGCTCGTCGACTGCCGGCGCCACGGAGCAGAGCGCTTCCATCTCGAGGCTGAGCTCGACGATGCGGAAGTCGGCCGCCGGAGCCTCGAGCTCCATCTGGGCCCGGAAGGGAGTCGACGGCTGCTCAACGGTGCGGCGAGCGCCCTCGCCGACCACCTGGGAGCCCAGCCCATCGTCGCCTGGACGGCGGCCGACGTCGAGGCCTTGATCGGGCCGCCGAGGTTGCGACGGCGCCTGCTCGACCGTGGCGTGCTCGGCCTGCGTCCCGCCGCCCTGGCCGAGCTTGCGCGTTTTCGCCAGGCGCTGGCTCAGAAGCGCAGCCTTCTCCTCGCCGGGGGGCGTGAGCTCGCGACCTGGAACGCCGTCTTCGCGGCGGCGGCCGTCCCGGTCGTCGCACTGCGCCAGGCCTATTTCGTCGCCCTCGAAGCGCAGTTCGCCAGGCTCGTCGCCGACCTGTCGTTGGCGCTCCCCGAGGTCAAGCTCGCCTACCGACCGTCGCCAGCCCGTGCGCTCGAGGGGGCCACGGCCGTGGAAGAGGCCCTGGCGGTCGCCGCCGAGTCCGAGCGTGCCCGGCAACAGCCGCTGGTAGGTCCGCACCGCGACGATCTCGAGATCCGCTTCGGCGGCAAGGAGATCCGCCGTGTCGCTTCGGCGGGCGAACGCAAGGCGGTGGGGCTCTTGCTCGCGGCAGCCCACGGGCGCGTGTTGGCCGACGCCGGCAAGCACCCCATCTACCTCCTCGACGACGTCGACGCCGAGCTGTCGCCCCGCTCGTTCGCGGCCCTCTGGCCGCTCCTTGCCGGCGCACCGCAGGTCTTCGCCAGCTCCAACCGGCCGCGGGTTTGGGAGGGTCGTGAGCTCACCGCCCGCTGGGACCTGGTGGCCGGCAGCCTGAGCTCCAACGAGGCCTCATAGGGGCTTCGGCACCGGTCCCGGCGCGGGCCGGTAAAGGCCTTATTTTTCAATAAGTAGGCTTGAATTAACAGCATCCTTGTGCTAGCATCGAGCCTTTGTGGGGGGAGGTCTAGCTAGTGGCAGAAGAAGAGGTCGCGAGCAGCGTCGGAAGGCCGCCTGGAGCGGAGGTTCTCGAGGCCACGTACACGGCCGAGAACATCACCGTCCTCAAGGGCCTCGAGGCGGTGCGCAAACGTCCGGGGATGTACATCGGGGACACCGATGACGCTTCCGGGCTCCACCACATGGTCTTCGAGCTGGTCGACAACTCGATCGACGAGGCGCAGGCCGGCTACGCCAGCCGGATCGCCGTCACCATCCACAGCGACAACTCGGTGACCGTCGAGGACGACGGCCGCGGCATCCCCGTCGACGTCCACAAAGGCGAAGGCCGCTCGGCCGCCGAGGTCATCATGACCGAGCTGCACTCGGGCGGTAAGTTCGACAAGAACTCCTACAAGGTCTCGGGCGGTCTGCACGGCGTGGGCGTCTCGGTG
>WBZL01001139.1_pt1 | contig 28559 bp, 23 predicted proteins | sample 5204291 | NCBI WGS metagenome assembly WBZL01 (sample SAMN12344345, study PRJNA552823) | activated sludge metagenome | biome: Activated sludge suspended growth; feature: Nitrification reactor; material: Wastewater; isolation source: activated sludge from nitrification reactor of wastewater...
GTGATGACGAAAAGAACCAGGCCGAGGGCGAACAAGGCGGAAATATGCAGGCCGGGGTCGGCTTCACCGAATTCATTGGCCAGCGTCGAGGCGATCGAGGTTCCCGGCGCGAACAGGCTGCCGACGATACGGTTGGCGTTGCCGATCACGAAGGTGACGGCCATCGTTTCTCCGAGTGCACGGCCCAGGCCCAGCATGATGCCACCAATGACGCCGACGCGGGTGTAGGGCAAGACCACGCCGGTGACGACTTCCCAGGTAGTGCAGCCGAGACCATACGCCGATTCCTTGAGTTGTGCCGGCACCGTTTCGAAGACGTCACGCATCACCGAGGCCACGAAGGGAATCACCATCAGCGACAGCACGATGCCGGCGGCGAGAATACCGACGCCGATCGGCGGACCGGCAAACCAGCCGCCGATCACCGGCAGGTCGCCGAAAAGCGTTTGCAGATACGGTTGCACCTCTCTGGCAAACCATGGCGCAAACACGAACAAACCCCAGATGCCATAGATGATCGAAGGCACCCCGGCCAGCAGTTCGATGGCGGTACCCAGCGGGCGGCGCAGCCAGGCCGGGCAGGTTTCGGTGAGGAACAGGGCGATGCCGAAACTGACCGGCACGGCGATGAGCAGCGCGATGGCCGAGGTCACCACGGTGCCGTAGATGGCGCTGAGCGCGCCGAACCGCGCTTCCGGAACGTTCCAGACATTGGTCCACAGGAAAGCCGCACCGAATTCCCTGAACGCCGGTAGCGCTTCAACCGCCAGGGCGATCAATATGCCCGTAAGCGCGGCCAGGACAATCAGGGCGAACAGTAGGGTCAGTTGATGAAAGATCGTGTCCTGCAGCTTGAACTTTCTGATCTGTCTGGCCTGAAGATTGGACCTGACGGGTCTGCTGGTGGACATCACTGCGCTCATGGCGATCATTCCTCACGTGGAAAGGCGGTTTCCAAAGGTCGCCGCCGGAACAGTTTGCGGGCAGGTTTCGCCCGACAACCTTATTGGATGTTCTTCATCTCGGCTTCAACCATCTTTACCACGCTCGCAGGGAGCGGCACGAAACCCAGATCCTCGGCCATTTTCTGACCGTGGTTGAGGGCCCAGCCAAAGAAGTCAACCACGCCTTTCTGCTTGGCAGCGTCGGCCCCCTTTTCGTAGGCAAGAATGTAGGTCGCACTGGTGATTGGCCAGGCATCCTTGTGAGCCTGGTCGAGCAGGTCGGGAGCCATGCCCCTGACTTTGAAGTTGGCGCCGGCGGCCGCGGCCTCGACGGCGTTCTGCGTCGGCACGATGTAGTGGCCGGACTTGTTCTTCAGGGCCACGAAGTTCATCTTGTTCTTCGTGGCATCGGCGATATCGACGTAGCCAATGGCGCCGGCAATCTTCTGCACGTTGGCCGCAACGCCGGGGTTGCCCTTGCCGCCAACGCCGTTGGCGGGCCAGTTCACAGTGTTACCGGCACCAACCTCGTTCTTGAACGACGCCGACTGCCGGGCCAGATAATTCGAAAAAACGAAGGTGGTTCCCGATCCGTCGGAACGGAAAGCCACAGTCACCGCCAGATCGGGCAGCTTCAGGCCGGGGTTCAGGTTGACGATGGCCGGGTCGTTCCACCTCCTGATGGCGCCCCGGAAGAGGTCGGCAACCGTGGGGCCGTCGAGTTTCAGTTTTCCGGACTCGATGCCGGGAACATTGATCACCAGGGTCACGCCGCCCATCACGGTCGGGACCTGTACCAGGCCGGCAGCATCGAGATCGGATTCGCTCAGTGGGGCGTCGGTGCCGCCGAAGTCTACGGTCCTGGCCTTGATCTGCTTGACGCCACCAGAAGAACCGATGCCCTGATAGTTCACCCGGTTCCTGGTCGCCGTCTGATAGGCCTCGGCCCACTTGGTGTAGACCGCGTAGGGAAAAGTGGCGCCGGCACCGGTGATGTCGGCAGCCAGCGCAGAGAGAGTCAGGGACAGGGTGGCAGTTAGAACAGACAGCTTGCACAGGGTGCGATGGGTATTCATTTTCAATCTCCGGACAATCGGGGGGGTCATAGGGGGTGGCGGCAGTCTAGGTGTCGATCATTGCGGGATGATGACGGCCGGCCTCAGCAGCCATCTGTCGGCGTCAGGCCTCGTCAGTGGGCTTGGGAAGCGTGTGCCGAATGTCGATGCCGCTGACGATGTAGATCACGTCCTCGGCGATATTGGTCGCGTGATCGCCAATCCGTTCGATGGCCTTGGCGATCCAGAGGATGTCAAGCGCTTCGCTGATCGTGCGCGGGTCTTCCAGCATGTAGGTCAGCAGTTGCCGCAGGATGGTATTGAAGGCGGTATCGACGGCCGCGTCCGTACCGATGACCCGGCGAGCCGCCTCGACATCCCGACGGGCCAACGAGTCGAGCGCCGCCCGCAGCATATCGGTGGCAAGCCGTCCGCAATGGTCGAGGTCGGTCAATCGCGGGAGGTAGTGAGCGCCGTCCAGACGCAGCGCTCGCGACATGCGGGCAATCTCGCAGGCCTTGTCGCCGATCCGCTCGAGATCGGTCACGATCCGCAGGATGGCCAGAATCAGGCGCAAATCGCCCGCCGCGAGTTGCCGGCGGGCAATCAGCAGCGTGCAGTCCTCGTCGATACCGACCTCGTCGGCATCGACCTGGCGTTCGCCATCAATCACCTGCTGGCTTGCCTCGGCGCTCCCGGTACTGAAAGCCTCGATCGCCACCAGCACCTGTCTTTCGACCAGGGTACCCATCTGCAGAATTCGGCTGCTGATGTATTCGAGTTCGCGGTCGAACTGCTTACTGAGGTGATCACTCATGGGTCTGTGCTCGCATTGGGAGGTGGGATCGGCGATCGGAGAATAGGCCCGTCATGTTACGAAAAAATGACGGCTACCCGATCCGGCATCAAGCCAGGCCGGAATCGCACCCCGCTCGATTTCGCTGCCTGCGATGACCTTGAGCATGCCATCGGCTCTCGCCGCCTGGGCATCCCTTGCCTGCACCGCTCCCTGGTTGGACCTGGGCGGAAGAACGATCCGTCCAATCGCACCAAACGGTCATGACTTTTCCAGGCACCCCCCAATCATGAAAGTCATGACCGTTTCCCTCTCCCCCAACCCCTCACCTGAGTGCTTCTGGGATGGGCGGAATCTCTGGTAATGATGCGCTCGCCGGCAACTGACGATTGACTTCGCTTGCCCGATGCGAGGATACTCTCGATGGCATCATTGAATTTCCCGACCCGGCTGCAGGGCGATGACGGCTACGGCTTTCAGGCCCACGCACTGCCCGCCAGACAGGGGATCAGGGAGTTGCAAGGATCGATCCGAATAACTGAACGACATCGGGGCTCGAACATGGCGATACTCAAGGAATTCGAAGAACTGGTAGTGACCTCACGGCCCGGCCAGGCGGCCGCCGGCCGTTTGCACGAGATGCGCGAAGGCTCGGTACGTTGCCTGGGGCCGCATGGCCTGCACCGCATGGCTTACGTCGAGTGGGGCAACCCGGCCAATCCACGCGTCCTGATCTGCGCGCACGGCCTGACCCGCAACGGCCGCGATTTCGATGTCCTGGCCAACGCCCTGGCCGACGATTACCGGGTCGTCTGCCCGGACGTCGTCGGGCGTGGCCGCAGCGATCGCTTATTCTTCGCCGATGACTACGGCGTGCCGGTCTACGCCAACGACATGATGACACTGATCGCCCGCCTCGCGGTAGACTCGGTACACTGGCTGGGAAGTTCGATGGGCGGCCTGATCGGCATGTTCCTGGCGAGCCTGCCGGGCTCGCCGATCAGTCGACTGGTGCTCAACGACGTCGGGCCGACGATCGGTATCGACGCCCTGCAGCGGATTGGTGAATATCTCGGGAAGGCTCCGGATTTCGCCGATCTGGCCGAGGCAGAAGCCTATGTGCGCGTCGTGTGTGCGCCGTTCGGCGCCCTCACTGACGCGCAGTGGCGCTTCATGACCGTCGTCGGCACGCGGGCGAAGCCTGACGGCGGCATTGAGATGAACTATGACCGCGCAATCGCCCAGCCCTACCAGAAGGCCTTCCTTGAGGCCAAGGAGATCAACCTCTGGCCGATGTACGACGCCATCCGCTGCCCAACGCTGGTCCTGCGCGGTGCGCAATCGGACATCCTGCTGCACGACACCGCCACTGAGATGACGACCCGTGGACCGCGTGCAAAGCTCGTCGAAGTGCCGGCAGTTGGCCATGCCCCGATGTTCCTCGAAGAATCGCAGGTACGCATCGTCCAGGACTTCCTGCTCGCCGATCAGGGCTGAGCGCAGGATCTGCACAGCGTCATCGAGGTGGTCGTCGCCGATGCCGACGACCAGCCCTTGCGCCGGTGCCACCGGCGCAGTGCTCGAGCGCGACGAAACCGTGATGCAGGGCTACTAGCGCAACCCGCAAGCGACGGCCACGACGCTACGCAACGGCTGGCTGCGTACTGGCGACATATCGCTTAATGTGAAAGTCGCGTCAGCGACTCACGAATCTCCCCTCTCCACTTGCGGGAGAGGGGTCGGGGGAGAGGGGAAACGGTCATGACTTTCATGATCGGAGGTGCCTGGAAAGTCATGGCCGTTAGCCGGTTCGGCGACACACCTGTGGCGAATACGGCCGGGGTCGGTCTGGTCATGCTCGCGCATCATCAAATCAGCGCTTTTTCAGTTCGACCAGCGGGATCACGTCCGGGATGTGGATGCGCGGGCGGTCGGGTTCGGCTGCGCGCAGCGGCTCGCATTCGACCATCGTGGTCAGGCAGCGACGGGCAAGATCCTGGTAGGTGTGGGTACCTTCAACCTTCCATGCCCTCTCCTCATCGGAGAGGAGGCGGATGACCCTGGCCGGAATACCGGCGGCGAGGCTGCGCGGCGGGATCTCGACGCCGGCCTTGACGAAGGCGCAGGCGGCAACCATCGCGGACTCGCCGATGAGGGCGTTGTCCATGATCACTGCATTCATGCCGACCAGCGCGTTCCTTTCGACACGGCAACCATGCAGCACGGCACCGTGGCCGATGTGGCCGTCTTCGCCAACGACGGTGTCGGTACCGGGAAAGCCATGCATGACACAGGTATCCTGGAGGTTGGCGCCGCGTTCGAGGATCAGCCGCCCGAAATCGCCGCGCAAGCTGGCGCAGGGGCCGACATAGCAGCCCGGGCCGACGATGACATCACCGATCAGGACGGCGGTTGGATGGACGAAGGCCGTCGGATCGACCACGGGCACGATGCCATCGATCGCATAGACGCGCAGGGTATTCATGAACAGCCTCCCGAAAGGTGGAACGGGGATTCTATCCATTAATGGCGGTTTCTCGGTACAGTATTGGCAGAAAGCCACGATGAACGTTCCACGCCCGATTAAATTGCAGGTCTTTTGCGAGGAGTCCGCATGAACATCACCGAATCCCTGCTGCATGCCCTGAAGGCGCATGGCGCCCATGAAATCTTCGGCATCCCCGGCGATTTTGCCCTGCCCTATTTCCGCATCATCGAGGAAAGCCGTATCCTGCCGCTCTATACGCTCTCGCACGAACCCGGCGTCGGTTTCGCAGCCGATGCGTCGGCGCGCTTTCACGGCACGCTCGGTGTCGCCGCGGTCACCTATGGCGCGGGGGCGCTCAACATGGTCAATGCCGTCGCCTCGGCCTTTGCCGAGAAGTCGCCGCTGGTCATCCTGTCCGGCGGCCCCGGCAAGAACGATGCGCGCTCGGGGCTGCTGCTCCACCATCAGGCAAAGACGCTCGACTCGCAGTTCCAGATCTACCGCGAGATCACCTGCGATCAGGTACGTCTCGACGACCCGGCCCGCGCCCCGGCCGACATCGCGCGCGTGCTGGCGAGTTGCCGCCGGCATTCGCGACCCGTCTACATCGAACTGCCGCGGGACATGGTGGGCGCACCCTGCGCGACGACACCCACGATCGAACCCACCGGACCCGACCCCGACGCACTCGCTGCCTGTGTCGACGAGATCCTCGGCCGGCTGGCCGCCGCCACAACGCCAGTCCTGATGGTCGGTGTCGAGGTCCGGCGTTTCGGCCTGGAGGCCAAGGCCGCAGAACTGGCCCGCCGACTTGCCCTGCCGGTAGTCACCAGTTTCATGGGGCGTGGCCTGCTGGCTGCGGCCAATGCACCGCTGATGGGCACCTACCTTGGCATCGCCGGAGCGCCGGATGTGACCCAGGCCGTCGAGTCTTCCGACGGACTGTTTCTGCTCGGCGTGATCATTTCCGACACCAACTTCGGCGTATCCGACAAGAAGATCGACCTGCGCAAGACCATCCAGGCGCTCGATGGCCGTGTCTCAATGGGCTACCACACCTACGATGCGATCGGTCTCGAATCACTCGTCGACGCCCTGCTGGCACGAACCGTGCCGTCCAACCGATACTTCGAGGTCAAGAAGCAGGACTACCCCTTCGACCTGCCTGACGATGACACGCCATTGATGCCACTCGACATCGCCACCGCAGTCAACGACCTGATGCGCGACAAGGGCCGCATGCCGATCGCCTCGGACATCGGTGACTGCCTGTTCACGGCGATGGACATCGCCAACACCGAACTCGTTGCCCCCGGCTATTACGCGACCATGGGCTTCGGCGTGCCGGCCGGCATCGGAGTGCAGGCGGCATCCGGCGAGCGTACACTGATTCTGGTCGGTGACGGGGCTTTCCAGATGACCGGCTGGGAACTCGGCAACTGCCGGCGTTTCGGCTTCGACCCGATCGTGATCGTCTTCAACAACCAGTCGTGGGAGATGCTGCGGACCTTCCAGCCGCAATCGGGTTTCAACGACCTCGACGACTGGCACTTCGCCGACATGGCTCCGGCCATGGGCGGCGAAGGCGTGCGGGTCAGCACGCGGCGCGAACTGAAGCGCGCACTCGCCGAGGCACACGCGACACGAGGCAAATTCCGGCTGATCGAGGTCATGCTGCCACGCGGCGCACTGTCACCGACGCTGGCGCGCTTCGTCACTGGTCTGCGGCGGCTGACGGCCAACCCCGGTTGAAACGAGGCCATCCCAGACCCCCTCCGGCGTCGGAATGCCCTCCGCAAGCAAGCAGTGCGACGGCCTCTGAAAAGCCTGCCGATGATCCAGAAGGGTGGCGATGACCGGGCTGAGCCGGCCTGGCCGCCTTGCGTGTCACTCCGGCTTGCGTTTGGCGCGTGGATGCGCCTGGTCGTAAACGGCCGCCAGATGCTGGAAATCAAGGTGCGTGTAGACCTGTGTCGAGGCGATGCTGGCATGACCGAGCATCTCCTGCACCGCCCGCAGATCGCCCGAGGACTGCAGCACGTGCGAGGCGAAGGAGTGGCGCAGCATGTGCGGATGCACCCGTGCCGGCAGGCCCTGTACCAGCCCACGCCGCTGCAGGCGTTGCTGGATCATGCGCATGCCCAGGCGTTTGCCGTGCTGGCCAACGAACAGCGCCGCCTCGTCGGCCGCCGCCAGGCGGGCGCGCTGCGCAGCCCACAGCGCCACTGCCTCCCTGGCCTTGCTCCCCACGGGAACGATGCGCAGCTTGCTGCGCTTGCCGAGGACGCGCACCTCGCCAGCCAATAGATCGTCAAGAGAGGCGAGGTCGAGGGCTGCGAGTTCGGCCAGGCGCAAGCCCGAAGAATAGAACAATTCAAAGATCGCCTGATCACGAACCGCCAACAGGTTTTCCGGGTTCGTTTCCAGCAAGTGGTTCGCTTCGTCAGGCGACAGCACTTTCGGCAAGGCCCTTGGGCTCCGCGGCGGCCGCACGCCATCCACGGGATTCTGCGTGGCCATGCCGCGCTGGCCAAGCCAGCGATAAAAACCGCGCCAGGCCGAGAGCGTGCGCCCAAGCGAGCGGCCACCGAGCCCGCGCGCGTGCAACTGTGCGACGAAGCGGCGAATGTGATGCGTCTGCAGGGCGTCGAAGCCGGAGGCATCGGAGCATTCAGCGTGCGAACCGGTGGGCGATTCGCCCGGCGAATCCTCCGGCAAGCCGTTGCTCAGGTCGCAGAGCAGATCGAGATCACGCCGATAATTCCTGACCGTGTGCGCCGACAGCCGCCGCTGCTGCGCCAGTTCGTCAAGGTAGGCGCTGACGCTGGCCGCGCGCGCGCGGGCAGCCATCGAGGTCGTTTCAGCGCAGGACACGCGTCAGCGCCGCCGCCGACATTTCACCGAGACGCACGAGGTAGACGGTCCCCATGCCGGCGTAGAAACGCTCGTGATCTTCGCTGCCGAGGGCAATCATGCCGATCGTAGCGCTCCCGTGGTGCATCGCGATCAGGCCTTGTGAACGCACATGCAGCGACGCCTCACCGAACCACGATGAGGTTTCGAAACCCGCCGTCGAACCACAGTAGGGTTGCGTCAGCGTTTCTGCAAACGCCTGCAGTTCCTGGCTGACCTCGGCGAATTCCGGCAGCTCGTCGACACCTTCCGGACGATGCCAGAGGCGCAGCGCCACGTGCGGGACGGCAAAATCGTCACGCAGGTGGAAATTCAGGGTGTGCAGCACCGCCTGAAAACTCCTGGCGATGATCAGACCCACCGCCAGCCGGTGCATTTTCTCGCTGATCGCGTCGTTTTCCTCGGCAAACTGCAGCAACTCGCCCATCTTGCCTTCGAGGTGCCGGTTCTTGTCCCGCAGCGCCAGCATCTGACGTTCGGTGATCGAGATCGTCCGCCCCGCATACGGGTGCGGAACCACCATGTTGGAGACCAGATCAGCGTGTTCCTCGAAAAACTTGGGATTGTCCTGCAGGTAACGCGCGACTTCTTCCGACCTCATAACTCGATTTCTCCGTTGAATACAGTAAGCGCAGGGCCGGTCATCGATACCGGCGTTCCCTGGCCATTCCAGACGATGCTCAGATCGCCACCGCGGGTTTCGACGCGCACCGGCGAATCGAGCAGGCCACGCGCGATACCGGCGACCACGGCAGCGCAGGCGCCGCTGCCGCAGGCCAGCGTTTCACCCGCGCCACGTTCGAAAACCCGCAGGCGAATCGCGTGCCGGTCGAGCACCTGCATGAAACCGGCGTTGACGCGTTGCGGGAAACGCGGGTGCGATTCGATCAGTGGCCCCAGCCGCTCGACTGGTGCGCTGTCGACGTCGGCAACCACTTGCACGGCGTGCGGATTGCCCATGCCGACAGCGGTCACGGCCCATTCCTCGTCGGCGACCCGGAGTGGCTGCAAAAGATCGTCGCGGTCGCTGACGAAGGGAATCTTGTCGGGGGCAAATACCGGCACCCCCATGTCGACGGTCACTGAGCCGTCCTCCTCGAGGCGCGGAACGATCACGCCGCGCATCGTTTCGACGCGGATCTCGCGTTTCCTCGTCAGCCCCTGTTGATGGACAAAGCGGGCGAAGCAGCGTGCGCCGTTGCCGCACTGCTCGACCTCGCCACCATCGCCATTGAAGATGCGATAGCGGAAATCGACATCGGGCCGCGTGCCCGCTTCGACCAGCAGCACCTGGTCGCAGCCAATGCCGAAATGGCGGTCGGCCAGGAAGCGCAGTTGCTCGCGCGTCAGTTCGAGCGCCTGGCGAATCCCGTCGAGCACGACAAAGTCATTGCCGAGCCCCTGCATCTTGGTGAAGTTCAGTTTCATCTTACCGTGAAAGTCGCGCAGCGACTCACAACGCTCCCCTCTCCCGCCAGCGGGAGAGGGTTGGGGGAGAGGGAAACGGTCATGGCGTCAAAGCTTTCATCATTGGGGGGCGTTTTATTCGCCATGACCGTTGGTTCAGGATTCGGCAGGGTGCCCAAGCAACGGTTTCGCCATTATAAAGTCGTCCATGACGAATCCCTGGCCAATATCGACGCACACTGATTCGCGAACGGCAAAGCCATGCTTGCGATAAGCAGCGATGGCGGCCTGATTCCGCTTGTTGACCGCCAGAATCAGTGTCCCGCAACCGAGCGCCAGCGCGCGGTCGGCCACCTGCGCAATGAGCCGGGCGCCGAGGCCCAGGCGCTGCCTTGCCGGATCGACGTAGATCTTGTCGAGTTTCATTTCCTTGCCGCCGTCGACCCGCAGGCAGGACGAAAAACCGGCCAGTTGGCCATCGACCCGGAGCTGATCCCACCAGAGATCCGGCATGGTCAACTCGTCAAGCAGGCGCTGCCGGTGGTAGCGCTGTTCGAGCATGAAATCGATCTGCGCCTGGCTGATGATCCCAGGGTAGGTCTGCTGCCAGATCCGGCGTGCCAGTGCAGAGACGGCATCGACATCGGCTGCGGTGAGGGGGGTGATCAGGATCTTCATGCTTTCAACCGTTAAGGAAAGTCGCGTCAGCGGCTCACGAATCTCCCCTCCCCACTTGCGGGGGAGGAGTCGGGGGAGAGGGCAACGGTCATGACTTTCATGATCGGGGTCTGGAGGAGAGATGACCGTTAGGTGACTAGCGATTTGCCGGTCAGTCGTTCGAGTTCGGCGCGCAGTTCCGGGACGGCCTGCGCAAACTCCGCTTCGAGTCCGGGCAGTGCTGCGGCCACTTCGGCTGCGTCCTGCTGGCGAGCGAGGGCTTCGATGTGGGCGGCGCGGGCTGAAATACTCGCGAGGCCAATCGCGGCACTCGACGACTTCAGACTGTGGGCAGCGCGCGTGACTTCCGGCCAGGCCGGCTCCGGCAGACGCGTGCGGAGGGTGGCGATGAGCTTCGGAGTGTCGTCCAGATACAGGGCGATCACCCGCTCCACCAGCTTGCCCGTGCCGGGATGGTTGAAGCTCGGATTGTCGACCAGAGCGCTGCGGTCGAGCAAGGATGCCGGGGCTGAGCTGGTCTGAACCGGCAACGCGGCAGGCGGCGGCGAAGCCGCCACCGAAGCACTGGCGCCGGCAGGCAGCCAGTGCAGCAGACAGGCCAGCAATGGCTGGATGCGAACCGGCTTGCTGAGATAGTCGTTCATGCCGGCGTCGAGGCAGCGCTGGCGATCCTCGGGCAGGGCGTTGGCGGTGAGCGCGACGATCGGCACCCGCGACCATGGCGGCGGCAGAGCGCGGATCGCTGCCGTCGCCCCGTAACCGTCCATGACCGGCATCTGACAGTCCATCAGGACCAGATCGAACGCCGACTGCTGCAAAGCCTCCACCGCCAGCGCGCCATTTTCGGCGATCGTGACGGTAGCGCCAAGCTGCCCCAGAATGGCCTCGATCACGACCTGATTGACCGGGTTATCCTCTGCCACCAGAATGCGGGCCCTGATTTTGTCGACGCTCCGGGCGGCGGTCGTCGGTTCGGCCAGCGGCGCCACCGCCCTGGCAAAAGGCAGGTCGATGGTAAAGGTGCTGCCCTGCCCGAGGATGCTGTCCACACGGATCGTACCCCCCATCAATTCGACAAAGTGCCTGCAGATCACCAGGCCAAGCCCGCTGCCGCCAAAGCGACGGGTCGTCGACTGGTCGGCCTGGACGAAAGGCTGGAACAGGCCGGCGATCGCCTCGGGAGCAATACCGATGCCGGTATCGCGGACACTGCAGCGCAACCAGAGTCGGTCGTCGTCGGGACGCGGGTTGAGCGGGGAAACGCCGAGGGTGATCGTTCCTCCTTCGCTGAACTTGATGGCGTTGCTGATCAGGTTGGACAGAATCTGGCGCAGACGCGTCGGGTCGCCGTTCAGGGCCAACCGGTCGGGGAGACGAAAATCGGTGACCAGGATGTTGCCGCGGGTCGACGCGAGTTCCCGGAAGATGTCGACAAGCTGGCCAAGCAGGGCCTGGAAGTCGAAATCGGTCTGTTCGATGACCACCCTGCCCGCCTCGATCTTCGCCAGGTCGAGAATGTCGCCCAGCAACTCATGCAGTGCCCGTCCGGCGCTGCCGATGGCGCGCACATAGCGGTCCTGCTCGGCGTTGAGCGGCGTACGCTCGAGAATCTCGGCCATCCCCAGAATCCCGTTGAGCGGGGTGCGGATTTCGTGGCTCATGTTCGAGAGAAACTTCGACTTGGCGTGGCTCGCGGCCTCGGCGACCTGTTTGGCTTCCAGCAATTCGGTGTTGCGTGCCACCAGGCGACTGGTCAGGGTTTCAAGAACATTGACCACGACCTGCACCTCGTTCCCCGATTTCGCAGTGATGCCGCTGCCGGTGAGTTCCCGCGCCAGTCCTTCTGCCTTGTCGCGCAGCGCGTACAGGGGGTGCAATGTCCAACGCAGCAACAGAATTGCCAGCAGACTGCAACCCATGAAGATGACCAGGGTGTAGATGACGGCGCGTTCCTGGCCCTCGGCCAGCCGCTGGTAGGCCGACGAACCGTCCAGGACGGCCACCACCACGTAGGCACTATCGACGATCATCAGCGGCAGGTAGCCGACCGTCTCGTGCGACTCACGGAACTGGCGAAAGACCGGGATCTTCTGGGTCAGTGCCTCCTGGATCAGGGCGGGGTCAAGACTGCGCGGCCGGGTCGTCGAAGCAGCCAGCACTTGCCCGGTTCGGGCGACCAGAAAAAGCTCGGTAGAAAGTTCCCGGCCGAGCTTCTGAAACAGCGCCGAGTCAACCCGGACACCCACGCCGATCGTACCGACCACCTGCCCTTGCGAGCGGATCGGTTCGATCGCGCGTACCGTCAAGGTACCGACTTCGAGTTCGCTGGCCAACATGCTCTCGCCTTGCAAGGCTTCGAAGACACCCCAGGCTGACGATCGATCGCCACCTGCTCCCGCGTCATCGCTCCGGTAGAGGACGATTTCCCGATCGTCGGTTACCTCGATGAGGCCAAGCTCGCTGACCACCCTGGCGTTATCCAGAGACTGACGAAGCGTCTTGGCAGCGTCTCCACCCTGTGAGCTGGAAAGATGCCTTCCCAGACTGTCCCCACGCGCGATCAGCCGGGCCGTCAAGCGGGCGCGCTGTGCATGCTCGGCCAGGAGTTCCTGGAGAACGCGGCCGACGGTCTGAATCTCCTCGATCTCCTGAGCGTCCACCGTGGCCTGCAGGGTATCCCCGGAAACCCGGAAAGCCGTCCACTGCGCCAGTCCCGCCAGCAAGGCGAAAATCAGCACCAGCGTGAAGTGGAGAGAGAAACGGGAAAAGAGGCCGCGTTGCATCCGGAGCGTTCGACGGGTCTTCGCTCAGCCCGCCATCCCCGGCGGCAGGATGCCGTGCTGGCGCACGATGCGCTGGCCCTCGGGCGAGCGAATGAAATCCAGGAAAGCCCTGGCGGCAGGTGTCAATCCGTTGGGCTTGTGAATCAGGCCGAGTTCGACCCAGGCCGGGTAGCTTCCCTTCTCGAGATTTTCCGGGGTCGGATCGACGCCGTCGAGCGCCAGGTGCACGACCCGGGTGGTGCACGCAGCCAGCGCCGATCGATTGAGCATACCCAGGCTGCTCGGGTAACGGTCGAGCAGCGCGATCAACTGGGGGTCCAGGTTCACGGTCTTGACTCCCGGCCCGAAAGAGATTTCCTGGAAGGGTTTGATGACCTTGGCGATCGCCTGGCGGCTGGCGTCGGAGTTTTCGCGTCCGACGGCACGAATCGGAGCGGCCTTGCCCCCCAATTCGCCCCAGTTGGTGATCCTGCCGCTGTAGATGTCGACCAATTGCGCTGCGCTGAGGCTTCGAACGGTCACGCCAGCGCCGCCGACGATGACCACCGGGTCACGCCCGAGGGAAATAAAAACGAAACCCTGTTTGCGTTCTTCGTCCTTGAGGAGCCGTCCGACGCGCCCGACACTGGAAATGCCCTCGCCGACATCGCGCAGCGCGCCGGCGGTGCCCGTGGACGGCGGGATGACGATGCGGTGCTGCGCCTGTCGTGCATTGAACGCCCTGGCCAGTTGGTCAAGCACATATTCCGGATTGCCGCTGCCGGGGATCACCAGATCCTCGGCGCGAGCCGTTCCCGCCAGCAACAAGGCGAGCAGCACGATCCACCACTGACGCACTGAACTCATCATCCACTCCTGTTCTTCGGAGAAGGGCCGTACAGCAACCGACCACGGCCGCATCCGCGTAGATCCAAACCAGCACGCTACCCGTCGCGGAGTTTAGCAAACTTGTCGGCTGTGCCGCGCGGGTGTGAATGAAAGTGTTGGGAGTTCCCGATATGCCCTCCCCCTCGCGGGGGAGGAGTGATCACCGATGCCAACGCATCTTGATCGAACCAGGCACTTCGACCAATACTTTCATTCGCACCCTTTGAAAAATGGCCATCTCGATACCCTGTTTCAGGCCAACTGTCTCCAGGCGCACGCGTTGCAACCCGACCCGTTCACGAGGAGACGGCTTCCCGCACGGCGGCCGCCAGCTTCTCAGCCGCTCGGCAGACAGTCGCCGAGTCCTGACCCTCGACCATCACGCGCAGCAGCGGTTCAGTCCCTGAAGCACGCAGGAGTACCCGCCCACAGCCATTGAGTTCACTCTCCACCTCGCGCTGCGTCGATCCGATCAACGGGTGGTCTTTCCAGGGAAAGCCCTTGCTCAACGCCACATTGATCAGCTTTTGTGGATAGAGCTTCAGATTCCCGAGAAGTTGTTGGAGATCGCAGCCCTCTTCGCGCAAGACAGAAAGCACCTGCAGGGCGGAAACGATGCCATCGCCGGTGGTATGCCGGTCGAGACAGAGAATGTGCCCCGAATTCTCCCCACCATAAAGCCAGCCTTTCTGCCGCAGCATGTCCATCACGTATCGGTCGCCGACATTGGCACGAACGAAAGGCACCTTGAACTCAGCTAGCGCATGCTCAAGAGCAAGATTGCTCATCAGGGTACCGACGACACCCGCGACGTGGCCTTGACGTAGCCGGCCCCGCACCACCGCAAACAGGAGTTGATCGCCATCGTAGAGATTGCCGACTGCGTCAACCATCATCACCCGGTCTGCATCGCCGTCCAGAGCAATCCCGAGGTCGGCACCTTGAGCCACGACAGCGTCACGCAAGGCAGCAGGTGCCGTCGCACCGACCTCCTGGTTGATGTTAAGGCCATTCGGTTCGCTGCCGATGCTGGTCACCTCGGCGCCCAATTCGTGGAAGACATGCGGTGCGATGTGGTAAGCCGCACCGTTTGCGCAGTCGACCACGATTTTCAACCCCCGCAGGTCCATCTCAAACGGAAAAGTGCTCTTGCAGAACTCGATATAGCGGCCATCCGCATCATCGATTCTCCGTGCCCGGCCAAGACCGGCCGAAGGTACACAAGTCAGCGGTTCGTCGAGCGCAGCTTCAATCTCCGATTCCATGTCATCGGGCAGCTTGGTGCCCGCTGCCGAGAAGAACTTAATGCCGTTGTCGTAATATGGGTTGTGTGAAGCGGAAATGACGATTCCTGCCTGCAAGCGCAGAGCACGAGTGAGGTAAGCAATCGCCGGCGTGGGCATTGGTCCAACCAGGCAGACATCGACACCCGCCGCAGAAAATCCGGCTTCCAGCGCCGCTTCCAGCATGTAACCGGAAATACGCGTATCCTTCCCGATCAGGATCGCCGGACGTTCTCCGGCCTTGACATGACTGCGCGCAGTGTCGCGAGCGGTGAGCACCCGTCCTGTCGCATGTCCGAGACGCATGACAAAATCCGGCGTGATCGGGATTTCCCCAACACGACCGCGCACGCCGTCAGTTCCAAAATACTTTCTTGTCACGATTTTCTCTCCCTCTGAGCGCAGATGAGTCGACGTCTGTTGAATCATCGCTATTCTACGCAAACACTGGAGAACCGACTGTCAAGTAAGGCACAAGCACTGCACGGATTATTGATTTTCCACCGCGAGCCAGACGGCCAGGGCGTCGCGTGTCTGCGCGACATCGTGAACACGCAACAGGCGCGCACCGCGTTGCGCGGCCAGCAAAGCGGCGGCGACGCTGGCCGCCAGGCGGTCTTCGACCATCCGCGCAGTGATGGCGCCGAGCATCGATTTGCGTGATATGCCCGCCAGCACAGGCAGTCCGGTCAGCGTCAACTCGGCGAAGCGACGCAGCATTTCGAGGTTGTGGTGCAATGTCTTGCCAAAGCCAAAGCCCGGATCAAGGACCAGACGATCACTCGCGATCCCGGCTGTTCTGGCCAGGGTAAGGCGGCTATGTAGGAAGTCCCGGACCTCGGTAACGACGTCGGTGTAGACGGGATTCTCCTGCATCGTCAATGGCTCGCCGCGCATGTGCATCAGGCAGATTGCACAATCGCTATCGGCTACCGCGGCGAGTGCGCCGGGCATACGCAGCGCGTAAATGTCATTGATCATCGAAGCGCCGTGCAGCAGCGCCGCGCGCATCACCTCAGGCTTATAGGTGTCGACCGAAATCGGCACGCCACAGCCAGCCAGGGCGTCCAGCACCGGCAGCAGGCGACCGAGTTCATCTTCAACACTTGTCGGCACGGCACCTGGACGCGACGATTCGGCCCCGATATCGAGGATATCCGCACCTTCGCCAATCTGTCGGTGAGCGTGCTCGATGGCCCTGGCAGTATCGTTCGCCAAACCGTCACCGGAGAACGAATCCTCTGTCAGATTGACGATTCCCATCACCAGCGGGCGGGCAAGAGAGAGTCTATGATTCCCGCAGCGAAGCAGCATCGGAAAAGCGGAACAGGTGTCCGATCAACTTGCCGTGGCGGGCCGTTGGCTTTCTCCCGCTACGCCACTCAGGCCGGAGCGGTTGCGCTGGGGGCAGCGTCCGGCGCATTGTGGTCCGGCTTGTTCGACGACGGCGCCGGTGGCTGTTTGGGTGGTCTTGGCGGCTTGCCTTCCATGATGTCGTTGATCTGGTCGGCGTCAATCGTTTCCAGTTCGAGCAATGCCGCAGCCATCGCTTCGACCTTGTCGCGATGACTATCGAGCAATCGACGTGCCAGAGCATACTGCTCGTCGATGATCCGGCGGATTTCCGCGTCGACCTTCTCCATCGTCGCTTCGGACATGTTCTTGTGCGTGGTGACCGAGCGCCCGAGGAAAACTTCACCATCGTTTTCCCCATAAACCATCGGACCCAGTGCATCGGACATACCATAACGGGTGACCATGTCACGGGCCATTTGTGTTGCCCGTTCAAAGTCGTTCGAAGCACCAGTGGTCATCTGGTTCATGAACAGCTCTTCAGCGATGCGCCCGCCGAACAGCACGGCAATCCGACTCATCAGATAGACGCGGTCGTAAGCGTAGCGATCCTCTTCCGGCAATTGCATGGTCAGGCCGAGCGCACGACCGCGCGGGATGATGGTCACCTTATGTACGGGATCGGATTTCGGCATCAGCTTGGCAACCACTGCGTGCCCGGATTCGTGATAAGCCGTATTGCGTCTCTCGTCTTCGTTCATGACCATGCTGCGGCGCTCGGCACCCATCATGATCTTGTCCTTGGCCTTTTCGAAGTCTTCCATGTCGACCAGGCGCTTGTTGCCACGCGCCGCGAACAGGGCCGCTTCGTTAACTAGGTTGGCCAGGTCAGCCCCGGAAAATCCGGGTGTCCCGCGGGCGATGATGTCCGCCTTGACGTCGGGGGACAGCGGCACCTTGCGCATATGCACCACGAGAATCTGTTCGCGCCCACGGATATCGGGAAGCGGGACGACCACCTGACGGTCGAAACGTCCCGGACGCATCAGCGCCGGGTCGAGTACGTCGGGACGGTTGGTGGCAGCGATCACGATGACCCCGACACTGGCCTCGAAGCCGTCCATCTCGACCAGCATCTGGTTGAGCGTCTGCTCGCGTTCGTCATTGCCACCGCCAAGTCCGGCACCGCGCTGACGACCCACCGCATCCAGCTCATCGATAAAGATGATGCAGGGAGCATGTTTTTTGGCGTTCTCGAACATGTCGCGAACACGCGCCGCACCGACACCGACGAACATCTCGACGAAGTCGGACCCAGAAATCGAGAAGAAAGGCACCTTGGCCTCGCCGGCAATCGCCTTGGCAAGCAAGGTCTTGCCGGTACCGGGGTTGCCAACCAGCAACACGCCTTTTGGAATACGCCCGCCGAGTTTCTGGAATTTCGACGGATCGCGCAGAAAATCAACGAGTTCCGATACTTCTTCCTTGGCCTCGTCACACCCGGCGACGTCAGCAAACGTGATCGTATTGGTCGACTCATCGAGCAGCCGTGCCTTGCTCTTGCCGAATGAGAAGGCACCGCCGCGTCCGCCGCCCTGCATCTGGCGCATGAAGAAAATCCACACGCCGATCAAGAGCAACATCGGGAACCAGCTGACGAAAATGCTCATCAGGAATGATTGCTCTTCCTCGGGCTTGGCCTCGATCTTGACCCCATGTTTGAGCAGATCGGAAACCATCCACAAATCCGGTGGCGCGTAGCTGGTCAGTTTGCGGCCGTCAGTCGTCGTTGCCTTGAGCACACGACCCTCGATGACCACCTTGGCGATCGTTCCCTTGCCCACTTCCTCGATAAACTGTGAGTACTCCATCGACGACTGGGTTACCTGGCGATTGTTGAACTGGTTGAACACCGTCATCAAAACGAGACCGATCACCAGCCAGACTGCCAGATTCTTGAACATGTTATTCAATGCTTCACCTCTTCCACGTTGCCTGGTCCGGGATTTCTCGCGAAACCTTGCCATTCCACAAGTTCACATTTATACATTCTAAACCGATTCGCGCCTGCTGAAGTACAAGCGACATCGATGACACGTTCACGCTTTCAGGATCCTGCCCAGCAAATAGACTTCCGGACTGCGATCGCGTGATGCGTCCGGCTTGCGCGCGGATACCAATTTAAAGTTCTTGCGCATCTCCGACAGGAAATCGGCAAAATCATGACCCTGAAAAAATTTGACCAGAAAAGCGCCGTCTGGTTTCAGCCAGTTACGAGCGAACTCCAGAGCCAGCTCGGCGAGGTACATGCCGCGGGCCTGGTCGCAGGCCGAGATGCCAGATATATTAGGCGACATGTCGGAAAGAACAAGCCCGACTTTTTCAGTCCCCAGCAGATTTCCGAGAATATCGAGCACTTCCTGCTCGCGGAAATCACCCCGAACAAAGGTCACGCCGCGCAAAGGCACCATCTCCAGCAAATCGACGGCGATGACGCGACCTTGGCCCTGTATTCTCTTCGCTGCGACCTGCGACCAGCCTCCAGGAGTTGCCCCCAGGTCGACGATGACGTCGCCAGGATGGATCAGATGGTCCTTGTCATCGATCTCGACCAGCTTGTAAGCGGCGCGCGAGCGGAAGCCTTCAGCCCTCGCCCGCTGCACATAGGCGTCGTTGACGTGCTCACGCAGCCAGGCATTGCTCGATCGACTTCGATTCATTCGCCGAAAACCGTTAAAATGGAGACTTCAAAAAAGGTATCCTGCATGCTCAACCTCAGTTCCGACGAGCGCCGCGCCTTGCGTGCCCGTACGCATTCCCTGCATCCCGTGGTCTCGATCAGCCACAGGGGTCTCTCCGAGTCGGTCGTCAAGGAGATCAATGTCAGTCTCGCCAGTCACGGACTGATCAAGATCCGGGTCTATCACGATGACCGGGAAGTCCGAGAGCAATTTCTTTCGATACTTTGTGACCAGCTCGACGCAGCGCCAGTCCAGCATATTGGAAAACTTCTGGTAATCTGGCGTCCGCCGGCAGACAAATCAGCCCAAGCGACCAGAGCGCGCTCAAGACCCATTGATCAGCGCTCCAGAAAACGCAGCCTCCAGGAGGGTTCGCAGCGCTGATCCCGCTGCCACTGGAAGTCGCCAGAGAAAGCGTCTCCGGAACAGCGCGAGTCTTTCTTCCAGCACACGACCTTACCGGGCGCCACGCCCGGCACTGGTCACGAGCAGCAAGCCAAGTACGCTCTGCACAAGGTAGAGGATGCTCGACACGCCATGCCAGGCGGCGAAACGGTTCCGCAACACGCTCTCCATCACTTCGCGCGGCAAGGCGTCGGCTTTGAGCTGCGCCAACAGCGGTTGCAGTCCGAACAGACTGACCGCGGTAAGCACGAGCATCAACAGCAACAACCAGAAGCGCCAGCGCCGCATGACCGCGCTGCCACTACGCAGCAACATGAACAACAACAGGTAGCTTGCACAGGCCAAGCCCACCCAGCCCATCAGTTCGAAGAGCTTGCCGGCAAGCATGCCTGCCGTTTGACGGTCGCTACCCAGCACGACGAACAGCGTCGGCGCCACGAGATAGCCGATCGCCCACAGGCCACCCACCCAGAGGGTCAGCATCACGTCGTACAGGGCATCTGCGAGGCGTCGCATGGGGTCGCCTACTCGTAGCGTACTTCGACGATTTCGTACTCGCGAATACCACCGGGAGCCTGCACCTCAGCGATGTCACCGGCAAATTTACCGATCAGCGCACGGGCAATCGGTGAGTTGATCGAAATTTTGCCCGCCTTGATGTCGGCCTCGTCCTCACCCACAATCTGATAACTGACGCTGAGGCCGGTTTCCTGGTCCTCGAGATCGAGCGTTGCCCCGAAAACGCAACGTCCATCGGCGTCGAGCAGCTTCGGATCGATGATCTGTGCATTCGCGAGTTTGCTCTCGATTTCCTTGATGCGGCCTTCGACGAATCCCTGCCGCTCCTTGGCGGCATCGTACTCGGCATTCTCCGAGAGATCGCCGTGCGAACGCGCCTCGGCAATCGCCGCGATGGCGCGTGGCCGTTCAACGGTTTTCAGCTTATGCAGTTCGGCACGGAGTTTCTCGGCGCCATTGACGGTTACAGGTATTTTGCTCATCTCATTCACTGCCAAACTGCCGACACCCACCTGATCGGCGGATTCGACGGTTCCATCGGTTAACCAATCTGATTCAGTTGTGCGTGCAAATCCTGTATCGGATAGACGACCAGTTCGCCACGATTCCTGATTCCATCTGCGGCCGCTTCCGCACCCCAGATCGTCGTATAGATCGTCACCCGTGCCGCCAGGCCAGAGGTGCGGATCGAGCGAGAGTCGCTGATGGCCTTGCGCTTTTCGTCCACGGTATTGATGATCAGGACAATCTCGTTGTTCTTGATCATGTCGACCACATGTGGACGCCCTTCGGTCACTTTGTTTACCGGCGTTACGGCAATTCCCGCTGCCGCAATGGCCGCCGCCGTACCGCGTGTGGCAATCAGCGTGAACCCCGCCGCCTGCAGTTCACGGGCAATATTCACCGCCTTCGGCTTGTCCGATTCCTTGACGCTGATGAACACCTGCCCCGAACTCGGGAGGCGGACGCTAGCCGCCGACTGGCTCTTGACAAAGGCTTCGGAAAAGCTGAGTCCAACTCCCATCACCTCCCCTGTCGACTTCATTTCGGGGCCAAGAATGGTATCGACGCCGCGGAACTTGGCGAAGGGAAAAACGGCTTCCTTGACCGAGAAATAATTCGGGACGATTTCCTGAAAGAGCCCCTGGCTGGCAAGCGATTGCCCGACCATGCAGCGGGCAGCGATCTTTGCGAGCTGTAGCCCAGTGGCCTTGGAAACAAAAGGGACCGTACGCGATGCGCGAGGGTTGACCTCAAGGACAAAAACCCTCCCTCTCTGGATCGCGAACTGGACATTCATCAGACCACAGACCTTCAGCCCCATGGCCATCAGCCGCGTCTGCCGGCGCAGTTCATCCTGCAACTCGGTGGACAGCGAATAGGGAGGCAGCGAACACGCAGAATCACCGGAATGCACGCCGGCCTGTTCGATATGCTCCATCACTCCACCGATGAGAACTTCCTGGCCGTCGCAAAGGGCATCGACGTCCACCTCGCAGGCATCGTTCAGGAAACGGTCGAGCAATACCGGTGAATCGTTAGAAACCTTGACGGCTTCACGCATGTAGCGTTCAAGGTCGCGCTCCTCATGGACGATTTCCATTGCCCGGCCACCGAGTACATACGAGGGACGAACCACCAGGGGATAGCCGATTTCGGCTGCCAGGCGCAACGCCTCGGGTTCGGTGCGGGCAGTCCGGTTGGCCGGTTGTCTGAGGCCAAGATCCTGAAGCAGCTTCTGGAATCGCTCGCGATCTTCGGCCGCGTCGATCATGTCCGGGCTAGTGCCGATGATCGGTACGCCGTTGGCTTCAAGGTCACGCGCCAGCTTCAGCGGCGTCTGTCCGCCATACTGAACGATGACCCCAAGCGGTTTCTCCACGGCGACGATTTCCAGCACGTCCTCGAGCGTCAGCGGTTCAAAGTAAAGGCGGTCGGAAGTATCATAGTCCGTGGATACCGTTTCCGGGTTGCAGTTGACCATGATCGTCTCGTAACCGTCGGCACGCAGCGCGAGCGCCGCATGCACGCAGCAATAGTCGAACTCGATTCCCTGGCCGATGCGATTCGGACCGCCCCCGAGAACCATGATTTTTTTCCGATCGCCGGGATTCGCCTCGCACTCTTCCTCATAGGTGGAGTAAAGATAAGCGGTATCGGTGGCAAACTCGGCCGCGCAGGTATCGACACGCTTGAAGACCGGGCGAATTTGCAACGCATGGCGGCGCTCACGAACGGCCGTCTGCGTCGTCCGCATCAGGGTCGCCAGCCGTTTGTCCGAAAAACCGGCACGTTTGAGATACCACAATTCGTCGCGCGACAGGGAAGCGAGCGGCCTGCCGCGGATACGTTCCGCTTTCTTGTAAAGATCTTCGATCTGCGCCAGAAACCACGGATCGATGGCCGTCAGCCGATGAATTTCGTTCAGGTTCAGACCGATCCGGAAGGCATCGGCAACGTACCAGAGACGTTCCGGGCGCGCCTCGCTGAGTGCCATCTCGATTTCTTCGCGGTCGACGCTGCGTTCATCGAAGCCGTCGACGCCGATCTCGAGGCCGCGCAAGGCTTTTTGCAACGATTCCTGGAAAGTTCGCCCGATGGCCATGACCTCACCCACCGATTTCATCTGTGTGGTCAGCCGCGAATCGGCCTCGGGGAATTTTTCGAAGGCGAAACGGGGCACCTTGGTGACCACATAATCGATCGACGGCTCGAAAGAGGCCGGGGTCTTGCCACCAGTGATGTCGTTAGCCAGTTCATCGAGCGTATGGCCCACCGCCAACTTTGCCGCCACCTTGGCAATCGGGAAGCCGGTAGCCTTTGATGCCAGTGCCGAAGAACGCGAAACACGCGGGTTCATCTCGATGACAATCATCCGCCCGGTCTGAGGGCAGATTGCGAACTGGACGTTCGAGCCGCCGGTATCGACGCCCACTTCGCGCAACACCGCTACCGAGGCGTTGCGCATGATCTGGTATTCCTTGTCGGTCAGGGTCTGCGCCGGTGCCACGGTAATCGAGTCCCCGGTGTGCACCCCCATCGGGTCGAGGTTCTCGATCGCACAGACGATGATGCAGTTGTCCTTGCGATCGCGCACCACTTCCATCTCGAACTCTTTCCAGCCGATCAGTGACTCCTCGATCAGTAACTCGCTGGTCGGGCTGGCTTCAAGTCCGCGTTTGCAGATTTCGACGAATTCTTCCTGGTTGTAGGCAATGCCGCCACCTGAACCGCCCATGGTGAACGATGGCCGGATGATTGCCGGATAGCCGATCATCGCCTGCACCTGCAGCGCCTCCTCCAGCGAATGCGCCATCGCCGAACGAGCCGACCCGAGACCAATGCGGGTCATCGCCGCCTTGAATTTTTCACGGTCCTCGGCCTTGTCGATGGCTTCCCTGGTGGCCCCGATCATCTCGACGCCAAAGCGTTCGAGAACGCCATGCCTGGCCAGATCAAGCGCACAATTCAGCGCTGTTTGCCCACCCATGGTCGGCAGCAGCGCATCAGGACGCTCCTTGCTGATGATTTTCTCGACGACTCTCCAGTTGATCGGCTCGATATAGGTGACATCCGCCATTTCCGGATCGGTCATGATCGTGGCCGGATTAGAGTTCACCAGAATCACCCGGTAGCCTTCCTCGCGCAGAGCCTTGCAGGCTTGTGCACCGGAATAATCAAACTCACAGGCCTGTCCGATGACAATCGGACCAGCGCCGATGATCAGAATGCTCTTGAGGTCAGTGCGTTTGGGCATGTTTCGCCTTTTCGTCTTGCATCATCTTGATAAAGCGATCGAACAGGTAGGCGATATCGTGCGGCCCTGGACTGGCTTCCGGGTGGCCCTGAAAGGAAAAGGCCGGCAGATCGCTACGCGCCAGGCCCTGCAGGGATCCGTCAAACAGCGACACGTGCGTTGCCAGCAGGTTGGCCGGCAGGGTCTCGACGTCCACTGCAAAGCCATGATTCTGACTGGTAATCAGGACCTGCCCTGTCTGGAGGTCCTTGACCGGGTGGTTGGCGCCGTGATGGCCAAACTTCATTTTCATCGTCCTGGCACCCGAAGCGAGCGCCAGCAACTGGTGACCCAGGCAGATCCCGAAAGTCGGTACGCGTCTGGCCAGGATTTCACGAATCGCAGTGATCGCGTAATCGCAAGGCTCAGGGTCACCGGGTCCATTCGAAAGGAACACCCCGTTCGGCTGCAGCCCGAGAACTTCTGCCGCCGTAGTCTGGGCTGGCACCACCGTCACCCGACAGCCACGTGCCGCCAGCAAACGCAGAATGTTGTGTTTGACACCAAAATCGTAGGCAACGACATGCCACAGCGGCGACGGCGCAGCGCCATAGCCACCCAGGCGCCATTGCCCGCCGGTCCAATCGTAGGACGACTGAACACTGACCACCCTGGCAAGGTCCATTCCGGCGAGACCGGGGAAAGCAACTGCTTCGGCAAGCGCGCGCCGGTCATCGACCTCGACGGCCATGATGCAGCCCGCCTGCGCGCCCTTTTCCCGCAGCAAACGAGTCAGCTTGCGCGTGTCGATACCGGCAATCGCAACGATGCCATGTTTCTGCAGATACTCTGACAGCGTCTCCTGCAACCGCCAATTCGCCGCCCGAACCGGCAGGTCACGAATCACCAGCCCAGCAGCATGGTTGCCAAGCGATTCGAAGTCCTCGGCATTGCAGCCAACGTTGCCGATATGCGGGTAGGTCAGGGTGACGATCTGACGACAGTACGAGGGATCGGTCAGTATTTCCTGATAGCCCGTCATCGCCGTGTTGAACACGACTTCACCGCTGGTACAACCTCCGGCGCCGATCGCCAGGCCGCGGAAAATCGTGCCGTCGGCCAGTGCGAGAATCGCCGGCGGAAGAGTGGGTAACAAGGACACGAAGGACTCCTGAGGTGGCTGCGGTTGAGTTTGCCGCCAGTCCAAGCTGTAGATACGCAAAAGCGGGACGAGCACACAGCCCTCCCGCTTGGTTCTTTGCAAGCCGCAGGATTATACCGGAAAGAACCCCCTTTTTGGGCAATTCGAAGCCGGCCGCAGCAACGCCCGACCGACCGTCGACGCCAAACCGCAAGCACCCGCTGCCAGCACAGCCAGTGCTTGTCAGAAATCCGGCACAGTGCTTTAATCCTCGAATTACCATTGATCAGAAGGAGTCCGGAAATGCCAGATACTCGTTTCAAGCCCTTACCCTGGACCCGGCTCAAGAGAGGCGTCCCCTGTTACCTCCCGAGAATGGCAACAACGGTCGCTCCGGTTGATGTCAATTCTCCGGCGCTGCGAGTCATGACCGATTTTCAGCACATGACGCCGATCACGATTGCGCGCGATGCCTCGCTTGACGATGCCAACAAAATCATGGCACTGTGCCATGTGCATTATCTGCTGGTAGCCGACGGGCAGCGGCAGTTGCAGGGAATCGTCACCGAAGCCGGGACCAGGGGCCACCGGCCGCTGGCCATAGCCCATACGATGGGTGTCCGTCCCGGCGAACTGGTGGTCGGCGATGTGATGATCAAACAACATGATGAGGTCGAAGTGATGCATCTCAGGGATGTGCACACGGCCAGAGTCGGCAACGTCTTGGCGACCCTGAAGGAATTGGGAACGCCTTATTGTCTGGTCGTAGACCACGATGAAGAAGACAATCACATCCTCTGTGGCATCTTTTCCCTGTCCAGGATCGAACGTGAGATGGGACTTGCACAGTCAGCAGAAATCGCACAAACCTTCTCGCAGGTAGTGAGTTCGCTCGGCCATTGAACAGGGCACCACTCGCTCGCGACTCGCTGCCGAGCGGTTGATCAACAAGGAATCAAGTCATGGGCAACCGTCACGACACACCTGAAATCTCATTCGACGACCCAGGGCGGCACGGTATGACACAGCGTGTCACCTGGATCAGCGTGGTCGTGAATATTTTCCTGACCAGCGCGCAGGTTGTCGCCGGCATCGTTGCCCATTCCCAAGGTTTGATCGCCGATGGCCTGCATTCGCTGTCCGATCTGGTCTGTGATTTCCTGGTGCTCTTCGCCGCTCACCACAGCAAGGATCCTGCCGACGAACGCCATCCCTACGGCCATGCCCGCATTGAAACGGCGGCATCGTTTGCGCTTGGCGCGATTCTGGCAGTCACTGGCGCCGGCATCATCTGGGGCGCCGGGGTCAAACTGCAAAACCTCGACAACTTGCCGCCGGTACAGCAACTGGCGTTATGGACGGCGATCCTTGCGCTGGCGGCGAAGGAGGGTCTGTTCCGCTACATGCTGCATGTCGGTGAGCGCCTGCGCTCACCGATGCTGATCGCCAACGCCTGGCATGCCCGCTCCGACGCCGCTTCGTCACTGGTGGTGGCCTTGGGAATCGTCGGCAATTTGATGGGCTACAACTTTGCCGACTCGGTGGCCGCAGTCATCGTCGGCTTCATGATCGTCCGGATGGGCGTAGTATTCGCCTGGGATGCCGTCCTGGAACTGATCGACACCGGCTTGTCGGTCGAGGAAGTCGACAGCATCCGCCAAGTGATCATTGACACCCCCGGTGTCAGAAACCTCCACGAACTGCGCACCCGTCGCATGGCGCATCGCTCACTGGTCGATGCACATGTCTGTGTCGACGCACGCATCAGCGTTTCGGAAGGTCACCGTATTGCCGAAATGACCCGCAAGCGCGTCCTCGACAGCCACTCTTCAGTTTCAGATGTGCTCGTTCATGTCGACGTCGAGGACGATCTGAACCACGACAGCCGACTCCAGAGCATGCCCGACCGCAGCGAACTGATGACGGAGCTGGCCCCCCTCCTCAGCAATCTTCCGGAACCCCGGCGAGTCATCCTGCACTATCTCAATGGCCGTATCGAAGCCGAGTTACTCCTGCCTCGCCAGTCCCTTGGCGACCCGGCCGGGGTCAGCAAGGCTGAGCGCGAGATTGCCAGGCAGTTGGCGGAATATCCGCTGATCAGTTCCCTTTCGATCAACTACGGTCGGCAGGTTTTTCCTGTTAGAGGTCACTGAATACCGTTTTCTGCAAGCGCCCCCGTGTCTCCGACGGTCGTACATGCACTATTTGCCCTGGGCCTGGACTTGCGAGAGTTTCTGTTCAATCCTGGCCAGTGGCACAGCTCCGGGGATCCGCTCCCCGTCCGCAAAGAAAACCGTCGGCGTACCATTGATCGCCAACTTGCGGCCGGTCTCGATGGTTTTCCTGACCGCGCTGGTATCGCAATCCCCTTTGCCTGTGGGAGCCTTGCCATCGATCATCCAGTCATTCCAGGCCTTGGCCTTGTCTGCGGCACACCAGATCTGATTCGATTTCTCCAGTGAATCCGGCGAGAGGATCGGATAAAGGAAAGTGTAAATCGTCACATTGTCGAGCCGGGCGATATCCCTGGCCAATTTCTTGCAGTAACCGCAGTTCGGGTCCTCGAAGGTGGCGAAAACACGTTTGCCATCACCACGCACCTGCTTCACCGCCAGCGTCAACGGCAAGTCAGAAAACTTGATTGCGTTCAGCTTCTGCATTCGCTCGTCGGTCACGTTCTTCATCGTCTTGGCATCGATCAGAGCCCCCAGGAGCAGCGCTGAAACCTTCTCGTCGGTATAGACAATCTGGCCATCGACGTAGACTTCGTAGAGACCCAGGTACGGGGTCTTGGTGACGCTGCTCACCGCACGTTCGAGCTTGCCTTCCACCGCTTTCTTGACGCTGGCTTCATCCGCGAGGGCAGACAGACTGAGAACTGAGGCGAGCGCAAACGGTACGAATCGTTTATACATCGGTAATTTCTCCGGGTAAAGGGGAGGCATCAGAATGCGCCAATGGCGTAGCGCACAAGTAAATTTTTTAGGACGGGTAAAGCATTGGTCAGGTTCATTCCGAAATTGCGCAAAGGCTTGAGTCCGGGCAAGGTCTGCCGGAAGAGTTGGTGAAGGGCATGCGTAATGGTCTGCAGGAGCAGCGTTTCCTCGCGCCTTTGTCGTTGATAGCGAGCCAGCAGGCGCTCGCTCCCGATGTCCTGCCAATCCGGCGTGGCCACCAGCAGACCGGCCAGAGCCTTCGCATCCTGGTAGCCGAGATTGATACCGTGCCCGGAAAGCGGGTGAATGCCATGTGCCGCGTCGCCAAGCAGTGCCAGCCGCGGGGCAACGATCCGTGGCACCTGCATCAGACGTAACGGAAAGGCTGTCGCGGGAGTCAGCAACCGGAAAGCACCCAGTTCGTGATTGCCGGCGGCGGCAACCTGGGCGCATAGTTCCTCGGCTGGCAGTGCCAGCATGGCCAGCGCGTTTTCGTCAGGCGTAGACCAGACGATGGAAAGGCGATGACCCGCCATCGGTAACCAGGCCAACACTCCGTCGTGGCGAAACCATT
>WBZL01001141.1_pt1 | contig 28556 bp, 20 predicted proteins | sample 5204291 | NCBI WGS metagenome assembly WBZL01 (sample SAMN12344345, study PRJNA552823) | activated sludge metagenome | biome: Activated sludge suspended growth; feature: Nitrification reactor; material: Wastewater; isolation source: activated sludge from nitrification reactor of wastewater...
CAAGCCGTATTTGCCCAGGAATCGCTTGTCCAGATCGATCAGGGCGGCGAGGTGGGCGCCGGAGGAATAGCCGCCGATAAAGCATTTCCCGCGGTCGTAGCCGTATTTCGCCGCGTGGTCGTAGAGCCATTTCACCGCCGCCGCCACGTCCTCCGCGTGTCTGGGGTGTTGGATGCCCCTGGTTTTTTTCGGGTCCCGCCAGACCGCCGGGCTCAGCCGGTGGCCGACGGACGCCATAGCGATACCCTTATGCCCCAGGTTGCGCGCCAGATCCAGTTCCATATCCTTGTTGACGTATGCCCAGGCGCCGCCGCCGATCCAGATCAGCAGCGGGGGAGCGGATTCACACTGGGGGACGACCAGGTGGAGGCTTTGGAGGCTGTCGGCATCCGGTCCGGGTGCGTAGGGCAGGTTTTTGAATTCCTTTAGTTCAAAAGGAGTGGCCGTTTGACTGACGGCGCAACCGGATAATAAGCCGAGTAGGGTAACGGTCAAAAGGATCTTGTTCATATCGAAAGGTATGAAAAATGAAGAAATGCATTGATTTTCTTAACGACAATGCGATCCCTGTCCGGTTGCAGCAAGGCCTATGTAGAGGATATCATGGCGTTCCACGCGGTGGGGAATGCGGTTGGGGCGTTGGCCGTTAGTCTGCAAGTGTATACGCCAGGGAGGTGATAGTTTTTATAGTTTATTCCTCTTCACGCCCTCAAATGTGATCTTCACCGGCCGGATCAGGCCCTGGTCGTCAAATTCGAGCTTGTCCATGCAGGTGGCGCGGTGGTTGTGGTGGGTTTCGGTGAGCGGTCGGCGGTGGTAGACGATGTACCAGTCGTCGGAGTGCGGGGCGTTGATCAGCGAGTGATGGCCGGCGCCGGTTGCCACGGCGGGGTCCTGCTGGAGTACCACGCCGATGCGCTCAAAAGGGCCGAAAGGCGAGTCGGCCATGGCGTAGGCGACCCGGTAGTCGGGTCCACCCCAGCCGCCTTCCGACCACATGAAGTAGTATTTGCCGTTGCGGATGAACATGAAGGGACCCTCCACGTATCCCTCCGGGGTGATCTCCCGGAAAACGGAGCCGTCTTCATAGGGTTCGAAACCGGAGAAATCAGCCTTGAGCCGGACGATATTGCAGTGCCGCCAGCCGCCGTAGATCATGTAATACTGCCCGTCGGCATCGTGAAAAACGAACTGGTCGATGGGTTGCGCGCCGTTGTGGAATTTGTCGAGGAGCGGCTTGCCCAGGTAGTCTTTATAGGGGCCTTGGGGCCGGTCGGCGACCGCCACGCCGATGCCGCCCGTTTCCTCGTCGTTCTGGATGTCATTGGCGGCGAAGAACAGGAAATACCGGCCGTCCTTGTGTACGATGGCGGGCGCCCACATGGCCTTATGCGCCCATTTTACGGCGGCGGTATCCAGGATATGGCTGTGTTTTTTCCATTTGATCAGGTCGCGGGAGGAAAAGGCGTCCAGAAAAACCTGTTTCTCGTACGCATCCGAATAGGTGGGGTAGATCCAGTACCGGTTGCCGAACACGGCGCCTTCGGGATCGGCGTACCAGCCTGGGAAGAGCGGATTGCCCGACATTTTCTGTGCCTGAACCGGTATCAGGACGGCTAGTAACATGATTGCCGTCAATAGATTGCGTTTCTGTTTTTTTAATTTCATATGTTGGGAAATATCAGACCCCGGAATACGGAGTGTCCATTAAGGTATTGGCTTTCAAATAAATATTCTCTCGCCGGGGATCGATGACCATATTGAACCTTTTGATCACCTCTCCGCCGAGAACGCTTATCTTCTGTCGCTTGATCGACCCGGCAAAAAAACCGACCGGGATGTCCGTCAGGGTAGCGCCGCCGATGGAAAACGCAGGCATGATCGCCTTTTGGGTTTTCAATACGTTGCCGTAGGAATCCTTCAGTTCTTTTTCATCGGTTATTTTCAGGTTGTCATTGAGCTTGTTCTTGTCGGCGAATGCATCGTCGAACAGGACGGCGCCGGCGTATCCCGAATGGATCAGGAACCGGTTGGGGTACGTTGCGCCGCCGATCGTGCTGAGGCCCTCCACGAACATCATACCGTTTTCGAAGACCAGGTCGAGCTTTTCGTAATCGTCCCCAAGCTTCGGCATGGCGGAATGGATGACGAGCCTGTTGCGGTCAAAATCGATCTCGATGGCCCGGCCGGCGAACAGGTCCGGTCCGAATTTTCCATCCGACAGCGGGCCTGAATTTTCATTTTCCCAGATGGAGACGTCTTCCCATTTCAGGTCTCTGATCTGCAGGGCATTCCCGGTGCTGTACCGGGAGGCGTTATCCCCGCCCCAGCTGTTGACGGTATCCTGGCCGTTGAAATTGAGGGTGGTCAACCTGGCCGTTGCGCTTTTGATCAGGGTCAGGTCGCCGCCGGCCGCGGTATGGAACATCAGGTCGACGGTGTCCTGCCCGTTGAGGACCGCCTTGACGATCATGTTGTTGTGCGGTGTCAGCACAAAGGGAATCGTGTCCGGCAGGGCCGGAGTTTGCGTTTTTGTACTGTCAGCCTGGCCGGTAGCCTGCCCGAAAACGCACGATGAAACGGCGACCAGAAAAAGGGTTCCGCAGATTTTGTTTACAGGTACCATATGATAGTTCCGGAAGTTTCGGTAAAAAACGGTAATTTAAAATTATTGACCATGTTTTCGAGTAAGAAAACGCGTCCTTGCAACATTGGATTCATTGAACAAACGTTTGTTCAAACCACTGTTTTCTATACCACATAAGGATCATAAGGAAACATAGGAAGCGTTCATTGCCATTGCGCCCTTGCGCAATGGCAATGAACGCATATGTGAACTTATATGCCTATGTGGTAAAAAAACAAACCAAACCCGAAGGGTTTAATCTTTGGAAGAAGTTTCCTGTTTCAAAAGCCCTCCTCAGTGGTGGGAACCGGGTTCATTGATCCGCAGCCAATCGATGACCAGCTGCCAGAGGACCTTGTTCTTGCGGCTGAAGAATTTCATATGGCCGATCGCCGGGAGTTTATAGTCTGCCGGGATCAACGTCAGGCGTTCGGCCGGTAATTTGTTGAAGACTGCCAGCATGTCCGACACATTTTCATTGATGGAAATGGGGTCATCCACGGCATTTACCCAGACCGACGGGCAGTCGACCGTGTCGTACCAATGGCGTTTGACGGATTTGCCGAAAGCGGTTCTGACATAACCGCCGCCGTTGCACCAGGTCCGCCACTGCCCGGCGACCTGCGGGGGGAGAGGCTCGCCCATCCCGACCCATTGCGATTTGGTATGTCCGAACACGAGGTTGTTGAGCGGGATGTACACATTCATAAAAAACCGGGCCTGCAACCTGAACGGCAGTTTCATATTGGCCAGGCGCCCGGAGGAAGCGGCATAGTTGAAAACGGAAGCCAGGTCGGAGGCATTGGGCATCAGTCCGAAGAGCTGCCCGCCGGCGCTGTGTCCGACCAGGTGGTACTGCGCCTCCGGAAAGCGGGTTTTGAGCGTTTCCAGGACCGCCGGCATGTCGAGCTGCCCCCAATCCTGGAGGGAAGCCTTGCAATCCTTGACAGGTCCGTGGAGCGAATCGCCGATGCCCCGGTTGTCGAAAGTGATCACACCGAAACCGTTTTCAGCCAGATATTCTGCAAACGGCGTATAGAAAGAACGTTTTATGCCGGTTGCCGGAGCCACCATGACGGCAGCTTTGGGTGCGCCTTTGGGTACAAAGAAGGTGGCAGCCAGTTTGGTGTCGTCAGCACAGCGGATCGCCGGGTATTCTGTCGTTATTCCTGACATGGGGAAAAAATAAACACGGATTAAATCACATTTCTACATTCAACTGCCGCCCTTCATCGGCTGCCTTTTTGTCCATGCCGCTGCCAAGCGCAATGCCGATCGCCATTCCAATGGGCAAACCGATGCCGATGAAAGCCATATTGCCCATCGCGATGCCGAATGCCGTACCGAGCGGCGTTCCGAAGGCGGCCATGCCCACGACCAGCCATACGGTGCGGTAATACCCCTTGGGCACGAGTTTCAATTCCTTTTCGACGAATTTCAGGACGCGGCTTTGGGTATTTGTCAGGTGCCGCATATACGATTTGTCGTCGCCGGTGAAAGCGTTCAGCTGGTCGATCTCCTCGTTGATCCGGGCAGCTGGTCCATCGGGGATCTCCCGGGCATTCAATTCGTCGATCAACTGCCTGAAATAGCGGGTCTTTTTAGCCCACTTCTCATTGGATTCAACTCCGGGTCTTTCGGTCAGTTTGTTTATTTCCATGTGCTTATCCTCTTAATCCGTTTTTTTCAAATGCAGGATCCCGTCGTCGCTGAAAGGGATCGGAATCCGGACCTTTGCGCCGCCCGTAACCGGTTTCCCGGGTTGCGTAAGCCGTACAGACGGGTGAATCCATTCCACACTGAAAACGCCTGAAATGCCGGTAAGGTCGACTTCCACCGTGCCTTTTTGCCTATAAATGACGTATTCCCGGCCTTCGTCGGCCAGGCAAAACCCGCTTTGGAAGGCTTTTACGGGCTTCATTTTCCTGAGGTCAAGCCGGTTTGCCAGCGCTGCTGCATTGCTCATCGCATCGCGGCCTTCGACGTAGATCCGGAGGTCGGGGGAATTCTTGTACGGGTCGAACCAGGCGGGGATCGGGTCCCAGGGGTCCATGAACAGGACGTTGTGCCCGCGCAGCAGGCTGTACCAGACCCAGTGGTAGTCGATGCCGTGCCCCCAGAGGTGGTCGGTATCCAGTACGCAGACCTTTTTGCCGGTCCAGAGCGGCGGGTCGGACCAGGCATTCTCAAAGCCGCCTTTGTCCCAGGGCCCCGGCGAGATCCAGTCGGCGTCGGAGGCCAGCATTTGTTCGGTGGTTTCATTGCCGTGGCCGGTCAGGCCAATGGGGTGGTGTTTCCCTTTGGCGGCCTCCAGCTCCTTTACGGTTTGAATGACGAATTTATCCCAGTCGGGGTTGCCGCCTTCGTTGATCACTTCATAGAGGACATTGTCCAGGTCCCAGACGGTCTCCACGATCTTTGCCAGGTAAGCGGCCTGGTATTTGCGCACTTCCGGGTTGTCGATGTCCAGCACCCAGTTGTTGTCCTGGTCGCCGTTGAATCCCTGGATATTGTTTTGGGCATTGTAGTAGTGCCCCCTGAAGGCGTTGTGGCTGAACAGTTCGCCGCCTTTGAGCCAGGCGCCGCTGAACTGCTGAAACAGCATAATGGAGGCGTAAATGCCGTGGTCGCGGGCTTTGATGATGCGGGCGCGCATGCGGTCGAAATAGGCCTGGTTCCACTGGGTGAGGTCGAATTTGGGTTTGCCGTCCAACGCCAGTCCGGGGCCGGTGCGCAGGTAGGGCATGGGGCCAATGATCATTTTTTCTTCCGACCAGGCTGCCCAGGCGGCGTGTTCCCAGTTCCAGAACCGCATGAAGTTGTAGCCGTGATGGACCATAAAGGCCATGTACTGCTCGTAATCGAACGGCCTGTCGCCCTCCATCCCCATATCCTGGAAATTGGACCAGGTATGCGATCCGACCAGGAAGACGGGGTTGCCGTCGGCATCGGCGAAATAGTTGGGGTTATCCGCGGATTGCACGAGTGGTCCGGTGGCGGGTGTTAATTGGGTGTAGGCGCCGGCGGCGGTCCGGTTGCTGGCGGCGAGGTCGGGGCGCGGCGGGGGCAGTTGCTGGGCGGCGGCAGAAAGGCACAGGCCAAGGATCATGAGAAGCGGGAAGGTGTTTTTCATTCCGGTATGCGATTTATGGATTGGCGCTTATTGCTTTGCAATTTTACGGGTCAAAATGAGATCCTCACTTTTTATGGCAAGGAAATAGATCCCTTTGGGTAATCTGCCGGCGTTCAAACGGGCAGTATTCATTCCGGATCCGCTTTCCATCACTTTTCCGCTCGGGTCAAATAATTGCCATGAAAACCAGCCTTCAAGGTCGATGGAAAGAAAATCCTGAACCGGATTCGGGTAGATATTGGCTGTCCGGCCGGCGTCCTTTGTTTCAATCCGGACCAGCTCCGGTTCGCATCCGGTCATTTGGGTGTTGATCATCATAGGGTAGTGGGTATTCGCATATTCCCGCATGAGGGCTTTTTGGCCTTTGGTGAACATTTTAGCGCAATTCCCATAATACTCCATATAATTTTCGATCATATCAGGCGGATCGGTCGTACCCCAGAAAGGGGCTTCTTCAGAACAAGTGTTCAGGGTCAGGAAGGCCGGCAGGCACTGGGGTTCGGGGTTGATGGCGTTGTTGGAGCACGGCGTATCCGGAATGTCATCGGAGTAAAGATGGTCCAAACCGAAAAAATGACCCGCTTCATGGATCAGTATTTGTTGGTAGTTATAGGAATCCTGGTTCAGCATGATCCCCGGATACGGGTTTGGAAAGGTTTGATGCGGGCTTGTTGCCGATGTTGCAATCCCCCCGTAGCTTTCGCTGCCCGGCCCCATTGCGCTAATCCATATATTCAGGTATCGATCGGTATCCCAGGGGGTAGATGCGCCTTTCATTCGGAAAAAATCACCCCGTGCAATGGGTATAGCGAGGTATTTCCGGACGATGCCGTCAGTGGGTAAAGCGTTCGGGTCAACTTCAGCCAGGCAGATCTGGATTTCCGTGTCCGCCCATAAAGTGTCGAAAATAATCCTGGAAACCGCATTGTTCTGTGACAATCCCCTCAATCCCAGGTTCACATGATTGATCATGGCCTGTATGTTCCCGGTACTCATATTGTCGGCAGGGTCCGTGTAAAGGATATGCACCACTGTGGGGATATAGTACACCTGTGCAATCAGGCTTGTCTGGAAGGTCAGGATGGTTAGCGCGATCCAGGTCCTCGCTGCGGGCTTCAGCATGTTTTTCATCTTGTCGTTCATTTGCTGCAAAATAAACATTGTCCGGGATCAGGTCCGGGATTTTATTTCAGTTTGAAGGTTGGATTGCAGTTATGTCAATTCAAGGGTTGGGATGCGGACGGGAATGCCTTGTATTTGGTGGAGGTAGGGGCGTGATAGAAATTATTATTCTACAAATATTAAACAAATCCGGTCTCTTTTCTATATTTGTACTCTACAAATGTTGAAGAGATCATGCAATACCAACTCGGTTCCCTGGAGGAAACGGCGCTTTTACTGGTCGCATCCGCCGATCCGGATGAGGCCTATGCCTATGCCATGACCCTGCAATATGAAAAGCACCTGGGGACGTCCATTTCCATCAGCGCGCTGCACACCGTAATGAAAAGGCTGGAAAAAAAGGGGTTCCTGAAGAGTGAGATGTCGGGACCGAGCGAGAAGCGGGGCGGACGGCGCAAGCGCGTATTCCGGCTCACCAATTCGGGGCTGGAGGCCATTCGTGTGGCCCGCGAGACCCGGATGAGCCTTTGGGCGTTGATCCCTCAATTGCGGTTCTCGATATGAAATCCGGGGCCGACAGCCGTCCGCCGCGCTGGATGGACCGCTTTCTGGAGTGGTACTGCGCCGACGAGTTGCTGGAAGAGATCCAGGGCGACCTGTACGAGGCGTATCGGGATCGGCTGACTGAATCCGGCGCAGCCTACGCCCGTCGCCGCTATTTTATGGACGTGTTGCGTTTTTTCAAACTGTCGAATATTCACCCAAGGCTGTACACCATAAATACCTTTTCCATGTTCCGGAATCACCTGAAGATCGCATTGCGCCATTTCAAGAAATACAAGGTCGACAGCAGCATCAACCTCCTGGGGCTGGTGCTGGGCGTAGCCAGCTGCCTGCTGATCGGGCTGTACGTGCTGGAAGAAACGAGCTACGACAATTTTCACCCGGCCGGCGACCGCACCTACCGCCTCGTGATGAACATGTACGAGAATTCGGAATTGACCGTGCGGAGCGCGCCGATCTACCCGGCTGTAGGCCCGGCCCTGCTCCAGGAATTTCCGGAAGTGGAGGCCTATACCCGCATCCTGCCCTTCGGCGGCGGGGTGTACAGCCGGCGGGATGAAGACGGCGGCCTGGTGCGCTATAACGAGGACAAGGCGGTCATGGCCGACGGATCTTTTTTTGACCTGTTCGGTTTCCGGCTGTTGCGCGGCGACAAGGACAAGGCCCTCGCGGGTAAAAACCAGATCGTACTGTCCGCATCCACCGCCCGCAAATACTTCGGGAAGGAGGACCCCATCGGCAAGATCCTGGTGCGCCGCGGGCAGGATGAAATGACGGTGACGGGGATCATGGAGGATTTTCCCAAAAATTCCCACATGCAGTTCGACATGATCTATTCCCTGGCCTCCCTGGACGGGTTTGAGGAACTGCCGCAGGTCTGGGGCTGGTACGATTTCTATACGTTCGTCCGGCTGAAGCCGGGTACGGACCGGGCGCAGTTCGACAAAAAGATCGCCGTTTTCCTGGACGAGAAAAAGAAAGAAGACTATAAAAAGCTGTCCCAGCGCGAAGAACTCTGGTCGCAGCCCATTGCGGACATCCACCTCCATTCCACCGGCGTGAGCTGGGATATGGGCAACAACGGGGGCGCTTACCGGGTCTATTTCCTGAGCGCCATCGCCATACTGGTGCTGGTGATCGCCTGGATCAATTTTGTCAACCTGAACACGGCCCGGGCGGTAAAACGGGCGCATGAAGTGGGCGTGCGAAAGGTGGTGGGCGCCCAGCGCGGTAACCTGATCCGGCAGTTCCTTTCCGAGGCATTCCTGTACAATCTGGCGAGCATTTTGCTGGCGGTCGCCCTGCTTTGGCTGATCATTCCGGTTGTCAACCGGTTTTTTGATCTGGAACTGTCGTTGCGCGCCTTGCTGACCTGGCAGGTGTCGGCCGCACTGGTCGGGCTGGCCTTGCTCGGCGGGTTTATTTCGGGGGGCTATCCGGCCCGGGTATTGGCGGCTTTTGAACCTTTGGCAGTCATCCGGGGGCGGTTTGTTCAAAATGTAAAAAAGGTAGGTTTCCGGCAGGCGCTGGTGGTGTTCCAGTTCGTCATTTCCACTGTGCTGATCCTGGGGACGATCCTGGTGGTACGGCAATTGCGGTTCATGCAAAGCCACGACCTGGGGTTGAATATCGAACAGACCCTGGTATTGAAAGCGCCGACTTCCGGAACCGACCGGGCCGACCTGCAAAAACGGCTGGGCCTGTTCAGGGAAGAGCTGAAGCAGGTGCCGGAGGTACAGGGGATGACCATCTCTGGCATTGTGCCCGGGATCGAAAATTTCAATATCGGCGGCTTTTCGACGCGACATACCACCGCCGTCCTCAGCTGCTACCGCGTCCGGGTCGACGAGCATTTCTTCAGCCAATTCGACATCGACCTGCTGGCCGGCCGGACCTTCCGGCGGGATATGCCGACGGATTCCTTTGCCGTCCTGTTGAACAAGAACGCCGTTTACCAGATGGGCTTTGAAAGCCCGGAAGCGGCCATCGGAGAAAAACTGGACCCCGATGCCGAACAGCCGTTGACGATCATCGGCGTGGTCGGCGATTACTACCAGAAGTCGGTCCGCGAGCCGCTGGACCCCGTGGTGTTTTTCTTTTCGCCCGATGCCGGTTCCTACTATTCGCTGAAGATCAAAGCGGCCGATTACAAACCGGTGATGGATAAAATCCAAAAGGAATGGGACGCCATTTACCCGGACAATCCATTCGATTATTTCTTCCTGGACGAACGGTTTGCACAGCAATACGCCAACGACCGGCGGTTCAATACGCTGTTCACTTTCTTTGCCTTACTGGGCATCCTGATCGCTTGCATGGGGCTCTACGGACTGGTGTCCTTTACGACCGAGCAGCGGCGGAAGGAGATCGGCATCCGGAAGGTGCTGGGCGCTCCGATCCGCCGGGTGATCGTGCACCTGTTGCGGGAATACGCCGTATTGTTGATGATATCCGTACTGATCGCCTTTCCGCTGTCGTGGTGGCTGATGCAACGCTGGCTGGACAATTTCGCTTACCGCACCTCGATCGACTGGTCCATTTTTGCCGTAGGGGTGCTGTTCGTATTCGCTACGGCGTTCCTGACGGTGATTTTCAAGTCGTTTGAGGCGGCGCGGCGGAATCCTTCGGGGGTGTTGCGGGGAGATAGTTGACGGTGGACGGGAGACGGGAGACGGTGGACGGTGGACGGGAGACGGTGGACGGTGGACGGGGCCCGACTTCGCCAAGACTTCGTCGGACGGGGCCCGACTTCGCCAAGACTTCGTCGGACGGGGCCCGACTTCGCTGAGGCTGTCTGCCATAGGCGACTACGTCGTCCGCAGGCTGAGGCTTCGTCGGACAGTGGACGGTGGTTCAGCTTACCATTGGTATGCAATTTGAGGCCATCACATTGCATACCTAACGGCATGCCAAAAACGCATGATTACATCATGCTACCGATATCTTGTGCCTGACGGCACATTTATTGTGGATTCAATCCTTGTTCGCATTATTCATTGTCGGGTGTCCGTTGTAAAGACGGCACGATGCTTTGATCCTGTCCGAATTCGTTTTCGGCCCTCAACTTTACCAAAGACGCAAAATTCGGATTTTCATCGCGCAATCCGCTAAAAATCCAATTGTCACATAACTTTGGGCAGTCTCGCCTCGCAGGGCAAATCAAAGATTCCTCAGTTCCTCCCCCGGTCGCCACAGTCCCGCCATAAGCGGAACGAAGGAGACAATTCCTCCCCCTCACCCATTCATAATCCCCCCATCCACAGTCACGGTCGTACCCGTGATCCAGGCGGCATCGTCGGAGGCGAGGAACAGGGCCAGTTGGGCGACATCTTCAGGGCGACCAAGTCGTTTCAACAAGGTGGCTTTTTCGGCATCGGCGACGGCGGTTTCCGGCGTTGGGAAAGCGACGGCCGAATCCCATAATAAGGGCGTATCGACCGGGCCGGGACAAATGGCGTTGACCCGGAGTTTCGGGCCGTATTCCACCGCAAGTTGCTTCATCAGGGCTACCGCGCCCGCCTTGGACGCGCAGTAGGCCGGATGGTTGGGGAAGCTCCTGAACGCCGCGATGGAGGCGTTGATGAGGATATTGGCGCCCTCGTTTTTCAGCAATTCCGGGACGGCGTATTTGCAGAGATAAAAGATGGAACCGAGGTTGGTGTCGAGGGTCTTGTGCCAGGATTCGACGGGCAATTCCACCACTGACCCCAGACCAAGTACGCCCGCATTGGTACAGAGGATATCGAGCTTGCCGAATCGGGCCAGGGCTGTATCCACGAGCAGCTTGTTGGTTTCCGGCAGGCTGACGTCGCCCGGTATGAAGACCGGATCCGTTCCGGCGTGTTTTAGTGCGCCAAGCAACGCTTCGCCCCGCCGTTGGTCCCGGCCGGAAAGGACCAGGGAAGCGCCCTCACGGGCAAATAATTCCGCTATGGCCCGGCCCATGCCGCTGGTGGCGCCGGTGATGACGGCGACCTTGTCTTTCAGTTTTCCGGACATCGTTTATTCGTTTCCGATCCAAAATAGGATTTTAATCGGATTGTCCTCTATGTATGTTATTGTGGAGTTCGGGCAGGCTTTATAGATGACGCCTGCGGTTACGCGGCAATTTCGATGGATGGGAATCGGAGTTTGAAATCCTGAAGCAATAAGCTCAATTCATCAACAAAACCTTTCCGCATATATTCATATTGGCTGATTGTTGAATCATCAGCATGATGGATCCTTTGAAACTCAATCAATTTATTGAGTTCTTCTATTTGCTCCAGAATATCACTTATCCTTGAGGTTCTTTTGTCCAGTTCATTGGATGCCATCGATTCAGCCTTTAAAATTGATAAAGTTAATTTCAATAAACCCTTTTGGAAATTTTGCTTTCGCACGATTTTTCTTGGTCCATCCGAACCAGTTTTCCCAATATACTAATTCTCCTTGGTAGATAATGTACTTTTCATGTCCTTCTGGGTATTTTCGAATTGTATAAGCATCCACTTGATAAGCTGCTTTTGCTCCAAACAATCGAAACTGCCTTTCAATCAGTGCTTCTTTCTCTACGAAGGTATCAAAATCTATAATAGTTACAAAATAATTGTAAGTCTTAACGGAGCTCTCGCGTAAGGAAATCCTTCCTTCATGACAAAACAGCCGTGCGGGCCGTCAGGTCCGCCATGTCAAGTAGCACTCGGTTTGAATATTTGGTTTCCGGCCTGTAGGGCCGGTATCTGATTGCTCCAAACCGGCCCCATTAAATATGGATAGAATGGATTTCAACGGGCGTCGCAGATCTTCATATTCCGGCCCTACAGGCCGGCGGCTTACGTGTTGCCGGGATGCTACAGGTATTGCGATCCTAACGGACCGCTGTACCGGGCAGCTCAATCAGGGGGAAAGGCCTCGGTATTGCGAATGCAAATCGAAGAAGTCTATTTTTGTTATGCGAAAGGGGCGTCTTAAGTCGTAGGTTGCCTCTGATCAAGCCTCGCGATTTACAACTTATGACTTATTACCAGCAATATCAATTTTGTACCTACCTTAACCCCGCAAAACGAAGAAACCAATGTCCACAACCTTCACCCGTCTGAAACAGGCCCTATTGCTTTGTGCAGGCTTGTTTTTATTCCTGTCGGCCCATGGCCAGAAGATCAACGATAAATACCGGCTCCATATCCGGAAGGCCTCTTCGCCGATCCGCGTGGACGGCGTACTGGACGAACAAGCCTGGCTGGACGCCGAAGTCGCCACCGATTTCTACAGCGTGCTGCCCATGGATACCAGCTTCGCCCGCGTAAAGACCGAGGTGCGCATGACCTACGACGATCAGCAGATCTACATGATCGTCACCTGTTTTCACCTGCTGCCGGGACCGTATTACGTGGAATCCCTCCGGCGCGACTGGACCTTCGGGAAGAACGACAATTTCATTTTCTTCTTTGATACGTTCAACGACCTCACCAGCGGCTTTGCTTTCGGCGCCAATGCCGTGGGCGCGCAATGGGACGGGATCATGTACGAGGGTTCCAAAGTGGACCTGAGCTGGGACAACAAGTGGGTGACGGTGGCCAAAACCTACGAGGACCGCTACATCCTCGAACTGGCCATCCCGTTCAAAAGCATCCGGTACAAAAAAGGGGTCTCTGAATGGGGCGTCAACTTCAGCCGGCTCGACCTGAAGACCACTGAAAAATCCGCCTGGGCGCCCGTACCGCGGCAGTTCCCGACGGCATCGCTGGCCTATACCGGCGTGTTGGTATGGGATCAACCGCCGCCCGTTCCAGGCGCCAATATCTCGGTGATCCCTTATGCACTTGGCCGCACCACCAAGGATTTCAGCCAGGATGCGAAGGCCGATTATCACGGCGAACTGGGAGCCGACGCCAAGATCGCACTCAATTCATCCCTGAACCTCGACCTGACCGTCAACCCGGATTTTTCCCAGGTGGAGGTCGACCAGCAAGTGACCAACCTCGACCGGTTTGAGCTGTTCTTTCCCGAGCGTCGGCAGTTCTTCCTGGAAAACGGCGACCTGTTTGCCAATTTCGGCTATTCCACCATCCGGCCGTTCTTTTCCCGGCGCATCGGGTTGGGCGTACCCATCCAGTTCGGCGCACGCCTCAGCGGCAAGCTCGATAAAAACTGGCGCATCGGCCTGATGGACATGCAAACCGAACGGATAGCCGAAACAGGCCTGCCCGGGCAGAATTACGCCGTGCTGGCCCTGCAGCGCAAAGTATTTGCCCGGTCCAATATCGGATTGCTGGCCGTCAACCGGGAGGCGCTCGATTTTACACCCGATGCCGCTCACCCGGAACACACCGCTTACAACCGCAACCTGGGACTGGAATACAACCTGGCTTCGCCCAATAACCTGTGGACGGGCAAGGCGCTGTTCCTGAAATCGTTCAGCCCGGGCGTGTCCGGCAAGGACGTCACGCATGCGGCCAACCTGCAGTATGCCAGCCGGAAATTTACCCTTGCCTGGCAACACGAGTACGTCGGCGAAAACTACAACGCAGAGGTGGGGTATGTGCCGCGTACGGGGTTCATCCGGCTCAGCCCGAAGGCCCTGTTCAATTTCTTTCCGAACAGCAAGGCGATCCTGAGCCATGGCCCTGAATTAAGCCTGATTCCCATATTCAATACCGATTTTCACCTGACCGACAACAGCGTCCAACTGAATTACAATGTCGCCTTCCGGGATCAGAGCGTGTTCAAGCTGATCACCCAATCCGATTTCGTGGAACTGCAATTCCCGTTCGATCCGACCAATAACGGGAATGATACGCTGGCTACCGGCAGCCGGCACCATGCGAATTATGCGGGGTTTCAGTTCACCAGCAAACCGCAAAGCCTGTTGACGTATGGGTTTTCAGCCGGTTTCGGGGGGTATTTTGCAAAGGGCAAGCGCGTGAATGCCTCCGCCAACCTGGGGTACCGCTTCCAGCCCTACGTCAGCGTGGTCCTCAATGCCACCTACAACCGGCTCAACCTGCCCGAACCCTGGAATACCAGCAATTTCTGGCTGATCGGCCCGCGCATCGACGTGACCATGACCAACAAGCTCTACCTGACGGCTTTCCTGCAGTACAACAACCAGCAGGACAACATCAATCTGAATACGCGCCTGCAGTGGCGATACGCCCCGGTTTCGGACCTGTTCATCGTATATACCGACAACTATCTGCCGGCCCCTTTCGGGGTGAAGAACCGGGCGTTGGTGGTGAAGGTGACGTATTGGTGGAATGTGTGATAAATAGCCGAATTCGGAAACTTTAGTCGGTATAAATAAGTTATCTTTGTAAAAAAGCTTATGGCCGTAAAACGGTCTGATCCGGTTATTCGCCGTCACTTGTTATGGGAATATGATTGGAAAGAAATTGACTTTTCCAATCTGGCGACGGTCGTTATTGAACGGGTTATTGAACGGGGTACTCCTGAGGAGTGGCAAGAAATTGTGAATTATTATGGGATTAAAAAAATTCTTGGAATAGCTGAAAAAAGCACCCGTCTCGACCGGAAGCACAAGAATTTTACCAAAGTTTATCTCCAATCCGGCTTTATTCATGATCCACAGCGAACCTGAAGTAATCCTACCCCAAACTATGTTAAAGAATAAAATAACATTTGACAGGGTCAGAAAAAGGCTTGTTCAGGCAACTGAATGGCCTGAGCGGATTTTTCCAGTACTATAAATTCTTGTCGGTGGCGGTAGGTTCTGCAAATGCGGCCGGTTCCAATATTCTCTTGATGATTTGGTACAGTTTTACGAAACCTTGAAGGTTTTTGCAAAACGCCTTGGAGGTTTCGCAAAGCTTACATCCCGTTCGGCCCGGATGTCGGAGCAGAATCGCCCGTCAGGAGCGCAGAGAGGCTTGCGTATAGACCGGCGTCGTTCAGCACGTAGAACGTACCTCCGCGGCCATTCTGGCTGCTCGACATTTTCTGTCCCTGGTAGGCGTAATCCGGGCAAAGCGCGCCTTGCTGATTCATATCGCCGAATATGCAGAGGGGGCGGGTCGGGTCTTTGGAGACGCCGATCTTGGCGTGGTTGAAGGTCTCCCCGTCGCCGCCTTGCAGCCCGATAGAAACTCCGTTCCAGGTGCCGGTGGTGGCGATTTCAACCGGCCCCGGGCTGCCTGCGCCTGCCGGCCAATCGGCGATTTGGGTGGCGGCATCGGTGGAATAGATCAGGGGCTTGTCCCACCAACTGGCTACCCGCAAGGGGATACCGTCCAGTTGAGCGGATACCAGTTGCCAGGGCGGAACGGCCATCGCGGACGGTTTGGCGATCAGTTGCACGCCGCTGGAAAGCGTGGTTATCGTACAGTTCTGGCTTTCGGATTCTTTCCCTAATTGGTTGACCAGGTCCTGCACCGCTTGCGGGCCCCCGTTCTGCACGATTTCAGGATGGCTGATATTCGTGACGACGCTGGCGTTGATCAGCGCATTCAGAACCGCCACGAGGTCGCTTGGGGTCAGTTTGAGGGCAAAAAAATGCTGGCTCACCTCGATATCATCGTCGTGGATGCAGCCCAGGGTATTGCCGTCGTTTTGTCGGGGGTAGGCTTTGCTGCCCGATGCCGGCCATGAGGGGGTGGAGACCTGCAGGACCATCCCCTCGCCGTCGTCGTTCCAGGCGACCATCCCCTTGGAGTGCCCCCAGGGTTCACCCAGGGATTCGATCGGATTGTTGTAGAACTGATCGTTCCACAACACGTAATAATAACCCGGCTGGTTGTAGATCTGGGCGAAGGTGGCGCCGAGCGGGTCATTGAGCGTCGCGCCCGCACATCCCTGCCCTTTTACCAGGGTCGGGTTCGCGCTGCTGGCAAAAATGTATTGCTGGCTGTGGCCGCTCTTATACACGTCGACCACGCCGCCGAAAATACCCGGCGTTCCCGGTTGCGGAACGGCGCCGTCGTCATTGCAGCCCGGGAAGGCAGCGGAATTGAATTTGAAGACAAACAGCCAGTCGACGGGTTGGCCGGGGCCGGTCAGGGGCGTGGGTGCGGGCAGCGGTGTTGGTTGAGCCATGGGTTGTGATGTTTAAGTTTGTACAGGTTTACGAAACCGGCGGAGTTTCGCAAAGGTTCGATATTAAAGCAAAAATACCAAATCCAGTGGTTTGCGGTTTGTCAACCTGCTTTTTCAGGACGGGACACTCCTTTCGTTCTCCCTCTCTCTAATTCATCACCTGTCGATTCTTGGTAAGATTATGACTTTGCTCAGTCAGCATTCAGCTGCCAGATACTGCAGACTGCACGACTGCATGACTGAGTCAAAAGGGGACAGGACAAATATACAGGCATTCGAAGGGATTTTTTCCGTCAATTTGGTTGCATTTTCCGTCAAAATGGGGCGATGGGCCGGATTTTTGTTGTTTATGGGTCGTTCCGAATCCCTCGGCAGGTAATGGCGTTGTCTGCCCGGTGCGAGTAGCTCTTGAATGACCAAATGAATAGAATCCATAACTCATGAGGGGTTAGTAATGATGCGACAAAACATTTTTTATATCCATAAATTCATAAATTACCCAGTTTTTATTACAAAAATTGAATAATTTTACCCTTTAAATATAACAAATTCCATGGAATCATTCGAAAGAAAGGCTTACCGGCGCCTGATTGCCTGGAAAAACAATCCGGGCCGCAAGCCGTTGATTATTCGAGGCGCCCGTCAGGTCGGCAAATCGACGCTGGTCAATCAGTTTTCGAAGGAATTCCGGCATTTTATACCGCTGAATATGGAAAAAAGAGCCCATCAGCGGTTTTTTGAAAATTTGCAGGATGTACGGCAGATCTCGGAAGCGATTTTCCTGAGCACCAACACGCCTAAAGACAGTGGACCCGTACTGCTGTTCATTGACGAAATCCAGGAATCTCCGCAGGCCGTTCAGCAATTGAGGTACTTCTATGAGGAATTGCCGGATTTATTTGTCATTGCGGCGGGGTCCTTGCTGGAGTTTGCAATACGTGAAGTCCCTTCCTTCCCCGTAGGTCGGGTAGAGCAAATGGTGTTGTATCCATTCGACTTTGAGGAATTCCTGATGGCCATGGAACATACTGCTGCGGTTGAAGCATTAAATCAAATTCCTGTGGAGCCATATGCCCATGATACGCTTATGGATCTGTTTCACATCTACGCCGCAATCGGCGGCATGCCGGAAATCGTTAAACAATATCTGCAGGAACGAAGCATGATCAATCTTCCGCACACTTATGAATCGCTCTGGCAAGGATATAAGGACGATGTGGTAAAATACGCGCGGAATCCAACCGAGCGCAAGGTAATGCAACACGTAATCTATGCTGCGCCGCAAGAAAAAGACCGGGTGGTTTTTGAAGGTTTCGGTCATTCAAATTATCGTTCGCGGGAAGTAGGTGAAGCGCTGAGGTCGCTGGATCAGGCCAGGGTGCTGCAGTTGATTTATCCCACCAGCAGCACCCGCCCGCCGTTGGAAACCGACTTCAGAAAAAGGCCCAGGCTCCAGTTTCTGGACACTGGTTTGCTGAATTACGCCATGCATCTTCAATCGGATATGATCGGGCTGGCAGATTTGAATACTCTGTACAAAGGGAAAATTGTACAACATCTGGTGACGCAGGAACTCATGGCACAATACGATAGACCTTCGTACAAACCCCATTTTTGGGTGCGTGAAAACGCCAATAGCCAGGCAGAGGTTGATCTGGTGACGGTCCATAAAAAATTCGTGCTTCCTATAGAGGTCAAATCCGGCAAATCCGGTACGCTGCGTTCGCTCCATCAGTACATGGAAGCCTGCGGTCATCCATACGCCGTTCGCCTGCTGGCCAATCGGTTTTCCGTGGACCGGGTGCAAACGACGGCAGGAACGCCGTTCCTGTTGATGAACCTGCCCTATTATCTCGGATCAAAAATTCCGGACTACGCTGCGCATTTTACGGAGCATTACGCCTTGACCTGATCCATCCGCAGATACAACTGCTAAAACTCCGAAGGCGATTTCCCGAACCGCTTTTTGAACTGCCTGGAGAAATTCCGGGCATCGGTATACCCCACATCGGAAGCCAGCTGCATGACGGATTGGTAACCGCCGTTTTCCAGCAACGCGCGGGCTTTGTCCAGGCGCACTTCCTGCAGGTACTGGACCGGTGTGAGACCGGTCAGCCTTTTCAACTGCCGGAGCAGGGTGGATTCGCTCATGGCCATTTCATCGGCCAGGGCCGGGACGGAGAGTATTTCTTCAGCGAGGTGGTTTTGAACGTAAGATTCAAAGGTTTCGAGCCAATCTGCGTCGGGCGTCGATAGGATCGGCCCATCGGTTTCTTCCGCAGATTGAGCCCTGGCTTCCTTGCTGCGTAAGGCTTGATTTTTCAAAAGATTCGCGATCCGGACCAGGAGTTCTTCCTCGTCAAAGGGCTTGGTCAGGTAGTCGTCGACCCCGATGCGGAGGGCTTTCAGCTTGTCGCGCATTTCCGCCCGGGCAGTGAGCATGATCACGGGGATATGCCGGGTCTCGTCATGGGATTTGAGCGTTTCCAGGAACTGGAAACCGTCCATGACCGGCATCATCAGGTCGCTTAAAATAAGAGACGGTGGACGGTGGACGGTGGACGACAGCTTGTCGAGGGCGGCGCGGCCGTTTTCGGCGGTGATGACGTCGTATTTGGAGGAAAGGACCATTTCGATATAGTCCCGCAGGTCGGGGTTATCTTCCACCACTAATATGAGGGATCTTGTTCCTTCGGGTATGTCTTCTGCCGTCTGCGGACTGCCAACGGCCCCCTGCCAACTGCCGACTGAAGACTGCCCCCTGCCCCCTGAAGACTGTCCACTGCCCACTGGAGACTGGAGACTTTCTCCCGCAATAACCGGAAAACTAACCTCAAATACCGTCCCCTCTCCCAACCGGCTGTCCGCTTCGATCTTGCCGCCGAACAGTTTGGCGTACTCGCTGCAAATGGCCAGGCCGATGCCGGTACCCCCTTCGATGGGTTTGTCCGGCCGGTTGGACTGGAAATAGCGGTCGAAAATATGGGCCAGGTCATCGGGATGGATGCCCGGTCCGGAATCGGCGATGGAAAGGACCAGTGTACTGTCTTTAACAGATGCTTTTGCCGTTATCCGACCGCCCGAAGGGGTAAATTTGAACGCATTGGACAGGAGGTTATACACGATCTGGCGGCATTTTTCCCGGTCGATCCCGGCGGTCAGGCCGGGAGGGGGGCCGATCTCATAGGAAAAATCGATCTCCTTGCGTTCGGCCAGCGATTCGAACTGGGCGAAATAACTGCCGAAAAAGGTTGACAATTCGGTGGGCTTCGGGTTGGGTTGCAATTTACCCAGGTCGAGCTTGCCCAGGTCCAGGATCTCGGTGACCAGTTGCTGCAGTTGTTTGCCGCTTTTATCGGCCAGTTGCAACAAATGGGTCTGCTTTTCGGTCAGCCCGTTTCCGACAAGGAGGGATCCGATAGGGCCCCGGATCAGGGTGAGCGGGGTGCGCAGTTCGTGGCTCACATTGGCAAAGAACCGGGTTTTGGCGGTGTCCAGTTCTTTCAGTTGCCCGGCTTGTTGTTTGATGAGGGCATTTTGGGTTGCTAGTTCCCGCTTGCGTTTTCGCTGGTTGTTAAAGGCGAAAGCCAGGGCAAGGGCCAGAAAAAGCGCCAGGCCGATGATGATGAGGGAGCTTCTGAGTTGCCTTTTTCTCAATTGCAGTTCCAGGTCTCTGTTTTCTTTTTCAACTGCGAGAATTTCCTTTTCCTGTTGGAGGTAGTAGTTTTCCAGGTTGAACCCGGCGCTGCGGGCGCTGTAATTATCTCTGTGTTTGTGCATTTCCCGGGTGTACTCCAGGGCGTCGGCAAACCGGCCTTCTTTTTCGGCAATATAGGCTTTCCATTCATAGGTGATCTCCAAAAGGTTGTCCACCTGTTGTTCCATCGCTTTTTCATGGGCCCGGTCGAGATAGACTTTGGCCTGGCCGGCATCGCCCCGGTCCCAGGCTATTTCGGTCAGTTTGTCCAGGAGGTTGACCTCCATCCAGGTATTGGGCGTTTTTTCAGAGAGTTGTAATGCCTTCAGGAAATGTTTTTCCGCTTCGGCCCGGTCATTTTTCGCCATGGCGATGATCCCTCTGGCCCGGACTGCGGTGATGTACATAGCCCTGGAATTTACCCGGCTGGAAAATGGACTCGTCATTGTCTCAATGGCACTGATATGGGCGAGGGCTTCACCCAGGCGACCGGTCCTGATTTTAAATCCCAGTATGCGCGCATGCAGGAAACAGATTGCCCGGCTATCGTTCGTTTTTACGGCTTCGGCCAGCAGCGCATCCATTTCAGGCAGGTATTCCTCCGGTTTCCGGAACTGGGCGCTTTGTTCCAGTTTGGTCATTTTGGTCTCCACAATGGCCATATAACTGCCTTCTTTTTGGAAGGCTTCCAGCGCCAGGTCGAGGTATTCGGCAGCGCGTTGGTGGATACCCAGTTCCCCGTGATATCGGCTCAGGTTCAGGTACATACCGCCCTGGCGTTCGAAATCTTCCTGTTCTTTGGTGATATTCAACACATCTTTGGCGATGTAAACGGCGCCCATGAGATTGAACCGGCGTTCGAGCTGGAACATTATGGATTTGCCGGTATGAAAACGGCAATTATCGTCATCGCGGCAATGCTCCCGGATGAGCTCCAGGATAAAATGAAAGGCCGTATCGGCAGGTTGTTGGTCAAGCCGGGTTTCAATGGCGGGCCACAGGTCGGCGGACAAATCAACGGAATCCTTGGTTTGGGCATTTAGCAGCCCCACGCATCCCGATGTCAGCAGGAATGAAAGTATGAATCGTGCTAATGTTTTTTCCCCTTTATTTTCGATAAAAGGTAAAGGGCCCATAGGTCATTTGCGACATGGCGTTTCCCGGTTTCCGGGCAGCTGTCAGACAAATATAGAACTTATGGTCATAGTCCCGGCATTTCCCCGTTGTTCTTTTTTTGGCCTTTCGGGTGTTTTTGCAGGTCTTCAAAATCAATGGATTGGTCCAGTTTGTATTCGAAAGCCCGGATATAGGCATTTTTAAACGCATTGACGATGGTCAGCCAGATATCGGTTTTCACCTTGCTGAGTTCTCCGCTGATGGGCACCCGGGTGGCGAATTGCTGCTTTTTCTGGTTTTCGAAGATTTCCTGTATGCCTTCGCTGAAAAATTCGCGGAACCACTGGCCCGGCGGCCGCCCTTTTTCCCGCCAGCCGAAGATGCGCATATCCTTGACCAGGGGTTTGATATAGCCTTCAAAGGCGCCGTCCTGCATGGCCATTTCGCTGTACACGCTGACGATGCCTTTTTCAAAATCCATCCCTGAATAATACATGGCCAGGGGGTTGAGGCTGGTCAGTTCAACGTTTTCAAACCGCATATTGTAGTCAAAATCCGGGATGTTTTTCAGCAGGTTGGCATCGGCCGTAAAGCTGAGCCGGCCGCCGTAATCGGGGGCGAATCCGCTCGCCGTCACGGAGCTGGGCAGCGCGTCGTCCTTCCCGGCCGCCACATTCTGGATGTTGCGGATCTCCAGGTTGAAACCTTCCAGCGGCAGGTCGGTTGACGGCTTGGCGAGCACGTTGGTCAGGGCAACCCTCCCGTCAATCATTGCAAAACGGTTTATCCGGATCGGCATCAGGCTTTTGACCACCTCCACCCAATCCTCTTCGGTACCGGTTTGGGAGGCTTCTTCCGAATCGCTGAACGCAAAGTGTACGCTCGGGTGACGGCATTCCACCTCCCCGACGATCGCGCCGTCAAACAGGGCTTTCCACTGTACCGAAAGGTCCATTTCCTCCACATCCACGAACGGCGCTTCGAGGCGGGTCCCGATCTTGACGATTTTCAGCCCCTGGATGGTATAAGCCCCCCGCCAAAGGGAAAGGTCTACATCGTCCACATGCCCGCGGTACGCTTCCATGTGGTTCAGCACCCGGTTATTCAGGTACCATTTGACCGCATACGGCAACGCGAGCCGGACGGCGACAAGTGCGATCACGCCGATCAACAGCCACCTGTACAACTTTTTTTTCAGCACTTTCATGCATTGGTAACGCGAAAAACGGGCCCTGTGCTCGGTAAAGGCCGGATTTTGTCGTGAAAACCGGCCTTACTCCAGTTGTTTGAGCAAAACGGACATGCCGTGGTAATGATCCACATGGTCGGGCGCCGAGTTGCCGGCAAAGGAAAGGATGGTGAATTTTCCGCGGGTTGCAACCGACGTTTGCTGCATGCCCACGGGGCCTTCCGCCAGTTGCGGCTGCCTTTTGATGCCCAGCGACCGGAGGAGGTAATCCGCCGTTTCGGTGGTGCTGGCAAATGTTCCGGGGAATACGGCGGAATGGGTGAACAGGAAGGTTTTTTCGCCGCTGACGGCCCGGTGGGCCCAATTCAGAAAGGGCTGCATCCGGGTGCTGTCGATGACGCCGCCCTCCGACATGGGTTTTCCTTCCGGGACGTAGGAACAATGCAGCCCGTCGAGCAGCAATATGCCGCTGACCCGGTCTGCAACCCGGTCATTGCCGATCAGGCTTCGGATGGCTCCGTACCCGGCGCTCCAGCCGCTGAGGTAAATGCGGTTGATCCGGGTATCCGGTGCGGCCTTCCGGATGGCAGCCTGTACGGAATCCAGGAAGGCGCCCGCTCCGATGGCTTGTACCGGGCGGCTGTAGGCCGATGAACCGCTTCCCCATTGACAATGGAACAAAATCCAGGGCTCGTCCTGCCGGTCGACGGCGTACTGCGCTACCCGGGCATCGCCGTGGAAGTGAATGACCAGGTCCGCAGTTTTTGTATTTTTCCATTTTTCAGGGAGGTAAAGCCGCCCCTGAACGCCTTGCGAAAGATCGGTCATAACGCCGGCTAAAGGAATGGAATCAAGCGGAATGCGCTCATGCGGCCGGGTATATTCCACCATCGGCGAAGGATTTTGGGGGTGTATGGCAGGCTTGACCGCCGTTTTGCAGGCAATTGCCGCCAGCAGAATGGAAAATAATGCAAATAGCCTCATAACCTTTAATTGAAATCACCTTACGGACACGCCGCAATATAACCATCAGGTTCATTTCCTGCGAAACAACCGGGAGATGGTTTTACCGATTTCATCCACAGGTTCCAGGATCGAAGCATTTTTAAGGTCGATCGAAAAGCTGTCGGCCACGCCTGTTTGCATGGGGTAAACCAGGATAAAGCTGTTGACCTGGAAATACTTGTTCAGGTACGCCGGTATGCGGTCCATCTTGTCCTGATAAGAGGGGTGGTCGCGCCTGCTCATGACGATGATCAGGTTGTCGTCGCTGCGGATGTCGCGCGAAAGGATCAGGAAATCCTCCCACTCGCCGAATTCGGCAAACCGGCATTCGATGGGGTGTTTGGCATGGATGTCGCGGATGTACCTTAGCGTTTCACTGGCGGCGTAGAAGACGTGCATGGCTCCGGAATTCCTGGCGATATTCCACACTTTGATCAGCCAGAACGGAAACCCGATCTCTTTTTCCGCGTTCTCCGGTACGACGATCAGGTGTCTTTTGATGGTGGCCAGCGGTTGGGCCGCTTTATAGATCAGCGTAGTGGTGTTGCATTTGGTGAGGATGCCTTCGGTGAGGTTGCCCAGAAAACTGTCCGAAAGGCCTTTTTTATGGTGCAGGCCGAGAATCAGGTCCGTGATCTTTTGCTCCCTGACCACACCGGTGATCCCGTTGACGATATTGAGGTCGTAGCGGAGCAGTTCATGCAGGTGATTGTCTGCGGCAACTGCTGTTTCGGCGGCTTTGTTCAGCAGTTTCCGGGCCTGTTTTTCTGCTTTTTCATCATCGTTGTTGTGGTTCACGATGTTCAGGGCGTAGAGGCCGCTCTTGTTGCGGCCGGATTTGACGGTGAGCCCCAGGTTGACCAGTTCTTCTGTGGTTTCGATATTGCTTACGGGGATCAATATCCGTTCCTGGCTTTCTCCGGAGTCAGGGTCTGTTCCCGAAGCCTCCTTCAACGCGATATTCCGGGCGCCTTTCTGGGCCGAGAAAGAGGCGATGGTGCAGGTGATCAGAATCATGACAATAGTGCCGTTGAGCACGGATTCATTCAGCAGGCGGACAGGCTCGCCCGTATCGGTTGTCCCGGTGATGATGTTGTATCCGACCAGTACGGCGGCCAGGGTAGCGGCCGCCTGTGCATTGCTCAGCCCGAAGATCAACCTCCGCTCGTCGGCCGAGAACCGGAAGGTTTGCTGCGTCAGCCAGGCGGCCAGAAACTTGGCGACAGTGGCCACAACGGTCATCACAGCGGCCACCTTGAGGGTTGCCGGGTCGCGGAAAAAGATCCGCCAGTCGATGAGCATGCCGACGCCGATGAGGAAGAACGGGATGAAAATGGCATTCCCGACGAATTCGACGCGGTTCATGAGCGGAGAAGTCCGGGGAATGAGCCGGTTGAGGGCCAGACCGGACAAAAACGCGCCGATGATGGCTTCCACACCGGCCAGCTCGGCGAGCACCGCTCCTGAAAAGACCATCACCAATACAAAGATGTATTGCGATACGCTGTCTTCAAACCGTTTGAAGAACCATCGCCCGATCACCGGAAAAATCAGCAATACAATCAGCCCGAATGCCAGGATGGATACGGAAAGGCGCATCCAGAAATCGGTGCTGACCTCGCCCTTGGTCATTCCTGCGATGACCGCCAGGACCAACAGCGCCAGCGTATCGGTGATCATGGTGCCGCCGACAGTGATGTTCACGGCCCGGTTCTTGGCAACGCCCAGTTTGCTGATGATGGGGTAGGCGATCAGGGTATGCGAGGCGTACATGCTGGCGAGCAGGATGGAAGTAATGAGGGTAAAGCCGAGAACGTATACGCTGGAAACGGTCCCGATCGCCATGGGAATGAAAAAGGTGAAGGCCCCGAACACCACACTCTTCCGGCTGTTTTTCCGGAAATCCGCCAGGTCGATCTCCAGGCCCGCCAGAAACATGATATAGAGCAATCCCGCTGTGCCCGAAAGGATGATCCCGCTGTCGCGCGTCATCAGGTTGATGCCGTTCGGACCCACAACCGCACCCGCAATGATCAGGCCCAGCAAATGCGGGATCTTGATTTTATTCAGCAGGATGGGGGCAAAAAGGATGATCACCAGAATGACCAGGAATTTCAGGACCGGATTGGTCAGCGGCAGGGTAGTCTCTGACAGGTTGAGCAGGATCATTTTCGATTGGTTTGATGGAAGCCCTGATTTTCTACGAAAGATAGTCCGGAAACTTGTCATTTGCAATACGGGAGCAGCGGGGTGAGTGGAAAATTTTTAAGATTTCCGATCACCATATCGCCGTTTCAATTCGCAGCGAATCGTTTACAGGCGCCGCAATTCCCCAATTCTCCCTATCTTCGCACCTTCAAATGAAAAAACGGGAAAAATGATCCTGCGAACAGAGATTGCCGATATCTTGCGCGACCCCAAAATCGGGGCTGAAATCACGGTTATGGGATGGGTGCGCGCCTTCCGCTCCAACCGGTTCATTGCACTGAATGACGGATCAGGCGCCCAGAATTTTCAGGTGGTCGTACCGGATAAATACCAGGAAGACCCGGCCCTTGAGCCTGTTTTCAGGAAGATCGGCTTCCACGCCTGCATCAAGGCTACCGGCAAGCTGGTGGAAAGCCAGGGCGCCGGCCAAAGCGTAGAACTCCAGGCCGACACGATCGAGATCCTGGGAGAGAACAAGCTGGATATCTATCCGTTGCAGCCGAAGAAGCAAACGATGGAATTCCTCCGCGAAAATGCCCATTTCCGCATGCGGACGTCCACCTTCAGCTCCGTTTTCCGGATCCGGCACGCAGTGGCATATGCCATTCACAAATATTACAACGACCGCGGATTCTACTATATGCACAGCCCGATCATTACGGGCAGCGACGCCGAAGGCGCCGGCGAAATGTTCCGCGTAACGACGCTGGACGTGGACAACCCGCCGCGCACGCCGGATGGGGCCGTCAACTGGAAAGAGGACTTTTTCGGGAAATCGACCAACCTCACCGTGTCCGGGCAGCTGCAGGGCGAGATCGCGGCGCTGGCCATCGGCAAGGTGTACACGTTCGGCCCGACCTTCCGCGCCGAGAACTCCAACACTTCGCGCCACCTGGCCGAATTCTGGATGATCGAACCGGAAGTGGCTTTCTTTGACATCGAAAATAACATGAACCTGGCGGAGGATTTCGTCAAGTTCCTGATCAACCATGTCCTGGACAATTACCCGGACGACCTCCAATTGCTCGATCAACGGATCAAGGACGAGGAAAAGAGCCTGCCGCAGGACAAGCGCCGCCCGATGGGGCTCATCGAAATGCTGCGGTTTGTGGTCGAAAACGATTTTGCGCGCGTTTCCTACACCGAAGCCGTCAACATCCTGCGCAGTTCCAACCACTTCAAAAAAGGCAAGTTCGAGTTCGAACCGGTCTGGGGCAGCGACCTCCAGGCCGAGCACGAACGCTTCCTGGTGGAAAAAGAGTTCAAGCGGCCGGTCATCGTACGCAACTATCCCAAGTCGATCAAGGCCTTCTACATGCGCGAAAACGACCCGGGTACCGACGGCGCTCCGGAATTGACGGTTGCCGCAATGGATGTGCTCTTTCCCTATATCGGCGAAGTGATCGGCGGGTCGCAGCGCGAAGAACGACACGAACGGCTGGTGGCGCGCATCCACGAAATGGGCATCCCCGAAGAAGAACTCTGGTGGTACCTTCAGCTTCGTCAATTCGGCGGCGCTCCGCACGCGGGCTTCGGCCTGGGCTTTGAGCGGATGGTGCAGTTCATCACCGGTATGGGCAATATCCGCGACGTGATCCCCTTCCCGCGGACGCCCAAGAATGCGGAATTCTGATCCACGGCTTTAAGGTTGAATGGCTGCGCTGTCAATTGTCAGTCTGGTAACTGAGCGTAGCCGAAGTTAAGTCATAACGGAGCTTTCGCGCAAGAAAAAACTTACTTCCCAGGGGCTAAGGCTCATTATTAGGTCAAGATGGAATTGCCCGGCATCCGCTTTTGGGTAACCAAAATGAGTAGAGAGGAAGACTTTATAATTGATAACAATGCAATTTTGAATGAACAATCGTTTTTTCAAAGCCATTGTTCAAATTATTTTACCACAATAGAATCATAAGGACACATAAGAAGAGCCCATTGCAGTTGGGCAAAAGCCCAACTGCAATGTGAACTCATGTGCCTGATCCCGCCTTGAGGGACAAGTTGTGGTAAAAATACAAGCCAACCATAAAATCTTCGTTAATGCCCCGTTAAACCCGCCATCCAACAGGTCATTTTCATAATATATCCGATAGCCCAGTCGTTTTTCAGTTTCGAAATTTGGATTGTATAGAGGGTTACGGTTGATGTCCGGGAGAAAAGACCAGGTTTGTTGAATGCCCCGTCCACCGTCCACCGTCTACCGTCCACCGTTAACCGTCTCAAAAAAATGTCTGTGAAAAATAAATCCCTCATCTACCTGCTCAGCGGCCTTTTTGCACTGGTCGCGTTCTCCCGTTGCGAGCTGGCCAGCCGCATTACCGGAGAATCCATCAACAGCATCAAATCGCCGGAAGCCAAGGAAGTCCAATTGCGCGGCGACATCATTGATTACGCCCGCGAATTCCTCGGCTCCAAATACAAATACGCCGGTCGCGACCCCAAAGGCGGTTTCGATTGTTCGGGCTTCACACATTACGTGATGAAAAAATTTGACATTAAATTGTCGGCCAGTTCCCGGGACCAGGAGCATCAGGGGGCGAAAATCAAGGTCAATGACGCCCAACCCGGCGACCTGATCTTTTTCCGCCGTTCCAAAACAGGGTCCGTCTTCCACGTGGCCATGGTGGTTTCCAATGACAATAAAGGACTGAGGGTCATCCACAGCACCTCCCGGGGCGTGGTGATTGACAATATCGACCAGTCGAGCTACTGGAAGCCGAAGGTGTCGACGGCGCGGAATGTGGTGACAACTGGGGCTTGAAGCTGGATACTGGGGGCTAGATCCTGGATGCTGGATGCTTGATACTTGAAGCTGGGTGCTGGGGGCTAGATCCTGGATGCTGGATGCTTGATACTTGAAGCTGGGTGC
>WBZL01001142.1_pt1 | contig 28543 bp, 24 predicted proteins | sample 5204291 | NCBI WGS metagenome assembly WBZL01 (sample SAMN12344345, study PRJNA552823) | activated sludge metagenome | biome: Activated sludge suspended growth; feature: Nitrification reactor; material: Wastewater; isolation source: activated sludge from nitrification reactor of wastewater...
GAAACGCTCTGCTGATAAGACTGCTCGGGCTCACAGACGGGAAGCGGGGCAGCCGAGCGAGCGGGCATATAAGCCTCGGGTTGATACTGAAGGGGCGATGGAGCCGCCTGAGCACGACCGGACGTCTCCGGATAAATATGCGAGAGCGCATCCTCGAAATTGACGCGCCCGTCAGCCAGTCTGCCGCTCAATGTACTTTCTTTCTTGCGTTCTTTAGCATTAGTTGCGCCCGAAGCGAAGGCGCTTAGCCCGTTTACAAGGTTATCCAGCAAGTTCAAAGTAAAACGCCTGCCTCATCCTGACAATTTCAAACATAAGGATAGATCAGGGTTATGGGCTATCGTAGTTAACTTTTTTGAACCGCACTAACAGATAGGCTTTGATGAGTCACTTCTTAGCCAATGCATATATTTCGAGACATTAAGAAGCTGCCGGAAGGGTCAGTACTACCTGACTATCTCACGCGGGCGGACAATCCATTCCATTCTTCCGCAACCGGTTCTCACATCCTTCCAATGCGCAATGTTAAGCCGAATACATGCAAGCGCGGCAGTCGGAAATGCTTCCTCCACCCCCGTTAATAGGTAGACGAGTTCACTGAGTCCTGGATTGTGGCCGATTAGCATCGCCGTATTGAGAAGATCGTCGACATTTTTGATGATGTCGATCAAACCACCTGTAGTGGCAAGATACAAATCCTTTTCGAAAACGATTTCAGCCTCGTCCAAACCGGCCTTCTTCAAAGCCATCCTGGCTGTCTGCCTGGTTCGCTTTGCCGGCGAACACAAGACAATCGAAGGGCAGACATCACGAGCGCGCATGACCTTACCCATGAGTGGAGCGGCTTTTTCCCCCCTTTTGTTGAGCGGTCGCTCGAAATCGGCAAGGCCGGGATCGTCCCAGCTAGACTTTGCGTGCCTGAAAAGATAGAGGGTTTTCGCTCTCCTGGCTGCGGACACTTATTTACGCCCTACTTCAATAATGTCAAAGCCAGCATTTGTTGGTAAATCTTTGAGTCCATAGTAGCGAGAAACTTCCTGCCGTCTTTCATTTCCACCATCGCACAGACTTGTTTTCTGTTGCCGGCCAGAAACAAACCGGCTATCGCGCCTGCCGGACCCAGTACCATCGCCCCAGCCACCGACCAACCAAGCGTGTGAGCAAGGTTTTTGGCACTTTCCTCAGTGTGCATGGTGACTGTCTTCACATGCCCATGAAGTTCAATTTGCTCGAATGGGCCCCAAAGCGTATCGCCCTCATACTGCCATTCTCCTTGCGCAACATCACCGCCGAGTACATTCACCTTGTTCTCGTCGACCAGCTTCTTTAGCTTATTGAGATTGTGCATTGCAGTCCTCGAAAATGATTTAGCTGAGAAAACAGCTTGATTCAGACACCTTTTGAATACTTCTCAGCCAAATCGGTTATGTAGGGAAGATGCACAGGCTGTCCATTGTGCACTTTGATCATGCAGATAACGGAAACTACCAGGTATGCGAGCGCGACGAGGTTCAAAATCCCGTAGAAGATACCGCCGATCAGACCACCGATAAACGGAATGAAATGCAGTATACCGCCCTCCGGGTCGTTGGGGTCTATACGAAGGTAAAAATACCCATTGGCGCGGTGTTGATCCTTTTCGCCGTAGAAACCGGTGGCCACCAGCCACTTGTTCATGTTGTCATAGGTATAGTGGGCGTCGTAGGTCAGCCTGCCCTGAAACGGGACCTGGAAGTGCCTGAACTCATCGGAGGCGAAACGGTATTCGAAAATTTCGTGGTAATGCTGTTTCCGACGGTTTCTGAAGTTGTCTTTCTGGAGCATCAGGTAAAGGTTGCCGGCATTATCGACCGCCATCTGGGAGAAGTCTTCCGTATAGTAAAATTCTTCCGGCGAGAAGCTTTTATCCCAGAGCAATTTCATGCGGTTGATATCGAATACCTGCGCCCGGATGATGGATTGTTTTTCGATGTAATAAATAAGGGCTTTGGAATAATCCTCGGAGCGGACGATCTCAAAATCGGGCGTAAAGAACAGGAATCCGAAATTGTGGACGGTCGAGGAGTCCTTCAGGTTGGCGGCCGGGTCGAATTTATCGGCCTTGAGGATGGTATTGCCTTTGGACCGGAAATAATAAAAAATCGTAAAATCCTCCTGGGAAGGGATGATGCCCAGGATCTTGGCGGATCGGTGATCCAGCTTCAATTCCTTGCTCCAGGACATGTGCATTTGTTCGTCAAAGGCCTGAACCTCAAACTCTGTTGTGCGGTTGCGAAACAGGAGCGTACGGCCTTTCAGCTCACCGATCAGCTCGTAGGCTGCTTCGCTGCGCAGGGGGATGTCTTCGGAAACGGTGATCTTTTGTCCGGACAGAAATAGAGGGAATAATAATATGATTGTGCAAAGACTGATCTTCATCTTGCCTTATTTTTTTTCCAATTCCTAAATTTACGGCAAATTTTGATAAAACTCAGGCATTTTATCCGTTAAGTCGGCTTGATGCCCAACCGAAAATTTAGTCCAAAACACAGGGTTCGCTTTATATGGGAAGAAAGAACAAACTGCAGAAATTTCTTGAATTATCGACTTTTTCTAACGTGTATGAGAATTTTGACCCCCGCGCTCCCGGGTTAATTACCGCCGGCGGCGTACCGGTGGATTTGAAGGGAAAATGGAGTCAAAGTCATTTCGGTAACGACCGGCCCATCACACTCGAACTGGCATGCGGCAGAGGCGAGTATACCTTGGGGCTGGGCAGGATGTATCCGGAAAGAAATTTCATCGGCGTGGATATCAAAGGCGCGCGGATCTGGAAAGGCGCGCGGATTGCCCTGGAGGAGCAGTTGACCAATGTAGCTTTTCTCAGGACCCGGATCGAGCAGATCGGATTGTTCTTCGACCCGGGGGAAATATCGGAGATCTGGATCACTTTTCCGGACCCTTTCCCGGAGACCGGGAAGATCAACAGGCGACTGACTTCACCCCGCTTCCTGGAGTCTTTCCGCAAAATCCTGCAACCCGGCGGGCTTATGCACCTTAAAACGGACTCTGATCTGTTGTATGAATTTACCCTGGAAACCTTGTCAGGCATGCCGGATACTGCTTTGGCGTATTCTGATGACGATATTTACGCCAAACCCTTGCCGTTGCCGGAGCTTGACCTGAAGACCTACTACGAAAAAATGCACCTGGCGGAGGGCAGGACGATCAAGTACGTGCGCTGGCGTTTGTAGCAAAGTTTGGTTTATTTGCGGTATTCAGCCAGGATCTTGTCTACCGCTTCAACCGGGATATTGACCAATTGAGCAATGACTCCATTGTCAATTCCTTGTTCGTGTGCATTCAGCACCACTTGAATTGTGCTCTCGATCCGTCCTTCTTCTCGTCCTTCCTCTCGTCCTTCTTCTCGTCCTTCCTCCCGTCCTTCTGCTCGTCCTAATTTAAACCCCTGCTTTTTATATTCTGCAGCAAGCTGTTCCTTTATTATTTCTTCGATTCCCATTGGTTGTGCTTTTTCAGTTAACTGATCCAATGCCAGTTCAAATTTATCATCTTTTGTATAATCTTCAAAACGCACATAAAACCTTAAAAAGTTCATTAATGCGTGGATTTTCGGTTTTGAAATGCTCTTCGATAAAAGTTGCTTTGCAAGATCTAATTTGAGTTCAAACAATTCGCCTTCCTGAATTTTTCCCTTTTTCAACGCCAGAAGCACGGTAAGGATAATGATCGAGAATGGGTTCGGACTGGCCTTTAATTCTTCTTCCTTTTGATCCAGAACCTTAAAAGTCGTGAACGAATAACGGAGTTCGGTGCCCAGGATACCCCACTCGAAGCTTTTGGGATGGTAGTTTGGGGAGCTGTCGGAAAAAATGGCAATGGCTGCGATAGGCTTACGGTGTTTATCAAAAATACGATAGAAATAAGTGAACATCCTTTCTTCAAAATCCTTATCCGGTTGGCCTTGAACCTCTACATGAACCAGAATCCAATGATCAGGCCCATCGCGGGTATGAACCTTGACCAGCTTATCGACAAACCGGATATTCTTACCCGTTGTTCCGGGAAATAACTCATGCAATTCCTTGTCGAGGAATTCAACTCCCTCATTCAAACTGAACATGAAATCAGATTGAGGAAAGAAAAATGAAAGGAAATCATCGAAAAGATCCTCGATGACACCCTTCCAGAGCGCGTCGTTGCGTTTCATCTGCGGCGTTTTAGGCAGATGCAAATATACCAACCAGGTTTGTTTTAAACAATTTTAATTAAAAAACAAAAAATAAAACAAATAATAATTATTTTGCTTTTGCAGCCACCTTCACTTGTTGGAAGGCGCCCTGCTGGATCCTGACATAATAATGCCCGGTAGGCAGTTCGCCGGATTCCCAGTCAAGGCGTTGTTCCCCGGCTGGAAAATCGCGGTTGGCCGGAGTGGCGACCAGCTGCCCGGCGCCGTTGAACACCTGGATGAGGGTCCTGCCGCCGCCGCTGCTGAAACGGATGGACAGGGATTCCGTAAACGGATTGGGCCACAATTCCAACAGTTTTGATCCCGCATGCTGGTTTTCTTCCCGCGTGCTGACCGGCATGCAGTCCGGTGAATTGAAAATGGGCAGTGACTGGAAATCGTGCAGCAGAATGCCGCCGAGGTCCGCTTCCGGTATGCAGAACCAGTCCTTCAGCATGGTCGTGTAAACGGAGCGGAAATCGTATTGCATGGGCAGGTTGTCTATGGCATCGGCTCCGGGCGGAATGAACGGATTATCGCCCAGAATGCCGCCGGCGACCTGGCTGCCGAAGACGAACATGGGCGCTGCCGCTCCATGGTCGGTCCCGTTGCTCAGGTTGGAAATGATCCGCCGTCCGAATTCGGAGAAGGTCATGCCCGTTACCCGGTCGGAAAGCCCCTGCATTTCGAGATCCCGGACAAATGCTGTGATCGCGCCCGACAATACCCCCAACAGGTCGGCGTGCTCCCCGGTAGTCTTGTCTTCCGGCATGACCTGTGCGTCGTGGGTGTCGAATCCGCTGATGGATACCAGGTAAACCCGCGTTTTCAATCCGCCCGCGATCAGGCGAGCCACGATTTTTAGCTGTTCCGCCAGCACATTTTCTTCAGGGTACGCCGCCAGGTTGTTTGAATTTTCAAAAGCGTCGACAATGACCTGGCCGTAGGCATTGCTCTGCTGCTTTACCGTGCGAACGTAGGTCAGCAACTCTCCGGCCGGCGTTGCCGGAGCAGTGGAGGGTACCCCGTTGACCAACTGGTAGAATTGCGACGGATCGGCCACCGATAGCCCCATGGCAAAAGACGGACCCTGCAAGGCCAGCGACAAGGATGCGCCGATCTCTATGGACAGCGGGTCGGGCATAACTTCATTGGGGAAGCCGTTGGGATAGTTGGGGTATTCGTAGTTGAGGTAGCGCCCCATCCACCCGGAGCTGAAAACTTCAGTGGTGTTCGCTCCCGTCATCCAGATATCCGTCGACCGGAAATGCGAATAATCCTGGTTGGGGTAGCCCACGGACTGGATCACCTTCAATTTGCCCTCGTTGTACAGGTCGCGCATGCCGCTGAGCGAAGGATGGAACCCCACGGTATCCGTACCGTCCAGCCCCAGGATCTGGTTTTCGGGCAACAGGACCTGCGGCCGTACCAACGCCAAGGTGTCGTACTGGTCGAGCGGTATGACCGTATTGAGGCCGTCATTGCCGCCGTCCAGCCGGATCAGCACCAGTACGTGATCGGTGTCAACAGTTGTGTCGGACAAGAGCCGCAACCAGGGGGAAGAGGCGGAGGCGTTGACGCCGAAGCCATTCAGGAGATTGGGAATAATGACCCCGGCTGCAGAATATTGTAAAAATTCTTTGCGGTTCATAAGCGTTTGTTTAAGAGAGCTGGTACTCTTCCTGGTGAAGAATCGTGTAGAAAAACGGCAGCAGCCTGTTCCGGACAGTTTCCCGTTTCATCTCATTCGTCGGGTCATTCACATAGGCCACCCACGCATCCGTCCAGTAATAATCGCTGATCTGGCCTGAAAGCAGGATCGCCTTCAGCTGGAGGCGGAATTGCAGCGGCAGGTCAATGCTGTACATCCACTTCAATATATCGTCCACCAGTGCATTGGGATCGGCGGGATTGGGCAGCTGAGCTACCGTGCCCAGGATATCCAGTTGGGACAGGAAGTTTTCCGTAGAGATCCCCGCCCATAAAAGCCAGTCCGAAAATTGCGCCCTGCGGGGCAGCGTATCCGTAGAGATCCAGCTTTTATCGAATACAGGGGCCTGATGGTAGGCGGGCCAGCCCGAAACGTTGGGCGGGTCGCCCAGGTTTTGCAGGAACAAGGCGCCGACATAATGTACGGTTGCATTGTGTTGATACCGGTCGATCAACATGGTCCTGTCGGGGATCGGCGTATGGAACTCGCGGTACATGCCGATCAGGTGGTCCATCGGGCCTTTGATCTGGGCGCCGTATTGCAGCATGTCGAAGAAGTGCTGACTCTTGAACAAAACAGCCAGTACGGGGCGCAGTTCGTAGTTGTTGTCCCGCATGACCTGTGCGAGCGGACCGATGACCATCTCCTCCGTCAGCTCGTCAATCTCGTGATAGACGAAGAAGCGGTAGATTTTTCGGCACAGAAAGAGGGCGCACTCGTCATTGGCCAGGATCATGTCCAGCAGTTCGTCCAGTTCTTCAGCCCCTTGCGAACCGGTTTTTCCCTGGATAAGCAGATTGTCGTAAAAAGATGAAAACTGCTTGTCGCCGGAGTCGTGTTCCAGGGGCTGGAAAAAGATCTCGTTGGTCAGGTAGTTGACCCGCCATCCGGTCAGGATTCTCGCAGCCTCCCGAACGTCCTCTTCCGTGTAGTGGCTGTCCGGCCCTTTCCCGATGCAGAATAACTCCTGGAGCTCGCGGGCATAATTCTCATCCGGAGCGCCTGCCGAGTTGAACTGGCCGTTCAGGAAATGCAGCATGGCCGGATCAAGGGTCATGGCCTTGATCAGGTCCCGGAAATTACCCAGAGCGTTTTGGCGCAAGGTGTCGACATACCGGAAATTCCAGGCGGCATAGAAGACCTCGCCGAATTGCACCGGGATATGGTTGTGCCAGAACAGAATGAGCTTTTCTATGATGTTGCTCTCCTGATCGATCAGATTACCGACCCACCAGGATTTAAGGGAGGCGATCCGGTAAGGCTCTGCCGAAAGATCGTAAAAAGCATTGACCCAGGTATCGCCGGAAGGTACGGCGGGGTCGGTAAAATTTTCCGAATTGTAATCGTTCACAGGCAGAGGCGGCGCTTCACCCGCCGTGAGCAGGGTTTCTACCGCCGTGTCCGGATCGCTTTGCAGGAAAAACTGAATGTCTTCCCATTTCGCACCGAACATGACGCGCCTCAAAAGATGGATGACCTGCGCGATTTCCCATGGCCCCGTGTAAGCCTCCAGGCCCGTTCCAAGTGTTTCAACCGGCGAAAAAACCGGATTCAATACAGAACGCCCCGGAGCAGGCGTCCGCATCAGATGTAAAAAATCCCTCCGCTTCATGGCTTTGCTGATTGTGGGATGAATAGGAATAAAGAAAGTTAAAGTTAGGACTATTATAAAGGAGAAAGACAGAAACCGTCCAATTTTTTCGACGGCTGGACTACTTCTGCATACGATTTTATGATGGCTTAACCTTGGGGGCGCCGTACCTGACGGTCAATCCACAGGGTTTTCCAATAAAGTGATCGTTCTTTGTTCGGTATCCAGAACGGACCGGATGCCGACCGGCAATACGCAGTTCCGGGAGATATGGCCGAAGGTGAGGCCGTAAACAACGGGGACGCCCAATCCGCCGAGGCGGTCAGCCAGGGTTTCTTTCAGGGAGAGCGACCGGTCCCCTTCCTGCGGTTCGCAGTCATTGAAAACACCCAGCGCAATACCTGCCGCCTTATCCAGATGACAGGCCTGGCGCAGTTGGGTCAGCATCCGGTCGATCCGGTAGGGTTTTTCCCCCACCTCTTCAATGAATGCGATCTTTCCGGAAAAGTCGGGACTGTAATCCGTTCCGGCCATAGCCGCCAGCAGCGATAAATTCCCGCCGGCCAATTGCCCGGTGGCGGTGCCCCGGACCAGCGAATACGGAGCGGGCAACGGGTCGGCCTCTTCTGGCGTCGCGGCGGCAATCGTGTAGGGGACCCTGCCTTCCATGAGCACGCCATGCAGGTGATCGGCTGAATACGCGTCAAACTCGGATACCCCCAGCGGACCGTGAAAGCCGACCAGCCCGGTTCGGCTGTGGATCGCCTGCAACAGCGCGGTGATGTCGCTGTATCCGATCAGTATTTTAGGATTGCTGCGGATCAGGCGGTAATCGATTGCGGGCAATAACCGGCTGCAACCGTACCCGCCGCGGACACACCATACTGCGCTTACGCCCGGATCGGAAAACATGGCGTGCAGGTCGCTCAGCCGTTGTTCATCCGTGCCTGCGGTATACCCTCTTTCAGCGCGTATGTTGGCGCCGGGTTTCACCTTCAATCCGAAATCTTCCAGCCTTGCAACGGCTTTCTGCAGGCCTTCATCCGGCACAAAACTGCCCGGGGAGATCAACCCCACGGTATCGCCTTTTTTGAGGCGCGGCGGCCGGAGGGTTCTTTTAAGCCCCGGGGGTTGGGGCAGCCGGCGGGCGGCCGACCCCAGGCCGGCGAGCATCAGCGCGCTGTTGAATTGTCTGCGTTCCAAGGAGGATCAGTTTTCGGTGTGAATAAAATCGCCCGGCAAGGCTTTGATCAGGCGCATATAAACGCCGGAAGAGTCGCTGTCGAACCAGGCTGAAGGATTCTGATTGGAATGGATGACAAAGGGCCGTTCCCGGGTGGTGTCGCGGTATACCTGGATCATGAACGGCGGATCGATCTGTTCCCCTTTGATGCTGATCACCTGTCTGGGCAGATTTCCGGCGAGGGTTTCATCGAAATCATCGGCAAAGGTCGTGCCGCTCATGTTGCGGAGGTAGTTGATATAATCCGCTACCTTGACGGAATCAAGGGGGACGGAACCGTCCATGGCCCAGCCTGCGTCGCCCTTTCTAAGGGTATAGGTATTGCCGGGATATTCAAAGTCGATCTCGTTCACTTTCATATCCGCCGTCATATGGATCAGGCTCTTGTTGCGATAACTGTCGAACCCCTGACCGATAGCAAGCAATTGGAATCCTTCCACCGCATAGACTTCGTTGGAGCCGTCAAGCCTGATATAGGATGCGCCGCTTTGGGCCTGGGGGTTGAAATTGAACCGTCCGACAATGAAATCGGCTTCCTTTTTGTCTCCGTAGTACACTTTGACCCGGGTCCCCTGGTCATCGTCCACCTCAAAATCCCGCCATTTATCGGAGCTTTTGGCGACCACCCGCTGGGTTTTGATCAGTTGGATGCTGTTGAGGAGTCCGGAGATGGAAGCGCCCGTAGCTTTGGTATTGAGCGTGCCGTTGGAGGCGATCCATCCGCTGTCTTCGCGTTTGAGCAAAACTTCGGGGCTCTCGGCCTCTTTGGGTTTGATGACAACGGAGGTGACCTTAGCGGTATCCAGTTCGATCAGATCGGCGTCAAAACTGCCGGATCGCTTGCCGCTGCACGTACGCGAGATGAAATAGATAGTCAGCAAAAGCAAAAAAGCCAGGAGTAAAATCCGATTGTTCATTGTTCGTATCGTTAGGGTAAACTTAAAAAATCAAACTTTCAGAAAATCCATGAGTTTGGCAACGGCCCGACCCCGGTGGCTGATTTTCTTTTTTGCCTCCAGCGGCATTTCCGCAAAAGTGGTGAAATGGCCTTCGGGGATGAAAATAGGATCGTAGCCGAATCCGCCGGAACCGGAAGGCTCGGTAGCGATTTGTCCGTTGATAATGCCTTCAAACAAGGTTTCCTGCCCGCCGGAGATGAGGGCGATGATGGTCCGGAAACGCGCTGCACGGGTGGTCATGCCCTGCATTTTTTTCAGGGTGAGGTTGATATTGTCATCGGGTGTGCAATCCGGGCCGGCAAATCGCGCCGTGTAAACGCCGGGGGCTCCGTCGAGGGCCTGGATTTCCAATCCCGTATCTTCCGAAAAGCAATCGTATCCGAAATGCTGCTTGACGTACCGGGCTTTGATCAGGGCGTTCTCCTCCAGGGTCAGGCCGGTTTCGGCGATCTCCTCCGTGCAGCCGATATCGGGCAGGCTCAGGATGCTGAAACCCGGACCGAGCGATGCGCCCACTTCCCGGACCTTATTCGGATTGGCGGTAGCGAAGACGATGGTTCTCATGCAATTTTGTGATTTAAACTTTGGGGAAAATCTCCAGCAATGCCTTCCAGAGGGCCCCGGCGGCGCGGTTATCCCCCGCTTCCCGTTCCAGCCTGATCTTTTCCAGACTGTCGGAACACAGATAAGTCACCTCCCGGTAGGTCAATGGCCGGTACAGGGGCATATTCAACCGGATGCCGGCGCTGCCCGGAGGGATGCCGAACAGGAAGCAGTAATTTGCGTGGAAATGCCGGTTCAGGGCCGCCCAGGGAGGTATCTGTTTGTCGCTGATTTCCAGGTAAAAGGCATCGTTTTCCAGGTGAACCCCCACAGCATTCAATATTTTTTCCAGATAATCCCGGTCTGCCGGCGCATTTTCTCCGGTTTTGTAAATCACCATCAGATTTTTCTTTCCGGCGCCTTTGACCCTTTCAATGTGGGCTGAAATTTCGGAAAGGCCGAATAAAGGAATAGTGCTGAGGAAATTTTTCAAAATTTTTAATTTTTGATCGTTTAAGCGGCGGGGATTCAAAAGCAAATCAGCCCTTGCGAAAAATAAAATTTTTCCGTATTATTGTCAAAAAAATCCAATGAATCATACGATCAGCATTGAACGCACCCGTCAATCAAAATTAAATTCCGTTGACTTCGGAAACCTCCCGTTCGGCAAGGTTTTTTCCGATCACATGTTTGTTGCCGATTATGCCGGCGGCCAGTGGCAAAATCCCCGGATAGTACCCTTTGCGCCTTTTTCCATCCACCCGGCGACCATGGCCCTGCATTACGGGCAATCCATCTTCGAAGGCATGAAGGCGTCCAAAAGCCTCGACGGTCAACCGATGTTCTTCCGCCCCGAAATGCACGCCAAAAGGCTGAATATTTCGGCCACCCGGATGTGCATGCCGGAAGTGCCGGAATCGCTCTTCATGGAAGGCCTCCATGCATTGGTCGATGTAGATCAGGACTGGATCCCGCAGGATGAAGGCAGCTCGCTCTACATCAGGCCTTTCATGTTCGCCACCGATGAATTCATCGGCGTCCGGCCCAGCGAAACCTATAGATTCATCATTTTCACCGGCCCGGTCGGCCCGTATTACCCCAAACCCGTCCGCCTTTGGGCCGAACAACAGTACGTACGGGCTATAAAAGGCGGCACCGGTGAAGCCAAAGCAGCAGGCAACTACGCTGGCGCCCTTCTGCCCGCTAAGATAGCGCAATCCAAAGGATTTGACCAAGTCATGTGGATGGATGGACGCGAATTCAAATACGTTCAGGAAGTCGGCACCATGAACATTTTCTTCGTGATCGACGGGAAAGTGATCACGCCCTCCACCGACGGCGAGATCCTGAAAGGCATCACCCGGGACAGCATCATCCACATCCTGCGCGAAGACAAGGGCATGCAGGTCGAAGAACGCCCTGTCTCCATCGACGAGGTGGTCGCAGCCCACAAAGCCGGCAAATTGCAGGAAGTCTTCGGCGCAGGTACCGCAGCCGTCGTTTCCCACGTCTCCGAGATCGCCTTCAAAGATGAATTGCTGACCCTCCCGCCGGTAGAAACCCGCAAGATCGGCAATATGATCAAATCCGAGATCGACGGCCTGCGAAGCGGCCGGGTAGCCGATACCAGAGGATGGGTGGTTCCGGTGAAATCGCCGGTATTTGTTGAGGAATAGGCTCGTTATCAATAAAATGAAAGACGGCGCAAAGGGACATACCGACCTTTGCGCCGTCTTCGTTTTTTGATGCAGGGTGTGGCGCGGCGAAACGGAAATTTTTCCGCCGCAACTGACCCCCTCCTTCGCTGAAGCTACGGCCACCGGGCGACGAAGCTTTCGGCGAAGTTGCCGGGCGGAGACTGACAACTGCCAACTGCCAACTGCCAACTGACAACTGTTATCTACCTCACCAGCACCACCTCCCCCGTCTCCACAACCACCTCCCCGCTCACCGTCTCCAATTGGGCAACGTAAACATAAACCGCCGGATTCTGCGGCCGGTTGTTGAATTCGCCGTTCCAACCGTGTACCGGGTCATTGGGGAAAAAATCCAGGTCCTGGAAAACCAGATTGCCCCACCGGTCAAGCACCCTGAAGGTTTGGACCTTTGCAATTTCCGCGCCCGATTGAATGTAAAAGATATCGTTGTGCCCATCGTCATTGGGCGAGAAAGCATTGGGCAGGAAAACGTGGAGTTGCTGGTTTACCACCACCGTGAGCTGCGCTTCCGCCGTGCAGCCGTTCAGGTCGGCAGCCGTCACCTTGTAGATCGTGGTTTCTTTGGGTGAAACGTAGGCGGAGAAACAATCCTGGCAACCGGTTGGTGCGGGTGTCCAGTTCACGCCGGTGATTTCGTCCTGGGGTTTGTTGAGCAGTATCCGAAGTTCGAGGCTGTCGCCGATGGCGATCATCGGCGGGTCGTTGGATTGGTTGGCGGCCAGTTCGATCTCCAGGGCATCCGGCGCCGGCAGGTTGACCTCAAGCGCCGTTTCGCAGCCGTTGGCGTCCATGATGCGCACCGTGTAAAGGCCTGCACCGAGCCCAGCAAACTGCGGATTGGTCTGGAATGCGTCTTCACCGATGGCATAGAGGTAAGGCGCATCCCCGCCCGTTGCGGACGTTACCGCGATCCCGCCATCGGTGGAGCCCGCACACGTCAACGGTTTGATGGAGGCCTCACCGGAAATGACGGTTATCCGGCTGTCCACTACCACCTCGTCAAAGGCAGCGCAACTGCCCGAGCTGTCGCTGACGTCCAGCCGGTAGGTACCCGGTTCATCCGTGATCAGCGTCGGACCCGTAGCGCCGGAGATCGGGCCGCTGCCGGCCAGTGACCAGCTGTATTGCGTACCCGGCGCCGGCTGTGACTGGGTACCGAGTTCTACCTCGCTCACGGTGCAATCCAGGGTTTGGTCCGGCCCGGCGTTCGCTTCCGGCACCGGATTGATGACAACGGATACGCCGGCGGACACGTCGGGGCAGACGCCGCCGCCGCTCAGCCTGTATTCAAAAAGGTAGGTACCCGGCGCTTGTCCCAAGGTCCGGAACGTGCCCGCCCCGGGATTGAATGCGCCGTTGACGGACGGCGTTGCACTGACTTCAGCCCAGTTCCCGCCCGGGTCGGCGCCCTGGAGCAGCCCGGCTAAAACGGTGGTCTGGTCCTCTCCGGCGCAGAAAACAGGGGAAGGGCCGGCAGGCGTACCCGCGTTCGGCGGCGCTGATACGGCAATGACCGATTCGTCGGATTCGGTGCAATTGCCCAGCGTGAGGGTGTAGCGCAGCGTATTATTGCCCGGCGAAACGGCGGCCGGATCAAAATTGATGACCGGATTGCCGTCAAGCGTCCAGGCTCCGCCCGGTGTAGCGTCGGGACCAAGCCATTGGGTCAGGTCTGCCGGCCCTTCGCTTTGGCAGATGGATGCGGGAATGTTCAGCGCTGCATTCAGGTCGGCAACCGTAACCGTGACGGTATCGGCGGAAACGCAGATCTCCCGGAAGCTGATGTCATCCAGCGCGAAGTCGTTCCCGGCCGGCGTCTGGTTGACGTTGACAATGCAGATCTCGGCAGTCGTATTGGCGCCCGATGCCCATTGCGCGTCAAAATCCTGCCAGTTGCACGTGACGGGGGAAGCCTGGAAGAGATCTCCGAGCAATTCGCCGTTGACGGAAAATTGCAATTTGGCCGGATTCTGAGAGGTGACGGAAGTAACCCAGGCGCTGAAATCGTATTCCGTATTGCTGCTCACCTGGATGGTTTGGCACCAGACATTATTGGTCACACCGGAGGCGTTGACCACCATCATGTTGCCGTTGCCGGTGTGGTCGGTACAGCCGGCAAAGTGATTATGCGTGGAAGCGGCATTGGTGGCAATGGCATACTGGCCTTCATTGCTCAGCAGCCCGACTCCGCCGCCGGTGCCGTAGATATAGTCGCTGGTGAATCCGGTATCGCCCTGGCTGAAATCGCCGTTGACGAGCAGGTTGGTCGGCGACAGGCTGCGCACAGTCACCGTATAGGCGGTGGTCTGGCCCACTGTTGCTGATGTCGACGCAGCGGCAGAATCCGCCAGACCGGCGCCGGGCGACCAGCTCAGGGAAAAATAATTACCGGTAATGGTGGCATTGAGGTTGGTCTGGCCGGGCGAGCAAAGGATCTGATCCTGCCCCGCATCAACGCTGATGTTGCAATTCTGGCCGTAGCTGTGATAGATAGATGAAATGAACGCCGTCAAAACGAGCGTTTGCATGCTGATTCGTCGCTTCATAATTGCCGATAATTGCGCTCAATCGGGCTGCCTAAAGATTTCACAAGACTCGCTGCCGGTTTTTCCGGCGGATAATGGAAGAGTAGCGGTTGCAAAGTTACTGGGTTTAGGGGAAAATTGCATTTATTTAACTTGTATTAACGTCCGCAAAGGGGCCTTTGTTTTGAGCCGTCGGATTTATAGACGGATGGCGGACATGCCGCCGTCGACGCCGATCACCTGGCCGCTGATCCATGAGCTGCGATCATCCAGCAGGAAACGGGCCATAGCGGCGATATCCTCCGGCGTCCCGATTCGTTTCAGGGGATGCCTTTGCGCAGAGGCTTCCCGCTTTTCCGGCGTATTCAGCAACCGGTCGGCCATCGGGGTATCGGTCAGTGAGGGCGCGATGCAATTGACCCGGATATTCGGCGCCAGTTCTGCAGCCAGCGAGCGCGTCAATCCTTCAACCGCCGCCTTGGCGGTCGCCACTGAGGTATGGAAATTCATGCCCTGCCCGACCGCCACGGTGCTGAACAGGACAATCCCGGCCCGTTCAGCCCGTTTCAATGCCCCCAACGCCCCCTGAATGATGCGGACGGCGCCCAGCACGTTCAACTCGAAATCCGCCTGAAATTGAGCGGGCTTCAGCGACTTGAACGGCTTCAGGGTGATGCTGCCGGGGCAATAGGCCAGGCCGTCCAGCTTTTCAGGGTAAAGATCCGCCGGTACTTCCTCCTGCAACACATCGAAGGGGTAATGTTCAACGCCCGGCAACCGGGACAAACCATCGCTATTCCTGGAAACAACCCGGACCCCGGCGCCGCTTTCAGCCAGCATGCTGGTCAGGGCAAGGCCGATGCCAGAGCTGCCGCCGACCACCAGAAACTGTTTGTTTTTCATGGACAAAAATTTGCCAGGTTCAACAGCGATTGATCCTTTTTGTTTAACTTTTCACAAGTTCAGAAATGCATCGCGATCCGGAATCATCAGAAGATCCTGTCCCTGTATCGCCGGCTCAGAACCAGTTCCTCCCCGTTTTTCAACAGCACCCGGTAATCTCCGTGCGACCGCGGCAGGAGTTCCCTGATCCAGTCCAGGTTGACGATATGCGACCGGTGGATCCTTGCGAATCGGGAAGGGTCCAGCTTGTTTTCCAGCCCGTCGAGCGTGGCGCGCAGCAAATGTTTTTTACCGGAGGTGTGGAGGTTGACGTACTTATCCTCTGATGAGATGTACAGGATTTCAGCGCAGGGGATGAAAAGGCGTTTTTGCCCGACCGAAACCATGATCCTGTCCAGGAAAGCCGGCGGGTTTTTGATGGCCGAAAGGAGGTCTGAATAGGCTGCAGCCGGTTGGGCAGCCCTTTCCAGGGCCCGCGAGAACGCTTTTCCGAAGCGCTCTTCGTCAAACGGTTTCAGCAGATAATCTACCGCCTGCACTTCAAAGGCCTCAATCGCGTACTGGTCAAAAGCGGTGATAAAGACCACAGGCGGCATCAACGCCGGACCGACAGCTTCAATGACCTGGAATCCGGACAGGCCGGGCATCTGAATGTCCAGAAAAACCAGGTCAGCGCCGTCCTTCCTGATTTTCCGAACGGCTTCATTGCCGTCGGCGGCCTCCGCGATCTCGGCAGCGTTCGCCATGCGATCGAGGTATCGCCGGATTTTTTGCCGGGCGGCGGGTTCGTCGTCTGCGATCAGGATCCTCATGCGGGCTGCGGTTGAGGTTTTTCAATTTGGAACGGTATCCGGATGCTGACGGTAAGGCCGCCGGGGGCTCTGTTTTGCAAATTGAAAGTGAACTGATCGCCGAAAAGCTGTTCCAGCCGCTCAAGGGTGTTGTGCAGGCCTACCCCTTTGCCGGCGGCGCCTGACAATCCCGGGCCGTTGTCGTTTATGTCTATCTTCAGGGCGTTGCCGACCTTGCGGGCAGTCATGCTTACCCGGGCCTTTTCCGTATGGTCGACGCTGAATTTGACAGCATTTTCGAGAATGGGCTGCAACAGGAAAACGGGTACCAGGCCGGGCAGGGTTTCCGGGTCGCAATCCAGATCAATGGTCAGTCGGTCGCCGAACCTGTGCTGCATGATCCGGAGATACCGGTTGTTCATATTCAGTTCGCTTTCCAGCGTGTGGAGGCCGGAAGGCGGTTGGTTGAGGGTTGTCCTGAGCATGTCGCTGAGCAGCGCGATCATTTTATCCGCTTTTTCCGGGTCTGAATAGAGCTCAGCCGAGATCATATTGAGCGTATTGAACAAAAAATGGGGGTTGATCTGCATTTGCAGGAATTGCAGGCGCGATTGGACCAGTTGCCGTTCAAGCCGGGCCGCCTGAATGGTTTTCTGCCGGCTTTCTTCCCACTTGCCCATCAACAGGAAGTACAGGAAGGCTACGCCGAAAAAGAGGAATTGCTTCAAATACTCGTAGGCGTACCGATAGGTCAATACCCCGTAATGGCTGCCGTAATCCCCGAGGCCCAACCACTGGTATACGAAGATGCGAACGAGGTACATCAGGCTGGTGTGGACGGCGCCGAAGACGACGGACGCCGACAGGTAAATCAGGACGGTTGGCCATAGACGGAAACGATTCGCCGGCACACGCCTGAAAAACAGCCATAACAGCGGCAGCAGCGCGAAGATCAGGAAAACACCGGTGAACTCATCGACCAGGTAATGCGTCCACTGGACCGGGTTTCGCTCCGCGAGGTCCTCCGTAACATTGATCCCGATATTCAGCAAGGACAGCATTACCGCCAGGATCACCAGCAGCGGCCAGCGGATGGCTGTTGCGCCTGACCATTGAAAAGCCCCTTTGCGGGCATTTTCAGGATCGTTGCGGTTGGTTTCAATAGCCATGGTATTTTATTGAAACAGGTCGATCGTCACAATCTCCAAAGATAAGAAGCTTTGAAGAACCAGAGTTGCCGGGTGTTCAATAAGCCTTGCGCCGGCCGGTACTCTCCGTCTTCCCAATGCAAACCCTCATACAAGGAACCGTAGCCGAGGTAAACCACCGTACCCGGAATATAGGTGAAGGACAGCAGGCAATTGCCGTTGAGCTGCTTCTTGTAGGCATTGTATTCCGCGATGGTGCGGAAAGAAAGGAATTTGCTGAACTGGACGGTCGTTCGCATTCTGTATAAAGTGTAATCGTATATTTTTTCGCCGGTTTCCAACTGGTAGAAGTCTGATCTTGCCCAACTCAATCCGATGTTCAACCAGGTGCGCGGTTGCAAAACAATACCCGCATTCCAATCCGATCCCCGGCCCTGGAACGGGTGCTCACTGTCGTAGTAGATCCGTTTGCCGGACAATAGGGAGGCTTCAACAGACAGGAAATTGAAGGGTTGCGAATTGCCTTCGATCCTGACCGCATTGCGGCTGAACCGGCTCCCGGCAAAATTCTCGGTCACCAGCCGGTAGCTTGCGCTGATCTCGGTTTGGCGCGGCATGTTGACGGCCGTTCCGAGTACGTTATAGGTTTCCCATCTTTGAGCAAAATGGTCGAAGCTGTGCAAGCTCCAGTAATACGGGGTGATGCGCTGGATCACCTTCTCGCTGCGCAGGAAATTGTGGGCCGCAAAAACAGGTATGGTCGTCAGGCCGGTCCGGGTAAGGTACCCGAAATCGGCGCTGAAATCCCTGGAGACCCGGTAAAAGCCCGTCCACATTTCCCACTCCCTGGAATTGTAGGCCCAGCTGAGGCCCAGTGCCGTCCCTTGCCGGTCGGTCTCAGCGCTGTTTCTGGAACCCAGGGCATGCCACTCAAAGGTCGACCGGTTTCCAGACCGGAGCCTGCCGTCCGTCCCGCCGGCCAGGTAATAACGGCTTCCTTGCACCCTGGAAGCTGCGATGCCGCCGAAATAGGCATCTGCTTTTAGCAACCTGGCCAACCGAAGTGCGCCGAAATGGGTGTTTGATGGGTCGCCGCCTTCCGGCACAAACTCATCCAGGGCGTAAAGCGAGGAGATCAAACCGGACTTGCCGAGTTTGCCCGAAAGCCTGAGGCCTGCCACCGGATCGGCAATGGCGCGGGTATGGATCAACCGCTGCAGGGGGCTTCCGTCCGCAGTCGCAGCCAGTCCGAACCATTCCTGCCGCTCCAGGAAAAACGGCCTTTTCTCCGTATAGTACAAGGCGTTGCGCAGGTTGACATCGATCTGACCGGCGTCGGTCTCTACCTGTGCAAAATCAGGATTGACGGCCACGTCCAGCGTGAGACTCGAACCCAGCCCGATCTTGGCGGTCAGGCCGGCATCGGGTTTCCATTTGTCATAGGCCATTTTGCCTGCACGTTGCATGGCCTCCTGGCTCACGGTAACGGAGGGGATCAGCTCCAGGGGCCGTCTGGCGTGTACGTCCGTAAAGCTGATCTTTTGGAATTGGGTTAGCGCCGCGCCTCTATCCGGGCTGAACTCCGGGAAATCGACTTCTTCCGATTTGCGGCTGATGAAACGGGCTGCCTTGAACCCCATGACCAGGGTTTGACCGCCCGGAAACCGGAGACTGGAAAAGGGGATGGCCATTTCTACGGTATAGCCGTCCGGTGTTCGTTTTCCGGCTGATTGCCAGACCATATCCAGCAGGATATCCGTGTCGGCATTGCCGTCCAGCGTGCCGTCCATTTGTATGCCGAGCGGATTGCTCAGGAAGAAAAAGGCGCCGAGTTCGTCGTTGTAGGTATCCAGGCAAAAGGCAACCCAATCGTCGCCGTTGTTCTGATCCCGGTCGGAAAGGGTGGCTTTTACCCGGTCGGGTGTACGATCGCTGCATTGAAAAGCGACATAGATGGTCTTTTCGTCATAAATGACCCGCAATTCGGTTGTTTCCGACGGCGGCAGGCCAAAATCGGGTTCCAGGGTCCTAAAGGCCGTGAAGACAGCGGCTTCCCGCCAAATTCCTTCATCCAGGATGCCGTCGATCCGCGGCGGTTCGGTCGCCCGCGGAATTTCCAACGGCTGCGTTTGGCTGGCAAGCGGCATTGCGGCAATTGCAATAAGGATGCCGATCCGTTTCATTTTTCAGGTTTTGCCCCAAAACTAGGCGCAGATTCGGTTCCGGCCCGGGAAAATGTCGCCGGCGGGATCAGGAGGTGCGTGAGCAGGAAGGGGAGGTTTGATTGTTGATTTGTTTATATGTTTATTTGAAGCCGTTGTAAAGCCGAAACGTCGCCTTACCCCACCTGTCAACTGACAACTGACAACTGACCACTGACCACTGACAACTGACAACTGACCACTGTCAACTGTCAACTGTCAACTGCGATACCGCTCCCGCCAGAGGTCCTTCATCGAGGCATTCACCTCCCACAGGTCGGCAACCGGCTGCCGGGTATAGGGTAGGGCAGGCATGTAATTGGGCGGGCCGAATTCGGTGGTCATGGTGAGGGCGCCACCTGTTTGCGTCTTGATTTCTACAACCTTATCCCACCATGCGAGGTGAGCATCCAGGGCGTTTTTCCATTCCGGCGCACGAGGTTCATTGATCTGAGGGCCTTCTTCGAAACCGACCCTGGAGTGGATATGATCGGTGCGGCTCAGTGCCAGTTGAACGGTTTCTGGCTGGTCCTGCAGTAAGGATTCATGGACGTTGCACCAGTGGGAAATATCCAGGGTAAGGCGCAGATCGGGGATCTTTTCGATGAACTGCCGGGCGATATGGGCCGCAAAAAGGATGCGCGACCGGTGGGTTTCGTGGTAAATGGGGACTCCGGTCGAATGCGTAAGAGCGGTCGTGAAATCGATGAAGGCCTTGTTCTGTTCAAATGAGAAATGGTCGCGCCCGGAATGGCAGTTGATGAACAGCGGTTTGTGGGCTGCGGCGGCTTCGACGGATTTGGTGAATTGGGCAAAATGTTCCGGGTATTGCGGCGAACTGCCGGCGGCCAGAAAGCCGTATTGCAATCCGTGTTTGGCTGTGGCTTCGAAAAAGGCCTGGCGTTGCGCCTCGGTACCGGGCAGCCAGATCTCTACGCCGTCATAACCCGAGGCTTTTGCCCTGGCGCAAAATTCGTCATAAGTGCCCTGGAACCCCCAATTGGTGGCCAGAATGATGACTTTGAAGGCTGCTGGGATCGGAAAACCGGGTTTGTCGGTCGCCATGGTCTGCATGTTTTGTGAGCCGAGCGCCAGTGCGCTGCCGGCAAAGGTGGTGTTGCGGATAAAATCGCGGCGGTTGGTCGGCATATCAGCAGGTTGAATTCAGAATAACCTCAATTGCGGGTTTTTGGCCTGCTCGTGGAGCTCCAGATTGTATTCAGGCCATTCCTTTCCCGCAAAGTACTGCTTTTTGGCCAGTTTGGCCTGGTTATGGATAACGTTTGCGATTTCGCCCTCTCCGCGCATGCGTTTGCCGAACCGGCTTTCGTTGAGGTTGCCGCCGTGGCAATCCCGTATTCTGTTGAGAACCCGGTCGGCCCGGTCGGGCATGTTCTTGCGGATCCAGTCTTCAAAAATCGCGGCCACGTCGCCGTTGAGTCGCACTACCGAATGCCCGAACGACAGGGCTCCGTGATCAGCTGCTGCTTTGGCCATGGGCAGGATCTCATGGTCGGTCAATCCGGGTATGATAGGGGAGAGCATGACGTTGACGGGCACTCCTGCAGCCGACAGGGATTCAACGGCTTTGAGCCGCTGTGCGACGCTTGAAGTGCGCGGTTCCAGCATGCGCCGCAGGTCTTCGTTCAACGTGGTCAGGCTGATGCTGACGTGAACGAGGCGCTGTTCGGCCATGGGCGCCAGGATGTCCAGGTCGCGGAGCACCAGACTGTTCTTGGTGATCAGGCCGGCTGGGTGTTTGTACCGCCAAAGGACCTCCAGTATGGTGCGGGTGATCCGGTACTGCCGTTCTGCCGGTTGGTAGATGTCGGTATTTCCGGCGAGCAGTATGGGCGTGGCGTTCCACGTTTTTTTCCGGATTTCGGCCTCCAGGAGCTCGGCCGCATTTTTCTTGATTAAAACTTTTTGTTCAAAATCAAGGCCGGCGCTGTAGCCCCAGTACGGGTGCGTATTCCGGGCATAACAATAGACGCAGCCGTGCTCGCATCCCTGGTAGGGGTTCATGCTGAAATCGCCTGGAATGTCCGGGCTGGTGACTTTGTTCAGAATGCTTTTCGGGTGAACCTCAATGTATTCGGTCCGCAATTCCTTTTCCGGGTCGGGGATCTCGTCATAGCGAAGGTTGTGGTAAGGGTTGGGCGGATTGATCTGCGCGCCGCGCCCCTTGCGGTATTGATCCGGTCGTTCTTCCACCAGTTGAAATTTTCACAAATTTAAAATTTTTCTAAAAATAAAACAAAAAATTTTATTAATAGATTCAAACCCCCTTCACTTCCTCACTTCCTCAGTTCCTCAATTCCTCACTTCCTCACTTCCTCAATTCCTCAATTCCTCAATTCCCCACTTCCCCACTTCCTCCATTTCTTCCTATCTTTGCCCCAAGCAACCCAACTTTCGATGTACAAAGGAAAAAAAGTAATTGTCGTACTGCCCGCGTACAATGCCGCGCTCACCCTGGAGAAGACTTACCAGGAGATCCCCTTCGACCTGGTGGATGAGGTCATTTTATGCGATGATGCCAGCAAGGACAACACTTCGGACCTGGCCAGGTCCATCGGCATCCGGCATGTTATTGTCCACCCTGTTAACAAGGGATACGGCGGCAACCAGAAATCGCTGTACAACAAAGCCCTCGAACTGGGTGGGGATATCATCATCATGCTGCACCCCGACTACCAGTATACGCCCAAACTGATTCCCGCCATGGTGAACATCATCGGCGAAGACCTCTACCCCGTTGTCCTGGGCTCCAGGATACTGGGCAAGGGCGCCCTGAACGGCGGCATGCCGCTGTACAAGTATGTCTCCAACCGGTTCCTGACATTTGTGCAAAACCTGCTGGTCAATTACAAGTTGTCGGAATATCATACCGGCTACCGGGCTTTCAGCCGCAAGGTGTTGGAAACCATTAATTTCAACAGCAATTCGGATGACTTTGTCTTTGACAACGAAATGCTGTCGCAGATCATCTTCAACAAGTTCCATATTGCCGAAGTGACCTGTCCGACCAAGTATTTCGAAGAGGCTTCCTCCATCAATTTCACCCGCAGCATGCGGTACGGGCTCGGCGTTCTGCGCGTTTCCCTCAACCACCTGCTGCAACGCTGGAAGCTGACCAATCTGGATATGTATAAACGCATGGAACCCTCCGCCAACAAGACCGGCGCCGCTGTGTCCCACTCCGAATAAGCCCGGCACATGGCAGATGCTTTAAAAACGCTGCTGAATGAGTGCGTCGACAGGTTTAACCGGCCCTCTTTCATTCCGGATGACCCGATCAGCATCCCCCGCCGGTTCAGCCGGCTCCAGGATATCGAGATCATAGGGTTCTGGACGGCCATGCTGGCCTGGGGCCAACGCCCCGTCATTCTGAAAAGTGCGGAAGAGCTGTTGCGGCTGATGGAAGGGCAGCCCTACGAATTTGTCCTGCACCACCGTGAAGAGGACCGGGCCCGTTTTCAGCATTTTAAACACCGGACCTTTCAATATACCGATACGCTTTATTTCCTGGAATTCCTGCAACGGTTTTACAAGGAAAATGAATCCCTCGAATCGGCATTTACCCGGCATTTACCCGGCGATGCACCGCATACGGGGCCGGCCCTGAGCGGATTTCACCGTTTTTTCTTTTCCTTGCCCGATGCGCCGGCCAGGACGGTCAAGCACGTCGCCACTCCGGACCGGGGGTCTACCTGCAAACGACTGAACATGTTCCTGCGTTGGATGGTCAGATCTGACGACCGCGGTGTGGATATCGGCCGTTGGGCAGCCATTAGCCCTGCGCAACTGCTCATGCCCCTCGACGTGCATGTCGACAGGGTTGCCCGCCGCCTTGGGCTGATTACCCGAAAGCAGTCGGATTGGCTTGCCGTAGTGGAATTGACTGAAAACCTGAAGCGCTTTGATCCGGAGGACCCGGTAAAATATGATTTTGCGCTGTTTGGATTGGGTGTCCTGGAAAAAAGTAAGTCAGTGATCAGTGGTCAGTATCGACTGACCACTGACAACTGACAACTGATCACTGACCACTGATCACTGACAACTGACAACTGATCACTGACTTACTCCTTATCAAACCGGATTTCCTGAATCTTGGCTTCAGCACCCGAAGTTTGCAGGTAAAGGTAAACGCGGAAGGTGCCGTTGTCGGTGGTCAGGTTGCCGATGGCGTATTGGGCATTGGATTTATTACCCTGGTGAACCTGGCTGAACCCCGTAGGCTTGTATTTAGCAAAAAAGTCCTTTACAACTTTTATGGCATTCACTTTGGTGTAGACCTCCTCCTTGTCCAGTACAGATACCTCAACGGATTCGTCGAAATACTGACCCAGGGTTTCGGCATTTCCATCGCTGATCGCTTTGCTGATTCCGGCCAGACTTTGGTTCAAAGCCGGGGTAAGCGGCGCGAGCATCAGAACAAAAATTAACTGTTTCATGGCATACTGTTTTTGGAACTATTGTTCTTGAATTTGGACGGTTGTACGGCAAAAAGTAACACTTTTCGGAATTCACACGGTTATTTTGCCCAATTCATTATCCTAATGCAGAAAGCGCCAATAAGTAACGTTTCAAGGGCGAAAAAATTGTCGGGGTGATTTTTATCACCTAAAATATTGAAGGCCGTTTTATCACAATGTGAAGGCGAATACTTACTTTTGCCTCGCCATCTATCCAACACCTTTTACAAGTCTCCCTTACCATTATTAATTCGATTCAGGTTTATTGCACCCCCTGAATCGCTAATTTCCCATGATCTCAAAAGTATTCGGCCTATGTACAGAAGATCTTTACTCTCATTCCTGACTTTTTGCGCCGCTTTTACACTTTCCGCCCAAACGACAGACGTCCAGCATTTCCGGACCATCGACGGTAAGTTCAACAACCTCCAGCATCCCGATTGGGGCGCTGCCGGATCCGATCTGCTGATCGCTTCCGGGCTATACTACGGCGATCAGATCTCCAGCCCCGCGGGCGCTTCCCGGCCCAATCCCCGACAGATCAGCAATTCCCTGTTCGCTCAGGAAGGGTTGATCAATGACCCGCTCAACCTGAGCGATTTCTGCTGGGTATGGGGGCAGTTCATCGACCATGATTTCGGCCTGACCCCTGACGGCGTTGAGCCGGCCATGATCCAGGTCCCGGCCGGCGACCACTATTTCGACCCTGCAGGTACAGGGCAGGTCGTTATTCCGATGACGCGCAATGCCTTCAACCCCGGCACGGGGACCGGCGTTGACAATCCGCGCCGGCATCCTAATGTCATTACTTCTTTCATCGACGGATCGGGGATATACGGATCCGATGAAGCCCGCGCCAACTGGTTGAGGACCTTTTCCGGCGGCAAGCTCAAGGTCTCAGCCGGGAATATGCCGCCGTTCAATACGGTCAGCGGAGCGTTCAACGACGCCATCGACCCCGCCGCGCCTCCTATGGCAAATCCGACCGGCATCAGCAGCAAATTCTATGTGTCGGGCGATGAACGGGCCAATGAAAATCCCTTGCTGCTCTCTTTCCATACCTTGTTCCTGAGGGAGCATAACCGCCAATGCGCCATGCTGGCGAAACTGCACCCGGACTGGACCGACGAGCAACTGTACCAGCACGCCAGAAAGATGGTGAGCGGCCTCATTCAATCCATCGTATACGATGAATGGCTGCCTGTGATGGGCGTCGTCCTTCCGGAATACGCCGGATACAATCCCGATATGGACAACCTGTTCACCGCCGCCGCTTTCCGGCTCGGGCATACCCTGCTGAACAGCACCCTCAGGCGGATGGACAATAACGGAGAAGTGATGGCGCTGGGGAACGTCCAGCTTCGCGACGCGTTCTTCAATCCTTATGTCATGATCGAAACGGGCGGCATCGAACCCTTTTTCAAGGGAATGGCCACCCAGACCCAGCAACGACTGGACCCGCGGGTGATCGACGACGTCCGCAACTTCCTGTTCGGCCCTCCGGGGGCGGGCGGGCTCGACCTGGCGGCCATCAACATCAATCGGGGGCGCGATCGGGGATTGCCGGATTTCAATACCGTTCGGGCCTTTTACGGCCTGGCGCCTTATTCCTACTTCCAGCAATTTACGCCGGATGCCGCGATCTTCACCAGATTGCTTTCCCTGTATGTGGACATCAATAACGTAGATCCGTGGGTCGGTTTCCTCGCCGAAAAGCCCAAACCGGGTTCGCTGTTCGGTGAAACGCTGCTCGCCGCCATGACCAGGCAGTTTCAGGCCCTTCGCGACGGCGACCGATTCTTTTTCCTGAACGACCCGGTATTGACCGCGGAGGAAAAGGACTGGATTACCCGCACGACGCTTCGCGATATCATCATGTACAACACCGGGATCTCGCTGATGCAGGACAATGTGTTTGACGCCATGCCGCACAGCGAGATCTGCGATCATATGACGGGGTCGCTCATCGGCCATATCCGGACCGAGGACGGCCTGCCGGTTCCCGGCGTTTCGGCCGGCGTTACGTTTACCGACGATGTCAGCATCAGCTACCAGACGGTGGCCGACGGCCTGTATTCCTTTGAGGACCTCCCGTCCTGCAAAGTGGAAAACCTGGGATTCTCCAAGGGCGGATCCGTGATTCAGGGGGTGACCACTTTCGACATCATTCTGCTGCAGAAACACATCCTGGGGGTCGAACACCTGGATTCGCCGTACAAGATCATTGCTGCCGACATCGACAACAGCAAATCGATCACAACCCTGGATATCATCCGGTTGCGAAAGGTCATTCTCGGGATCGATATCGCCTTCCCCAACAACCAATCCTGGCGATTTGTAGCGGCAACCTACGAATTTGAGCATCCGGATAATCCCCTCAGTGAAGATTTTCCCGAGATCCTCAATTTCGGCGGATCGCTTGCGGGGTTGAACAACCTGGACTTTGTTGCGATCAAAGTGGGTGACCTGAACAACAGCTACACACCGGTCAATGCCGGACCCGGCGATCCCTCCGCAGCAGAGCGGACGGACAGCCGGTCGCTGGCCTTTTCTATCGAAGACCTGAATCTGGAACAGGGGCAATCTTACGAGATCCCGCTTACCGTCGGCGGCGGAGCCGATGCGGTAGGCTGCCAGTTTACGCTGCGCATAGATCCGTCAAAGTTGAAGATTACAGCTGTAAGACCCGGTGTTTCGGCCGGTTTGAGTGCCGACAACTTTGCACTCTTTGCCGAAAGCGGGTTGGTTGCCGCCAGCTGGAACAGCCCTGGTGGGCGGGAATCCCTGCAACCGGGGGCAGCCCTGGCCTATGTAACGGTAGAAGCCCTGGAAGAACGGGTAGATCTTCATGACGCCGTTGCCATCGTTGACGACATTACTGCATCCGAAGCTTATGACAGCGGTTTGAATGCCAGGCCGGTTACGCTTCAGTTTGAGGCGGCGTCAGCTGCGGCGCAACCTTTTGCGCTGTATCAAAACCGGCCTAACCCATTTGCGGAGCAGACGGTTATCCCTTTCGATCTTGATCAGACCGGACAGGTTGAACTGAGCGTGTTTGATGCCGCCGGCCGACTGGTCGTTTACAGAAAAGCCGCACTGGAAAAAGGCCGGAATGAGCTCCTGATTGCCCGGGACGAACTTGGCGAAACAGGCGTTTTCTATTACCAGTTGAAGACGGACGCCCATTTGGTCAGCAGGAAAATGATCATGGTCGATCCAGCCCGATAAACAGCACCTGTTTTATGCTCGATCCTTCCCGCGCTTACGGTGACCGGCCGTAAGCGCGGGTTGTTTTTTGGGGGAGGAGAATGAGCTGTTGCATCAACATTATCCGCCTTTTCGGATCGACTGTAAATTTTTGATTTAAAATAACTTGTCGGAAAATCACACTTTTATTCGCCGGAAAATATGGGCGAAATTCGTCAACAAATCCAGGTGAAATTCGCTAACAATTCCAAGGGAAATTCGGAAAGAAATCTGAGGGAAATTGAAAAAAAATCCGGAAAAATTTGCCTTTATTCTTCAAAATGGATTACATTTGCCCGGGCAAATATGCGCAATCAATGATTTCAATGCCTGTCAAAAAACTCTTCATGTTCTCTAAGGTATCCTTCTTTTGCCTTGAAAGCGCCAAATCAGAAATACGTATAATGTATCCTTACCGCCGTCGTGCGGTATGTTCTCTATAATCGACGACCTGGTATAGACCTCGCGCAACGGCGTGAATCCGTGTCTTGAAATACTTGAATTTGCATCCCATCAGTTTGCTTTGGGCGGATAAGACCTGGTCTTTCCATCCAATCAATTTTGACGACAAAACGCGGTTTGACGACAACCGCCATGACAACGACCTAACTGAAAACGGTTTTGTGCCGTTTGATCCGCTTGCCTTGACCTGAGGTCTCCGGCAGGCATTATTATTTTGGAATTTTTTTATCATCTTAACAAATTGTAATCTTATGGGAAAAACGAATTCTACTTTCGTTTACCCGGGATGGACAAAAGCATTCGGCCTAATGCTTGCGGCTATCCTATGGGGAGGATTGCAAAGCGCAACAGCGCAGTGTAATTCTTTAGTTTCCGTTTCTGCGGGCGGTATTACCGACGACGCAGCGACGATCACCTGGACGTCTGCCAACGGCGACCCAGATCATGCCTACCAGCTGATCCTTCGGCAAGAAGCCGATAATGACGGCCTGGGCGACGGCCCTTGGGCTTTCATCTCCGACGTTTACTATCCGAACGGCGGCGGCCCACTGAGCTACACCTTCACCGGCTTGGTTCCCAGCGCCTGGCATCAGGTATGCGTCCGGGAATTCTGCGACGACGACCAGGGGGTAACCTCCTTCCTGTGCACGACGTTCCAGACCTACGCTACGCCGTTCACCAAATGGATCGAGGACGTCAACCGGCCTTCGTGTCCGTTTGTGAGCCCGGGGTATGTTGCCAACGGGGACTTCACCATTTCTGTTCAAAACGGCAGCTGCACAGGGACTTACAC
>WBZL01001143.1_pt1 | contig 28537 bp, 30 predicted proteins | sample 5204291 | NCBI WGS metagenome assembly WBZL01 (sample SAMN12344345, study PRJNA552823) | activated sludge metagenome | biome: Activated sludge suspended growth; feature: Nitrification reactor; material: Wastewater; isolation source: activated sludge from nitrification reactor of wastewater...
GGGCGGCAGAGCGCGGTGAGTACGTCCACCACGAGGTGCGGCCCAACTTCAAGGCCCTGGGCAGACGCCTGGGCCCGCTGATGAAGGCCGTGAAAGCCGCCCTGGAGGCCGCCGACGGCGACCAGCTGGTGACCGGTCTCGAACGCGACGGCGCGATCGAGCTGGCAGCCGAAGGGCAGACGGTGCGCCTCGAACGCGACGACCTCGAGATCCGGCTGATCGAGAAAGAGGGGCTCGCCACCGCCGGTGACAGCGAGCTGCTCGTCGCCCTCGACACCGCTACGACCCCAGAGCTGGTGGCCGAGGGGCTCGCCCGCGAGGTCGTCCACCTGATCCAGGCGGAACGCAAGAAGGCTGACCTCGCCTATGCCGACCGCATCCGCGTGCGCTACCGGGTAGATGCTGCGATGGCGGCCGCGATCGACGCCCACCGCGGCTGGATCGCCGGGGAGACGCTCGCCGTCGCGCTGGACTCCGCCGGCGAGGCCACCGGCGAACCGAGCTTCGAGATCGCCGTGGCCTGACGGCCAGGCGCCAAGAGCAGTTGCAAGGAGAACCCATGGCAGGCATCTTCAAGGCCTACGACGTGCGGGGCATCTACCCCGAGCAGATCCACGAGGACATCGCCCGCCGCATCGGCCGGGCCTTCCGTGCCGTCCTCGACCCCGCCGCGGTGGCGGCCAACCCGACCGTCGTCGTCTCCCGCGACATGCGTGCCTCCTCGGAGCCGCTCGCCGCCGCGGTGATCACCGGCGTGCTCGAGAGTGGCCTCAACGTCGTCTACACCGACCTCTCCACCACCCCGATGAACTACTTCGCGGTGGGCCACCTCAAAGCGGCCGGCGGGATTCAGGTGACGGCGAGCCACAACCCGGCGAAGTACAACGGTCTCAAGTTCAGCCGCGACGAGGCGAAGCCGGTCTCGGGCGACGAAGGGATCCCGCTGATCGAAAAGCTGGCGACGGGCGAGGGCGCCGCGCGCGCCGACGAGCCCGGCACCATCGAGGAGACTTCTGTCTTCGACGCCTACGGCAGGTACATCAGCTCCTTCCTCGCACGGCCGGCGGGCGCCCGGCGGCTCAAGGTGGTGGTTGACGCCGCCAACGGCATGGGAACCCTCTACCGCCCCATCCTCGAGGCGGCGGGGATCGAGCTCATCCCGCTCTATTTCGAGCTCGACGGCACCTTCCCCAACCACGAGGCCAATCCGCTCAAGTACGAGAACCTGGTCGACCTCTGCAAGGCGGTGCGTGAGCACGGTGCCGATCTCGGGGTCTCCTTCGACGGCGACGCCGACCGCGCCGCCTTCGTCGATGAGCAGGGCCGGCCCATCGGTAGCGACCTCGCCACCGCGCTGATCGCCGGCGAGCTGCTCGCCCACGACCCCGGCAAGGCCGTGGTCTATGACCTGCGTTCCTCGCGGGCGGTGGCCGAGTACATCGCCGAGAAGGGCGGGCGGCCGATCCGCGAGCGCGTGGGGCACTCGTTCATCAAGGCCACCATGCGGGCCAACGACGGCCTCTTCGGCGGCGAGCTGGCCGGCCACTACTACTTCCGCGCCAACTACTTCGCCGACTGTGCCCTGCTCGCGGTGTTCGAGATCCTCAACCTGCTGTGGAAGGAGGGCAAGCCGATGTCGGCGCTGGTCGCCCCCCTCGAGCGCTACGCCAAGAGCCCGGAGATCAACTTCGAGGTCGAGGACAAACAGGGCAAGATCGCAGCCCTCGCCGCCAAGTACGCCGACGCCGAGATCGACTACCTCGACGGCATCACCCTCGCGTACCCCACCTGGTGGGCGAACGTCCGGCCCTCGAACACCGAGCCCTACCTGCGCCTGGTGCTCGAAGCAGCCACGGAGGAGGAGCTCGCCCACCGCCGCGAGGAGCTGATCTCCCTCCTCGGCGAGCCCGCGGAATAGGAATGGCCCAGGGTGGAAACCCTGGGCAGGGTGAAAACGGACCGCGCCAGACCCACGCCCTCAAGACCCGCGGCTCCCGCCGCGGGCTATCCAGGAAGCTCCCTGCGGGAGCAACCACTGACGTTCCGCGAGCCCGCAACGGGCGGCACCCCATAGCCCAGGGTGGAAACCCTGGGCAGGGTTGAAACCCTGGGCGGGGTGGAAACCCTGGGCGGGGTGGAGACCCCGAGCGGGGCGAAAACCCCGCACGAGGTGGCTGCCCCGGGCCCCGAGGCAGCCTCAGTCCCGACGGCCGCCGAGGAGGCCTGAGCGCAGGAGATAGTAGAGCAGGGTGAGGAGGGTCGAGACGGCGGCCGCCACGTAGGTCATCGCCGCGGCGTTGAGCACGCGGTCGACGCCCTGGCGCTCACCGGCCGAAACGAGCCCGTACTCGGCGATCAGGCGCTTGGCGCGGGCCGAAGCATCGAACTCGACCGGCAAGGTGATCACCTGAAAGGCGAGGACGAGCGAGAAGAGCACGGCGCCGATGCCCACCAGGCCGGGCTTCTGCAGGAAGAGGCCGATCATCATGACGAAGATGCCGAGGTTGGAGCCGATCCCCGCCGTCGGCACCAGCATCGAGCGCAGCCAGAGGGGCTTGTAGGCCCGGGCGTGCTGGATGGCATGCCCCGCCTCGTGGCAGGCGACCCCGATCGCCGCCACCGAGCGCGAGCCGTAGACCGGCTCGGAGAGCGCGAGGGTCTTGTCCATCGGATTGTAGTGGTCGGAGAGCATGCCCTGCGTGGGCACCACCCGCACGTCGCGGATGCCCGCCCGGTCGAGCAGGACCTGCGCCGCCTGAGCCCCGGTCAAGCCGGAGCTTGCCGCCACCCGCGAGTATTTGTTGAAAGCCGACTTGGTCCGCCAGCTGGCCCACAGCGAGAGCGCGAGGGCCGGCGCGATGAAGAGCAGATAGTCGAAGTTGAAGCCCAGCATGGTCGAGGGTCCTCCGTCGTTCGCCCCCAGCAACACGCCCGAGAGCCGATTCTATTCCGGCGCTTGCGCGCGCCGCTGAGAGCCCCGGACTAGAGGAGGCGCATCTTCTCCTTGACGGAGAGCACCTGGCGGCCACGAGGGCGATCCCCGCCGTCGCCAGGCTCGATCGTGATCATGATCCCCACGATGCCGTCCGGCATGCTGGGGGAACCGAGCTCCGCGTTGGAGCTCTCGGCAACCCGGAAGGTGCCGCCGGAGTGGGCCTTCTCGGCGGTGACGAACCACAGCTGGTAGACCTCGCGGGGCCCCACCTGCGGCAGGCCGGTGACCTTGAGGTACCAGTGCCGATGATCGCCCGCGATGTAGAGCACGCCGCGGGCGAGTGCCAGGTCCGCCGCCGGCTCGACGGGCTCCAGGCGGCAGGCCTCGGCACCACGCTGGGTGACGAGCGCCAGCCGCTCGCGCTGGCCGGCCGTTTCCGCCTCGAGCCGCGCCAAGCGGGCAGCGACCTCCTCTTGCAGCTGGCCGCTCGCCGCCAGGCGGGCCGCCAGCTGCGAGGTCTCGAAACGCGCTGCCCGCAGCTCGCTGTAGAGGAATGCCGACCCTGCCACGGCGAGACCGGCGACGGCTGCCGCCAGGGCGAGCGGCCAGCGACGCCGGCGCACTCTGGGCGGACCTGCCGGCGTGGCAGAGGTAGCGGGGCTCGGGGCGGGTGCAGGGAAACCCCGCACTGGCTTTGCAGGAAGGAGGGCTTGCTCCCGATCCAGGCGCACCGCGGCGAGAAGGGCCTCGCGGCCGCCGGCCGGCGGGGCGAGCGGCCCGAGCTCATCCGGCAGCAGGCCGAGCACCTCGGCGTAGAGCCGCTGCAGGACCTGCTCCTCCTCGCTCAGGTCGTGCACCTCCTTGCCCTCGAGGAGGGAGAGGATGATGCGATCTTCGGCTTCGAGCTCCAGGCTCACAGCAGGTCCCGAATCTCGGCCCGGAGGGCCGTACGCAGCTTCTTCATCGCCAGCAAGGTCCGCGTCTTCACCGTTCCCAACGGAATGCCCGTGGCAGCGGCGATCTCGCTTTGGCTCAAGCCGGCGAAGAAGCTCATGCGGAGGATCTCCGCCTGCTCGGCCGGCAACCGGGCGAGCTCTTCACGGACCCTTCTGCCTCGCTGCTGATCGAATACGTTCCTCGCCCCCTCGGGGGATGTATGGAGGTTGCCCTCTTCGTGCAGAAAGCCCGAATGAGTGCGCTCGACCACGCGGGCCGAGCGCAGGCGGTCGATGGCGCGGCTGCGCGCGATGAGCACCAGCCAGGTGGAGACCGAGGAGCGGTTCGAGTCGTAGCGCGCCGCGTGGTTCCAGGCGTAGATCAGCGCCTCCTGGACCACTTCCTCGGCGTCGTCCCGGGAACCGAGGATGCGGGTCACCAGGGCGAGGAGGCGCGGTGCGTGGCGATCGTAGAGCTCGGCGAGCGCATCCCCGCGACCGGCAGCGACAGCTCGTACGAGATCGAGATCGCTGTCCTCGCCGCTGACCATCCCTCGCCTCAGTTCTCCGGGAAGATGGGGGCTGGTCGGCCGCGCTCGTCGACATGGACGTAGACGACCTCCGCCTCGGTCACCTTGGTGCGGCCAGCCGAGGCGCCGAACTGCGCTTCCGCCTCGACCAGGACCTTGACCGCAACCGAGGTGCGCCCCACGCGGAGCGTCTCGGTGTAGAGCGACACGAGGTCGCCCACCAGCACGGGGGCATGGAACTCCACTTCGCGCATCGCCACCGTCACCAACTTGCCACGCACATGCCGGTGCGCTTCGACGGCCCCGGCCTGGTCGATGTACGACAGGATGATGCCACCGAAGACCGTACCCATGGCGTTGGTGTCCTTCGGCATCATCACCACCCGGATCGCCGGCAACTTCGACGCCGCCACCGCGCTCGGCTTCGCCTCCCCCTCAGCCACTCGCCACCCCTTCCTCGTAGCAAGCCCGACAGCGTGCCTCGTAGCTCTCGGTGTCGCCCACCAGCACCTGTTCCTGGTTGCCCACCAGACGCTGACTGTAGTGCGCCGGCTCGCCGCAGCGCACGCACACCGCGTGCATCTTATCGACGTACTCGGCGATGGTCAGGATGGCCGGCATCGGGCCGAAGGGGCGCCGCCGGTAGTCGAGGTCGAGGCCGGCGACGATCACCCGCAGGCCGCGATCGGCAAGCTCGTTGACGACGTCGACCAGGGTCGGGTCGAAGAACTGGGCCTCGTCGATCCCCACCACATCGACGTCCGGCTCCAGGCTCGCCAGCAGGGCGCCGCTGTCGTGGACGGTCGTGGCGTCGAGGGCGCGGTTGTCGCGGGTCGTCACCCGTTCCGGGCCGGAGCGGGTATCCGTGTGCGGCTTGAAGACCTGGGTCCGCTGGCGGGCGATCTCGGCGCGGCGCAAGCGACGGACCAGCTCCTCGCTCTTGCCGGAGAACATACCGCCGGTGATGACCTCGATATGACCGCGGGAACGCTCGCTTCGCAATGCCATCGAAGAGCCGATGCTACACCGTGGACCCTGAGGATTCCATATGATCCAGCTGTGATCCGCGCCCTGATCTTCGACTTCAACGGTGTGCTCGTCGACGACGAGCCGCTGCACTACGAGCTGTTCGCACAGGTCCTCGGCGAGGAGGGTGTGAAGCTGGCCGAAGCGGACTATTACCGCCATTACATCGGCTTCGACGATCGCGGCTGCTTCCAGGCCGCCCTGGCGCAAGCTGGCCGGCCGAGCGACCCGCTGCTGCTGATGCGCCTGATCACCCGCAAGGCGACCTACTACCGCGAGCGAATTCGCGCCGAGGGCTACCCGTTCTTCGCCGGCGCCTGCGCGCTCGTCAAGTCCGCGGCCCAGGCCGGCCTACCCCTCTGCGTGGTGAGCGGGGCGCTGCGCGAGGAGGTGGAGGGGGCGCTCGTGCAAGCGGGCGTGAGCGAGCACTTCAAGGCCTTGATCACAGCCGAGGACGTGCAGGCCGGCAAGCCGGACCCGGAGGGCTACCAGCGAGCCCTTGAGGCGCTCAACTCGCGACCGCCGCTACCGGACCGGTTGATCCACCCGCATGAGGCCCTGGCGATCGAAGACACGCCGGCCGGGCTTGCCGCGGCGGCCGCGGCGGGCCTGTCGACCGCCGGCGTGGCCCACACGCACCCGGCCTCGGCGCTCGCCGAGGCCGACCTCGTGGTGGGCTCGCTGGCGCGGGCCGAGCTGCGGGACCTGCTGCAGCCGTTCGCCAGCGATTCCTGAGCCGGTGGTGAGTCAAGCGACGGGGATGCGGCCGGCGAAGCCGTCCTCGTAGGAATGGAAGTAGCCGATCGAGGCCTCGGGATAGCGCCAGCAGTAGTAGCCGCTGCCGCTGTCCCAATCGACCAGCCAGAGCCCCTTGACCTCGCAGCCGAGGGCCACGATCTCCTGCGTCCAGGCCTGGACGATCAAGTCGTAGGCCCCCGTGAGCTCCTCGCGCCGGTTCTCCATCTCCTCCCGGCTCTTGACCTCGTTGAGCAGCGCCTCGACCCGGCGCACGGCGGCGTCGGTGAGCCCACGCACCAAGGGGAGAGTGTTGAGCGCCTCTTCGTAGGTAAACGTGCGTCCCGCCCTGCGCTCGGTAGCCATCGCGGGCGCGATGCTAGCAGAGGGGTTTGCGGCCATGGGCGCACCGCGAACGGGGGAATACGCCGCGCTGGTACCCGGTTTGACAACGGGAAGCGCCGACCGTACCGTTGCACGGTCGGTCGCCGGCCGTCGGTGGTTGCAGAGCGGCATTGCCGGCACCCGGAGCGCCACATCTCGGTGGGGCCCTTTTTCGATCAGGAGCACGACCATGGAAGCCACCCAGGAGCAGACTGCCCCCCAGGCTCATGAAGACCCCGCCGCCGAGCCGGAGACGCCCGTCACCCTGACCGCCAAGGCGGTCGACATGGTGCGCATCACCCAGAAGCAGGAAGGGATCGACGACAGCTACGGGCTGCGGATCGCCGTCCGCGGCGGCGGTTGCAGCGGCTTCGAGTACGCCCTCGACTTCGAGAACGAGGCGCGGTCGAACGATCACTGCTACGAGCAGAACGGGCTCAAGGTCTACGTCGATGCGGTCTCGGCGCGCTACCTCCAGGGCACCAGCATCGACTACGTGCTCGGCCAAACCGGCGCTGGCTTCAAGTTCCACAACCCTAACGCCAGCGGCACCTGCGGCTGCGGCTCGTCCTTCGCCGTCTAGGCCCGGCGCCACCCCCCTGCGTTCCTAGCCCACGGGGCCGAGCTCGGCGAGCTCGGCCTCACCGCCACCTTCCACGGCCAGGCGGGCACCGGGCTCACCGGCCCGCCGGTGGACCACCGCGAGCGCTGTGCAGCGGCCATCCGCCAGGCGCACGACGGGGCCCAGCCGACCCACCGCCTGGCCATCGAGCAGGAGCGCGGCGCCCTCGGCGGCGGCAGTCGCGGCATCCAGCCAGAGGCGCCGCATCAGGTGGTTCGCCTTGCCCCTGTAGTGGATGCGAGCGATCACCTCCTGTCCCAGGTAGCAGCCCTTGGTGTAGGACACCGCAAGCTCCTCGCAGCCGGTTTCCTGGGGGAAGTGCTCGGCACCGAACTCCCGACCGAAGGCCGGGACGCCCGCCAGCACCCGCGCCCGCTCGACGGCCTCGCCGCCTACCAAGGTGACCCCTGGCCGACCGCGCAGGTCCTCGAGCAGGAGGGTGGCCACCGAAGCGGAGGTCCAGAGGGTGAACGCCGGCAGCCCGGCGATCTCGTTGCGCACCAGCTCGACCTCGATCCCACCCACCGCGGCACGCTGGTGCAGGTACAGCTCGGCAGGGACGGCGGTCTCGGCCGCCAACACCTCCTCGGCCCGCGGGCCCAGCAGCGTCAGGGGCAGCATGTCGGCGAGCGGCAGGAGCTCGACGCGGTCGGCGATCAGGTACTTCTCCAGGTGCCCTGTGATGGTGGCACCCAGCCCCGCCGGCAGCTCCAGCCAGAGACGGTCGGCGAAGGCGAGCACTGTCACGTCCGCCAACACCTTGCCCTGGGCGGTGGTGAAGAAGCCGTAGGCTCCCTGCCCGGGGGCGAGGGCCTTGACGTCACAGCTCACCAGGCCGTGGAGGAAGCGCTGGCGGTCCGCTCCCACCAGCTCCAGCCGTCCGACGTGCGAGCGGTCGTAGAGGCCGGCGCCAGCCGCCAGGGCCGCGGCTTCGGAGTCCGGCGCTGCGTAGCCGGCGACGGCCTCCACGCCGTGGGTCGTGCTCAGCCGCCCACCCCAGCGGCGGTGTAGGCGGGCGAGGGGAAGGGGTTGCCGGGGAGCGCTCGGGCTGGTCGTCATGGCCGGAGTCTAGCCCGAGCCGCGCCGCCTACCCGCCGCGGCGAGCCCGCTACAATCGCCCCATGAGCTCCCAGACCTTCGCACTCGAGACCGCGTCCGGCCGCACCGTCCACGGCGTGGTCGATCTCCCTGCCGCGCCCGGACCGCACCCGACCGTGGTGATCTGCCATGGTTTCAAAGGTTTCCTCGAATGGGGCTTCTACCCGCCGCTGGTCGACCTCTTCACCGCCCGTGGCCTGGCGGTGGTGCGCTTCAACTTCACGGGCGCCGGCATGCGTCCGGGTGACGAGCTGGTGACCGATCTCGCCGCCTTTCGGGACAACACCTACGCCCGCGAGCAAGAGGACCTCGGCACCGTGCTCGACGCGCTCCCCGAGCGGCTCGCCGCGGGGCACCTCGATGGCCGGCGCTTCGCCCTCCTCGGCCACAGCCGGGGCGGCGGAGCGGCCGTGCTGGCGGCCAGCCGCGAGCCCTACCGCTCGCGCCTCGCCTGCCTGGTCACCTGGGCGGCGATCGCCCGCATCCGCCGCTTCAGCGCCGGCGAGCGAGCCTTGTGGAAGGCGCACGGCGAGCTGCCGATCGAAAACGCCCGCACCCACCAGCAGCTGAGCCTCGGACCGGCCATGCTGGCCGAGATGGAGAGCGAGCCCCCGGAGCTCGACATCCTGGCCGCTGCCGGCCGGCGGCGAGCCCCCTGGCTGATCCTCCACGGCGATCGCGACGAGAGCGTGCCAACCGCCGAGGCCGACGAGCTTGCTGGCGCCGCGGCCCGACCTTTCGAGCTGGTGAAGATCGGCGGCGGCGACCATACCTTCGGTGCCCGCCATCCCTTCGCCGGCCCCACACCGCAGCTGATCGAGGTCTTCAACCGCACCCAGACCTGGCTGCTGCGCCACCTCGCGGGAGAGCCCTCACCATGACACCACTGTTGTTCTGGGACGTCGACACCCAGGTCGACTTCATGCTTCCCGAAGGCAAGCTCTACGTGCCGGGAGCCGAGACGCTGCTGCCGCAGCTGGCCGCGCTCACCCAGGCGGCACACGACAGCGGCATCCCCGTGCTCGCCTCGGCCGACGACCACGAGCTCGGTGACGCCGAGATCTCCGGCCCACCGGACTTCCGCACGACCTTCCCGCCGCATTGCCTCCGCGGCACCCCGGGGGTCGAGCGCGTCCCCGCGACGCAGCACCCGGAGGCCGTCGAGATCGGCCATCGCGAGCTCTCGGCGGTCGAGCTCGCCCAGCGGCTGGCGGGCGGCCCGACGTCGTTTCTGGTGCAGAAGAAGCGCTTCGACGTCTTCTCGAACCCCAACACCGAACCGCTGGTCGCCGCCCTCGCGCCCAAGCGCATCGTGCTCTACGGCGTTGCCCTCGACGTCTGCGACCGCTACGCGATCGAGGGCCTGCTCGCCCGCGGCTACGCAGGTCTTGAGCTGGTCCGCGACGCGGTGAAGCCCATCCGGGCCGAGGAAGCACCCGACCTGCTCGCCGACTGGCAGCGCCGCGGAGTCACCTTGACGACGACGGCGGCGGTGCTGGCGAGCCTGGGCGCCGGCTGAGCGGCCCAACCGGGCGGTTCACGGCAGATGCCACGGCAACCAGCCGGCGCTCTCCAGGTCCTGGACCACCCAATCGGCCCCGGCCGCAGCCAACGCTGCCGCCGAGGTCCGGCCCGTCGCCACGCCGAGGACCGGCACGCCGTGGGCGCGGCCGCAGGCGACGTCGAGCACAGTGTCGCCGATGATCAGCGCCTCGTCGGCCGCGAAGCTCTCGCCGCGCGCGGCGCTGGCCCGCGCCAGGGCCGCCGGTACCAGATCGGACCGCTCGATGCCGTCGTCGCCGAAGCCGCCGAAGGCGAAATGCTCGCTGAGCCCCACCCGCGAGAGCTTGATCCGCGCCCCGGCCTCCCAGTTGCCGGTGAGCAGACCGAGCGCGAAGTCCCCCTGGCTACTGAGCCCGGCAAGCAGGCCCTCGACGCCCGGCATCAGCCGCATGGCCGCCGCCTCGAGGCCAGCCTCCAGGTGCTCCACGTAGCACTGCCGCACCGCCGGCAGCTGGGCGATCACCTCATGCCGCGGCAGCCCGGCGGCGGTCATCAGGTCGACGACGATCTGGGGGTCCGTCTTGCCGGCGAAGTCGTAGCCGCCGATCCCGCCCGCCGTCCCGAACACCACCTCCAGCGCGTGCGCGAAGAGGTGCCCCGGCACTCCGCCGCAGCTCAGCAGCGTGCCGTCGATGTCGAAGAGGAGGAGCCGGGGACGGGCCATCACCGGCCTCAGCGCCAGCGCGGTGGGCGCTTGGTGTCGAGGAAGGTGGCGATGCCGTGCTGGCAGTCGGCCGTCGAGCGCGAGTCGGCGTTGGCGGCCATCGCGCGGTCCAGGGCGTCGTCGAGCGGCCGCCCGAGAACGTCGAGGAGCAGGCGTTTGGTGCGCGCGATCGACTCCGAGCTGGCGCCGGCGAGGACCGCCTCGGCCAGCGCGCGGCCGGCGCTCGCCAGCTCCTCACCCTTCACGACGCGATTGACCAGACCCAAGGCCAGGGCTTTCTCAGCCGGCAGCGGCTGGGGGTAGAGCAGCAGCTCGCGGATCTCGGCGCCGCGCAGCCGCAGCGGCAGGTAGGTGGCGACGAGCGCCGCCACGAAGCCGATCCGCACCTCGCTGTAGAGAAAGGTCGAGCCCTCAGCCGCGACCACGAAGTCATGGGCGGTGGCGATGCCGCAGCCGCCCGCCACGCAGGAACCGTGGACCATGGCGATGGTCAGCGCCTCCTGGCGGAGGATGGCCTCGAACAGCTCGCGCAGGCGCCGCGAATCGGCCAGGTGCTCGGCTGGCGAGGCATCGCGCAGCGCCCCGAGATGCTCGAGATCTGCCCCGGCACAGAAGTGCTTGCCGGCGCCCGAGAGCAGCACGGCTCGCACGCCCGCGCCGCGCAGGGGCTGGCGGTAGAGGTCGGTGACCTCGGCGAGCAGGCGGGGAGAGAGGGCGTTGGCGCGCTCTGGGTTCGCCAGGCGCACGAAGAGGAGGTCGCCCTCCTGGCGGACCTCGAGGTTCTCGTAGGCGAGCTGCATGGGATCTCCAAGGGATGCGGGCGCGACCGGTTGCCAAGGCCCTCAGCCGGCGAGCCCGAGCTCGGCGGTGAGCTCGGCCGGCACCTCGATCTGCATCGCGAGCAGGCCCTGGCCGTGGGTCTTGCCCTGGGCGTCGATCTGCAGGCTCTCGGTGCCACCACCACCCAGCGAATCGTGCAGGATGAAGTTGAGGGCATGCAGGTTGGGCACCTCGTAGCGGGTCACACCACCGTGGCAGATCGCGCGGAAGTGCGCCGCCACCCGCTCCGGGGTGACCTCGCGCACGAGCAGGGGATAGACGGCCGCCGTGTTGGCGATCAGCCCGACGTTCGAGGCATCGCCCTTGTCCCCCGAGCGGGCGTGGGCCAGCTGACGCAACTCGACTCTCACTCTGGGCCTCCCTCTGCCATCGCACGCGGCAGCGTCACGGCTCCTCCACGCTGACCACCAGGCTGCCCTCGACCAGCTCGCGCGGGATCAGCGCCGGCCAGTAGGCCACCACCCGCTGGGGCTTCGGGCGCCCGCCGGCAAAGCCGGTGACCCCGGGCGGGCCCGCCGTCACCAGCGGGGCGATCTCCTTGCCGAAGCGCTCGACCCGCGCCGCGTCGGGGTCGCGCACGCCGAGCCGCAGCACCACCTCCGGCGGATCGGGCGGCACGGCGAAGATCCCCGGCAGGCAGGAGCCCAGGCCGAGGAGCTCCTGCGAACGATGCTCGGAGGCGAAGGCGCAGCCGGCGCGCTCCAGGCGCTTCCACACCGTCTCCGCCGCGAGGAGCGCCTTGTCCACCGCCCGCGGCCCGCAGATCGTGATGTCGCCGCTCGCCTTGTAGCCGGCGAGGTAGGAAGCCGAGATCTTGAGGAACGGCGTGTTGGGGCGACCGCGGATGCCGCGGACGGCGACCCGGTCTTCGCCTGCCTGGCTGAGCTCGATCGAGGTGAAGTCGGCGGTGACGTCCGGGGTGATGTACTCGCGGGGATCGCCCATCTCGTAAACCAACTGCTCGGCGACGGTATCTACCGTCACCATGCCCCCCGTTCCTGGGTGCTTGGTCACCACGAAAGACCCGTCTTGCGACACCTCGGCAATCGGATAGCCCACGTTCCAGAGATCGCGGACCTCCCACCAGCGGCTGAAGTTGCCACCCGTCGCCTGGGCGCCGCACTCGAGGATGTGTCCGGCGATCGTGCCGGCGGCCAGGCGGTCCCAGTCATCGCGCTGCCAGCCGAACTCGTGAATCAGCGGCGCGAGGGCGAGGGCGGTGTCGGTCACCCGGCCGCAGAGGACGATCTGCGCTCCCTGACCGAGCGCTTCGACCACCGGCTGAGCGCCCAGGTAGGCGTTGGCGCTCGTCACCTTGGCGAGCAGGGGAGCGAGCGGCTCACCGCTGTCCATGTTGGCGAGCGGGTGGCCGGCGGCGAGCAGCTCCGGCAAGCGGGGCAGGAGGTCGTCGCCCTCGACGGTACCCACCCGCAGGCCGTGGATGCCCAGCTCGCGGGCCACTTCGAAGATCTTCTCGCGGCAGGCCCGGGGGTTGAGGCCGCCAGCGTTGGTGATCACCCGCACCTTGCGCTCGACCAGCTCGGGGAGCACGCGCCGCACGAAGTCGATGAAGTCGGTGGCGTAGCCGAGCGCCGGGTCACGCAGGCGCTGCCGCATCATGATCGAGAGGGTCACCTCGGCGAGGTAGTCCATGCCGATGTAGTCGAGCGGCCCACCGCGGAGAAGCTCCACGGGAGCATCGACGTTGTCGCCCCAGAAACCCTGCCCATTGCCCACGCGTACCGTCTTCATGACGCCCTGAAGGTTAGCACGCGGCCCAACGGCCCCAGCGTGCTTCGCCGCCCTGCCGCAAGCCGGCAGAGGCTGGCCTGGAGCTTGCTGTGGCGACGAGCAGAACGGCGGGAGAAGGCATGGCGAGCAAGGGCAGGGGCTACCGCGTGGCCCAGCTGGACGGCTGGGAGATCTGGATCGGCAAGGGAGCAGCGGAGAACGACGTGCTGACCTTCCGGGAGGCCGATTCTCGCGATTTCTGGCTGCACGTGGCCGGCTACGCCGGCAGCCATGTGATCGTGCGCAACCCGCAGGAGGTGGCCGAGCTGCCCCGCGAGGTGCTGCAGCGGGCGGCAGAGCTCGCCGCCTGGCACTCGAAGGCCCGCGAGGCGCGCGGCAAGGTCGAGGTCCACGCCTGCCGGGTGGCGGACGTAAGAAAGCCAAGGGGCTTCGCTGCCGGCAAGGTCCAGCTGCGGAATTGGGAGAGCTTGAAGGTCTATCCGAAGGACCAGGTGGGAACCGCGCCTGCCAATCCAAGCGAGGTAGGGTGATGCTGTACGAAAAACTGAACGACGAGATGCGCAAGACGGTAGATGAGTTCGCCTCGGCCTGCCAGGAGCTGCCCTGGCGGGAGCGCGGTGGCCTGCTGGCCTGCACGGCGTCCCCGTTCGAGGCCACCTTCGAGTCGAGCGAGGCGAGCCTCGCGGCGCGCGGCTTCATCACCGCCGTCCTCGAACGCCTCGCCGCCGACGGCGTCGAGGGCCCCGACCATGCGGCCCTCCTCACCCTGTCGCTCAACCCCTTTCACCGCTCGCTCGCCGAGGAGTACTACGACGCCCATCCCGAGGCCGCCCCCGGCGCCGGTGACCACCCGCCACCCCGCCGCAAGGAGTGGATCAACTAGAAGCAGTGAGTGAGCGCAGCCGGCCCGCCTAGGTCTGCAGCACGCCGGTCCTGAACGCGGCGATCTCCGGGTTGTGGGCCACGCAGTGGAGGCTGCGGGCGAGGATGGCGCGGGTCTCGGCCGGGTCGATGATCGCATCCACCCACAGGCGGGCGGCGGCGTAGCGCGGGTCCATGGCGGCGGCGTAGCGGGCCTGGATCTCGCGCAGCAGGTTCGCCTTCTCCTCCTCGCTCACCTCGCCGCCACGGTTCTTCAGCTGGATGGCGAGCAGCGTCTTCGAGGCCTGCTCGCCACCCATCACCGAGATCGCCGCCGACGGCCAGGCGTAGACGAAGCGGGCGCCGTAGGCCTTGCCGCACATCGCGTAGTTGCCGGCCCCGTAGGAGTTGCCGACGAAGAGGGTGAGCTTGGGCACCGTCGAGTTGGCGACGGCGTTGACCATCTTGGCGCCGTCCTTGATGATCCCTCCCCGCTCGGCGCGGCTCCCCACCATGAAGCCGGTGACGTCCTGCAGGAAGAGGAGAGGGATCTTCTTCTGGTTGCAGAGCTCGACGAAGCGGGCCCCTTTGTCCGCCGAGTCGGAGTAGATGACGCCGCCGATCTGCAGCTCCTTGTCGCGCTCGCCGAGGCCCGTCTGGCGGCCGACGATCGAGCGCTGGTTGGCGATCACCCCCACCACCTGCCCCTCGATCCAGCCGGTGCCGCACACGAGCGTCCGGCCGTAGGTCGCCTTGTACTCGTCGAGCTCGCTGCCGTCGAGCAGGCGGGCGAGGAGCTCGTAGATGTCGTAGGGCCGCGAACGGTCCGCCGGCACCACCCCGTAGAGCTCGTCGGCCGGGAACAGGGGGGCCACGGGGGCACGGCGGGCGAAATCCGCCAAGACCGGTGGGGCCAGCTGCTCGAGCTGGCGGCGCAGGGCCGCGAGGCAGCTCGCATCGTCTAGGTGGCGGTGGTCGACCACCCCGGAGATGTCGCATTGCACGAAGGCACCGCCCAGGGCCTCGTTGTCGATCTCCTCGCCGATCGCCGCCTTCACCAGGTGCGAGCCGGCGAGGAAGATGGAGCCCGTGCCCTCGACGATATGCGCCTCGTCGCTCATGATCGGCAGGTAGGCGCCCCCGGCCACGCAGGAGCCCATGATCGCCGCCAGCTGGAAGACGCCGGCCGCGGAGAGGCGAGCGTTGTTGTAGAAGGCGCGACCGAAGTGCTCACGGTCGGGGAAGATCTCGTCCTGCAAGGGTAGGAAGACCCCCGCCGAGTCCACCAGGTAGACGATCGGCAGCCGGTTCTCGAGGGCGATCTCCTGGGCCCGCAGCACCTTCTTGCAGGTGAGCGGGAACCACGCGCCGGCCTTGACCGTGGCGTCGTTGGCCACCACCACGACCTCGCGGCCGTGCACCCGGCCCACGCCCATCACCACCCCTGCCGCCGGCGCTCCGCCGTACTCCTCGTAGAAGCCGTGGGCCACCCACAGCCCTAGCTCGAGAAACGGTGCACCCGGGTCGCAGAGGGCTGCTACCCGCTCGCGGGCGGTCAGCTTGCCGGCTGCCCGCTGGCGATCCTGGGCCTTGCTGCCACCACCGAGTCGGAGCTCGCCCTCCTGCTCCCTGAGACGGGCCAGCTCGGCCCGCCAGTGTTCGGCGGCCCGCCCGAAGGCCCCACTACCCACCGCTTTCGACTCCAGGATCGCCACGCCGAGACCGTCCTTTCTGCGCTCCGAGATCGTCCGCACAACTTCCGGCGAAAGGCTGATTCTAGCCCGCTCTCGCCGCCGTCGTGGGCCGCGACGGCCGCTGTCTCCCTGCCGCGGGGCTCGGGCACCTCCCTGTCAGCTTGCTGGTGATTGATCGCTGTTTCTCGGTACCTGCGCGTTTCGCCAGGTCCGATCTCTGCCCAAGGAGGCAATCCAATGCGTCGATGCCGTGCCCTGCCTATCGTGCTCCTCGGCCTGGGCCTGCTCGCCCAATCCCAGCGGCCGCTGGCAGCCCAGTCCGCCGCCCGCCAGCCGCTCACCCCGGCGGCCCGCCGCGCCCTCCAGCTGCCGCTCTACGAGGCGGTGAAGGCCGACCCGCAGTACCAGAGCTTCGCGGCCGCCCTCGAGGCGACCCCGCTCGATGCCGGCCTGCGCGAGCGCTTCCTGCGCTTCATGCCGCTCTCGCCCCTCGACTTCCTGGAGATCGACATGCAGGTGCGGCGTTACGAGATCGCCGTGCCCAAGTTCCTCCACGACGAGCACGTGGCCTGGATCCGCCTGCACGACGAGGACGCCCGCAAGCTCTACGGCGACGTCTACGTCGACAGCGTGCTCGCCGAGTGGGCGGCCGACACCGGGGAGGCCATCGAGGACGCTGACCTCGCGAGCCGCGCGAGCATCTCCACGAACCGCAACGTCGCCTCGACGGCGAGCCCGGCGCCGCTCAACTTCCAGGGCGAGATCCAGATCGCCGTCAACCCCCTCGACCCGAACCAGATGGTGGCCGCCGCCAACACCTGGGACACCATCAGCGGCACCTGCGGCAACGGCATCCAGGCCGTCTTCTACTCGAGCAACGGCGGCATCACCTGGGGCTACACCTGTGCGCCGAGCGCCGCTGCCTATGGCATGACCTGCTCGCTGGGCTACATCTTCGGCTCCGACCCGGCCGTGTTCTGGAACGACGCCAACGAGGTCTTCCTCAACTACATGCTGCTCTGCTCGAACGGCTCGACGACGACGCGCTACGCCATGGTGGTGGCCAAGTCCACGAACGGCGGCGCCACCTGGGCCGGGCAGGGCGTGATCCAGAACAGCTGGTCGAGCTCCAACGTCGAGGACAAGAACTTCTACATCATCGACACCAACACGGCGAGCCCCTTCTACAACCGCCACTACACCTGCTGGGACCGCAACAACAACGAGCGGATGGCCTACTCGACCAACTCCGGGGTGAGCTGGACCCAGGTGGACATCCCGGCGGCCGCCGTCGGCACCTTCGACCTGGGCTGCGAGATGGCGGTCGACGACGACGGCACCTTGCACGTGATCTTCGACACCCTGGACTGCGGCAGCACGAGCTGCACCAACGAGCGGATGTTCTACACCCGCTCGACCAACGGTGGGGTCAGCTGGTCGACGCCGGTTCTCGTACAGGACTTCAACCTGGTGAGCTTCTCGGGCGCCAACTTCCCCGACGCTCAGGACAACCGCGGCGCCAACCCCTTCGGCGCCATCGCCATCGACAACTCCGGCGGGCCCTGCAACGGTACCCTCTACGCCGCCTTCAGCGACTTCGGCAGCGGTCAGAACGTCAACGACACGGACGTCTGGGTGACCCGCTCGACCAACAACGGCGCCACCTGGAACACGCCGGTGCGGGTCAACGATGGCGGCCTCGCCGGCCGCGCCCAGTTCCATCCCTTCCTGCAGGTCGATCCCACCAACGGCCGCCTGGTGGTCGCCTGGCACGACGCACGCAACGACACCGGCAACGACGCGGTCGAGATCTTCACCACCCGCTCGACGGACTGCGGCGCCAGCTTCGAGCCCAACTTGCAGGTGAGCCAGCCCTCGGCCGAGTTCAACAACAGCGGCATCTCCTACATGGACGAGAACACCGCCGACAACCCCAACCGCAACCCCAACCAGTACGGCGAGTACCTGGGCCTCGACGCCCTCGGCAACCGCGCCTACATCGCCTGGGTCGACACCCGGCACTTCTACCCCGGCTCCTCGACCAACGCTCAGAAGGAGAACCTGGGCTTCGTCTCGGTCGAGTTCAACCCGTGCAAGAACGGGGCGTTCGTCGGCATGCTCTATCGCTCCCTCGCCGCCGAGGACGGCTACATCCTGGAGTCGAGCGAGACCTCGAACGTCGGTGGCGCGTTCAGCGCCACCAACGCGACGACGCTGGCCTTGCGGGTCGGCGACAGCAGCGCTGACCAGCAGTACAAGAGCATCCTCTCCTTCGACACCTCGGGCCTGCCCGATCTCACCTGCGTGCGCGACGCCCGGCTGATGATCAAGCGCGGCGGCCTGGTGGGCACCAGCCCGTTCACCACCCACGGCAGCCTGCGGGTCGATGTCCGCACCGGCGGCTTCAATGGCAACACGGCCCTCGAGGCGGCCGACTTCCAGGCCGCGGCCACGGTCTCCACGGTCTGCACACTGTCGAACGCGCCGGCGAACGGCGACTGGTCCGAGTGCTACTTCTCCGACCCGGCGGCGATGGCGGCGATCAACCGCACCGGCCGGACGCAGTTCCGCATCTCCTTCGCCCGCGATGACAACGACGACCTCGGCAACGACCTCCTCGGCTACTACTCCGGCGAGGCGGTCACCGCCAACCAGCCCGTCCTGATCCTCTCCTTCCTGCCGTAACACCCCGGAAGGCTCCTCCGCTCGCCAGTGCGCGGGCGGAGGAGCACCGCCGGCCGGCGGCGCCGACCACCGGTGTAGGCTCGCGCCATGGCAGCCAGGACGCAGGAGGCCGGCACGCGGAGCGCGGCTGGGGCCACGGCCCTGGCCGGGCGCTGGCTGGTACGGCTCCTCCTCCTCGCGGCCGGGGCCCTGGCCGCCGTCCGCCTGGCTGGCCTGGCGAGCGACCCCCGGCGGCTCAGCGCGGCGAACGAGCGGGCCTTCTTCGCCTGGGCCTACCGTGACCCCACGATCGCGGCGCGCCTGCGCGGGCTCGCCCAGCACCTGGAGCCCGGGCGCCCGATCCTCTTTCTGCAAGACGAGCCGGACCTCAGCGCTGCCAAGTGGCTCCGCTTCATGGCGAGCTACTACCTGGTGGCGAACCCCGTCGCCGGAGTTCGCCCCCGCCCGGCGTCGCGGGCCACGCCGGCCACGGTTCGGCGCGTCCTCGTGGCGCCCAACGGTGAGCTCCGCCTCTTGCCCTCCGCTGCCGCCGAGAGCGCCCCCGAGTGATGCGATGCGGCTCGACGCGATGAGGCAGCCCGCGTCTGCCGCCGCAGGTCGGGTGCTCGCGAACCTCGCTGACGGCACGCTCTTGGGGGCCCTCAGCCTGCTCGTGCCGGCGACCCTGCTCCTCGGCCTCGCCGGCCTGCCGCTCGGGCCCGTGACTCTCGCGCCCTTGTGGGCCGCGGCGCTCATCGCTGCCGGGCGCTTCCTGGCCGAACCGAGGCCGGCGGTGCTGCCGGCGGACGGCGGTGCCGAGGGCCGCGCCTGGGCCCTGTTCTCTCGCCTGGTGCTCGCCGCGGCCGTCCTCGCTTGGGCCTGGAAGGTGCTCGCCATCCCGCTGTGGAGCTGGGACCACTTCGCGATCTGGGGCGTCAAGGCGCGCCGGCTGTTGGCAGCAGGGCACCTCGACTTGAGCTTCCTCCATCGCCTGGAGCTCCATGACTCGCGGCCGGACTACCCCCTCGGCCTCCCCCTCCTCTGGCGCCTGCTGGTGCTCGGGGCGGTGCCGGGGGCCCACGTCGTCAAGGCCTGCCACCTCGCCTGCGGCCTCGGTGTGCTCGCCGTGCTGCGCCGCGGTGCCCGGCTCGGCGGAGCCACGGAGCCCACCACCAACGCCTTCGCCGCCTGGGCGGCACTCCTGCCGCTGTTCTGGGACAGCGAGGCCGTCGGCCTGGCGGAGATGCCCCTCGCCCTCTGGGCGACGGCGGCGGCGAGCCTGCTCTTCCGCGCCGAGCCACGCCGCCGGGACCTCGCCCTCGCTGCCGTGCTGCTCGGCTTCCTGCCCTGGCTCAAGGACGAAGGCCTGCCGCTCGCCCTGCTGCTCGCCCTCGCCGGCTGGCTGGGGCTGCCGCCAGCGCAGCGCCGGCCCTGGTTGCGCTGCGCCGCGGGCCGCGGTCTGCCGCTGGCCCTCCTCGCCCTCGGCCTCGACGGCCGCTTGCTGCCTTCCGGCGTCGGCTTCTTCGCCTGGCGGCCAGTCGACCGTCTGGCCGAACGGCTCCCCCAAGCGGGGACGATCCTCGCCGAGGCCGGGCGCCACCTCCTCGCTCCCGGCCAGCTCGCGCTCTGGCCGACCCTCCTCGCCGCCAGCCTCTGGGCCCTCCTCTGGCGGCGGCGTGCCGCCGCCCTCCTCGGCTGGGCCGTCCTCCTCCAGCTCGGCCTCTACGTCGGCACGGCGCTCGTGGCCTACCTGCCGCCGGCCGATCACCTGCGCGCCTCTCTCGGCCGGATCAGCGGCGGCCTCGCTCCCCTCGCCTTGCTCGCCTTCGCTCTGCTGGCCAGGCGGCAGCCTAGCCCGCCGCCAGAGGACTGCTAAGATCCGCGCCATGAAGATCCGCCTGTTCGCGTTCGCCTCCGCCAGCGAAGCGCTCGGGGTCGATGAGCTGACCCTCGACCTGCCCGCCGGGAGCAAGGTGGCCGATCTCAAGGCGCGCCTGCTCGGTCGCGCGCCTGCCCTCGAGCCGCTCTGGCCACGGCTGGCTGTCGCGGTGGACGGCGAGGTGGTCGGCGAAGGGGAGCGGCTCACCGATGGGGCCGAGGTGGCCCTGCTGCCTCCGGTCTCGGGGGGCCGCGGGCCATGTTCGTCGAGCTGACCACCGAGCCGCTCGACCTCGCGGGCCTCGCGGCGCGGGTGACGAGCCCGGCCCGGGGCGCCCTGGTGCTCTTCGTGGGCACCGTGCGCGACCACCATCAAGGCAGCTCCGTCGCCGCCATCACCTACCACGCCTATGAAGCGATGGCCCTGCGCCGGCTGGAACGCCTGGCCGGCGAGCTGGAAGCCCAGCACTCCGGGCTTGCCGTCGCCATCGCCCACCGCACGGGCCGCCTGGAGCCTGGGGAAGCGAGCGTGATCATCGCCACCGCCTCGGCCCACCGCGCCGCCGCCTACGAGGCCAACCGCGCGGCCCTCGAGCGCCTCAAAGCGGAGGTCCCGATCTGGAAGCGGGAGCACTACCGGGACGGCGGCGAGCGTTGGCGCGAGGAGGAGAGCCTGCGCCGCGACGGGGCGCCGCTCAGCGGCGCGGCTGGAGGGTCAGCGGATCGCGCTCCGGCAGGTGCTTGACGGCGCCGCCGTAGAAGTCACTCATTGAGGCCCGCCGGCCACGATCGCCGGGCTCGATCTCTCGCCAGCGCCCCACCACCAGGATGGCCAGCCGGTCCGGCGCCAGGTTTCGCGCCGCCACCCGCTGCACGTCCTCCGGCCGCACCCGTTCGATGCGGCCGCGGTAGTCGCGCCAGAAGGAGTGCGGGCGGCCGAGGTACTCGTCCTCGGCGAAGTAGCCGGCGATCTCCTCGGCGCTGTCGAACATCAGCGGCAGGCCGTCGACGATCGAGCGCTGGGCGAGACGCAGCTCCTCTTTGACCGGCGCCGTCACCCGCAGGCGCGACAGCTCCTCCCGCGCCAGCTTGATCGCCAGGGCCACCGTCTCGTTCTTCGACTCGAGGAAGACCCGCAGCTCGCCGGGCCAGAACTCGCCCACCCCCAGGCTGCCGCCGGCGCGGTAGGCGAGCCCCTCGACGGTGCGCAGCCGGCCGCCGATCCGCGACACGGCGTTGCCGCCCAGAAGCTCCGACAGCACCGTCAGGGCGTAGAAGTCGGGGTCGTCCCAGCCATCGCGCCGCGCCCCCAGGTGGCCGAGGATGACCTTGCCCTGCGGCAGGTCGCGCTCCAGGTGATAGAGGCCCGGCTGGAAGACGATCTGCGGCGCCGGCGGCGGCCAAGCTGCCGGCGCGCCGACCTCCCAGCCGGCGAAGGCGCGCTCGAGCCGGGGCAGGACCTCGGCAGCGACGACGTCCCCCGAGACGGCGAGGACCATGCCCCGTGGCTGCCAGTAGCGGGCATGGAAGGCGGCGAGGGCGGCCGGGGTGAGCGCCGGCAGATCGGCGGGGCTGAGCTCGCGCTGCGAGAAGTGCTGCTCGTCGAACAGCAGGTAGCCCCATTCCCGCGACAGCACGGCGAGGGGATCGTCGGTGCGCTGCCGGAAGCTCGCCAGCAGGTTGGCCTTCGCGAGGTCGAGGCGCGCCGCGTCGAAGCGCGGGTGACGGAGAAGATCGAAGAAGAGATCGAGGCTCTCGCCCAGCACGGCGGATGTACAGCCGAGGCTCGCCCCGGCCCGCACACCACCTGCCGAGGTGTCGACATCGGCGGCCAGGAAGTCGAGGCGCTCGTCCACCTCCTCGGGGCCGAGCGTCGCGGTTCCCCCGCGCCGCAACATCAGCGCCGTCATCCCCGCCAGGCCGGCAGCGGCGGGTGGGTCGAGGTAGTCGCCGGCGCGCAGGGCGATCGCCACGTCCACCCACGGCGTCGCGTGGTCCTCGACGATGTAGACCGGGACCCCGTTCGACAGCTGATGGCGATAGGCGGCGGCCTCCGGCACGGTGAAGGGCTGCCCGCTGAAGCGCAGTCGCGACGGGTGGTCGGGCACCGCGCCGTGCGGCTTGTCGGCGGCCGCGGCAGCCCCGCCCGCGAGCACCACCACGGCCAGCACCCAACGCCGGAGCACTCTCAGCTTCCCTTCCCGGCCGCTGGCCGGCGCTCGTAGAGCCCGACGGTCCGCCGCGCCGGCAGCAGGTACTCGGCGGCCACCCGCTGGACGTCGGCGGCGGTGACGGCGCTCGCCCGCGCCGGCCCGCTCCGCCAGCGCTGCCAGTCTCCGAAGCCGTCGCTCATCAGGAGCCTCATCATCAGCGCAGCGGGGTCCTTGGCCTGGCGGAAAGCGTCGGCGGCGATCTGGTTCTTGACCTTGGTGAGCTCGCGCTCGGCGATGGGTTCGCTGACCAGCCGCGCGAGCTCGGCGTCCCAGGCGCTGAGCAGTGCCTCCAGCGTCACCCCTTCGGCGGCCTCGGCCGCCAGCGAGAAGGTGCCGGCCCAGCGCATGGCGCTCTGCAGGGCCGCCGCCGAGATGGCGAGGCGCTGCCCTTCGACGAGCGACTTGTAGAGCCGGCCGGTGCGGCCGTTCAGCACGCCGGTCAACACCTCGAGGGCCGCGGTGTCTGGATGCGCGAAAGGCACGCTGGGATAGAGCACCTGGATCTGCCCGCGGCAGTCACATTGGACGCGGAGCCGGCGCTCGGCCTCGCGCGGCGGCGCGGGCGCGCTCACGGCGGGAGGCGCGGGGCGGGGCGGCAAGCGGCCGAAGTAGAGCTCGGCGAGCGCCCTGACCTCGGCGGGGTCGAAGTTGCCGACCAGCGCCGCGGTCAGGTTGCCAGGGCCGTAGAAGGTCTCGAAGTAGGACTCGGCGTCGGCGCGACCGAGCATCTCGAGGTCCGCCGGCCGGCCGAGGGTGGGCCAGCTGTAGGGATGGTCCTGCCAGAAGAGGGCCTTGAGCTGCTCGTCGTAGGGCCCCGTCGGGGTCGACTCGATGCGCTGCCGGCGTTCCTCGGCGACCACTGCCCGCTCGCTGTAGAAGTCGCGCAGCACCGGGTGCAAGAGGCGGTCGGACTCGAGCCAGAACCACAGCTCGAGCTTGTCCGCCGGCAGGGTGACGAAGTAGAGGGTCATGTCCTGGATGGTGAGGGCGTTGAGGCCCTTCGCCCCGGCCTGGGCGTAGGTGCGCCCGAACTCGCCCAGGCTGACCAGCGCCCGCTGCTCTTCGGCCAGGCGAGCGAGCTTGCGTTCGAGCTCGCCGCTCGCGGCCGCGCTGCCTGCCGCCTCGCCCGACCGCAGCAATCGTCGCAGCTCTGCGGCCACCTTCTCTTGCTCGTCGAGGAGGGCGCGCTCGCGGCGGAGGTCGCGGGCGCCGATCGTCTCGGTCCCCTTGAACAGCATGTGCTCGAGGAAATGCGTGAGACCGGTGATCCCGGGGTGCTCGTTGACGGCCCCCACCTTGGCCACCCAACCCGCCGCAATGGTGCTCATGCCGGGCCGCGGCAGGAGGAGGAAGCGCATGCCGTTGGCGAGCGTCACCTCCTCGACCGGCTCACCGCCGGCCGAGGCGCCGAGAGCCGGGGTGCCGAGGGCCGGGGCCGCCGCCGTCGCCGCTCCCAGCCAGGCGCCGAGGCTGGCGGCGGCGAGCCAGTGGGCAGGAGAGCGGCGGGCGGCGGAGCTCAAGGTGCGGCGCTCAGCGTTCGGCCGTGGCGGCCGCCACGAAGGCGCCGAGGTCGGCGCGCAAGCGGGCCAGTGAGGCTTGGTGGATGTACATCATGTGGCCGGCCTCGTAGAAGCCCAGCTGGACGTTGCCGGTGAGCGAGGGGTCGAGGCCGAGGTGGGCGACGCAGTACTCAGTGGCAAAGAAGGGGGTCGCCAGGTCGTAGTAACCGTTGGCGACGAAGACCTTGAGCGCCGGGTTGCGGGTGATCGCCTGGCGCAGCGCCTCGCCCACGTAGAGGAAGCGGTTCTGGTCGTCCTTGTAGCTCCACGGGCTCACCCGCGAGGTAAGGAGCTCGTAGGGCAGCTCGTTCTCGAAGCCGAGCTCGCGGCGCACGTAGTCGTTGAGCAGCGTGCCGTAGGGCCCGCGGATCGCCTCCATGCTGGGGTCGTACTCGTTGCGCTCACCGGCGGCATCGCGGTCGATGCCGCGGAAGCGCGCGTCGAGCCGGCCGACGGTACGGGCGTCGCCGCGCAGCAGCTCCTTGACGAAGCGCGAGATCTGGATCCGCAGGTCGGTCGCCTCGACGTAGGCGGGCGACAGTCCGGTCAAGCGGGCGAGCTGCGCGACCACCCGCGCCCGCTCATCCGCCGGCAACCGAGCCCCCAGCAGCAGGGCCCGGCTGTACTCGCCGAGGGCGAAGCGGCGGGACTCTTCGACGGCGGCACCGAGGTCGGAGGCGAGATCGGCCGGAAGCCTGTGGTGGTACCAGGCCGTGGCGGTGTAGGTGGGCAGGTAGAGAGCGTAGGGGAGGTCGTTTCCTGGCTCGAAGCGGATGGTCCCGAAGTTGAGCACCGCCGAGATCAGGATCACCCCGTTCAAGTACATGCCGTAGCGGCTCTGCAAGTGCTCCGCCAGACCCGAGGCGCGCACCGTGCCGTAGCTCTCGCCGGCGAGGAACTTCGGCGAGGCCCAGCGCTGGTTGCGGGTCACCCACAGGCGAATCAAGGCGCCCACGGACTCGATGTCCTCGCGGTAGCCATGGAAGTCCTTGGCCTTCTCGCCCGGTACCGCCCGGCTGTATCCGGTGGTCACCGGGTCGATGAACACGAGGTCGGTGACATCTAGCAGGGACGCCGCGTTGTCCACCAAGCGGTACGGCGGTGCCGGGGCCCAACCTTCCGTTCCCATGTCCACGCGCCGCGGGCCGAGCAGCCCGAGATGCAGCCACACTGACGACGAGCCCGGGCCGCCGTTGAAGGCGAAGAGCAGCGGCCGCTTCGCTAGGTCTCGCACACCGTCTCGGGTGTAGGCCACGAAGAAGAAGCTCGCCTTCGCCGTGCCGTCCTCGTCGCGCAGAAGGTAGTTGCCGGCCGTCGCCGTGTAGCGCACCGTCTCGCCGGCGATCGCGATCTCGTGGTGCGTCGTCGCGAGCACCTCCTTGGGTTCGGCCTTGCCGGCCTGCACTCCTTCTGCGGGGCCGCTCGCCGGCTCGGCGGCCGGGACGGAGACGACGCTCAGCAGACCGAGAAGGCCCCCCGCGAGGGCACCGAGCCAGCCACGACGATCTTGGTTGCCACTCATCGCCCCTCCTCCCGCGGCACCGTCAGTGCCTGGATGGACTGCGAGTACTGCTCGTAGAACTCGGGCACCCGCGCCTGGAGCCAATCGACGTAGCCCGTGCCCACCTCCTCGAAGTGGCGGAAGTAGAGGGGGTTCTTGCTCCGTTCGCGCAGCGCGGGGAGCAGGCGCCGGACCTTCTCCCAGGCGAACAGCAGCTCCTGGCCGCTCTGGAAGAAGAGTTCGCGATTGAGCACGCCCGCGGTGATGAACGAGGCTGCCATCTCCCAGTAGCCCACCACCATGCGGAAGGAGGCGTTTTCCTCCGAACCGCGCGGGCATTGGGCGTCGAACTCGGCGGTGGTGGTGGCGCTAAACTGGCTGGCGAACCAGCGGCGAGCCTCGCGCATCCGCGGCTCGCGGCGCAGCTCGTAGAGGCGGAGGATCAGCTCGGCATCGTGGGTGCCGGGAACGGCGTTCATCGAGTCCCTCCCTTGGGCGCAGCGCCCGTTTCTCGCCTTTGATCGCTGCCGGCAGGCTATCTCCTACCGCTGTAGGAGGTCAATCGACAGCGCGGTTTCGGCGTAGTTCTTGCTGCTCGACATCGCGGCCTCGCCCACGCATCAGGGCGTGGCTCGCCGCCTGAGCATCCGAGAAAGGAAATCATGGTCTGCCGAGCCGTTGCTGTGGGAGCCCTCGCCGGGCTCTTCTCCCTGCTCGCCCTCTCCGCTCAAGCCCAACCAACCCCACCGGCGACGAGTCCGGCCTCCGCGCTGCCCGCGGCGCCAGCCAGCGAGCCCTCCACCGACCCCGTCGCAGCCCTGCGCGACGAGCTCGCGCGGCTGCGACGCTCGGTGCAGGCGATGGCCGAACACCTGAGCCAGCAGGAGGTACTGATCCGTCAGCTCCAGGCCAGGCTCGTCGAGGCCCCCGCCGCCGAGGCAGCCGCTCCCGAACCCCCGCCGCCGGCACCAGCCCCGGCACCAGCCCCGGCACCGGTCGTCGCCCGAGGCGGTGGTGAGAGCGCCAGCGGGACCTACTTCAACCCAAGCATCTCATTGATCGGCAACTACTTGGCGGTCGCCGGCCGGAACCACCTGGAGCCCCAGCCCAGCCAGAGCCTGCGCGAGTCCGAGCTCGGTCTCCAGGCCATCGTCGACCCCTATGCCAAGGCCGACGTCTTCTTCTCCTACGGCGAAGAGGGGGTCGAGGTAGAAGAAGGGTACGTGACCTTCACCAAGCTTCCCGCCGACCTGCTGGTCAAGGTGGGCCGCCAGCGCGCTGCCTTCGGCAAGGTGAACACCCTGCATCTGCACGTCCTCCCCTGGCCGGACGAGCCCCTGACGATGGTCAACCTGCTGGGGGGCGAGGAGGGCTGGGTCGACACCGGCATCTCGGTCGCCAAGCTGCTGCCGGTCGGCAACCTGTTCACCGAAGCGACGGTGCAGGTCCTGCACGGCGAGAGCGGCGACCTGTTCGCGGCCCCCCGCCGCCGCGATCTCGCCTACAACGGCCACTACCGCCTGTTCGCCGACCTCACCGAGTCCGCCAACCTCGACGTCGGTCTGTCCTACGGCTACGGCCACAATGGCATCACGGACGACACCACGACCCGCCTGCAGGGCCTCGACCTGACCTTCCGCTGGAAGCCCCTGCGCACGGCCCTCTACCGCGCCCTGACCCTGCGCGGCGAGCTGATCACCAGCCAGCGTGAGGGCCTCACGGGGACGCAGCACCCGCTAGGCTGGTTCGTCTCCGGCGAGTACCAGTTCGCCAAGCGCTGGTCCGCCGGCGCCCGCCTGGAGTCCGCCGAAAGGGCCGACGACGACCGGCTGCGCGACTACGGCGAGGCCCTGCTGCTGACCTTCTCCCCCAGTGAGTTTGCGCAGCTGCGGGCCGAGCTGCGCCGCCGCGCCTTTGCCGGCGACGACGACGCCCTCGAGCTTCTCCTGCAACTGCAGTTCGCCATCGGCGCCCACGGCGCCCATCCCTTCTGAGCGATCGAGCCATGAGGTCGACCATGAAACCAGTCCGCACCCTCGCTTGCCTCCTCCTCGCCGGGGCCTTTGCCCTGCCCGCCGCAGCCGCCAAGCTGCAGGTGGTCACCACCCTCGAAGACCTCGCGTCGCTCGCCGCGACCATCGGTGGCGACCGCGTGGAGGCCTCGTCGCTCGCCAAGGGCTACCAGGACCCGCATTTCGTCGACGCCAAGCCCTCGTTCATCCTCAAGCTGTCGCGCGCCAAGCTGCTGATCGTCGCCGGCCTCGAGCTCGAGATCGGCTACCTGCCGCCGATGATCGACCAGAGCCGCAACGAGGCCATCCACCCCGGCTCGCCGGGCTACCTCGATGCCTCGCAGGGCTGCGAGATCCTGCAGCGCCCGGCCGGGCAGGTCACCCGCGCGATGGGCGACGTCCACCCCTACGGCAACCCGCACTATTGGATCGACCCGGAGAACGGGCGGGTGGTCGCCCGCGCCATCGCCGCGCGGCTGGCCGAGATCGACCCCGCCGGCAAGGCGACCTACGAGGCCAACCTCAAGGCCTTCGAGGCCCGGCTCGACGCCAAGCTCAAGGAGTGGGAGGCGAAGATGGCGCCCTACAACGGGCTCGAGATCATCACCTTCCACGACTCCTGGCCGAACTTCGCCCGCCGCTTCAACCTCAAGATCGTCGACCAGATCGAGCCCAAGCCGGGGATCCCGCCGAGCCCGTCGCACACCCTCGACGTCATCAATCGGATCAACGCCGATAAGATCCCCCTGATCCTCGTCGAGCCCTACTTCGATCGCAAGACGCCCGACTCGATCGCCGCCAAGACCGGGGCCACGGTGTTGCCCTTCTACCCGTCGGTCGGCGGGCTGCCGGAGATCACCGACTACATCGCGCTCTTCGACCACGACATCGACGCCTTCGTCACCGCCATGAAGGGGCATCCGTGACCATTTTTGACCTCCTGCTGCCAGCCTTCATCGCCTCGCTCATCCTTACCGGCATCCACGCCTATCTCGGCGTGCACGTGGTCGAGCGGGGGGTGATCTTCGTCGACCTCTCGCTGGCCCAGATCGCGGCCCTCGGCACCACGGT
>WBZL01001144.1_pt1 | contig 28526 bp, 22 predicted proteins | sample 5204291 | NCBI WGS metagenome assembly WBZL01 (sample SAMN12344345, study PRJNA552823) | activated sludge metagenome | biome: Activated sludge suspended growth; feature: Nitrification reactor; material: Wastewater; isolation source: activated sludge from nitrification reactor of wastewater...
GATGAACTGCATGTTCACCTGGCGCAGGGTCTGCGACACGCAGTTCACGTTGATCTGCGCGTCGGCGAGCGCCTGCGCCGCGCGTGCGAGCACGCCCGGGATGCTGATGTTGGAGCCGATCGCGCACACGATCGCGCTGTTCTTGACCGTCACCACCTGGTAGCGCGCCTCGAGCTCGGCGATCAGCGCGGGCGTCACCGAGTTCTCCCACAGCACGTGGGCGATCGAGTTGGCGTTGGTCGCCTTGAGGATGTAGGAGATGTCGTGCCTGCAGAAGATCTCCATGATCCCGAGGTCGAAGCCGACGGTGCCGACCATGCTGGGGTCGTGGATCTCGACCAGGGTCACCTTGTCGCTGCCGGTCACCATCTCGACGCGGGCGCGCTCGCCGACGTAGTCCTTGGTGATCAGGGTGCCCGGGTGTTCGGGCTCGAAGGTGTTCTTGAGGCGGATCGGGATGCCGGCGAGCTCCATCGGCTTGGCCGCCTTGGGGTGGATCGCCTCCATGCCGACGTCGGCGAGCTGATCGGCGACGTCGTAGTTGGTGGCGCCCACGATCACCGCGTTCTCCAGGCCGACGATGTTGGGGTCGGCCGAGGAGAGGTGGAACTCCTTGTGGATCACCGCCTCGGCGGGGCGCACCTCGACCGCGATCTTGCTGAAGGTGACCTCGGAGTAGCCGCGGTCGAACTCGCGCATGATGCCCTCGGTGCCCTTGGTGTAGCCGGTGGCGACGATCACGCTGTTGTCGAGGTCGAGCCCCTTGAAGCTGTTGTGGATGCGCTCGTCGATGGTCCACGCCTTGTCGTCGTGGAAGCCGGCGAGGTCGAGCAGGATGGCGTTGACGCCGTTGGCCTTGAGGATCTCGACGCTGTTGAAGGCGCTGTGCGACTCGCCCACCGAGGCCAGCACCTCTCGCGCGGCGAGCAGCACGTCCTGGCGGCGGATGTAACCGCTGGCGAGCACGTGCTGCATCGCGTCGAGGTATTTCTTGACCTCGCCGATGCGGGTGTCGACGAAGGCGTCGGCGACGTCCAGCGGCAGGGCGAGCTCGGCGAAGCCGGCGTTGAGCTTCTTGAGGCTGACCGCGAGCGCGTCGAGCGCGCCGTGGTAGTCGGAACCTTCCGCGAACAGGGCGTAGATGCCGCGTTCGCCGGTCTTCTTGTGCTCCAGCAGCTGGTTGGTCACGCCGGAATAGGCCGACACCACGTAGATGCGGCCGAGGATGCGCGACTTGTCGTAGAGCATGATGTGGCGCAGCACATCCCCGAAGGCGGACATCGAGGTGCCACCGATCTTTTCAACCGAGATCATCCGTTTTCCCGAGCTTTGCATGACGTGTGTTCCAGTTCTGATTAGAGACCGACCGAAACCCGTCATCCTATTGTTTTGGCGCGGAAATGGACATAGCTGCGGACGAATTCGGCGCCATTTCGGCGTGATTTTCTCGTCCGGACCAGCGGACACGCCGCCCGCGGGCGGCTCCGCCCGAAGCGGAGCGGCCTTCCGACCGGCTCAGCAGGCCGCCAGCGTCGCCGCGCCCGATGCAGCCGCGATGGAGGCCTCCGCGGCGATGAAGCCGAACAGGTCCTTGGGATCGTCCAGCGCCGGGATCAGCGCCAGGCGCTCGCCCATGCCCAGCTCCAGCGCGAGGTCGCGCATGTAGCGCAGCGCCGAGTAGTCTTCCAGCGCGAAGCCGACCGAGTCGAAGATCGTGACCTGGGCGGCACCGCTCCGCCCCTGGATGCGGCCGGCGAGGACCTGCCACAGCTCGGTCACCGGGAAGTCTGCGGGCATCTGCTGCAGATCGCCCTCGATGCGCGATTGCGGCTCGAACTCGCAGAACACCGGGCCGAGGCGCAGCACGTCGGGGTGCAGCTCGGTCTTGCCCGGGCAGTCGCCGCCCACGGCGTTGAGGTGCATGCCGGGCTCGATCATGTCGGCGGTGAGGATCGCGGCCCGGGTCTTGTCGGCGGTCGCCGTGGTCACGATGTCGCAGCCGCGCACGGCCGCGCGCACGCTGTCGAAGGCGCGCCAGGCCAGGCCCAGGCGCTCGAGGTTGGCGGCGAGCTTGCGGGTGGCGGCGGGGTCGACGTCGAAGAGGTGGAAGACCTCGACCCCCAGCAGGTGGTGGAAGGCGAGCGCCTGGAACTCGCTCTGCGCGCCGTTGCCGATCAGCGCCATGCGGCGCACGTCCTCGCGCGCCAGCGCCCGCGCCGCCACCGCGGACATCGCCGCGGTGCGGATCGCGGTGGTCAGGGTCAGCTCGCTGACCAGCTCGGGGGTGCCGGTCTCGACGTCGGCCAGCACGCCGAAGGCCATCACCGTCGGCAGCTGGTAGCGGTGGTTCGACGGGTGGCCATTCACATACTTGAACGCGTAGCTGCGGGCATCGGACACCGGCATCAGCTCGATCACGCCGACTTCGGAGTGCGTGGCGACCCGGGCGCACTTGTCGAAATCGTTCCAGCGCAGGAAGTCCTGGCGCAGGTAGCTGGCGACGCCGGCGATGCACTCGGCGAGGCCCTTGCGGCGCACCATCCCGGCGACATGCTCGGCGCTCAGGTAGCGGGTGTCCAGGCGTCTGGCTTCAGGGGCGCTCATGATCGGTCTCCGTCCTCGTTCTCGGATGTGGCGCTGCGATGACGCCATCTTGACCGAATACCCCGCCAAACAGAATCCGCAACTCTGTATCGAAAACGTCAGCCTTTAGGCAAAATTGCCAGGCTGAATTGCCGGAATAATCGAATGGACACCCTGGACCATCAGTTGATCGGCCTGCTGCGCAACGACGCCCGCCTGAGCGTGGCCGCGCTCGCGCACAAGCTCCAGGTCTCGCGCGGCACGGTCACCAACCGCATCGCGCGCCTGGAGGACCAGGGCATCATCGTCGGCTACACCGTTCGCCTGCGCCCCGACGCGCAGCCGCACGACATCCACGCATGGACGAGCATCGCGGTGGAGGGAAACGAGACGCGCGCGGTGATCGCCAGCCTGCTCGGCGAGCCCGCGGTCGCCGAGCTGCACGACACCAACGGCCGCTGGGACCTGCTCGTCGGCCTGCGCGCGGCCAACCTCACCGAGCTATCGACCGTGCTCGAGCGCATCCGCCTGATCAAGGGCATCCAGAGCAGCGAGACCAGCATCCACCTGAAAACCTATCGGGTGTAAGCGCCCGTCATCAGCGGAACACGATGGTCTTGTTCCCATGCACCAGCACGCGGTCTTCCAGGTGGTAGCGCAGGCCGCGCGCGAGCACGGTCTTCTCGATGTCCTTGCCGTAGCGCACCATGTCCTCGACCGCGTCGGAGTGGTCGATGCGGATCACGTCCTGCTCGATGATCGGGCCCTGGTCGAGGTCGGCGGTCACGTAATGGCAGGTGGCGCCGATCAGCTTGACACCCTTCGCGTACGCCTGGTGGTAAGGCTTGGCGCCGACGAAGCTGGGCAGGAAGCTGTGGTGGATGTTGAGGATGCGGCCCGGGTAGGCCGCGCACAGGTCCGGCGACAGGATCTGCATGTAGCGCGCCAGCACCATGGTGTCGCCGCGCACTTCCTCGAAGATGCGCCGCACCTCGGCATACGCCGCGGACTTGTTGTCGGTCCCGACCGGCACGTGGTGGAAAGGGATGCCGTGCCACTCGACGAAGCCGCGGAAGGTGTCGTGATTGGAAATCACGCAGGGGATCTCGATGTCGAGCTCCTTCGACTGCCAGCGCGCGAGCAGGTCGTACAGGCAATGCTCCTGCTTGCTCACCAGCACCACCACGCGCTTCTTCACCGCGGAGTCGGTGATCTTCCAGTCCATCTCCAGCTCTTCGGCGAGCGGGCGGAACTTCTCGCGGAACTCGGCGAGATGGAAGGGCAGCGAATCGGCCTTGATCTCGATGCGCATGAAGTAGCGCCCGACCTCCCCCGCCTCGAGCGGCGGCTCGGCGTGCAGCGAGGTCTCGAGGATCCAGCCACGGTGCTCGGCGATGAAACCGGAAACCTTGGCGACGATGCCGACGCGGTCGGGGCAGGAGGCGGACAGCGTGAAGAAGCGTTGGCGGTGCATGCTGGGCGTGAGGCGTGAGGCGTGAGGGGTCGGGAGCGGGGAGCGGGGCGGGTCAGACGCGCGCGAAGACCTTGTCGATCTCGGCGCGCAGGCCGGCGTAGTCGCGCACCACGGGGTACTGCGGGAACTCGCGGATCACGTTCTCGGGCGGGTGGAAGAGGATGCCGCCGTGGGCTTCGCCGAGCATCGCGGTGTCGTTGTAGGAGTCGCCCGCGGCGGCCACCTTGAAGTTGAGCTCCTTGAAGCGCCTGACCGCCTCGCGCTTCTGGTCGGGCATGCGCAGATGGTAGTCGACCAGGATGCCCCCGGCGTTGGCCTCCAGGCTGTGGCAGAACAGCGTCGGCATGCCGAGCTGCTTCATCAACGGCTTGGCGAACTCGTAGAAGGTGTCGGACAGGATCACCACCTGGTAGGCGTCGCGCAACTCGTCGAGGAACTCGCGCGCGCCCGGCATCGGCCCCATGCTGGCGATCACGTCCTGGATGTCGGGCAGGCCGAGCTTCTTCTGCGCGAGGATGTCCAGGCGGTACCTCATCAGGGTGTCGTAGTTCGGCTCGTCGCGGGTGGTGCGGCGCAGCTCGGGGATGCCGGTACGCTCGGCGAATTCGATCCAGATTTCGGGGACGAGCACACCTTCGAGGTCGAGACAGACGATACGCACCGCGGACTCCTGAGGGCAGTTTGTCGGAAAGACCAGGATTCTAGCAGGGCGGCGCATCCATACCCCGTTGGCAGACACGTCGCAGGGCGGGACGGCCCATTTGCATCGTCCTGCGTGGCGTATTTCTCGATCCGGGCCACGCAAGCGCGTTTCCCGCTCCAGCGCATCGCCGATAATGTCGCATCACATCCGCTGACCGACCATGATCAAGCTCATCCCCATCGAAAAACTCCAGCCGGGGATGTACGTCCACGACCTGAACTGCAGCTGGATGGAGCACAACTTCGTTCGCAGCCGCTTCGCCGTCAAGGACGAAGCGGTCGTGCGGAAAGTGCGTGCGATCGGCACGCACGAGATCTACATCGACACCGCGCGCGGTCTCGACCTCCCCGAAGCACCGACCCGGGAAGAAATCGAGCACGAGGTCGACGAGAAGATCGACGCCATCGCCGCAGAGGCCGCCCCGCGCATTGCAGCGCAGGAGGTGGCGTGCGAGATCGAGCGCGCGCGCGCTGCACCGCGAGGCCAATCTCATCGTCCGCGACATGATGGCCGACGTGCGCCTGGGCAAACAGATCGAGATGGAGCTGATCGAGCCGCTCGTCGAACGCATCGTCGACTCGATCTTCACCCAGCAGGACGCGCTGATCCCGCTCGCCCGGCTCAAGCAGCACGACGCCTACACCTTCCAGCACTCGGTGTCGGTCTGCGCGCTGATGACCACGTTCGCCCGCAACCTGCAGCTGCCCCGCCCGGTCATCCACGAAATCGCGGTGGGCGCACTGCTGCACGACGTCGGCAAGGCCAGCGTCCCCGACGCGATCCTGAACAAGCCGGCCAAGCTCACCGACGCCGAGTTCGCGAAGATGAAGAACCACGTCGTGCAGAGCAAGATCATCCTGCAGGCCACACCCGGCATCAGCGCCATCGCGCTCGACGTCGCCGCCCAGCACCACGAGCGCTTCGACGGTACCGGCTACCCGAACAAGCTCGCGGGGGACGCGATCAGCCTTTATGGCCAGATGGGCGCCATCGTGGATGTCTACGACGCCATTACGTCCAACCGCGTCTATCACAAGGGCATGCCGCCGACCGAGGCGCTCCGCAAGCTGCTGGACTGGAGCAAGTTCCACTTCAAGCCCGAACTCGTGCACGCCTTCATCCGCGCGGTCGGGATCTATCCGGCCGGTTCGCTGGTGCGGCTCGAAAGCAAGCGCCTTGCGGTCGTGCAGGCGCAGAACCCCGACAAACTGATCGCGCCGAAGGTCACGGTGATGTTTCACACCGATGGCTACGCACTGACACCGCAAGACCTCGACCTGCGCCACGCGCAGGACCGCATCGTCGGCCATGAGGACTTCGCCACCTGGAAGTTGAACCCGGCGCACTGGTTACCGAAGTAGGCCTGCACGCTCGACGTCCTGCGCAGGAGCGCCGCCCGGCGCGAAGGGGGTTCGGCCCCCTCAATCCGCCGGGATCGCCTCCAGCGCCTCGTGCAGCTCCAGCCAGCGCAGCTCGGCCTCCTCGATGCGCTCGGCGAGCTCGGCCTGACGCTTGTTGAGCGCCGGCACCTCGCCCGCCTGCGGGCCGGTGTACAGCGCCGGATCGGCGAGCTTCGCGTCGAGCTCGGCCTTCTCCTTGTTCCACGCCGCCATGCGCTTGTCGATCTGCTCGAGCTCCTTCACCAGCGGCCGACGCGCCACCAGGCGCGCCTGGCGGTCGGCGGCGGCCTGGGCGCGGTCGGCCTTGCGCGCGGCCTTGTCGGCAGCCTGGTCGGGGCAGGCAGCGGCCGCGGCAACTTCGGCGCGGCGGCTGGCGAGCCAGTCGCGGTAGTCGTCGAGGTCGCCGTCGAAGGGCTGGATGCGGCCGCCATCGACCAGCACGAAACGATCGCAGGTGGCGCGCAGCAGCGCGCGGTCGTGCGACACCAGCACCATCGCGCCCTCGTAGTCCTGCAGCGCCATGGTCAGCGCGTGGCGCATCTCGAGATCGAGATGGTTGGTGGGCTCATCGAGCAGCAGCAGGTTGGGGCGCTGCCAGATCAGCAGCGCCAGCGCCAGGCGCGACTTCTCGCCGCCCGAGAACGGCCCGCAGGGCGTGGTCGCCGGGGTGGACGTGCCGCCCACGCCGTCGCCGCGGAAGTCGAAGCCGCCGAGATAGTCGCGCAGCTCCTGCTCGCGCGTCTGCGGATCGAGCCTGACCATGTGCTGCAGCGCCGACTCGTCCGGGCGCAGCGTTTCCAGTTGATGCTGGGCGAAGTAGCCGGTCGCCAGGCCCTTGCCTTCCAGGCGGCGGCCGCTGGCGAGCTGCAGCTCGTGCGCGAGCAGCTTGATCAGCGTCGACTTGCCGGCACCGTTGCGCCCGAGCAGGCCGACGCGCTCGCCCGGGCGCAGGGTCAGCGTGATGCGCTCCAGGATCGTCTTGTCGCCGTAACCCACCGCGCCGTCCTCGATCTGCAGCAAGGGGTCGGGCGCCGGCGGCGCATCGCGGAAGGCGAAGCTGAACGGCGTGTCGACGTGTGCCGCGGCGATGCGCTCCATGCGCTCGAGCGCCTTGATCCGGCTCTGCGCCTGGCGGGCCTTGGTGGCCTTGGCGCGGAAGCGGCGGATGTAGTCTTCCATGTGCGCGATGTCGCGCTGCTGCCTCTCGAACATCGCCTGCTGCTGGATCAGGCGCTCGCCGCGCTGGCGCTCGAAATCGGAATAGCCGCCGGTGTAGAGCGCGAGCTTCTGCTGCTCGATGTGGGCGATATGGGTCACGCAGGCGTCGAGGAACTCGCGGTCGTGCGAGATCAGCAGCAGCGTGCCGCGGTAGTCGCGCAGCCAGGCCTCGAGCCAGATCACCGCGTCGAGGTCGAGGTGGTTGGTGGGCTCGTCGAGCAGCAGCAGGTCGGAACGGCACATCAGCGCCTGCGCCAGGTTCAGGCGCATGCGCCAGCCGCCGGAGAAGTCCGCCACGGGGCGCTCGATGTCCGACTGCAGGAAGCCCAGGCCGTCGAGCAGGGCCGCCGCGCGCGCGCGCGCCGCATAGCCGCCGATCTCGTGCAGGCGGGCGTGGAGTTCCCCGATGTGCGAGCCATCGTGCGCGGCTTCGGCTGCGGCCAGCTCGGCCTCGATGCGGCGCAGCTCGGCGTCGCCGTCGAGCACGTAGTCGATCGCCGGCTGCGCCAGCCCGGGGGTTTCCTGCGCGACGTGGGCGATCACCCAGCCCGGCGGCATGTCGAGGTCGCCCTGATCGGGGTGGAGCTGGTCGCGCAGCATGGCGAACAGGCTGGATTTGCCGCTGCCGTTGGCGCCGGTGAGGCCGACCTTCCAGCCGGGGTGGATCTGCAGCGTGGCGCTCTCGATGAGGACCTTGGCGCCGCGCGCGAGGCGCAAGTTACGAAGACTGATCACGAACGGATACACGGCCGGCAGGCCGCGGGCGGTTGCAAAGGCGCTATTCTACGCGCCGGCTCGATCGAAGCCGGAACACGCATTCCGGAAACCCGAGCCGACCACTCGGCCGCGGCAACGCGATGAATGTCTTCGATCGCCCCGCTCGGCCACCCGAATCCGGAAACCGCACGCATGATCCGTATCCGCTCCCTGTCTCTCGTCGTCGCCCACCGCTCCATCATGCCCGGCCTGTGCGCGGCGCTACTCGCCTCCACGATCCTGCCCGCCCACGCGCAGACCGCGGACGAGGCCGCCCGCACCGCCGAGCGTACCCGCGCGGAGGCGCTCGCAGCCGATGGCAAGGCGCTGCGCGCCGAAGCCGAGGCCACCTACCAGGCCACCGTGCCGGGCTGTTACGAGAAGTTCCTCGTCAACCGTTGCATCGACCAGGCGAAGAAGCAGCGCCTGGAGACGATCCGGCGTGCCCGCGAGCTCGAAGCCGAAGGTCGCCGCCTCAACCTGGCCGAGCGCCAGCGTGCGGCGGCCGCAAAGCCGGCAACCGGTGAACCTGCGAACACCCCGCCCCAGCCGACGGCGCTGCCCGCCAGCCCCACCCAGGCGCCCGCTGCACCGGGCGGCGACGCGGCAATCGCGCCCTCGCCCGCGGCCGAACGCATCCGCGCCCAGCGCGGCGAAGCGAGTCGCGAGGCGGAGGCCGCAGCGGCACGCCAGCGCACAGCCCAGGACGCCGAGCGCGCCGCCGAACGCCGCGATGCCGAGGAGGCAGCCGCGCGCCGCGCCCGCCAGGCCGAGGAAGACCGCGCGCGCTACGAAAAGCGCCTGCGCGAGTACGAGCAGGAGCAGGCGGGGAAGAAGTAAGACCTGCCGCAAGCCCGCAATCGAGGACCCTCGGCGAGACGCCGGCGGGAGCGACACAAGTCGTGCTCGCGCCCCGATCGCGACTCGCGTCGCTCCCACAAGAAACCGACGCGGATCCCGAAACCCCGGTAGGAGCGACGCAAGTCGCGATACGGCCCCCGGACCGGCGCCGCGTCCGTCGAACCGCCCGCTCGCGACTCGCGTCGCTCCCACAAGAAACCGACGCGGATCCCGAAACCCCGCCAGGAGCGACGCAAGTCGCGATACGGCCCCCGGAACGGCGCCGCAGCCGTCGAACCGCCCGCTCGCGACTCGCGTCGCGCCTACCGGCGATCGGCACGGCACGCCCAGGCGAGCGCATCCTCCAGGCGATCGTTGCCCCAGAACAACTCCTCGCCGACACGGAAGCTCGGCGCCCCGAACAGGCCCAGTTCGGCTGCGCGCTCGGTCTGACAGCGCAGCGCGAGCTTGTTGGCATCCGCCTGCGCGCGCGCCATCAGCTCCGCTGCGGGCAGGCCGAGCGCGCCGAGGATCTCGACGATCACCGCCTCCTCGCCGATCTCGCGGTCCTCGGCGAAATTCGCGCTCATCACCGCACGCGCGAAGGGCGCCACCCAGCCCTCCTCCACCCCCACCAGCGCCACCCGCGCGGCGAGCAGGCCGTTGCGCGGGAAGCGGCTGGGGTGGCGGAAGGGCAGGCCCTCCTTCTCCGCCAGACGTTCCAGGTCGCGCCACATGTAGCGCCCCTTGGGCGGGTAGATGTTGAAGGGCGAGTCGTTCCAGCCCAGCGCGAGGAACACCGGCCCGAGCAGGAAAGGCTTCCATTCGATGTCCACGCCGGTCGCGGCCGCTGCGCGCTCGATGCGCATCACCGACAGGTAGGAATAGGTGCTGGCGAACTCGAACCAGAACTCGACGACGGGTCGCGACATGGGGAGGCTCCTCGGAAGACGGTGGACGCCGTCACTATAGGCGATCGCCCCGCGCCCCGCCCCACCGCGGGGCGCCAAGCCCGCACGCGCAAGAGAGTGGAGTGCAGCCGGGCAGCCGGGCACGCTACGACCGGTTCGCCACCCAGATCCCGCTGCCGACGAGGAAGAGCGCGGCGTACACCGCCGGCGTGAGCGGCTCGCCGAGGATCAGCCCGCCGGCGAGCACGCCCATCACCGGGGTCAGGAAGGAGAACGAGGACAGGCGCGTGGCCGGATACTCGCGCACCAGCCAGAACCAGGCCAGATACGACACGCCGGCGACGATCGCCGCCTGGAAGAAGAGGTTGGCCCACACCATGGGCGTGGGCGCGAACACGCCCGGCTCGCCCATCGCCAGCGAGAGCGGCGGCAGCACCAGCGCCGACACGCCGAGCTGGTAGAGCAGCGTCTTCTCGGCCGATGCGCGCGCCAGCGCGCTCGCCTTCACGGTCAGCGTGGTCGCCGCCCACAGCAGCGCGGCGCCGAGCAGCATGAGGTCGCCCACCCAGGCGCCCTCGGTGGCGGCGAAGAGGTTCTCGCCGAAGAGCGCGAGCACGCCGACGAAGGCGAGCGCCATGCCCATCCACTGCCGCCTCCGCATGTGCTCCTGCGGCAGCAGCCAGACCGCGCCGAGGGCGACGAAGAAGGGCGCGGTGTACAGGAAGATCACCCCGCGCGAGGCGCTGGTGTGCTGCAGGCCGAGGAAGATCATCGCGAACTCGCCGGCGAACAGCGCCCCGGCGAGCAGGCCGGGCGCGAGGCTGCGGTCGCGCTCGAAGAGCTTCACCCCACGCAGCAGCGCCCAAACGACGACGATCGCCGTGGCGCCGATCGAGCGCAGGCCGGCCTGCCACACCGGCGAGATGCCGGCGCTGGCAAGCTTGATGGCAACCTGCTGGAGGCCCCAGATCGAGCACAGCACCACCATGAGGCCGATGGCGAGACGGTCGAGTTCGGTCTTGTGCATGCGGGAGAGCCCGCACCAGGGCGCGGGCGGCGGTAGACGAAGGGCGCGATTATCGGCCGCCAGCCGCGGAAACGCGAGCCGGTTCGGCGCAGCTTATGCCCGCGAACTGGGTGGCGAGCATGTCGATCTCGTCACGCAGCTGGCGGCGTTGTGCTGCGCTGGACAATGCATGCAGTTCGGCGAGCAGCTCCAGCGTGCGTGCGCGGTTGTGGGCGACCGCCGCGCGATGCTGCGCGCTCCAGCGCGCCTCGCGCGGCGCCAGCGCCTGCGCCAGGCGGGGGGCGAAGGCGGCGGCGTCCGCGCGCACGCGCAAGGCGTCGAGCAGCTCGGCCTGCCAGCGCGCGCGATCCTCCAGCCAGGCCTCGGTCGTGGGCTGCAGCGCCCGGCTCCACGCCGCGATGCGCTCGCGCTGGGCCGGCGTCATGCGGCCGAACCAGCGCCGCAGGCGCTCCTCCATGCGCTCGACGCGGGCGGCATGCTGCGCGGACTCGTCGCCGGAGAGGAACTCCGCGCGCGCCTCCTCGCCACGGCGGACGAAGGCGGCGGCGAGCTCCTCCACCTGCTCGTCGCCCAGGCCGGCCGCCAGCCTGCGCAGCTCGGGCTCGAGTTCCCCGACGATCTCGCGCCAGAGCGCCTCTCCGCGCTCGAGGAAGCGTTCGAGCTGCGCAGGCTCGACGCGCTCGGCCGCCAGCGTCGCGTTCGCCGCACGCAGTAGGGCGACGTACTCGGGGAGGTGGCTGCGGCAGTGCCAGTCGAGCAGGCCGGCCAGACGGCGGTCGAATTCGCCACGCTGGCCGGCGTCGAGCGTGACGTAGTCGCGCAGATACCAAGGCAGCAGCCAGTCGAGCTGCGAGTACGCGAAACGCAGGCCGCAACCGACGAGCAGCAACGCGCTGCAGGCGATCAGGAAGAGACGGTGGAGCGCACGGGCGGACATGGGGCTTGTGACCGCACCGGCAGCGGGCAAGTTCGCCCGCTCCGTCCGCCCGCGCACGCCCCGCTCAGCGCGTCTCGCCGCGGGACTCGGCGCCCGACTCGCCGACGGTCTCGGCGGCCGCCCCCTCGGCACGACGGACGCGCTCCGCGGCATCCGCATCGGCGCCAGCACTTCCGGGTTCCTCGGCTCCGGCAGGTGCGGCGACCGACTCGGCTGCAGCCTTCTCCGCCTCGTCCGCAGACACTCCGGAAGTCGCCCCGACGCTTGGCGGGACGGATTCGGCGAGATCCTCCGCCTCCGGAACAGGGGCCGCATCCACCACGCTGACCGGCGCGGGCCCGACCACTGCATCCGCGCTCGATCCCGTCGGTTCCGCGGCGTCCGCACCCGCAACAGCGCCCGCCGCTCCCCCCGCGAGCAGCGCGCCGGCCGCGGCGGGCTCGACCACGCGGCGGGGCAGCAGCGCATCGACGCGCTCCTGGAAGCGCTCGCGCGCCGAGGCGCCGGAGAGCTTGTCGTAGCCGGCGGACAGGTGCTCGAAGAGCTCCTTGTAGGAGCCGGCCATCGACACGAACAGGGTCGCGGTCTTGTCGAAATGGGCGTCGACCTCCTTGCGGTAGCGCTCTGCCTCCTCGGCCTTGCGCGCCAGCTCGGCCTCGAGCTCGTCGATGCGCCCCTTGGTACCGGCGCTCGAACGCCCGACGAAGAACGCGATCACGCCGACGATGACGACGGCGGAAATGGCGAGCAGCCAGGCGGTTTGCGGGGTCATGTCCATGTTGTCCTCCCTCCTTTGTGGATCTCAATCGACCACCGTCGCCTCCACCGGCGACGGGAACTGCAGGCGCGCGCGCAACGCGCGGGTGACCTCGACGCGGCCGTCCGCAGCCACGCGCAGTGCATGTTCGATGCCGAAGCGGCGGATCTGTTCGCGCCAGCCATCTCCGGCGAGGTAGGCGGGCTTGCTCGGTGCATCCGACAGCGTGCCGGCATTGGCGCGCGGCGTGATCAGGACGGTGAGCGACTGCGTGCCATGCGCGGGCTGGCCGGTGCGCGGGTCGAGCAGGTGGGCGTAGCGCTCGCCGTCGAGCTCGAAGTAGCGCTGGTAGTCGCCCGAGGTGCCGATCGCCTCGCCGGCGTACAAAGGCAGGGTGGCGAGCGGAGCGGGCGCGCGCGGATGCTGGATGCCGATCCGCCAGGGCTGGTCGCCCTTGGCGCCGAGCGCCATGACGTTGCCGCCGATGTTGATGAGCGCGTCGGCCACGCCCTGCGCGCGCAGGATCGCCGCCGCGCGGTCGAGCGCGTAGCCCTTGGCGTAGCCGCCGAGATCGAGCTGCACCGCCGGGTTGCGGCTCTCGACCCGATTGCCGTCGAGGACGAGGTCGGCCATCGACGGGTGCGCGGCGAGCAGGGCCTGCAGCTTGGCAGGGTCGGGGCGCTGCGGCACGAAGGTGTCGGTGTGGAAGCCCCACAGCGCGACCAGGCCGCCGAGCGCAGGGTCGAACAGCCCGTCGCCGGTGGCGGCGATCGCCTGCGCGTCCTTCAGCATCGCGGCGAGCTCGTCGGACACGGTGGCGGCCTCGCCGCGCGCGATCGCGGCGTTGAGCGCGGTGAGCTCGGAGGGCTCCCAGGCGTGGTACGCGCGATGCAGGCGGTCGAACTCGCGCAGCACCGCGGCGGCGGCGCGGTCGGCCTCGGCCTGGTTCTCGCCATACACCGCGACATCGACCCGGGTACCGAAGACGTAGGCCTCGTGATGGAAGACCTGCGCGCGCGAGCAGGCCGCGAGCAGCAGCGCGCACGCGGCCAATGCAAGGATGCGCAGGTTCAGCCGCACGCACGCTCCAGCTTGTCGATCACCAGGCCGGCGACGTCGAAGCCCTGCTGCGCGGCGATCTCGACCATGCAGGTGGGGCTGGTGACGTTGATCTCGGTGAGGTGGCCGCCGATCACGTCGAGGCCGACGATCAGCAGGCCGCGCGCCCACAGCGTCGGCGCGAGGAACCCGGCGATCTCGCGTTCGCGCGCGGTGAGCGCCATCGCCACCCCGCGCCCGCCGGCGGCGAGGTTGCCGCGCGTCTCGCCCGCCCGCGGGATGCGCGCGAGCGCGAAGGGCACGACCTCGCCGCCGATGATCAGCACGCGCTTGTCGCCGTCGACGATCTGCGGCAGGTAGCGCTGCGCCATGATGGTGCGAGTGCCATCGTGGGCGAGCGTCTCCACGATCACGTTGCGGTTGGGGTCGTCGGCGCGCACACGGAAGATCTGGCTGCCGCCCATGCCGTCAAGCGGCTTGAGGATGACGTCGCCGAGCTCGTCGATGAAGGCGTGGATGTCCGCCGGGTCGCGCGCCACCAGCGTGGTCGCGGTGAACTGCGGGAATTCGGTGATCGCGATCTTCTCGGAGTGGTCGCGCACCGCGCGCGGGTCGTTGAACACGCGCACGCCGGCCTGCGCCGCGCGCTCGAGCAGCCAGGTGGCGGTGACGTACTCGAAGTCGAAGGGCGGGTCCTGGCGCATCAGCACCGCGTCGAAGGCGGCCAGCGGCAGGGCCTGCGCCTCGCCCGCGCGATACCAGGCCGCGTCGTCGTCGCACACCGCGAGCGCCACGCAGCCGGTGCCAACCACCACGCCCTCGCGCCAGGTGAGGCCGGCGCGCTGCAGCGCCCACACCTCGTGCCCGCGCCGCGCCGCGGCGCGCATCATCGCGATGCTCGAGTCCTTGTAGGCCTTGAGGCCCTCGAGCGGGTCGAGGATGAAAAGAAGCTTGAGCTTGCGGGTCATGGATTCATCACCGGTTCGTGTCGATTCCCGTCGGAGGCGGCGCGAGACTTCAGGCTGCCAGGGCGTCTCCACCTGCATCCTCTTCCTCGGCCGGGGCGGTCTCCTCGATCTCCACCGAGGCCGCGAGCAGCGCCAGGCGGGCCACCACGCCATAGGCGTAGAAGCGGTTCGGCGGCGCATCGGGCCCCTGCGCGGCATCGGGCATGGTGCCGCTGGTGTCGAAGGCGAGCGGCTTGAAGTGCATGCCCGGCGCGTTGAGGTTCTCGTCGCGGCCGCGCTCGGTGTGGACGCGGTAGAAGCCACCCACCACGTAGTGATCCATCATGTAGACGACCGGCTCGGCGACGCCGTCCTCCACCGTCTCGAAGGTGTGCACGCCCTCCTGGATGATGACCTCGTGCACCTGCAGGCCTTCCTTCACCACCGCCATCTTGTTGCGCTGGCGGCGGTTGAGGCCGACGACCTCGGAGGCGTCCTTCACCGTCATCACGCCCATGCCGTAGGTGCCGGCGTCGGCCTTGACCACCACGAAGGGCTCGTCGGTGACGCCGTATTCCTTGTACTTGGCGCGGATGCGGGTGAGCAGCGAATCCACCTGAGCGGCGAGGCACTCCTCGCCGGTGCGTTCCTGGAAGTTGATCTGGCCGCACACGCCGAACTCGGGGTTGATCCGCCACGGATCGATGCCGATCGCGGCGGCGAACTCACGCGCGACACGGTCGTAGCACTCGGCGTGCTTCGACTTGCGGCGCTTGTGCCAGCCGGCATGCAGGGGCGGGATCAGCCACTGCTCGTCGAGGCCCTTGAGCACGTGCGGAATGCCCGCAGACAGGTCGTTGTTGAGCAGCACCGCGCAGGGATCGAAGTCGTCGAGCCCGATGCGGCTGCCGCTGCGGCGCAGCGGCTCCAGGGTCAGCGTGGCGCCGTTGGCGAGTTCCAGCACGGTCGGCGCGGCGATCTCGGGCAGCAGGCTGCCGATGCGCACGTCGAGGCCGGTGAGGCGCAGGATGGACGCCAGCTTGGCGACGTTCTGCAGGTAGAACTGGTTGCGGGTGTGGTTCTCGGGGATCAACAGCAGCTTGCTGGCGTCCGGGCAGATGCGCTCGATCGCCGCCTGCGCCGCCTGCACGCACAGCGGCATGAAGACGTCGTTGAGGTTGTTGAAGCCGCCCGGGAACAGGTTCAGGTCGACCGGCGCGAGCTTGAAGCCCGAGTTGCGCAGGTCGGTGGAACCGTAGAAGGGCGGCATGTGGTCCTGCCACTGGGTACGGAACCACTTTTCGATGTCGCAGGCGTTGTCGAGGAACTGACGCTCCAGCTCCAGCAGGGGGCCGGTAAGCGCGGTGGTGAGGTGCGGAACCATGGATTGGGTGTCTCTCGTGAGGGGGCCGCCACCCGGCGGGCGGCAGCCGATGCTTTGGCCGGAATGTTACACCAAAGCCCGGGGGCGCCTTCCGGCCGCCCCGATGGCGCGTGGCCGCGTCAGATCACCAACTGCGTGCCGAGTTCGACCACCCGGTTGTTGGGGATGCGGAAGAAGTCGGTCGCGCTGGTGGCGTTCTTGGACATGAAGGCGAACAGCCGCGCCCGCCAGTCGGAAAACAGCCTGCGGCTGAGCCTGGGGATCACCGTCTCGCGCGAGACGAAGAAGGTGGTCTCCATCATCTCGAACGATTCGCCGAAGCGGCTGCAGTGCTTCAGCGCGCTCGGGATATCGGGGTCCTCCATGAAGCCGTAGCGCACGATCACGCGCATGAACCCGTTCCTGATGCGATGCAGGTAGATGCGGTCGAGCTCGCTCACATGCGGGGTGTCAGCGGTCTCCACGGTCACCAGCGCGACCCGCTCGTGCAGGACCTGGTTGTGCTTGAGGTTGTGCAGCAGCGCGGCCGGGACGCCGTCCTTGGCGCTGGTCATGAACACCGCCGTGCCCTGCACCCGATGCACCTCGCCGACCATGTCGATGAACACGTTCAGGGGCAGCCCCTGCGCGGCGATCTCCTGCTGCACCAGGCGACGCCCCTGGCGCCAGGTGGTGAGCACCGTGAACGAGACCAGCGCCATGGCGATCGGGAACCAGCCGCCCTGGGGAATCTTGATCGCGTTGGCGCTGAAGAAGGCGAGGTCCACCAGCAGCAGCGTCCCCGCGCACAACCCGGCCAGCAGCGGACGCCAGCGCCAGATCAGCACCATCACGAAGCCGAGCAGCACCGTGTCGATCAGCATCGTGCCGGTCACCGCGATGCCGTATGCCGCGGCGAGGTTCGACGAGTTCTGGAAGCCGACCACGAGGGCGACCACCGCCAGGTAGAGCGTCCAGTTGGTGAAGGGGACGTAGATCTGCCCCTGCTCGTGCCCCGAGGTATGGACGATCAGCATGCGCGGAAGCAGCCCCATCTGCACCGCCTGGCGGGCCACCGAGAAGGCGCCGGAGATCACCGCCTGCGAGGCGATGACCGTGGCCAGGGTGGCGAGCACCAGCAGCGGGATCATCGCCCACGACGGCCCGAGGTGGTAGAACGGGCTTTCGATCGCCGCCGGCTCGTGCAGCAGCAGCGCCCCCTGGCCGAAGTAGTTCACCACCAGGGCCGGCAACACGAAGCCAAACCACCCCAGCCGGATCGGGGCCGGGCCGAAATGGCCCATGTCGGTGTAGAGCGCCTCCCCGCCGGTCACCGCGAGCACGACCGCGCCCAGCGCGAGGAAGGCGAGCGCCGGATGATCGACGACGAAGGCGACCGCATGGAGCGGACTGAGGGCCGCGAGGATCTCCGGATAACGCACGATCTCGACCATGCCGAGCGCACCCAGCACGGCAAACCAGACCACCATGACCGGGCCGAAGAAGAGCCCCACCACCCCGGTGCCGCGGCGCTGGATCGCGAACAGCACGGTGAGGATGAGCACCGTCACCGGCACCACCCAGGCCTCGAGCCCCGGCGCCACGATGCCGATTCCCTCCACCGCCGACAGCACCGAGATCGCCGGCGTGATCATGCTGTCGCCGAAGAACAAGGCGGCGGCGAAGATGCCGAGCATCGACACCACCCAGGCCAGGCGTGCGCTGCGCGCATGCGTCACCACCAGCGACAGCAGGGCGAGCGAGCCGCCCTCGCCGCGGTTGTCCGCGCGCATCAGGATGAGCACGTACTTGAGCGTGACCAGCACCATGATCGCCCACAGCACGAGCGACAGGATGCCGAGGATGTTCCCGGGCGTGACCGGTATCGGATGGTGGCCGTTGAAGATCTCCCGCAGGGCGTACAGGGGGCTGGTGCCGATGTCGCCGAACACGACGCCGATGGCGCCGATGGTGAGGGAGGGCATTGCACGCTTCGAGTCCATCACTTGCACCTTTGTTGCGCCATCGAGGCCAGCTCCGCGCCACCATCCGCGCACGACATGCCCGCAGCGTCGATCGTCCGGGACCATGCGCGATTGTGCGACGCAACTTCGCGCCCGTGTTGACCGTGCTCAAGAGTCCGCGTCGCCCCCCGGGCGCCTCACGCGCTGCCGCGCAGCGGCAGCTTGCGCTCGTCCTTGACCACCTCCATCACCACGTAGGTATGGGTCTGCTTGACGCACGGCAGGCCGGAGATCTGCTCGCCCATCACGCGGCGGTATTCGTTGATGTCGCGCGTGCGCACCTTGAGCAGGTAATCGAAGTCGCCCGCGATCATCAGGCAGGACTCGATCTCGGGGATGCGCCGCACGGCCTCGTTGAAGCGGCGCAGGTCCTGCTCGGTAGTGCTGGTGAGCAGGACCTGGACGACGACGATGTGGCCGGCGCCGACCGCGTCGGGGTCGAGCGCGGCGTGGTAGCCGCGGATCACCCCGGACTTCTCGAGGCGGCGGATACGCTCGGCGCAGGGGGTCTTGGTCAGGCCGACCCGGCGCGACAGCTCGACGATCGACAGGCGGGCGTCGGCCTGCAATTCCTGGAGGATCTTCTGGTCGATGCGGTCCATTGCGGTGCAGCAGGCGATTGGCCTGTGAAGTGATCTCACTTTGGTCATTATGACCATATAAATGCAAATTTTGGAGCCATTAACTACGTTTTTTGGCGAAGAATTCGGCCATTCCGGCGGGTCTTCCGCCGCCCCCGCAACCGCTTGCAGCACGCCCGCCCGACGCAGCGTGTGCAATGCCAGGAGTGCCCGGCCGTGACCGACAACATCCCCTCCAGCGCCCGCGCCGCAGCGGCCCTCGATGCCGCCGCCGCCCTTCCGCCGACCGCGCGCAGCACCGTCCGCCACGCCATCGACGCCGCTTGGCGCACGCCCGAGCCGGAGTGCGTGCCCGCGCTCGTCGAGGCCGCACGCCTCCCCGCGGCCCTGCGCGAACCCGTGCGCGCCCTCGCCCACGACCTCGTCGTCGGCCTGCGCGCCACGCGCACGCGCTCGTCCGGCGTCGACGCCCTGATGAAGGAGTTCTCGCTCTCCAGCCAGGAAGGCGTGGCGCTGATGTGCCTGGCCGAGGCCCTGCTGCGGGTGCCCGACAAGGCCACCGCCGACCGCCTGATCCGCGACAAGCTCGCCGACGGCGACTGGCGCGCACACATCGGCAACAGCCCCTCGCTGTTCGTCAACGCTGCCACCTGGGGCCTGCTGATCACCGGCCGGCTGGTGTCGACCAGCAGCGAACAAGGCCTGTCCTCCGCGCTCACCCGCCTGGTGGCGCGCGGCGGCGAGCCGCTGATCCGCAAGGGCATGGACCTGGCGATGCGCATGCTCGGCGAGCAGTTCGTCACCGGGCGCGACATCGACGAGGCCCTCGAGCGCGGCCGCGAGCACGAGAACAAGGGTTACCGCTACTCCTTCGACATGCTCGGCGAGGCGGCGATGACGGCAAGCGACGCAGAGCGCTATTTCCGCGACTACGAGCGCGCCATCCAGGCCATCGGCGTCGCCTCCCGGGGCCGCGGCGTGGTCGACGGCAACGGCATCTCGGTCAAGCTCTCGGCCCTGCATCCGCGCTACACCTGGTCGCAGCGCGAGCGCGTGCTGGCCGAGCTGCTGCCGAAGTTGAAGACCCTGTGCCTGCAGGCCAGGCGCCACGACATCGGGCTGAACATCGACGCCGAGGAGGCCGACCGCCTCGACCTCTCGCTCGACCTGCTCGAGGCGCTCGCCACCGACGACGCGCTCGCCGGCTGGACGGGACTGGGCTTCGTGGTGCAGGCCTACCAGAAGCGCGCCCCCCACGTGCTCGACTTCGTCATCGACCTCGCGCGCCGCAGCGGCCAGCGCATGATGGTGCGCCTCGTCAAGGGCGCGTACTGGGACGCCGAGATCAAGCGCGCGCAGATCGACGGGCTGGCCGGCTACCCGGTGTACTCGCGCAAGGTGTACACCGATGTGTCCTACCTCGCCTGCGCGAAGAAGCTGCTCGCCGCACGCGACGTCATCTACCCGCAGTTCGCCACCCACAACGCACATTCGCTGGCGGCGATCTTCCACCTCGCCGCCGCCGACGGCCGCGCATGGCAGCCGGGCGACTACGAGTTCCAGTGTCTGCACGGCATGGGCGAGCCGCTCTACGACCAGATCGTCGGCCGCGCCGACCGTCACCGCCTGGTGCGCATCTACGCCCCGGTGGGCAGCCACGAGACCCTGCTCGCCTATCTGGTGCGCCGCCTGCTCGAGAACGGCGCCAACACCAGCTTCGTGAACCGCATCGTCGACGAGCGCGTGCCGGTGGAGGAGCTGATTGCCGACCCGGTCGAGCAGGCCGCCCCGCTCGCCGGCGCGCCGCATCCGAAGATTGCGCTGCCCGCCGAGCTGTTCGGTGGCCTGCGCACCAACTCCGCCGGCATCGACCTCGCCAGCGAACCGGTGCGCGCCCGCATCGCCGCGGCGCTGGCCAACTCGCGCACCACGCCCTTCGCGGCCGGTCCGATCGTCGCCGGCCGCAGCGCGGTGCCCGCGGACGTGACCCCGGTCTCCAACCCGGCCGACCGCGGCGAGCTCGTCGGCGGCGTCGCCGAAGCGACGACCGACGACCTCGAGCACGCGCTCGCCGCCGCCACTGCGGCCGCAGCCGACTGGGCCGCCACCCCGGCTGCGGCGCGCAGCGAACGCCTGGAGCGCGCCGCGGAGCTGTTCGAACGCGAGGCCGACACCCTGCTCGCGCTTGCAGTGCGCGAAGCCGGCAAGTCGTGGGCCAACGCGGTGGCCGAGCTGCGCGAGGCGGTCGACTTCCTGCGCTACTACGCCCAGCAGGCGCGTGGCTTCGACCCTGCCAGCCACGTGGCGCTCGGTCCGGTGCTGTGCATCAGCCCGTGGAACTTCCCGCTGGCGATTTTCAGCGGCCAGGTCGCCGCCGCGCTCGCCGCCGGCAATCCGGTGCTCGCCAAGCCGGCCGAGCAGACCCCGCTGATCGCCGCCCATGCAGTGCGCCTGCTGCACGAGGCCGGCATCCCGGCTGCGGCGCTGCAGTTGCTGCCCGGCCGCGGCGAGACCGTCGGCGCCGCGCTGGTGGCCGATGCGCGCGTGCGTGGGGTGATGTTCACCGGCTCCACCGAGGTCGCCGCGCTGATCAACCGCAGCCTCGCCGCGCGTGGCGGCAAGGTGCCGCTGATCGCCGAGACCGGTGGCCAGAACGCGATGATCGTGGACTCCACCGCGCTCCCCGAGCAGGTGGTGACGGACGTCCTCGCGTCCGCCTTCGACTCCGCCGGCCAGCGCTGCTCGGCGCTGCGCGTGCTGTGCCTGCAGCAGGACATCGCCGACGACGTGCTGCACATGCTGCAGGGCGCGCTCGCCGAACTGCGCCTGGGCAATCCGGCGGACGTGCGCGTGGACATCGGCCCGGTCATCGACGCCGAGGCGCGCGACGGTCTCGAGGCCCACGTCGCCGCGATGCTTGCCAAGGGCGCCCGCGTCACCCGCCTGCCGCTGCCCGCCGCATGCGCGCACGGCACCTTCGTCGCGCCGTCGATCATCGAGATCGGTGCCCTGAGCGAACTGGGCCGCGAGCAGTTCGGCCCCATCCTGCACGTGCTGCGCTACCGCGCGTCCGAATTGGACAGCCTGATCGACGCGATCGACGCCAGTGGCTACGGCCTCACCATGGGGGTGCACACCCGCATCGACGAGACCGTGGAGCGCGTCGCCGCGCGCGCGCACGTCGGCAACCTGTATGTGAACCGCAACATCATCGGCGCGGTGGTGGGCGTGCAGCCCTTCGGCGGCGAGGGCCTGTCCGGCACCGGCCCGAAGGCGGGCGGACCGCTCTACCTGCACCGGCTGCTTGCGCGTACGCCCGGCCCGGTGCTGGCCGATGGCGCGCTCGCGGTGACCGACAGCGACGAAACCCGCTCCGCGGATGCCGCGTTCTCCGGCTTCCTGGAATGGCTGGACGGCGCCGGCCGCGGCCTGCTCGAGGGCGACGAGCTCGCCGCGCTACGCGACCGCGCCGACGCCTGCCGTGCGCGCCGTATTGCTGGCCTGCGCCTGGCGCTGCCCGGCCCCACCGGCGAGGACGACAGCCTGCGCTTCACCGCGCGCGGCACCATCGCCGGCGTGGCGGACAGCGCGGCCGCCGTGCTGCATCAGGTGATGGCGGCGCTCGCCAGCGGCAATCGCCTGCTGCTCGCCGACCGCGCCGCCGCACGCACGGTGCAGGCCGCGCTCCCCGAGGCGCTGCGCGCATACGTCGCGGTGGATGCCGCCTGGTTCGACAAGGCGCTCGGCGCGGTGCTGTTCGACGGCAGCGACGCCGAGGCCGACGCGCTGCAGGTGCGCGTCGCCGGGCGCAGCGGCCCGATCCTGCAGCTGCTGCAGCCCTGCCCCGACTACGACCTCGGCCGCCTGGTGCACGAACGCACCCTGTCGATCAACACCGCCGCCGCGGGTGGCAACGCCAGCCTGATGGCGATGGGGGCATGAGTGTGCGCGATTCGCGCCCGCACCGCGTCAGCGCTGGCAACCCGGCGAGGAGTGGACCTGCCCGTAGGAGCGACGCAAGTCGCGATCTTCAGCGCACGGAATCCGGCGCGGCGCCATCGGAGCCGCTGCATTCGCGACTTGCGTGGTTGCATTCGCGACTTGCGTCGCTCCTACGGAAAACCAACGCGCTTCCGGATGCCCCCGGAGGGGTGCTGGATGACAACGAACCTGCGCGGTAGTCGCAGCTAGGGCCATCACGGATGGCAGAACTGAAAAATTCGCTTACCTTTGCCGGACGCAGGCGGCCCCATCTGGCGCCGTCTGCCCCGTTCAAGTGACAAAACCACAGCCACGAAGGAGACGTTTCATGAAAAAGACCCTGCTCGCCACCGCCGTCCTCGCACTCGGCGGCTTTTCGAATGCCGCCCTGGCCGACCTCGCGGTCGCCATCGCCGGTCCGATGACCGGCCAGTACGCCTCCGCCGGCGACCAGATCCGCAAGGGCGCGGAGATGGCCATCGCCGACATCAACGCCCGCGGCGGCGTGCTCGGCCAGAAACTGAAGCTCGAGGTCGGCGACGACGCCTGCGATCCGAAGCAGGCCGTCTCGGTGGCCAACACCATGGTGAACAAGGGCATCGTGTTCATGCACGGCCACTGGTGCTCGAGCTCGACGATCCCGGCCTCCGAGGTCTATGTCGAGGCCGACATCCCGATGGCCACCGTGTCGACCAATCCGCAGGTGACCGAGCGCGGCCTGAAGAACATCTTCCGCATCATGGGTCGCGACGACCAGCAGGGCCTGGTGGCCGGCGGCTACATCGCCGACCACTTCAAGGGCAAGAAGGTCGCCGTGGTCGACGACAAGAGCGCCTACGGCAAGGGCCTCGCCGACGAGATGGCCAAGGCGATGGAGGCCAAGGGCGCCAAGCCCGCGCTGCGCGAATCGATCACCGCCGGCGAGAAGGACTACTCCGGCATCGTCACCAAGCTCAAGCAGGCCGGCGTCGAGGTCATGGCCTACGGCGGCTACCACACCGAGGTCGCGCTGATCCTGCGCCAGGCCCAGGCCGCCGGCCTGCAGCTCACCGTGATGGGCGGCGACACGATGACCAACTCCGAGCTCGTCACCGCCGCCGGCCCGGCCGCAGACAACGTGATGTTCACGTTCTCGCCCGACGCGCGCAAGAACCCGGACGCCGCGCCGGTGGTGGAGAAGTTCCGCGCCGCCAAGACCGAGCCCGAAGGCTACGTGCTCTACGCCTACGCCGCGATGCAGCTCTTCGAGCAGGCCGCCACCACGGCCAAGAGCACCAAGTACGCCGACCTCGAGAAGGCGATGCGCGGCGGCAGCTTCAAGACCGTGATCGGAGATCTCGCCTTCGACGCCAAGGGCGACCAGAAGGCGCCGGGCTTCGTGGTCTATCGCTGGCAGGGCGGCAAGTACGACTACGCGAAGTAAGTCGCAAGCCCGTCCCACCCGAGTCTTCGGCGCCGCAATCGCGGCGCCGGTGTCCGTGCCCCCGTCGGCCAACAAGGAGACAGGGGGCCGGCGACGGGTTGCGAGCGACGACTTCCGATCCAGCGCTTGATCGCGGCTTGCGCCGCGCCTACAGGGACGCGGCCCCGAGCGGGATCCGCGCCATCCGCACCGCCACAGCAGGAGACATCGTGGCCTATGCACTCCAGCAACTGATCAACGGGCTCACGCTCGGCGCCATGTACGGCCTGATCGCCATCGGCTACACGATGGTGTACGGCATCATCGGCATGATCAACTTCGCCCATGGCGACATCTTCATGGTGAGCGCCTTCATCGCGGTCACCGCCTTCACCATCCTCGCCGCGGCCGACGTCACCTCGATCCCGCTCGCGCTGACCTTCGTGCTGATCGTGTCGATCTTCTTCACCTCGGCCTACGGCTGGGCGGTCGAGCGCACCGCCTACCGCCCGCTGCGCGGCTCGACCCGGCTGGCGCCGCTCATTTCCGCGATCGGCATGTCGATCTTCCTGCAGAACAGCGTGCAGCTCACCCAGGGCGCACGCGTAAAGCCGATCCCTCCGGTGCTCGAAGGCGGCATCGTGCTGTGGGAGGCGCCGGGCTTCACGGTGCAGATCGGCTGGAGCCAGATGCTGATCATCGTCACCACGGTGATCCTGATGAGCGCCTTCACCTGGATGATCACGCAGACCCCCTTCGGTCGCCAGCAGCGCGCCTGCGAACAGGACCGCACCATGGCCGCGCTGCTCGGGGTCAACGTCGACCGCACCATCTCCTACACCTTCATGCTCGGCGCGGCGCTCGCCGCGGTCGCCGGGGTGATGGTCACGGTGTATTACGGCGTGGTGGACTTCTTCATCGGCTTCCTCGCCGGCATCAAGGCCTTCACCGCGGCGGTGCTGGGCGGCATCGGCTCGCTGCCGGGGGCGATGCTCGGGGGCCTGCTGATCGGCTTGATCGAATCCTTCTGGGCCGCCTACCTGTGGGCGGAATACAAGGACGTCGCCACCTTCGGCATCCTGTGCCTGGTGCTGATGTTGCGCCCCTCCGGCCTGCTCGGCCGGCCTGAAGTGGAGAAGGTCTGATGAGCGCCGTCGTCTTTGCGCGTCACGCGATGACGCCGGCCGAGCGTCTGCGCGACGCCGGCTGGGTGGCCTTCGTCGGCCTCATCCTGGGCATCCCGCTGGTCGGCCTCACCACGGTGGACGTGGGCGGCCGGCTGGGCGTGGAGACCCGCTTCGGCCTGCTCGCCGCAGCCGTGGCCGCGGTGTTCGCCGGCCGCCTGCTGCTGCGCTGGGCGATCGACCAGGCGCGCAACCGCAAGCAGGAACGCGACCGCGCCAGCACCGCCACCGCCGCCGACCGCGCCCATGGCGCGCAGCGCGTGGTGAACGTGCTCGGCTGGGTGGCGCTCGGCGCCTCGATCGCGCTGCCGATCGTGTTCTCCGACAACCGCTACGTGGTCGACACCGCCACCACGGTGCTGATCTACGTGATGCTGGGTTGGGGCCTCAACGTGGTCGTCGGCCTCGCCGGCCTGCTCGACCTCGGCTACGTCGCCTTCTACGCGGTGGGCGCCTATTCCTACGCGCTGCTGTCGACCCAGTTCGGCTGGAGCTTCTGGGAGGCGCTGCCGGTATCGGGCGCGCTCGCCGCCAGCTTCGGGATCCTGCTCGGCTACCCGATCCTGCGCCTGCGCGGCGACTACCTGGCGATCGTCACGCTGGGCTTCGGCGAGATCATCCGCATCATCCTGGTGAATTGGACCGAATTCTCCAACGGCCCCAACGGCATCAGCTCGATCCCGCGCCCGAGCTTCTTCGGCCTCGATTTCACGCGCAGCGCGCCGGAAGGCGGGCAGACCTTCGCCGGCTTCTTCGGCCTCGAATTCTCGCCGATGCACCGCCTGATCTTCCTCTACTACCTGATCCTGGTGCTGGCCCTGCTGACCCACGCCTTCGTGTCGCGCCTGCGCAAGCTGCCGGTGGGGCGCGCCTGGGAGGCGCTGCGCGAGGACGAGATCGCCTGCCAGGCGATGGGCATGAACACCACCAACATCAAGCTCTCGGCCTTCGCCATCGGCGCCATGCTGGGCGGCTTCGCCGGGGTGTTCTTCGCCGCGCGCCAGGGCTTCATCTCGCCCGAGAGCTTCACCTTCACCGAGTCGGCGATCATCCTCGCCATCGTCGTGCTCGGTGGCATGGGCTCGCAGATGGGCGTGGTGCTGGCGGCCACGCTGCTGGTGCTGATCCCCGAGTTCGGACGCAACTTCGCCGAGTACCGCATGCTGCTGTTCGGCCTGGCGATGGTACTGATCATGGTGTGGCGCCCGGGCGGCCTGCTGTCGCACCGCGAACCGACGGTGCACCTGAACGCGTCGGGCAAGACTGCCGCGACGAAGGAGGCTGCGCGATGAACACGCCCGCAACCCTGCTGTCGGTGCGCAACCTGACCATGCGCTTCGGCGGCCTGACCGCCATCGACGACCTCTCGCTGGAAGTGCCGGCCGGCAAGATCACCGGCATCATCGGCCCCAACGGCGCCGGCAAGACGACGCTGTTCAACTGCCTCACCGGCTTCTACAAGCCCACCACCGGCACGCTGCGCCTGGCCCACCCCACGCGCGGCGAGATGCGCCTGGAGTCCCTGCCCAGCCACCGCGTCGCACGCGACGCCCAGGTGGTGCGCACCTTCCAGAACATCCGCCTGTTCCCCAAGATGACGGTGCTGGAGAACCTGATCGTCGCCCAGCACAACGTGCTGCAGCGCGCCTCGAAGTTCTCCATCGCCGGTATCTTCAAGCTCCCCGGCTACCGCCAGGCGGAGCGGCAGGCGATCGAACGCGCGGCGATGTGGCTCGAGCGCCTCAAGCTCACCCACCTCGCCGACGACGCCGCCGGCGACCTGCCCTACGGCATCCAGCGCCGCATCGAGATCGCACGCGCGCTGTGCGTCGATCCGGTGCTGCTGTGCCTGGACGAGCCGGCCGCCGGCCTCAACCCGCGCGAGTCGGCGGAGCTGAACGAACTCCTGCTCTACCTGTGCGGCGAGATGGGCATCGCGATCCTGCTCATCGAGCACGACATGAGCGTGGTGATGAACGTGTCCGACCACATCGGCGTGATCAGCTACGGGCGCAAGATCGCCGAGGGCACGCCGGCGCAGGTCAAGCACGACCCGCAGGTGATCAAGGCCTACCTGGGCGAGGACGAGGAAGAAGAAGTGACTGGAGGGGCCGCGGCATGATGCTCAAGATGGAGGGCGTGCACGCCCATTACGGCCACATCCACGCGCTGCGCGGCATCGACGTCGAGGTCCAGGTGGGCGAGATCGTCACCTTGATCGGCGCCAACGGCGCCGGCAAATCGACGCTGATGATGAGCCTGTTCGGCAACCCCAAGGCCAGCGCCGGGCGCATCGTCTTCGACGGCGAGGACATCACCCGCGTGCACACGCACGAGATCGCCCGCCGCGGCATTGCCCTGGTACCGGAAGGCCGGCGCATCTTCCCGCGCATGACGGTGATCGAGAACCTGCAGATGGGCACCGCGCACGCCGACCCGGCCAACTACGCCGCCGACACCGCGCGCGTGTTCGCGATGTTCCCGATCCTGCAGGAACGCCAGGCGCAGCGCGCCGGCACCCTGTCGGGCGGCGAGCAGCAGATGCTGGCGATCGGCCGCGCGCTGATGAGCCGCCCCAAGCTGCTGCTGCTCGACGAGCCCTCGCTCGGCCTGGCGCCGATCTACATCCGCAAGATCTTCCAGATCGTCAGGGAGCTCAACCGCGACCACGGCATGACCATCCTGCTGGTCGAGCAGAACGCCAACCAGGCCCTGCGCGTGGCCGACCGCGGCTATGTGCTGCAGCACGGCGAGATCACCCTCGCCGGGACCGGGGCGGAACTGCTGGCGAGTCCGGAGGTGCGGGCGGCGTATCTGGAGGGCGGCCACGCCTGAGAGGCGCGTGAGGCGTGCGACGCGAGAGGAATGGCGCCAACCGGGGCCGCTCCGCGATCAGACGAAACGCCGCGGTTTCGACGCGATGCGGCACAATCGCGCCGCAATGCGTCGGGTAGGAGCGACGCAGGTCGCGATTGCAGCGGGCGGAAATCGCGACGGCGCTGCGGCACTGCCCGATCGCGACTTGCGTCGCTCCTACGGAAAACCGCCACGCCTCCGGAAGCGCCCGAGTGCCGGCACACATGTGCCGTCCCCGCGAACGGTTCGAACACGCATCGCCACCGGTCGAAGCCCCTCAGGGTGCTCTCGACCCACCTCACCCACCAATCGCCCCTCTCCAGATGTCCCACACCCCCCAACCCGCCCGCTGGCTCCCCTTCGTCGTCCTCGGCATCGGCCTCGCCGCGATCTCCTTCGGCGCCATCTTCGCCCGCCTCGCCCAGGCCGAGGGGGTGAGCTCGCTCGCGGTCGCGACCTGGCGGCTGGGCTTCGCCGCGCTCATCATCACGCCGGTCGCCTTCCTGCAATCGCGCCATGAGCT